>Ga0308391_1000031_pt1 | contig 47885 bp, 46 predicted proteins | sample Hotspr20Samplet1_FD_202363 | JGI IMG/M metagenome (GOLD analysis project Ga0308391, IMG submission 202363) | Hot spring phototrophic mat microbial communities from Octopus Spring, Yellowstone National Park, Wyoming, United States - 20050623_t1 ... | reverse complement strand
TCGGGGGTCGCCGACACGGCCTCGATCTCTCCACCGATGGTTCCCTCGGGCGCAGCGGGTCGTACCGCCTGCCGATTGCCCGCCCGGGGCTCGGCCGGCGACGGGCTCGGCGAACGGCGCGAGCGCGAGAAAATCGTACGGACGAAGCGTCAACAGTTCGTCGAGGAGGCCGTCGACGGGAGCACGGGTCGGTCGCGGTCGGCGTGGTCGGCGAGCCGTTCAGCCGCGCTGCGCCCGGCCGGCAACGGTGTCGCGGCTTCCCGCCGGGCACCCCTCCGCTAAGATGGTCTCGGGTAGCTCGGGAGGCCCCAGGCCGTGCTGCGTTACGTGGCCCATCGCTTGCTCGTGATGGTGCCGACCCTCCTCGCGATCAGCTTGATCACCTTCGTGATCATCCAACTGCCGCCGGGCGATTTCCTCTCGGCCCAGCTGGCCGAGCTGCAGGCGCAAGGGGAGACCCTGCAGCAAGAAAAAATCGAGCATCTGCGCAAGCTTTACGGCCTGGACCAGCCGATGTGGGTCCAATATCTGCGCTGGTTGTGGGGGCTGCTCCACGGCGATCTCGGTTGGTCGTTCGAGTACGACCGGCCGGTGACCGAGGTCATCGGTGACCGCATCTTCCTGACCTTCGTGGTATCGTTCGCGACGATCCTGTTCACCTGGTTGATCGCGTTCCCGATCGGCGTCTACAGCGCGACACATCAGTACAGCTGGGGCGACCACGGGCTGACCTTTTTAGGCTTCCTCGGGCTGGCGACGCCGAACTTTCTCCTCGCCCTCGTCCTGCTTTACCTCGCCAACGTGTGGTTCGGTACCTCGATCGGCGGCCTGGTCGATCCACAATATCTCGACCAGCCGATGAGCTTCGAGAAGTTCCTCTCGGTGCTCGAGCATTTGTGGATCCCGGTGGTCATCATCGGCACCTCGGGAACCGCCGCGATGATCCGCCGCCTCCGTGCCAACCTCTTGGACGAGTTGCAAAAGCCCTACGTGGTCACGGCGCGCGCCAAGGGCTGCCCCCCCCGGCCGCGCGCTGGTCAAATATCCCCTGCGCATGGCCCTCAACCCGTTCATCGCCGACATCGGGAACCTGCTGCCGGAATTCATCTCCGGCTCGGCCCTGGTCGCGGTGGTGTTGTCGCTGCCCACCACCGGGCCGGTCCTGGTGCGGGCGCTGCAGACCCAGGACATGTACCTGGCCGGCTCGTTCCTGATGCTCGAGGCGTTCCTCGTCGTGCTCGGGGTGCTGATCTCGGACATCTTGCTGGCTTGGCTCGATCCGCGGATCCGCTTCGGTGGGGGGCAAGCCCGATGACCGACGTGCGGGCCCGCGACGAGCAGCACGTCCCCGAGCATTGGGTCGACCGGGCACCGTTCGATCCCGAGGAGGCGGACCGCGTCCTCACGCCCGAACAGCAGCGGTTCTACACGGCGTCCCAATGGCGGCTGATGTGGTGGCGGTTCTGCCGCCATCGCCTGGCGGTGGCGTCGCTCCTCTTCCTCGGCCTGCTCTACGCGAGCACCCTGGTGACGGAGTTCCTGGCGCCTTACGGCCCGCACGCCCGCAACCCGCAGTTCATCAACGCGCCCCCGCAACCGGTCCACCTCTTCCACGAAGGCCGTTTCGTCGGGCCGTTTGTCTACGGTTACAGCTACCGACTCGACCGGGCGACGCTGCGCCGCGAGTACGCGCCGGACCCGGCCAAGGTCCAGCCGCTGCGCTTCTTCTGCCGGGGTGAGCCCTACCGTCTGCTCGGGCTGATCCCGGGCGATCTCCGCCTGGTTTGCCCGGCCGAGCGCGGCACGCTCTTCTTGCTCGGGACCGACAGGCTCGGGCGCGATCTCCTCTCCCGGATCCTCTACGGCGCCCGTGTCTCGCTCACCGTCGGGCTGCTCGGGATCACCGTGAGCTTCGTTCTCGGCATCACCCTGGGCGGCATCTCGGGCTATTACGGCGGCTGGATCGACAACGTCATCCAGCGCTTGATCGAGGTGATCCGCAGCTTCCCGACCATACCGCTGTGGCTCTCGCTATCGGCGGCCATGCCGGTCAGCTGGGACCCTCTTTGGGTCTATTTCGGGATCACGATCATTCTCGGCCTCATCGACTGGACCGGTTTGGCACGTGCCGTGCGTTCGAAGGTCCTGGCGCTGCGGGAAGAGGAGTTCGCCCAAGCCGCTCGGCTGATGGGCGCTCGACCGGGTCGGATCATCGGTCGGCATCTCGTGCCGTCCTTCATGAGCCATCTGATCGCCTCGGCGACGCTCTCGATCCCGGGCATGATCTTGGGCGAGACGGCCCTCTCCTTCCTCGGGCTCGGGGTCCGGCCGCCGATGGTGAGCTGGGGTGTGCTCCTCAACGATGCGCAGAACGTCAACGTCGTGGCGCTCTATCCCTGGCTTTTGCTGCCGGTCGTCCCGGTGATCCTGGTCGTCTTGGCGTTCAATTTCTTGGGCGACGGGCTGCGCGACGCGGCCGACCCCTACAGCGGGCGCTGACGCACGGCGCGACGGACCGGGGTGGCGAAGCTCGCCCCGATGCGGCCATTGGCTCGGCCGCCGCGGCCGGTCGGCAAGGGTGCCGGGAGCGAGGCGTCCGTGGCCGAACTTCCCCGCCGAACGACAAGGTTTTCGAAGCTGAGGGCGGCAGGTCGCTCGCGGGTGACACGCTGCGGCCGGTCGGCGAGGCGCGGTGCGAAGACAAGGCGGTGCGCCCGTCGCGGCCGCTCGGCACCGGTGATCGCCGCCTCGAATGCGTCGGCGACGGTCGCGAGGGGAGCCGGCGCAGCCCGATAGTCGGACCTTCGGGATCAGTTGTTCAGGAGGCGGCGGAGGAGTTCGTCGAACTGGTCGAGGGAGGAGAAGCGGATGTTGAGCCAGCCACCCTCGCCCGAGCGGCGGACGACGACGGGAAAGCCGATTCCCGCCGAAATCTCTTGCTCGATGGCGGCCAGATCGGGATCGCGCTGGCGGGCTGGCCGGGGGTTGGGTCGGGACTGCGCCTGGCGGCGGACCAGGGCCTCGGTCTCCCGCACCGACAGCTCGCGGCGGACGACTTCATGGGCGAGGGCTGTCGGATCGGCAGCGCCCAGAAGCGCGCGGGCGTGGCCCGCCGTGATCCGGCCTGCCTCGAGCAGGCCCGCCACCTCCTCGGGCAGCGCCAAAAGCCGGAGTGTGTTCGCCACGTGGCTTCGGCTTTTGCCGACGAGCACACCGACCTCTTCCTGGTCGTGGCCGAACTCGTCGATGAGCCTCCGATAGGCGCGGGCCTCTTCGAGTGGGCCGAGGTCGGCGCGCTGTAAATTCTCGACCAGGGCGAGCTCCAGGACCTGGCGGTCCTTGAGCTCGCGGACGACGACCGGGAGCTCGTGCAGCCCGGCGCGCTGGGCCGCTCGCCAGCGGCGCTCGCCGGCGACGATCTCGTAGCCCGGGGCCCCGGCCGGCGCCGGCCGCACGAGGAGGGGTTGGAGGACGCCCTTCTCGCGGAGCGACCGGGCGAGGGCTTCGAGTTCCTCCTCGGGGAAATTGCGACGCGGCTGGAGGGGCGAGGGCCGGAGGAACTCGATCGGAACGATCTCGGTCGCCCGGGCTCGGTCGCCGGCGGTCGGGGCGAAGAGCTCTTTCTCGCCGCCGAGAAGGGCCGCGAGGCCCATCCCGAGGCTCCGACGCCGCCCGGATCCCTGTTCGTCCGCGCTCATGAGCGGGCGCGGCTCACGCTGCCCGAGCCGGCTCGGGCGACTTGCGCAACAGCTCACCTGCGAGTTTGGCGTACGCCCTCGAGCCGGAGCAGGCGAGGTCGTAGAGGAGCACGGGGAGTCCGTGGCTCGGAGCCTCCGAGATCCGCACGTTGCGCGGGATGACGGTCTCGAAAACGCGCTCGCCCAAAAAGCTGCGCACGTCGGTCTCGACCTGACCGGAGAGGTTGTTGCGCCGGTCGAACATGGTGAGGAGCACGCCTTCGATCTCGAGGATCGGGTTGTAGCTGCGTCGGACGCGCTCGATCGTGCGCAGCAGCAGACTCAAGCCCTCGAGAGCGAAAAACTCGCACTGCAGCGGCACGAGGACGGCGTGCGCGGCGACCAGGGCGTTGACCGTCAAGAGCCCGAGCGAAGGCGGGCAATCGACGAGGGTCAGATCGAACCCGCCCGCGAGACCGGCCAGGGCGTCCTTGAGCCGGTAGACGCGGCGCGGATCGGCCACAAGCTCGACTTCGGCAGCGGAGAGGTCGACCGTGGCCGGCACGATCGAGAGCCCGGGTACCCGGGTCGGGAGGACCGCCTCGGTGATCGTCGCTCGGCCGAGGATCAGATCGTAGCTCGTGATCCGCCGCGCAGCCCGCTCGATGCCGAGGCCGGTCGAAGCGTTCCCCTGGGGGTCGAAGTCGACGATCAGGACGCGGTTGCCGGCAGCGGCGAGGGCCGTGCCGAGATTGATCGCGGTCGTGGTCTTGCCCACGCCGCCTTTCTGGTTGGCGATCGCGACGATTCGCTCACGGGGCATGGCGCTCGTCCGGCTCGGTCCCGATGGCGCGCACCTGCTCGATCTCGAGGACCCGCCCCTCGGGCGAGCTGAGACTCGGGTGGAGGCGCGCCTCGATCTTCCAGGAGCGTCGAGCCCGGGTCAACTCGCTCTCGACCTCGCGGCCCTTGAGGAACAGAAAACGTGTCCGAGCGTGGGCGAAGCGCAGCGCGAGCGGCAGGAGCTCCTCGAGCGGCGCAAGGGCGCGCGCGGTGACGACGTCGGCCGGCGGCAAGTTCAGGTCTTCCGCCCGGGCGGCGTGAACCACGACGCCATGGAGGCCGAGCTTCCCCTTGCAGGTGAGCAGGAAGGCGGCCTTCCGGCGGTCGCTTTCGACGAGATGGACTTCGGGGACGCCGAGGATGGCGAGGATGAGCCCCGGGAGGCCGGCACCGCTGCCGAGATCGACCACGCGACGGGTGTCGGGCGGCAGGAAGCGGACGAGCTGGGCGGAATCGAGGATGTGACGACGCCAGGGATCGTCGAGCGTCGAGGGGCCAACGAGGTTGATCCGAGCTTGCCAGCGACGGAGCTCGTCGAGCCAGAGCTGGAACCGCTCGAGTGTTTCACGTGAAACGGGGAGCGTTCGAGCGAAGTCGGCGAGATCGAGGGGGGGCGGCTCGCTCATGCAGCGCGACGGGCGTGCCGCCAGAGGAGCGCCAGGGCCGCGGGTGTCATGCCCGGAACGCGAGCGGCCGCGGCGAGCGTCGCCGGCCGAGCGCGCGTGAGCTTTTCGCGCAGTTCCAGGTTGAGCCCGCCGAGATTCGAATAATCGAGACCATCCGGCAGCACCAGGCGCTGGTCCCGGCGAAACGCTTCGATCTCAGCCTCGAGCCGGCGCAGGTAGGGCGCGTAGCGCGCTTCGATTTCGACCTGCTCGGCGACCTCCGGGGGGACGCTCGAGAGGTCGGGCCAAATCGCGGACAGGCGCCGGAGGTCGACACCCGGGAGCGCCAAAAGTTCTCGGCCGCAGCGCCGCCGGCCGTCCCGATTGACCTCGAGGCCGTGCGCCGCCGCCTCGTCGGGTGTCAGCACGAGCTGATCGAGCCGGGCTTCGAGGGCGCGGATCGCTGCTTCCTTGCGAGCGAATCGGCTCGCTCGGGCGGCGCCCACACAGCCGATGGCGATGCCGAGCGGCGTCAAACGCCGGTCGGCGTTGTCGGCGCGCAGGACGAGCCGGTACTCGGAGCGCGAGGTGAACATCCGATAGGGTTCGCTGGCGCCCTGGGTCACCAGGTCGTCGATCATCACCCCGATCATCGCCTGGGCGCGATCGAGGACGAGGCCGTCGCGGCCGCCGGCGCGAAGGGCCGCGTTGATCCCGGCGAGAAGGCCCTGCGCCGCGGCCTCCTCGTAGCCGGTCGTGCCGTTGATCTGACCCGCGAGGAACAGCCCGGGGATCCGCTCGACCTCGAGGGTCGGTCGGAGCTCGCGCGGGTCGACATGGTCGTATTCGATCGCGTAGCCCGGGCGAACGATCTCGGCCCGCTCGAGCCCCGGGATCGTTGCGAGAAGGGCGCGCTGGACGTCCTCGGGCAGCGCGGTCGAGATTCCGTTGGGATAGACGAGCGGGTCGTCCAGCCCCTCGGGCTCGAGGAAGATCTGGTGGCGGGGACGGTCCGGGAAGCGGACGATCTTGTCCTCGAGCGACGGGCAATAGCGGACGCCGACCGACCGGATCTGGCCGTTGTGCACCGGCGCCTCGTGGAGCCGGTCTCGGATCAGCCGATGTGTCCGCTCGCTCGTCCAGGTGATCCAGCAGTCGACTTGGGCACGGTCGATCCGATCCGTGAGAAAGGAGAAGGGGCAAGGGGGATCGTCGCCCTTCTGCCGTTCGAGGGACGCGAAATCGACGGTGGCACGGGCGAGCCGCGGAGGGGTACCGGTCTTGAGCCGGCCGAGCCTCAAGCCGTGGCGCAGAAGGCTCCCCGACATCCGCTGGGCGGCCGGCTCGTCGAACCGCCCGGCCGGCCAACGCCGAGCGCCGAGGTGGATCTCGCCGCGCAGGAACGTGCCGGTGGCGAGGACGACGGCCCCAGCCTCGAGCCGCTCGCCCGCGGCCGTGGCGACGCCGGTGCATCGCCCGTTCTCGACCAGGAGTTCGGCCACCTCGCCTTCGGCGATCGCGAGCCCGGGCTGTTCGGCGAGGAGATCGCGGATCGCCGCGGCGTAGAGCCGACGGTCGGCCTGAGCGCGCGGGCCGCGGGCCGCGGCGCCCTTGCTCGTTCCCAAGACCCGAAACTGGATACCCGCGCCGTCGATCGCGCGGGCCATCAACCCGTCGAGCGCGTCGATCTCGCGAACGAGCTGGCCACGCCCGAGCCCGCCGATCGCCGGGTTGCAAGACATCGCGCCGATCGTGGCCCGGCTCTGCGTCAACAGCAGGGTGCGGGCGCCGAGCCGGGCGGCGGCCGCCGCAGCCTCGGTGCCGGCGTGCCCTCCCCCGACGACGAGGACGTCGACCTTGCGCACGCTGCGGCTTGTGCAAAGCGCCGACCCCGTCGTCAAGCGGTGAGACCGCCGGCGGTTCGCGTGCTAGAGGCCGCAGAGCCCACCCGGAGGGGGCGGCGGGATGGTCGAGATCGCGCGGATCGTCTTCGAAGTGGCCGGCCTGCTGGCGCTCGTCGCGCTGCTGCCGCCGGCGGCACGCGTTCTCCGTTTGCCCACGACGGTGTTGTTGGCGGCCCTCGGCTGCGGCCTCGCGGCAGCGACGACCCTCGCCGGGCCGGGCGGCGAGCTCTTGCCGGATCCGCTCCTCGACTTCCTCCGCGGCTTCGGGGAGCTGTCGATCACCTCCGAGCTGTTCCTGTGGGTGTTCCTGCCGATCCTGCTCTTCGAGGCGGCGCTCGCGCTCGACGGCCGCGAGCTCCTCGAGGAGCTCGGCCCGGTGCTCGTCCTGGCCGTTGTCGCGGTCCTGGTTTGCACGCTCGTGGCCGGCCTGGCCGTCTGGTCGACCACGGAGCAGACGCTCCTCGCCTGCCTCTTGGTCGCCGCGATCGTCGCGACGACCGATCCGGGCGCGGTGGTCTCGATCTTCCGCGAAGTGGGCGCCCCTCGGCGGCTCACCACGATCGTGGAAGGGGAGAGCCTGCTGAACGACGCCGCCGCGATCGCCCTCTTCGGCCTCATCCTCACGGCCGTGCTGCGGCCGGCGCAGTTCGACGCGTTCGAGGCGGCGCTCGGCTTCGCAGCGAGCTTCCTAGGCGGCGCCGCGAGCGGAGTGGTGCTGGGTCGGCTGGCGGCCACGCTCGTCGGCCGCCTCGATCGGGGCGGGCCGGCCGAGGTCACCGCGAGCCTCGCGCTCGCCTACCTGTCCTATGCCGTGAGCGATCTTTACCTCGGCGTCTCCGGGGTGGTCGCGACCGTGGTAGCGGGCCTGGTGCTCGGGACGGCCGTCCGGGGCCGCCTCGCGGGCCCGGAGTGGGAGCGGCTTCGAGCGATCTGGGCGCAACTCGGTTTCTGGGCGAGCTCCCTCGTTTTCGTGCTGGCTGCCGCCCTCGTCCCGACTACCGTGGCGGCGACCCGGGCGAGCGACCTTTTGGCGCTGGGCGCGCTTCTCCTCGGCGCTCTCTTGGCCCGGTCGGTCGTTCTGTACGGGATCATGCCCCTCGTCACGGGCCTGAGCGGTCGCGGCCCGATCGATCGCCGCTACAGCCTGGTCATCCTCTGGGGCGGGTTGCGCGGTGCGGTCACCCTCGCGCTCGCCCTCTCGGTCACCGAAAATCGGCGCGTTCCACCGGAAATCCAGCATCTCGTCTCGGTGCTGGCCACTGGCTTCGTGCTCTTCACCCTGCTCGTTCAGGCCACGACGCTGCGGCCCCTCCTCCGCTGGCTCGGACTCGACCGCCTCGGCCCGGTCGAGCGGGTCCTGCGCGAGCGGGTCCTGGAGCTGAGCCGGGCGGAGCTGCGCGATCGCCTGTCGGCCGCGGCCATCCGTCACGGCATCGAGCTCGAAACGCTCCCGCCGATCGCGTTGCCCGCAGTGGGCGGGTCGGCTCCCCCGAAACCCGAAGCCGACACGTCCCGCGAGCAGCTCGTCGCGGCGCTCGCCACGGTGACCGGTCGGGAAAGCGAACTCTATGTCGGCGAGCTGGCGGAACGCATGATCGCCCGCTCGACCGGCGCGCTGCTGGTGCGACGAGCCGATGCCCTGCTCGATGCGCTGCGGCAGGAGGGCGTGCACGGTTATCGCCACGCCGCCCGGCGGCAGGACGAACTCGATCCCACGACCCGCCTGGCCGCCTGGCTCCACGTGCGACTCGGTGTCACCGCCCTGCTCGCCCGGCAGCTCGGGCTCCGTCTCGAAAAGCTCTTGGTGCGACGCCGCGTGCTCGAAGAGCTCTTGGGCTTCACCCGCAGCCGCGTTCGCCGGCTGTTCGGCGAGCGGATCGCCGAAACCACCGAACACATCCTCGAGGAGCGGCTCGAAGGCGTCGAGCGGCAGCTCGATGCGCTCCGCCTGCAGTTCCCCCAGCATTGGCAAGCGGCCGCCGGCCGTTACCTCGCCCGTGTGGCGCTTCGGATCGAAGAGGAGGACTACGAGCGCCTCCACGCCGAGCGCCTCCTGTCACCCGAGCTGTTCCGGAACCTGCTGGCCGACCTGCGCGCACGTCAGCGGGCGCTCGAGCGCGTGCCGCGGCTCGATCTGGGGCTCGACCCCGAGGCCCTCGTCGCGCGCGTGCCGTTGCTCGCGGCTCTCCCGGAGGAACGCCGGGCCGAGCTTCTCCGGCTACTCCGGCCGCGGCTCGCGCTGCCCGGGGAGCGGATCATCCGGCGCGGTGAGCGGGGGGATGCCATCTACTTCATCGCGTCCGGTGCGGTCGAGGTCGACCTGGACGAGGGTCCGGTCCGCCTCGGAAGTGGCGAGGTCTTCGGCGAGATGGCGCTCCTTTTGCACCAGCCGCGCCGCGCCGACGTGACCGCGCTCGGCTATTGCCGCTTGCTCGTGCTCCGCCGCGAGGCTTTCCGCCGCTTCTTGCAACGGCATCCGGAGCTGGTCGAGCAGCTCCGAGGGATCGCGGGCGCGCGCCTTGCGGCGGGCGGCACCGGCTAGCCGCGGGCCGTCGCGGGTCGGGAGCGCGCGTTTCGGCCCGGCGTTTCACGTGAAACGCCGGGCCGGCCTGCCCGCTCGGCGCTCGGCGCGGCGGCCGACACTAGGAGGGCAGCCCCTGGACGATGGGCTACCCGGCGCGTGCGGAACCTCGGCGCGGTCCTCCCACGCCCGCCTCACTTGCCGATGCAGAACCGGGCGAAAATGCGATCGAGGACGGCGTCGACGCCCGCGCGGCCGGTCAGCCGGTCGAGAGCTGCCACGGCCGTGCGCAGCTCCTCGGCCAGCAGGACGAGCTCGGTGCCGACGGGCGCCTCGAGCAGGCGATCGAGCGCGCCCTGCGCCGCTGCCAGCTCGACCCTGTGCCGCTCGCGCGTGACGAGCGCGGACTCGCCTCCCGCCAAGCGATCCCGAGCCATCGCCGCGAGTCGGCTCAGGAGGAGGTCGATGCCGGCGCCCGTACGGCACGAAACGGCCACGACGTCGGACCGGTCGAGCGCCCAAGCGGGCAACGGGGCCGCGTCCACTTTGTTGACGAGGACGAGGCGATCGACCTCCCGTCCCGGGAAGCCGTCCAGTGAGCCCGGCGGTGCGGTCGCATCGAGCACCAGGAGCATGAGGTCGGCGCGCTCGGCTCGCTCCCGGGCCCGCTCGATTCCGATCGCCTCGACGGGATCGGCTGCTTCCCGCAGCCCCGCGGTATCGAGGATCGTCAAAGGCAGGCCTTCGAGCTCGAGGGCGACCTCGATCACGTCCCGGGTGGTCCCGGGATGGGGCGTCACGATGGCCGCCTCTCGGCCCGCCAACCGATTGACCAGGCTGGACTTCCCCGCATTGGGCGGACCGACCACCGCGACGGTCAGGCCCTGGCGCAGCCTTTCGCCGCAACCTGCCCGGGCGAGCGCAGCGGCGATCTCGGCGCGCACGCGGAGCAGGCCCGGTCGAGCCTCCTCGAGACGGCCGGCCGCCACGTCGGCCTCTTCCCCCGCGAAGTCGAGCTCCGCCTCGAGCAAGGCGAGCGCGTCGAGGAGCGTCGTTCGCCAAGCTGCACAGTGTCGTCCGAGCTTCCCTTCGGCCTGTTCCAGGGCTTGGTGCAATTGCGCCCGGGCGGAGGCCGTCACCAGATCGTCGATCGCCTCGGCCTGCGCCAAGTCGAGCTTGCCGTTGAGGAACGCCCGACGTGTGAATTCACCGGGCTCGGCCGGTCGCAAGTCCACGAGCCCCCGCAGCGCCTCCGCGAGCGCGCCGACGACCGCCGGTCCACCGTGATGGTGGATCTCCACCACGTCCTCAACCGTATAACTTCTCGGCGCTGGGAACCAGAGGACCAGGCCCCGGTCGATCGGCCGGCCCGAACGGGGGTCCCGCAAGGTCCGCAAGGTCGCCCGACGCGGCTCGGGCAGCGGCCGCCCCGTCAGCCCCTGCACGGCCCGGCCCACCGCTGGCCCGGAAAGACGCAGAACCGCGATCGCTGCCCGACCCGGAGCCGTCGCCCAAGCCCAAATCGTCGCCGGGCGCCCCGCCGCCTTCAGCTCTTGCTCTCGCCCCGGGGCTTGCGCGGCGCGCCCGCTGCCGCGGCCGCCATCTGCGCCCAAAGTCCCTGCCATTGCTCCAGGTTGCGCAACGAGAGGGGCAGCCATTGGTCCATCAGGCTCTTGGCGTCCATGGCCTTGATCACCTCGAGCAGCCGTTCCTCGGCCGCGCTCAACAAGGTGCGCTGCATCGGGCCGACGTCGGGCAGCCCGAGAAAGGCGCGCGCCTCCTCCGGCGTGCAATCGATTTGGATGTTGAACTTCATCTCGGCCCCGCTGGCTGCGCCGTCACCCGCGCCCCACTATAGGGACCGAGCGGCCCCGCGTCAGGACCGTGCGGGAGCCCGGAGGATCGGTATGGCGAACGCTCTGGCCGGGGCACTCAGCCCCTATCTGCAGCAACATCGGGACAATCCCGTGGATTGGCGGGAATGGGGTCCGGAGGCGTTCGCCCTGGCGCGGGCGACCGACCGACCGATCCTCCTCTCCATCGGCTACGCCGCCTGCCATTGGTGCCACGTCATGGCGCACGAGAGCTTCGAGGACCCGGAGATCGCGGCGCTCATGAACCGTTGGTTCGTCAACGTGAAGGTCGACCGCGAGGAGCGTCCCGACCTCGACGCCGTGTACCAGCAGGCGCTCGCCCTGCTCGGCGAGCAAGGCGGCTGGCCACTCACGATGTTCCTGGCGCCCGACGGCACTCCTTTTTGGGGTGGCACCTATTTCCCACCCGAGCCTCGCTGGGGTCGCCCCTCCTTCCGCCAGGTCCTCGAGCAAGTGGCCAAGGTCTGGAGCGAGGAGCGCGGACGGATCGAGGCGAGCCGGGCCGCGCTCACGCGGGCCTTGCAGCGAGCGGGCGAACCGATGCCCGGCGCGCCGCCCGATGCCGCGTTCGCCCTCGAGGCCGGGCGCTCGATCGGCGAGGAACTCGATCCCGTGCACGGCGGCTTCGGTGGTGCGCCCAAGTTCCCCCAAGCACCGGCACTGGCTTTCCTCCTCCAGGTCGCCCTCTGGACCGCCGATGAGCGGCTCCAGGCCCGGCTCCTCCACACCCTGCGCCGCATCTGCCAAGGCGGGATCTTCGATCATCTGGCTGGCGGCTTCGCCCGCTACAGCGTCGACGCATTCTGGCTCGTGCCCCATTTCGAGAAGATGCTCTACGACAACGCCCAGCTTATCGACTTGTTGAGCGAGGCCTGGGCGATCACGGGCGATCCCCTCTTCGCCGCGCGGATCGACGAGACGATTTCTTGGCTGCGCTCGGAGATGATGGTCGACGGCGCCTTCGCCGCCTCGCTCGATGCCGACAGCGAGGGTGAGGAGGGACGCTTTTATCTTTGGGACCAAGACGAGATCCGCGCCCTGCTCGGACCCGAGGCGCCGTTCTTCGAGCTCGCCTACGGGGTCAGCAAGACCGGCAACTTCGAGGGCCGGAACATTCTGAACCGGCTACACGACGCGGGTCTCGCCGACGCTGCGACCGAAGCACGGCTGGCCCGGTGCCGCGCGATCCTCCGCGAAGCCCGGGCGCGGCGGCCGCGGCCGGCGCGTGACGACAAGCTGCTGGCCGATTGGAACGGACTCGCCATCGCCGCCCTGGCTCGTTGCGGGCTGCGATTCGCTCGCGAGGATTGGATCCGCCTCGCCCACGAGGTGTTCCACGCCGTGTGCGACCGCCTCGGTTCGGGCGATCGCTTGCTGCACGCGGCCCGCGCGGGGCAGCGGAGCGAGCGCGCGTTCCTCGACGACTACGCGCAAATGATCCGGGCGGCCCTGGCTCTCTACGAGAGCCGTGCCGACGCGGCGTTGCTGGAGCGCGCCGAGTGCTGGATGACGCGCGCGACGGCCGCGTTCTCGGACGGCGCAGGGGCGTGGTTCCTCTCCGAGCCCGATCCCGACCTGCCCGTGCGCCCGCGAGGGGCCGTCGACGGGCCGACCCCCGCAGCGTCGGCAACGCTGGCGGTCGAATCGGCGCGACTCTACGCATTGACCGGCGATCGACGGCACCGGGCGCGTACCGAGGAGATCCTCACCGCGCACGGGGCGGCGGCCCGACGTCACCCCTTCGCGCACGCGACGCTGCTCTCGGCTGCCTTGCTGCTCGAGCGGTCGATCCAGGTCGTCCTGACCGGAACCCGAGGTGCAGCCGAGCTCGCGAGCCTGGTCGACGTCGTCGCTCGGACCGCGCTGCCGAGCCGCGTGCTCGCCGTGGTCGAGCGGGACGGCGCGCTGCCCGCCGGCAATCCCGTGGCGGGCCGGGGAACCTCGGGGGCCCCGGCCGTCGCGCATGTCTGCATCGGCACGACCTGCCTTGCACCGGCGGTCTCGGCGGCCGATCTTGCCGAGCGCTTGCGGGAAGCCCGGCGGCTCGTCGGCTGAGCCGGTCGGGATCGCAAGGAGGGGAGGAGAGCATGGGCCTGCGCATTCTCGTTCGCCGATATGGCGGCCCCGAGGTCCTGGAACCCGACAGCTTCGAGCCGGGACGCCCCGGCCCGGGGGAGGCCCTGGTTCGACAGGAAGCGGTCGGGGTCAACTACATCGACATCTATTTCCGGACGGGCCTCTACCCGGCGCCGGGAGGACTGCCGTTCGTGCTCGGCCACGAGGCGGCCGGCGTGGTGGAGGCGGTCGGCGAGGGTGTCGAGGACGTGGCGCCGGGCCAGCGGGTCGCCTATGCGGCGGGGCCCGGAAGCTACACGACCCACCGGATCATCGCCGCGAAGCTGCTCGTGCCACTGCCCGACGACATCGATACGGCGACCGCGGCCGCCATGATGCTCAAGGGCATGACCGCCCAGTACCTGCTCCGCCAGACCTACGTCGTGCAGCCGGGCGACACGATCCTCATCCACGCGGCGGCAGGCGGTGTCGGCCTGATCGCTTGCCAGTGGGCGAAACATCTGGGGGCCACCGTGATCGGCACCGTCGGCAGCCCGGAGAAGGCCGAGATCGCGCGCGCGCACGGCTGCGATCACGTCATCCTTTACGACCGCGAAGATGTCGTCGCCCGTGTCAAGGAGATCACTGCAGGCCAGGGCGTACCGGTGGTCTACGACGGTGTGGGCAAGAGCACCTTCCTCACTTCGCTCGATTGCCTCCGGCCGCGCGGGCTGCTCGTGAGCTTCGGCAATGCGAGCGGCCCCGTGGAAGGTGTCAATCTCGGGATCTTGGCGGCCAAGGGATCGCTCTACGTCACCCGCCCCACCCTGATGACCTACACCGCCACCCGCGACCAACTTCTCGCCTGCGCCGGTGATCTCTTCGAGGTCGTTCGCCGGGGCGCCGTGCGGATCGAGATCCACCAGCGGTTCCCACTGGCCCAGGCAGCCGAGGCGCATCGGGCGCTCGAGGGACGGAAGACCACGGGCTCCACCCTGCTCCTGCCCTGAGTCGACCGACGCGGGCCACTGCGGGGCTCCGACGGGGCGGCCGGCAGCGGTCAAGCGACGGCCCGCTGCCCTTCGGACGGTGACTCCGACCGGGTGTCGATCCCGGGGCCTTCCGGCTCTTTGAGGACGTATCCCCGACCCCAAACGGTCTCGATGTAATGGTCGCCGCCGGTCAGCGCTGCTATCTTTTTCCGAAGTTTGCAGATGAATACGTCGATGATCTTGAGCTCCGGCTCGTCGATCCCTCCGTACAGGTGATCGAGGAACATTTCTTTCGTGAGCGTGGTTCCTTTCCGCAAAGAGAGGAGCTCGAGGATGCTATATTCCTTGCTGGTCACGTGGAGCCTGCGGCCATCGACCTCGACCGACCGAGCGTCCATGTTCACGACCATTTTGCCCGTGCGGATGATCGATTCGGAATGACCTTTGGATCGGCGGACGATCGCCTGGATCCGCGCGACCAGCTCCATCTTGTTGAACGGCTTGGTCAGATAGTCGTCGGCCCCGCCGGTCAGGCCCTTGACCTTGTCGAGCGGGTCGCTCCGCCCCGATAGGATCAGGACCGGTGTCCGGACACGGGCCGTCCGGAGCCGCCGGACGACCTCGTAGCCGTCGATGTCCGGCAGGCTCAGATCGAGCACGATGATGTCGAAATCGTAGAGCTTGGCGAGCTCGACCCCCTCCTCACCACGCTCGGTCGGCTCGAACACGATGTTCTCGGCACGGAGCGCGGTCTCGATCAGTTTGGTGGAGACCGGATCGTCCTCGATCACGAGCGCACGCATCGACCTTCCCTTCCTGCCCACGCGACCCCCGTAACCTTAAGGCCGCGACCGTTAAGCCTTCGTTAGCGGGTCGTGTGGTTCTCTCCGCTGCGTACCCGGTCGCGTATTCGTGCGGATCGGGCTCGCCTCACGGAACCAGCGGGGAGAGGGCTTTGCAACCAAAAGATGCCATTCCGCAACGCGGTGCTCGCTTAGGTTGTGTCACGCCCGTCGACGATGGACGCGGTTTGCTCCCGACGGCCGCACTCGCCGAGCTCCGCGCCGATCTCGCCCGCCTCGGCAGGCCTCGAGTCGGTGGCCGGGTCGCGAGTTGTTGCGGGACGTTGATCCGCGCCCAAGGGCTGCTCGGGCGCGTCGGGATCGGCGATGCGGTGCGCGTAGAGCGAGGCATCGCAGCTGCCTCGGCGAGCACGCCTCCTTTCGACCCGAGCCGGTCGATCCTGGCCGAGGTGGTCGGCTTCGATCCCGACGGCGTGCGGCTGATGCCCTACGAGGAGCCCGTCGGGATCGGCTATCGGGCGCGGGTCGCCCTCGAGCCCGACTTGCCGACGATCGCTCCGGACGCGCGGTGGCTCGGCCGCGTGATCGACGCCCTCGCTTCACCGCTCGACGGGCGCGGGCCGGTGCCGACCGGTCCCCGCTCCTACCCGATCCAGGCCCGCGCCCTCGACGCCCAGCACCGGTCCCTGTTGGGCCCGCGCCTCAGGCTCGGTGTTCGGGCCCTCGATCTGTTCGTGCCGTGCCGCGCCGGACAGCGGCTCGGAATCTTCGCCGGATCGGGTGTGGGGAAATCGACCTTGCTCGCCATGATCGCCCGAGGGACCACGGCGGATGCCCTGGTGATCGCGCTCGTGGGCGAGCGTGGTCGGGAGCTGAACGAGCTCTTGGAGCACACCCTCGGACCCGAGGGCCGGGCGCGCAGCACGGTCGTGGTCGCGACCTCCGACCAGCCGGCGATGATGCGACGGCGCGCCGCCTACCTCGCCGTGACGGTCGCCGAAGCGCTGCGCGATCGGGGCCTCTCGGTCCTCCTGTTGATCGACAGCGTGACCCGCTTCGCCGCGGCGCTGCGCGAGATCTACCTCGCCGCCGGCGAGCCCCCGACGACCAAGGGCTACCCGCCCGGTGTCTTCGGCGAGCTGCCGCGTCTGCTCGAGCGCGCCGGTCCGGGCTCCGGGGCCGGCAGCATCACGGCACTCGTCTCGGTCCTGGTCGAGGGGGACGACATGAACGATCCGATCGCCGACACCGTCCGTGGCATCCTCGACGGGCACGTGGTGCTCGACCGGAAGATCGCCGAAGCCGGCCGGTTCCCGGCGATCGACGTCCTCAAGAGCGTGTCGCGGGTAGCACCGGGCTGCTACGAGCCCGCCGAGCGTGCGGTCGTGGCCCGGGCGCGGGCGCTGCTGGCGCGGTGGGCCGAGATGGCCGAGCTGGTCCAGCTCGGCGCCTACCGGGCGGGCAGCGATCCCGAGCTCGACGAGGCGATCCGCGTGCGGCCCGCCGTGGAGGCGTTGCTCGCCCAAGCTCCCGACGAGGCGCCTGTTGCCGAGGACCCCTTCGCGGCCTTGGCGCGGATCCTCGGCACAGCCGGCCCGAGCGGCTGACGTCGAGGGGCGTTCGTGGGCGGTCCCATGCGCCGTATCCGCATCCTCGAGTTCCTCGCGCGTCTCGAGCGCGAGGAACTCGATCGTCGTCGACGCGAGCTCGCCGCCCTCGAGGACCGGCTGCAGGCGGTCCGGGCGTGCACGCGCCAGCTCCGAGACGAGGTGCCGTCGGAGATCACGGCGGGCTGGAACCTCTCCGGCGGACCGGCACCGTTGGGTCGATGGTTGGCCGTTGCCCATGAGCGGGATCGAGCGCTACGCCGCGAAGCGGAGACCCTGGAGGCGCGACGCGAACGCGCCATAGCCGAGGTCGAGGCGCGATACAAAGCGAAGCGCCGTCAGGAGCTCATCCTCGTGCGCGCGCTGGCCGAACTGCGGGCTCGCGCGGTCGAAAGGGAGCAGCGGGAGCTCGACGAGCTCGCGGTGCTCCGCCATGCCCGAGACCCGGACCGCTCGCCTCAGAACTCGGGTGCGAGCGTGACCGTCAGGCCGTCGAGCTCCGGCGTGACCTTGATTTGGCAGGACAGCCGCGATTCGTCGCGCACTTGGAACGCCTCGTCGAGCATCATGGTCTCGTCGGCATGCGGTGGCTCGAGCCGGCCCAGCCACGCCGGGTCCACGTAGACGTGGCAGGTGGCACAGGCGCAACAACCGCCACAGGCGGCCTCGATCGGCAGTCCGGCCTCGCGGATCACCTCCATCACCGACCAGCCGACGGGGGCTTCGAGTTCGTGCAGCTTCCCCTCCCGATCGATCACGCGGATGGTCGGCATGTCAGATCACACCCAGCTTTTTCTGCAGATCGGTACTCGAGGTCGTGTAGCGGAAGACCAGCCGCTCATCGGGGCGGCAGTAGCGAAATGCTTTCTGGCACATGAGCGCCGCTTCGTGGAAACCCGACAAAATCAGTTTCAATTTACCGGGATAGGTACAGATGTCCCCGATGGCGAAAACGCCGGGAAGATTGGTCTCGAATGCTTCGGTATCGACTTTCACGAGGCCGCGATCGAGCTCGAGACCCCAATCGGCGAGCGGCCCGAGCTCCATCTTGAGGCCGTAGAAGGCCAAGAGCCGGTCGCAGTCGAGCCGCTCCTCACGGCCCTCCTGCAGCTTGACACGAAGGCCCGTCAGCTGGCCCTCGGCGCCCTCGAGCGCGGTGATCTGCCCGATCACGAGACGCATCCGGCCTTCGGCGACCAAGCGGCGCATGCGCTGCACCGAATCGGGTGCGGCACGAAACTCGTCGCGGCGGTGGACGAGGGCGATCGACCGCGCCAGAGGTTGCAATGCCAAGACCCAATCGAGCGCGGAATCGCCGCCGCCTGCCACCACGACCCGATGGTCGCGGAACGCTTCGCTCCGGCGCACGGCATAGAACAAAGATCGCCCCTCGAAGCTCTCCGCTCCCGGCAACGGCAGGCGACGAGGCACGAAGCTCCCCGCACCCGCCGCGATCACCACCACCGGGGACTCGAAAACGGTGCCCGCCGACGTCTCGACACGCCATCCCCCCTCGGGCCGCCGCTCCAGCCGCTCCGCCTGCTCGCGGAGATGGAACACCGGCTCGAACGGCCGGATCTGCTCGAGCAGGTTGTCGATCAGCTGCTGACCCGTGCAACGCGGCACGGCCGGAATGTCGTAGATCGGTTTGTCCGGATAGAGCTCGGCACATTGGCCTCCGATCTTGTCCAGATTGTCGACCAGGTGACAGCGCAGGCCCAGCAGGCCGGCCTCGAACACGGCGAACAGGCCCACCGGCCCGGCACCGATGATCACCATGTCGGTCTCGATGACGGAATCGGTCATGGAGGTTTCGACCCGAGCCGGTCGCGGATACGGGCCGCCACCGCGGCGACCGAACGGGTCGACGACCGCGCGACCCGCATCGTGGCGGGAGGTAGCAGCTGGCCCGGCCCCCGGCAAGGCGAGCGACCACTGCTCGCTGTCAGAGCGCCGAAGCGCCACGGAGGCGGCGCAGGACGTCACGGAGGCGGCGCGCCCGGTCGCCCCATCGGGCCAAGAGATCGTCCGGCTCGACAACGAGGTCGACGAGCACCGGGCCGGGCTCGGCCATGCTGGTCTTGTACCGACTTTCTCCGGCCATGAAGTCGTAGACTCGATCGCCTGCGGCGAGATGCCGCTCGATCGCCAGCCAGTGGGCCACGAGGCCCGGCTTCAATCGGTTGTCGTCGGGGTACACGAACCCGCTCGTGTAGTACCCGACCCAGCCGCGCCAGAGAAAATTGTAGAGATAGCCGATCAGCTCGTCCCCTGCCCGGACCCGGAGCAGCTCGACGGTGCCCTCCGGCCAGGCGCGGGCGACGAGCGCGGCGTGGAATTCCATGAAGCCGGGCACGCCGAACGCTCCACGCACACCTTTGGACCGGAGGCGGGCCTCGTGGAGCGACGCCAGGGGCTCGAGCCACGCGACCGCCTCGGTCGGATCGCGGGCCGCCTCGATACGGAGCGCGCCTCGTTCGCCGTAGAGCTTCGCCGCCCGGCGGATTTGCGCGCGCGTCCCTGAACTCAGCCGGGCGAGATAGCCGTGCCCCCAGAGCCGGATCGCCTCGAGGTCGACGACAGCGCAACGACTTTCGGCGCGCCGCCGCGCGCGCAGACCCGCGGCTGCGGCGGCCGCCTCCATCGCTCCCCCGACCATCGGAAGCACGACCGCCCGCGCTCGCCCCCTTCCGCGCAGCAGACGGTCGAGCAAGGTGACCCGGGCCGCCACCTCGAAACCGCGCGCCGCCAGAACGTCGTTGTATTCGACGGCCACGCGGTCGGCGTCGTGGTCGCCCGTCGCGTGAAGGTGCAGGCTGCGAATTGTCAGCGGTCCGAAACCCCGTTTGCGCTCGCCGAGAAGGGCGAGGGCCACGGTCTGGCCGTCGCGAGCGATCCGCGCCAAGCGCGCGGCGGGGGCATGTCTGGCGAGCCAGGTCTCGATCCAGGGCCAGGACAAGAAGAACGAGGCGTCCGAGCGGGCGAGCAGCGCCCGCCACTCATGTTCGAGCGCGCCATGGCTCGGCGCCGGGCCGATCTCGAACTCGAGCCGCCACGGCTGTCGTCCAAGCCGGACGTCGTCCAGCTGGTCGAACTCTCCCAGATCCTCGAGCTCCACGAGCTGCCCCTCCCTCGTGAGGCGACGCCGACTGCCGCGCGTTCGGCGCCCGAGGCTGTGACTCGGATCACCGCGGCGCGGTCGGGAACGTGCCATGCAGGGTTCATGGATGCACGGTGATGGCTCGGTACGGCAATTCTCCATCCTGGCGCGTGACGCTTCGGATCGGATCTGCTTGCGGGAACCGGGGTGGGCGGCCGAGAGCCGCCCGCCCCGGTCAGTCATGCGGGAGGTGGGCGTGAGGTGGCCCACCAGAAACCCACGAGGCTGGCGACGGCCAGAGCCACCAACGCCGTCAGCACGCCGTCGTAGCCATCGGACAAGCTCCGGAGATGTGCCGCAGCAACCGGCGCGAGCGCCGTGCCGGCGAGCGCCGGCAAGGCGATGGCACCGTTGATCGCCCCGAACGAGCGGCGGCTCACGAGCTCGAGCAGTGCGGTGGCGCGCACGATGGTCAGCATGCCGTTGCCGGCGCCGTAGAGCACCGGGAAAGCCAGAGGAGCGGCGAACCGGGGCCGATCGCCGCGAGGACGGCGGTGCCCAGGACCGACAAGGTCGCCGCCAGGAGGCCCGACCGGCGGAGCGACAACCGGCCTTCGAGAGCGAGCAGCAGGAGCCGGGCGCCCACCTGCGCGGGGCCGATGAGCGCGGCGGCGGCGACGATCGTGGCGAGCGGCACACCCCGCTCGCCGAGCATCGGGACCAGATGGAACGTGACGGCCGAAAACAGCGTGGCGTTGGCCACCACGGTCACGAGAATGCCCCAAAACGCGCGCCCGCGCGCGGCCTCGCGGACGGTGACGGCCGCTTGCGTAGCATGCGGCCCCGCGCGTCGCCGTGGCGGGTCCAGCTCGGGTGGAACGTGAAAGTGCACGCCGCCGGCGACGGTGAGGTTCAGCACGGCCAAGGCGACGAGCGCGCCCCGCCAACCGAGCCACTGGATGAACAAGTGGACGAGCGGCAGGAAGACCGTGCTCGCGAAGCCGGCCACGAGGGTGATCGCGGTGACCGCCCGCCGGTAGCCGCGCACCAGCGTTCGGGCGAGGAGTGCGAAGACCGCATCGTACAGCACGAAGGCCATCGCCGCAACGAGGCCGATCCAGATAAGGTAGAAGGTCAACAAGCGCTCGACCCCGGCCCGGGCGATCAGCGACAGGGCCGCGGCGAGCGAGCCTCCGGTCATCGGCAGGCGACCGCCGAACCGGTCGATCAGCCGACCGGCCAGCGGGGAGGTCGCAGCGGTTGCCAAGAGGCCGGCGGTGAGCGCGCCGGTCACCTCGGTTCGCGACCAGCCCTGCTCGCGCTCGAGCGGCTCGATGAAGAGCGCGAAGGGGTAGTAGAGCGAACCCCAGGAGACGAGTTGGCCGACCGCGAGGAGGAGCACGCCGCCGAGCCTGCCGCCCTCGGGCTCGTCGCGGAGCGCGGTCACGTGGTCCCCGGCCGTCCGCGGACGGCCTCGCGGTGGAAGATGTAGAGGCCGCTTCCCACGACGATCGTGGCGCCGGCGAGCGTGGCGGGGTCCGGAAGATCGCCGAACAACATCGCTCCGAGCGCGATTCCGTACAGCATCTGGCTGTATTGGAACGGCGCCAAGACCGCGACCGGCGCCTTCGCATGGGCGAGGACGAGCAACAGGAAGCCGCCGCCGGCGATCGCTCCGGCGAAGCCGTGGAGAGCAAGGTCGCTCGCCGTCGGGGCCCGCCAGAGCCAGGGCAGGACGGAGCCGGTGGCGATCACGCTCAGGCCGTTGCCCCAGATGCCGAAAGCTTCGGGCGGATCGATCCCGCGCATGCGTCGCAGGAGCAGCATGTTGCAAGCGTGCACGAGGGCACCGAACAGGGCGGCGAGGGCCGGCGGGCCGGCCAGGCCGGCTGCCGGTCGGAGGATCACGAGGATCCCGACGAAACCCACGAGCACAGCCGACCAGCGCCGCCAACCGACCGTCTCGCCGAGGACCGGGACCGAGAGTGCGGTCATGAACAAAGGCGCAGCGAACAGGATGGCGTAGACGTCGGCCAGCGGCATGCGCGGATAGGCCCAGAAGATCGCGAGGCCCCCGGGCAGTCCGATCGCCCAACGGAGCAGGTGGAGCCGCCATTGCGGGCTGCGCACGCCCGCGAGCCGGCCGCGCAGCGCTGCGATCAGGGTGACTGTCGCGAGCCCGAAGAGCGCATTGAAGAAGACGACCTGGACGACGTGGTAGCGGCTGCCGAGGAGCTTGATCGAGGCGTCCATCAGGGTGAACAGCCCGTAAGCGCCGAGCGACAGGAGGATGCCGGTCGACATCTCGGTCCCGCCGTCCCGGCTGCTGTGCTCGGCCACTCTCGCGCCCGCCGCATACCCGCCTTGCATCGCGCCGGCTTTGGTCGCAAGAACCGGCCCGCGGGGAGCCTCGACCGCTACCGATTGGGGGATTCGGTGGCGAATTACAAGGTTGTGGTGATCGAAGGCATCGGACCCACCTATGCAGCGAAACTGGAGGCCGCCCACATCGCGACGACGGCCGATTTGTTGCAGGCCTGTGCCGACCCCAAGGGTCGCAAGGCCCTCGCGCAGAGCACCGGCATCGACGAGGCCCGGCTCCTGAAATGGGCCAACATGGCCGATTTGATGCGGATCAGGGGGGGCGGTAAGCAGTATGCCGAGCTGCTCGAGGCGGCCGGCGTCGACACGGTCAAGGAGCTCGGGCGGCGGGTCGCTGCGAACCTCGTCGCCAAGATGGCGGAGGTGAACGCGGCACGGAAGCTGACCCGCGCGGTACCGGCGGAAAAGATGGTGGCGGGGTGGATCGAGCAGGCCAAGAGCCTGCCGCCCGCGCTCACCTATTGAGCACCGGGCATCCGCGGCCGTGGCCCTCGGTGCACTGCTCCGGCGTCTGCTAGGCGGAGGCGGCCGCCCGGGCGACACGCCCGATCCGGCGGCGATGGTCGAGTACCGAGGCTACCGGATCCTACCCCTGGTCCGCGCACAAGGCGGCCAATATCTCACCTGTGCGTTGATCGAGAAAGACTTCCCCGAGGGGCCGAAGCGCCACGAGCTGATCCGCGCCGACACCCACGCGAGCCCGGACGACGCCAAAGCCTTTGCGATCCAGAAGGCACGGCAGGTGATCGACGAGCAGGGCGATCGCCTGTTCCGCTGAGCTGCTGTCCGGCGATCATGGCGAAAGTTTCATCGGCGCTCGAGCCGCCGGAAATGTCCCGTCCTTGCGCGCTTCGGCGTGCCGAACCACCTCCGCCGCGACCCAGTCAGCCCGGAGTTGCCAATGACGCCCGAGGACCGCGATGCCATCGTCGGCTTCTTCGATCGCCTGCGCAACCTACAGGGCGAGCGTGATCCGGAGGCGGAGCGGCTCATCCACGAGCTCATGGAGCGTCATCCGCAGACCAAGTACTACGTCACGCAGATGGCCTTCTTCCTCGAGCACGCCCAGACCGAGGCACAGAACCGGATCCGCGAACTCGAGCACGCGCTCGAGCAGAAGCGGGCGGGCGGCGGCCTTTTCGGCGGCCTCTTCGGCGCCGGACGAACCGCCCCGCCACCGACACCGACCCATGCACCGGGGTACCGGCCGGGGATGTTCCGACAGCCGGGTGGCTTCCTCGGTGGTGCCGCCGGCACGGTGACCGCGCTCGCCGGCGGCTTTCTCCTCGGCTCCCTCCTGGGGTCTCTTCTGGCGCCGCCGGCCGAAGCCGCGGTCCCGCCGGCCGAGCAGCCGGATGGGGGCGAGGAGGACGGCTTCGAGGTGGACGTGGGCGACGAGAGCTGGTGACGCTCGCGCCGGCCGGCGAGCACCGCGCTCGCCGGCTCCTCCGTGCGGGATGCGCTCGGACGGAGATCGTCCGCGATCCCCCTTCCGTTCGACCAGTTGATTTGGATCAAGACTCGCTCGGGGAAGGTGCGTTAGGTTGACCGGTGTGGCAGCAGGAGGCGACCATGTCGGCGACCGGGCTCGAGGTATTCGACACCACCGTCCAACAGACCAATCTTTGGTTGAAGGCCATCCAGGACCGCTTGGGCAGCGACGGCCGGCGTTTCGCCTATCTCGCGCGTCGCGGGACCTTGCACGCCCTGCGCGACCGGCTGCCCCCGGAACTCGCGGTGCACCTCGGGGCGCAGCTGCCCATGCTCATCCGCGGGATCTATTACGAAGAGTGGCACATGGCCGGCACCCCGACCCGTGAGCGCCATGTGGAGGAGTTCCTCGCGAAGGTCGAACGGGCTTTCGTGCGCGAGCCCCCGCCCGACGTCCAGGCGGTGGCCGAGGCGGTGCTCGAGGTTTTGGCAGCCCGGCTCGACCCGGGGCAGGTCAGCAAAGTGATCCATGCACTGCCGCACGAGCTTCGCAGCCTATTCCCCGAGTGGGCCCGCCGGGCGGCGATGTAGGCCGATCGGGAAGGCGCGAGGGAGGGCTCATGGGCGATCGATCGGCCCTGGTTGTGCTCGAGGAGGTTCGCGCTCGTTTGCGTAGCGTTCCCGGCTTCGAGACCGGTCACGGGCTGCCGCACCTCGGCTACGAGAACGGAACGCTCACGATCGAGGGTGAGGTCGACGGGGTCGGCACGAAGAAGCGGATGTTGCGGGCTGCGGCCGGGGTTCCGGGAGTGGAGGGCGTGGTCGACCGGCTTCGCGTCCGGCCGGCCGAGCCCATGGGCGACCGCGAGATCCGGGACCACGTCGCGCGTGCTTTCCTGGGCGAGCCGGCTTTCGCCGAGCTCGCCGTTTACGAGCGCCGGGGCGAGAAGCTCGAGCCGATCCGAGCCTCGCCGATCGACCTGCGCGGTCGGCTCGAGATCGAGGTGGCGGACGGGACCGTGACGCTCGACGGCACGGTTCCCGGGCTCGACCACAAGCGCCTGGCGGGCCTGCTCGCGTGGTGGGTTCCGGGGGTGCGGGACGTCGTCAATGGGATCGCGGTCGAGCCGCCCGAGGAGGACTCGGACGGGGCGATCGCCGATGCCTGCCGAATAGCGCTCGAGAAGGACCCGTTCGTCGACGCGAGTCAGATCCGCATCTCCGTTCGTGATCGCCGGGTGACGCTCGGCGGTCTCGTGCCGAGCGAGGATCAGCGGCGGATGGCTGAGAACGACATGTGGGCGCTGTTCGGCGTCGACGCGGTCGACAACGAGATTCGCGTCCACCGCTGAGGCTCGGTCGGCGCGGCGCGTCTCAAAGTTGCGACCAGAAGGCGAGAAACGGGTCGATCTCCGCCGGCGCCAGACGGATTTCCGGCATGTCCGGGTGAACCGCGCGGATCCCCTCCTCCAAGAGCGGCAACAGCGTGTCGGCGGAAAGCCGGCGCGCCAGGATCGGGAACGGCGGGGCCGCTCGGTGCGGGCTCGGTCCCTCGCCCTCGAGGGCGTGGCATCGACCACACACATCGACCGCGATCTGACGCCCGAGCGCCCAATCGGGTGCCGCCGGAGCGACCCCCGACAGGTGCGTGTCCGCAGGCGGACGCGTGGCGGGTCCGCCCGGCTCGGACGTGCAGCCGAGCAGGGCGAGCGCTAAGAACGCAGCCGTGCGGGCGCCGAGGATCACGCCGCTGCCAGCGCCTGCTCGAGGTCGGGCAGGATGTCGTCGGTGTGCTCGATGCCGATCGACGGCCGTCCGCAGCCTCCGGAGACGCGCACGGCGAACCGGTTCTCGGCGACCGCCCGGGTCAGGTTCGCAACCCGGACGCAAAGTTCGTCGAGCTGTTCGATGGCGAACAGGCGTTCGGCGTGCTCGGGCGAAGGGGACCGGTACGAGGTCGTCCGGTAGATGGGCACGGCCCCCACCGTCGTGGCCGGGTCGCTCCGATCGCCCGTGTGCAGGACGAGCGTCTCGGGGGGCTCGCTCTTCGTGGGCATCGATGTCTCCGCGAACGCGACGCGGCGACGCTAGCGGCGGCACGGGGCCGCGTCGAGGCGGGATGGTCGGCGTTCGAAGTTCGGCACTGGCCGTGCCCGCCCATGGGGCGCTAGAAGCGCGGGCGCGCTCACTGGCACGAGGGAGAGAATGGCCGACGCCCAGGGCATCGCCGCCGACCGATTGAAACAGATCGTCGAGAAGGTCGAGCGGCTCGAAGAAGAGAAACGCGAGGTCGCCGAGCAGATCAAAGAGGTCTTCGCCGAGGCCAAAGCCGAGGGCTTCGATGTCAAGACGCTGCGCCAGGTCTTGCGGCTGCGGCGGATGAAGCCGCACGACCGGAGCGAGCAGGAGGAGCTCCTGGAACTCTACAAGGCGGCACTCGGCATGGCATGAGGAGGGGACTCGGGAGCAACGGCGGGAGGCGAGCGAGATGACGATGAGCCGAGACGACGACGATCCCGCGCACGAGGCCGATGCCCTGGGCCGGATCCGGGCGGACCGGGCGGCTGCGCTCGCCCGCGAAGGCCGCCTCGTGCTCGTCGACATTCGCGAACCCGCGGAATGGGCGCAAACCGGAGTGCCCGCGGGTGCGGTGCTCGCACCTCTGACGGAGGGGCCTCAGCGTTTGCGGCCGGACTTCGTCGCGGACCTCGAGCGGGCCGTGGGTGGCCACCGCGATCGGCCGGTCGCACTCGTCTGCCGCTCCGGGGGGCGGACCGCCTTCGCCCGGCGTCTCCTGCTGGCCGAGGGTTTCAGCCGGGTTCTCGACGTGGCCGAAGGCATGGCCGGCAGCAACTTCGGGCCCGGCTGGCTCGCGCGGGGTTTGCCGGTGGAGCCCTGGCCGTCCGCCGACCGGGAGGGCTCGGCTGTCACGGTTACGTCGCCTTGAGGATCTAACAGGACAAGGCGTTCGGCAACGATGGCTCCACCGGAGGTCGTTCGCGATGACCACGCGACGTTGGATCAAAGCCGCGGCCCTGCTCGCCGGTATGACGCTCGGTTCGGTTCCGAGCTGGGCGGAGCCGGTCCGGGTGAAGCTGCTGCAGGTCAACGATTGGGACCGCTTCGAAGAACGCAACGGCCGCGGCGGCTTCGCCCGGTTCGTCGCCATCTTGAAGGCGGAAAACGCCGCTGCCGACGACGTCCTCGTGGTCCACGCGGGTGACGCGATCTCGCCCTCCTTGCTTTCCGGCTTCGACAAGGGGGCACACATGATCGACTTGCTCAATCGCGTCCCCCTCGACGTGTTCGTTCTCGGGAACCACGAGTTCGACTTCGGGGCCGACGTCACCCGCCAGCGGATCACCGAGGCGCGGTTCCCGATCCTCAACGCCAACATCAAGGAGCCGGACGGGCGCAGCTTCGCGGACCTTCCGGAAAGCCGGATCGTCGAGGTCGGCGGGTTCAAGTTCGGCTTCTTCGGGATGACCACGCCCCAGACCAAGGAGATCTCCTCGCCCGGTGAGCTGCGCTTCGAGGATCCGTTGGCCGTCGCGGCGGCTCGCGCCAAGGCTTTGCGTGCCCAAGGCGCCGACCTCGTCGTCGCCGTCACGCACACGGGCTTCGACGAGGATCTCGCGATCTATCGGCAAGGGGCGGTCGATTTGATCTTGACCGGTCACGACCACGACGTGCGGATCCTGTACAACGGCAAGGTCGCGATGGTGGAGAGCGGCTCGCAAGCCGAGTTCGTCACCGCGATCGAGCTGACCCTCGACCGTGTGAAGGAGGGCGAACGCACCCGGGTCGTCTGGTCGCCTTCTTTCCGGACGCTCGACAGCGCTGCCTACCAACCCGATCCCGAAGCCAAGGCGCTGACCGATGCGCTGGAGGCGCAGCTCGCCCGGGAACTCGATGTGGCGATCGGCCGGACGAGCGCGCCGCTCGATAGCCGGCGTGCCGTCGTGCGCGGGCAAGAGGCGGCGATCGGCAATCTCATCGCCGATGCGATTCGCGTCGCGGTCGATGCCGACCTCGCCATCGTCAACGGCGGCGGCATTCGAGGCGATCGGCAGTATCCCGCCGGCCAGGTTCTGACCCGGCGCGACATCCTGACCGAGCTGCCGTTCGGCAACAAAACCGTGAAGCTCGCGCTCACCGGGGCGCAGGTGCTCGAGGCGCTCGAGAACGGCTTCAGCCAGATGGAGCAGGGTGCCGGCCGGTTCCCACAAGTCTCGGGCATGCGCGTTGCCGTCGATCCGAGTCGACCCGCCGGCCAACGCGTGGTCGAGGTCCTGGTCGGCGGTGCGCCACTCGATCCCACCCGGGTCTACACGGTGGCCACCAACGATTTTCTGGCGCGGGGTGGCGACGGCTACTCGGTGCTCACCCGTGGCAAGCAACTGATCGACCAAGCCGCTGCCCTTCTGATGGCATCGCAGGTGATCGACTACGTGGCGCAACGTTCCGAGGTCGCCCCGACAGTGGAGGGACGGATCCGCCGCGTCGAATGATGGCCGCGGAGCCGGCCCGCGTCGGCCGCGGCCGCGGGCCGTCCCCGCGTCGGGATTCCCCGCGTCGGGATTTTCTGAACCCCGGCGTGCCATTGTTCTTGGCGCGAGGCGAGGACGCGTCGGGGGCATTCGACCATCGATCGGGGAGCGCGGGGTAATTGCGCGGGGCCGCCTATCCAAGGGACTCTCGACCGGCGGCGCGGGGCGCTCCGACGCGGCCCCGACCGTTCATTCGACGGCTATGCGGGCCCGGGCGAAGAGACCTCCATGCCCGGACCGTGGAGCCCCGGTTCGCTCCCTGAGCGACCGTGTCCAGCCGCACGAAGACGTCGAAGGGCGCAACGCCACCCTCCGAGATGTGCCCCGGGCCCCGGCTTCGCCCCGCCGCGCAAGTCCATCCGGACGAGGGGCGGTCTCACTCCGCCGCCGCGCGATAGCCCTCGACCCGCGGGCACGTGCACACCAAGTGCCGATCGCCGTAAGCGTTGTCGATCCGACCCACGGGCGGCCAATATTTCGCCTCGGCCACGCCGGCGGCCGGGAAGACCGCGAGTTCGCGAGGGTAGGAGCGCCGCCACTCTCCGAGCGCCACGTCGGCGGTGTGGGGCGCGTGCTTCAAGGGGTTGTCGAGCCGGTGCATCCGACCCTCCTCGATCGCCCGGATCTCCTCGCGGATCGCGATCATCGCCGCGCAGAACCGGTCGAGCTCGCCCAAGGGCTCGCTTTCGGTCGGCTCGATCATCATCGTCTCGGGCACGGGCCAGGACATGGTCGGCGCGTGGAAGCCGTAATCGATCAATCGCTTGGCGACATCTTCGGCGGTGATGCCGGTGCGGGCGCGGATCCCGCGCAGGTCGATGATGCACTCGTGCGCCACGAAACCGCCCGCGCCCGCATAGACGATCGGGTAGTGGGGTGCCAGCCGATGGGCGACGTAATTCGCAGCCAGGATCGCGACCGCGGTCGCCTTGCGCAGACCCTCGGGCCCCATCATGCGGATGTACGCCCAGGAGATCGGCAGGATCGAAGCCGAGCCCCAGGGGGCTGCGGACACGGTGCCGACGGTTCGAACGTGGCGGTCGGGATCGATCGGGACGACCGGATGCTCGGGCAGGAACGGCACCAGGTGCGGGGCCACCGCGATCGGTCCCATCCCCGGCCCGCCGCCGCCGTGCGGGATGCAGAAGGTCTTGTGCAGGTTGATGTGGCACACATCGGCGCCGAACTCGGCCGGTCGGGCGATCCCGACCAGCGCGTTGAGGTTCGCGCCGTCCATGTAGACCTGCCCGCCGTGCTCGTGGACGACGGCGCAGACGTCCCGGATGTGCTCTTCGAACACGCCGTGGGTCGAGGGATAGGTGACCATGAGCGCCGCGAGCCGGTCGGCATGCGCCTCGGCCTTGGCGCGCAGATCCTCGAGGTCGATGTTGCCGCGCGCATCGCAGCCGACGACCACGACCTCCATCCCGGCCATCACGGCCGATGCCGGGTTCGTGCCGTGCGCGGACGACGGCACCAAGCAGACGTTGCGGTGCTCTTCGCCCCGCGATGCGTGATAGGCACGGATGACCAAAAGACCCGTGTATTCTCCCTGGCTACCGGCGTTGGGTTGCAGCGAGACGCCGGCGAACCCCGTGATCTCGCACAAGAACGCCTCGAGATCACGGAAAAGCTCGGGATATCCCTGAACGTACTTGCACGGCGTGAAGGGGTGCGGTGCCGAGAAACCCGGCCAGGTGACGGGCCGCATCTCGGTGGTCGCGTTGAGCTTCATCGTACAGGAGCCGAGCGGGATCATCGCCCGGTCGAGCGCAATGTCCTTGCCCTGCAGGCGACGCAGGTAACGCAGCATCTGCGTCTCGCTGCGATGTTCGTGGAAGACGGGATGGGCGAGGTAGTCGCTCGTGCGGCGAAGGCCTGAGGGGATGCCGACGGGCGCTCGGCGGTCGAGCTCGTCGATCGTCTGCGGCTTCGCCCCGAGGACGTGGAGCAATTTCGAGAGGAGGGCGGGCGTCGTCGTCTCGTCGAGCGAGGCACCGAAATGGTCCGCGTCGATCGTGCGAAGGTCGATGCCTTCGGCGGCCGCTCCGGCGACCAGCGCATCGGCGCGGCCCGGCGCTCGCAGCGTCAACGTATCGAAGAAGGCGTCGCGGTTGAGGACTTCGATGCCGCTGCCCTCGAGACCCGCCGCCAGCATCCCCGTGAGCCGATGGACCCGAGACGCGATTCGTCGGAGGCCCTCCGGGCCGTGGTACACGGCGTAGAAGGCAGCCAGGACGGCGAGGAGGACCTGCGCCGTGCAAATGTTGGAAGTCGCCTTCTCGCGCCGGATGTGCTGCTCGCGGGTTTGCAGTGCCATGCGATAGGCGGGTTTGCCGCGGCTGTCGACCGACACACCGATCAGACGCCCCGGGAGCTGGCGCTTGTGCGGGTCACGACAAGCGATGAAGGCGGCGTGCGGGCCGCCGTACCCCATCGGCACGCCGAACCGCTGCGCGGAGCCGACGACCAGATCGGCACCGAGCTCGCCGGGCGGGGTCAACAGGCAGCAGGCCAGCAGATCGGTGGCGACGACGAGCAGACCGCCCTTCTCGTGCAGGCGCCGCGCGACCAGTGCGACATCGCGGATCCGCCCCGAGGAGCCCGGGTAGGAAACCAGCGCGGCGAACGGATCGAGCCCATCCGACGCGTCGTCCGGATCGGCGAGGACGACCTCGATGCCGAGTGGTCGCGCGCGGGTCCGGATCACTGCGATCGTCTGCGGATGGGTGTCCGGGTCGACGAGGAAGACACGGGAGTTCGAACGCCCCACCCGCCGCGCCATGGTCATGGCTTCCGCCGCCGCCGTCGCTTCGTCGAGGAGGGAAGCGTTGGCGACCTCCATGCCGGTCAGGTCGCAGACCATCTGTTGCCAGACGAGCAGGGCCTCGAGGCGACCCTGGCTGATCTCGGCCTGGTACGGGGTGTAGGCGGTGTACCAGCCCGGGTTCTCGAGAACGTTGCGGAGGATCACGCCGGGGGTGATCGTGCCGTAATAGCCCATTCCGATGAGCGAGGTGCGGCGGGCATTGGCCGAGGCCATCCGCTCGAGCTCGGCGAGCGCTTCCGCTTCGGAGAGTGCAGGCGGCAGGTCGAGCGGGCGCGACGAGCGGATCGTTGCCGGCACGGCGCGGTCGATCAGCTCCTCGAGCGAGCCGAGCCCGAGCGTCGCGAGCATGCGGGCGATCTCGCCATCGCTCGGACCGATGTGGCGATGGACGAAGGCGCCGGCATCCGACAGCTCGGCGAACGAAGGGCGATGGTCGGTCATGGGTGCAGGTCAGGTGCCGTTCAAGACAAAGTGGCGAGGTACTCGCGGTAGGCTTCGGCGTTCATGAGGTTCGCGAGCTCGACAGGATCGGCCAATTCGATTTTGAAAAACCAAGCGGCACCTTCGGCGTCCTCGTTGACCAATCCCGGATTGTCGGCGAGAGCCTGATTGGCGGCCACGATCTTGCCCGAGACCGGGCTGTAGACTTCCGATGCGGCCTTCACACTCTCGACGATCGCAACTTGCTCGCCGGCTCTCACCGCGCGGCCGACCTCCGGGAGTTCGACGTAGACCACGTCGCCGAGCTGCTCCTGGGCGTGCTCGGACACCCCTACGGTCGCGGTGGATCCCTCGATCCGGATCCACTCGTGGTCCTTGGTGTAATAGGTCGTCACGGCTACCTCCGGCGCGGCTCGCTGCGAACGTCAGCGCGCGTAGCGGTGGGGAACGAAAGGCAGGGACACGATCCGGGCCGGCTCCTCGCGGCCGCGAATGCGGAGCAGCACGGGCGTGTCGGGTGAAGAGTGGGCGGCGGCGACGTAGCCCATCGCGATCGGCCCGCCCACGCTGGGACCGAAGCCGCCGCTCGTGACGCGGCCGACCACGGTTCCATCCGCCACGATCTCGGTGCCCTCGCGCGCGGGTGCCCTGCCCTCGGGGCGAAGGCCCACGAGGCGGCGGGCCGGCCCCTCGCGCAGCTCGCGCAAGATCCTCGCAGCGCCCGGGAATCCACCCTCTTCGCGGCGTCTCTTGGCCACCGTCCAGGCGAGCCCCGCCTCGACCGGCGAGGTCGTGCGATCGATGTCGTGGCCGTAGAGGCAAAGACCGGCCTCGAGGCGGAGCGAGTCGCGCGCGCCGAGCCCGGCTGGGCGAACCTCCTCGGCGGCCAAGAGGGTGCGCGCGAGCTTCGCGGCGCGATCGGCCGGGACCGATATCTCGAACCCGTCCTCACCGGTGTAGCCGGTCCGCGAGACCCGACATCGAAGACCGGCGAGCTCGAGTTCCGCCGCCTGCATGAAGCGCAAGCCGACGCACTCCGGCGCGAGGCGGGCGAGCACCGTGGCCGCGGCCGGCCCCTGGAGCGCGAGCAGCGCACGATCGTCGAGCTCCTCGACCCTGCAGACGGGCTCGAGGTGCCCCCTCAGATGGGCGATGTCCTCGCGCTTACAGGCGGCATTGACGACGAGCGTGAGGTGGTCGCCGCCGTTCGTGACGATCAAATCGTCGAGGATACCTCCGCCATCGTCGGTGAACAACGTGTAACGCGCGCGACCGGGAGCGAGGCCTCGGATGTCGCCGGGGACCAGCCGCTCGAGCGCGGCAGCGACATCGGCCCCTCGCACCACGATTTGTCCCATGTGCGAGACGTCGAAGAGGGCGGCCTTGTCGCGGCACCAGCGGTGCTCGGCGAGGATACCGTCCGGGTAATGCAGCGGCAGCTCGTAGCCGGCGAACGGAACGAGCTTCGCACCGAGCTCGCGGTGCAGCTCGAAGAGAGGCGTACGGAGCAGCTCGCTCACCGGTCGTGGCCTCCAGAAGCCCGAGAGCCGCGACCTCGCGGTCGCGTCGCTCGCCCCCTCTGTCCACGACCTGAGAGATTCCACCCCGCACCGTTGCCGGCTCGGGATGTCCCCTTCGGTGGGGTGCGCACGCACCCGCTCTCCAGAGGGCCAGCTCGTGCGCGGTCCTTCGGCCTGAGAGTTTCCGGGGCGGTTGCTCCTTCGGCGCCGCGCAGCTCGGGGCGAGGACCCCGGCGCGGACTCTCCCACGCACGATTCTCGGCCGGGCGAGAGAGTAGACCTCCGGTGCCTCGGGTCAAGCCGGACCGAGCAGCGCGCCGGGGCTCGTGGCGGCCCGGGCCGCGCCGTGGGCGAAGCCGTCAGATCGCGTTCTTGGCCATCTGGTCGGCCAGGTACTCGGCCTGCCGGATGGCGAGCGCTACGATGGTGAGCGTGGGGTTCTCGGCGGCACCGGTCGTGAACTGGCTCCCGTCCGATATGAACAGATTCGTGTGGTCCCAAGTCTGACCGAAGGCGTTGCACACACCGTCCTGCGGCCGCGCGCTCATCCGGTTGGTCCCCAGATTGTGCGTGCTCGGGTAGGGCGGCACCTCGTAGACTTCGCGCGCGCCGGCGGCCAAGTAGACGGCGGCACCCTGGCGATAAGCGTGGGCCCGCATGGCGATGTCGTTCGGGTGGTCGTCGAAATGGACGTTCGGGATCGGTAGCCCGAAGCGGTCCTTTTCGGTGGGATGCAGCGTCACCCGATTGGTCGCCTGCGGCATGTCCTCACCGACGATCCACATGCCCGCCATGTGGGCGTAGCCCTCGAGCTTTCGGGTGAACTCGCGGCCCCAAGCGCCCGGGTCGAGGAAGGCGGCCATGAAGGGCAGACCCAACGACAACGTCTCGAGCTCGTAGCCGCCCGCGAAACCACGCTTCGGGTCGTGACCCGCCTCGTCCATGATGATCCCGGCCATGGTCGTGCCGCGGAACATGTGGACCGGCCGGTCGAACGTCGCGTACACCGACCCCGTGGTGTGCCGCATGTAGTTGCGGCCGACTTGGCCAGAGGAGTTCGCGAGGCCGTCGGGGTACTTGCTCGAGGCCGAGTTGAGCAGCAGACGCGGGCTTTCGATCGCGTTGCAGGCGACGCAGACGACGCGGGCCTTCTGAACGTGCTGCTTGCCGTCCTTGTCGGCGTACAGCACGCCGGTGATCTTGCCGTTCGCGTCGTGTTGGATCTGCAGGGCTTGGCACTCGGTCCGGAGCTCGAGCCGGCCGGTCGCCTCGGCCGCGGGGATCTCCGTGTAGAGCGTCGACCACTTCGCTGCCACCTTGCAGCCCTGGAAGCAGAAGCCGATCTGCAGGCAGTGCGGGCGGCCGTCGCGCTCGCGGCTGTTGATCGCCATGCGACCGGTATGGACGACCTTGTAACCGAGCCGCTTGGCACCGGTGTACATGACCTTGAAATTGTTGTTGCCGGGTAGGCCCGGGATCCCGTGCGTTCGGGTCACCCCCATCTTGGCCTCGGCCTTGGCGTAATAAGGTTCGAGATCGGAAAGCCCGATCGGCCAATCGAGTAACGTCGTGCCCTCGATCGCCCCGTAAATCGTCCGTGCCTTGAACTCGTGCTCCTGGAATCGTAAGGAGGCACCGGCCCAATGAACGGTTGACCCGCCCACGGTCTTACAAATCCAGGCCGGCAGATTCGGGAAGTCACGCGCGACGCGCCAGCTACCGCTCGTCGTGCGTTTGTCGAGCCAAGCGGTCTGGACGAAGGCTGCCCATTCGTCGTTGACGAACTCCTCGGGCGAGAGCCGTTTGCCAGCTTCGAGGAGCACGACCTTGATGCCCTTTTGGCAGAGTTCGTTGGCGAGCGTGCCGCCGCCCGCGCCACTACCGATCACCACGACGACGGAATCGTCGTTCAGCTCGTACCGCGCCATCTTCGTTCACCTCGCTGGTTCTCGTTCGTTCGGCGCCCTGACCTCAGGCGGGCGGCGGCGGGCTCGCCTCGGCGTCCGGTTCCATGGTCCACCCGGCGTCCTGGAAGCCGCGGTGCAGATAGCCGCCGAACTCGGCCGAGCTCCCTTGATAGCCGAAATGGTGCCAGACGAGCTTGTTGTTGTAGAGCCCCACAACGGTCTCGCCCCGGACCGTCTGAAAGAAGGGAGACGTCTCGATCGCCTTCAAGACCTCGACCTGCCCTCCCGGCGAGAGCTGCAGCCAGGGAACACCGGCCGCTCGGTCCAGCCCGGCGACACCTTCTCGGATGGTCTTCGCGAGCCCAGGATCGGCCTTGGCTTTCTTGTCGAGGCTCTCGACGACCTCGGCATAATAGACGTCGCCCAGCATGTCGTGCGGGTAGAGGTGCCGGGTCATCACGAGCAGCACACGGGCGGTGGTGGCGTCGAAGGTCGAGAGCGTCATCGCCCAGGCGCCGTTGGACGCGGCGATCACCACCGCCCCTCCCGCCGTGATCACGGTCGCGGTGGCGGACGCGGCCGTCCGCAAAAACAACCGACGATCGAGAACGCGCTTCATCTCGTTTGCCTCCCTCCGGAAAAGCTCGCTCACCGATAGCGGCCGTGCCGCTGCAGGACCTCGATCTTGTACCCGTCGGGGTCCTGGATGAAGAAAAAACGCGCGAGCAACGCCCCGTCTCGGAAGAACTCTTTGATCGGCTGGGGTGCGAGGCCCGCCTCGCTCAGTCGACGATGCTCAGCATCGAGATCGTCGACGCAAAAAGCGACGTGTCCGTATCCGTCACCGAGAGCGTAGGGTTCCGTGCGGCCTTTGTTCAGCGTGAGCTCGATTTCGAAATCCGCCTCGGGGTTCCGCAGATAGACGAGGGTGAACGTCTCGAAATCCAATGTCGTGGTAGGTTCCAAGCCAAGCGCAGTGCGGTAGAACGCGATCGAGCGGTCCAGATCGAGGACCCGGATCATCATGTGGATGGCCTTGGCCATGTCGGGTTCCCTCCCCCCCTCCCCACGTTCCGTGCATCCGTGGGGACCACCCTACACCTCTCGCGCGGGCGGATGGTAGCAGTGCAATACTACGCGGCTTCCGCCTCCGGTCGAGCCCTGGTCGCAGGGCCGTGGGCGTCGCGGCCGCGGGAGAGATAGGTCGCGCAGGCTACCCGCAGGAGCGAGGCGAAGTTGCGGACGTCCCCCGACAGCTCCAGCACTTCGTCGTGAAGGGTCGCGATGAACTTGGGCGTGGTCAGGCCCTCACCGGCGGCCATCTCGTCCAAGATCGCCCAAAACCGCGCCTCGAGCCGGATGCTCGTCACGGCGCCGTGCAGCCTGACCGACCGCGTCACCGGCTCGTAGTCTCGAGGATCCGTTCCCGCGTAGATCCGACACACGGGCGCACCTCTCGCTCGGTCGCCGCTGGCCTCCTCGCCCTCAGAGGGTAGAACCGTTCGCGCCGGGCTGCAAACGGTCGCACCACCGCCGCGATCCCCGCGCTCGCCTTGCGGGTCGCCACGTCCTTGCCTAAGCAGCCGCGGGCACACGGCCGCTGCCTCGCGGGCGGTGGCGATCAGCAGGAACGGGGCGCTCATGCGGATCGGCATCGTCAAGGAGCGCCGGGACCACGAGCGGCGGGTCGCGGCGACGCCCGAGACGGTCAAACGTTGCAAGGCGATGGGGCTCGAGCCGTTGGTCGAACGGGGCGCCGGGATCGCCGCGGCGATCGTCGACGAAGCCTACGAGGGAGCCGGCGCGCGGTTGGTCGACGGCCCCGAGGAAGCGCTCGCCTGTGACATCCTGCTCAAGGTGCAGCGACCGACCGACGACGAAACGGCGAGCCTCCGCTCGGGTCAGGTGCTGATCGGCATGCTCGACCCGTACATGAACCGCGAGCAGGTAGAGGTGTACGCCGAGAAGGGGCTCACCGCGTTCGCCATGGAGCTCCTGCCACGGACCACTCGGGCGCAGGCGATGGACGTGCTGTCGAGCCAAGCCAACCTCGCCGGGTACCGGGCGATGATCGAGGCCATGGCCGCCTACAGCCGAGTGCTCCCGATGATGATGACCGCCGCCGGGACCGTCACACCGGCCAAGGTCTTCGTGATCGGGGCGGGCGTCGCCGGCCTGCAGGCGATCGCGACCGCCAAGCGCATGGGGGCGGTCGTCACCGCCACGGACGTCCGCCCGGCGGCCAAGGAGGAGATCGAGAGCCTGGGTGCGAAGTTCGTGGGCTTCATTCCCAAGGACGCGGCAACTGCGGGCGGCTATGCGCGGCCCCTCACGCCGGAAGAGCAGGCCGAGCAGGCGCGGATCGTCGCCGAGCACCTCAAGAGCCAGGACATCGTCGTGACCACGGCTCAGATTCCCGGGCGCAAGGCGCCGCGGATCGTCACCGCCGCGATGGTGGCGGCGATGAAGCCGGGTTCGGTGATCCTCGACATGGCAGCGGAGAGCGGCGGCAATGTCGAAGGCAGCCGGCCCGGTGAGACGGTCGAGATCGGGGGCGTCCGGATCATCGGGGCGCGGAACCTTCCTTCCAAGCTCGCGCCCGCCGCCTCGATCCTATACGCCAAGAATCTCTTGAATTTCGTTCAATTGCTCGTCTCTAAGGACGGGAAACTGGCGATTCCCTTCGACGACGAGCTGGTCAAAGGCACCTTGCTCACGCACGACGGTAAGATCGTGCACCCGAATTTCCGACCTGCGAGCTGATGGGAGAAGATCGATGGCCGCTATCGACCCCGGGATCTTCAACCTCATCGTGTTCGTTTTGGCGATCTTCGTGGGATATTATGTGGTGTGGTCGGTGACCCCGGCATTGCACACGCCGCTCATGTCGGTGACGAACGCGATCAGCTCGGTGATCATCGTGGGCGCGCTCATCGCCACCGGCGCGGGCGGGCTCGCGGCGGTGTTCGGTTTCCTCGCGTCGTTGCTGGCGGCGGTGAACATCTTCGGCGGGTTCGCCGTGACCGAGCGAATGCTCGCGATGTTCAAGAAGCGCGGCTGAGGGAGCCGAATCCATGAACGCGAACCTCGCCGCGATCGGCTATCTGATCGCCGCCGTCTGCTTCATCCTCGCTTTGCGCGGTTTGTCGTCACCGGCTTCGAGCCGGATGGGCAACCGGTACGGCATGGCCGGCATGCTGCTCGCCGTCGTGACCACCCTCGCGGCACTCCCGCAGGCGACCGCCGCCGGCTACCTGGCGATCCTCGTGGCGATCGCCCTGGGTGGGGCCGCCGGCTACACCATCGCCCAGCGTATCCAGATGACCGCGATGCCGCAGCTCGTCGCGGCCTTCCACTCCCTGGTCGGTCTCGCTGCGGTGTTCGTGGCGGCCGGCGCTTTCCTCGAGCCGCAGGATTTCGGCATCACCCGACCGGACGGTTCGATCAAGCCGCTCTCGCTCCTCGAGATGGGGCTCGGGACGATCATCGGCGCCATCACCTTCACGGGTTCGGTGATCGCCTTCGGCAAACTGCAGGCCAGGTTTCCACCCAAGGTCGAGGCCTTGATCCCGGGCTTCGCCAAGTCGGCGATCGCCGCGGCGATGTCGAGCCGGCCGATCCTCCTGCCCTCACGGCACCTGATCAACATCGCGATCGGCGTGGCGATCCTGGTCCTCCTCGTCGTCTTCATGGCGAGCCAGAGCGGGCTCGTTTTCCTGGCCATGACCCTCTTGGCGCTCGCGATCGGGGTCTTGCTCATCATCCCGATCGGCGGCGCCGACATGCCGGTCGTCGTCTCGATGCTGAACTCCTACTCGGGCTGGGCGGCGGCCGGCATCGGCTTCACCCTGCAAAACCCGATGTTGATCATCACCGGCGCGCTGGTCGGCTCGTCTGGTGCCATTCTCTCCTACATCATGTGCCGAGCGATGAACCGCTCCTTCGTCTCGGTGATCCTCGGCGGGTTCGGCGAAACCGGCGCCGCGGCGGCGGACACCGGTGACAAGACGGTCAAAGCCGGCTCGGCCGAGGACGCGGCCTTCATCATGGAGAACGCGCAGAAGGTCATCATCGTGCCGGGCTACGGGATGGCGGTCGCCCAGGCGCAACACGCCGTGCGCGAGCTCTACGACACGCTGACGAAGAAGGGGGTGGAGGTCAAGTTCGCGATCCACCCGGTCGCCGGCCGCATGCCCGGCCACATGAACGTGCTCTTGGCCGAGGCAAACATACCCTACGACGTCGTCTTCGAGATGGAGGAGATCAACAACGAGTTCGGTCAAGCCGACGTCGCTTACGTGATCGGCGCCAACGACATCACCAACCCGGCGGCCAAGACCGACAGCTCTTCGCCGATCTACGGTATGCCCGTGCTCGACGTCGACAAAGCGAAGGCCGTTTTCTTCGTGAAGCGGTCTATGGCGAAAGGCTACGCCGGGATCGACAATCCCCTCTTCTACATGGATCGCACGATGATGCTGTTCGGCGACGCCAAGAAGATGACCGAGGACATCGTCAAGGCGATCGGCGGCGGTCATTGAGTGGAGCGACAGCCCCCTCGACGCGATCGCGCCGCGCGCCTAGACGAGCGAGGAGGTGAGGGGAGGTCGGCGACATGCGCATCGTGGTCGTGGGCGCTTCGGGCACGATCGGCCGGGCCGTCGTGGCCGAGCTCGGGCAGCGGCACGAGATCGTCGAGGTCGGCCGCAACAGCGGCAAAGTTCGGTTCGACGCCACGGATCCGGCCTCGATACGGGCCGGGCTCGAGCTGATCGGCTCGTTCGACGCAATCGTTGCGACCTTCGGTACGGTCAAGTTCGCCCCGCTCGCCGAGCTCGACGCCGCGGGTTACGGCGTCGGCCTGGCCGACAAGCTCATGGGGCAGGTCAACCTGGTGCTGGTCGGGCGCGAGTTGATCGGCGACGGCGGCTCCTTCACCCTCACGAGCGGCATCCTGTCGCGCGATCCCGTTGTGGGGGGTAGTTCGGCCTCGATGGTCAATGGCGCGCTCGAGGCCTGGGTCCAGGCGGCCGCGATCGAGTTGCCCCGCGGATTGCGGATCAACTGCGTTTGCCCCGGCCTTCTCGAGGAGACCGCAGTCTCGTTCGGCGCGTTCTTCCCCGGCCACATCCCGGTGTCGGCGGCGCGGGTCGCCAAGGCCTACGCCAAGAGCGTGGAGGGCCGCCACACGGGACGCGTCTTCGAAGTGTTCTGAGGCCCGGGGGAGGCTCGCGATGCGGGTCCGCGCCGCCGTTCTGGAGACCATGGGCGCAGCACCTCCTTACTCGGTGAGCCGCCCGTTGCGCATCCAGGAGGTCGAACTCGATCCGCCGGGTCCGGGCGAAGTCCTCGTCCGGATCGCGGCTGCCGGCCTCTGCCATTCGGATCTCTCCGTCATCAACGGCGATCGACCGCGGCCCTTGCCGATGGTGCTCGGCCACGAGGCCGCCGGCACCGTCGAGGAGGTTGGTCCCGGTGTCGACGACCTCGCGCGGGGCGACCCTGTCGTCCTCGTCTTCGTGCCGTCCTGCGGCCACTGTCTGCCGTGTATGGAGGGACGCCCCGCACTTTGCGAGCCCGGGGCCGCGGCCAACGGAGCGGGCACACTCTTGTCGGGCGCCCGGCGACTGCGGCGTGACGGGGAGCCCGTGAACCATCACGTCGGCGTGTCCGCCTTCGCCGAATATGCGACTGTGTCGCGGCGCTCGCTGGTCAAGATCGATCCCGAGCTGCCGCTCGACGAGGCCGCACTCTTCGGCTGTGCGGTGTTGACCGGCGCCGGGGCCGTCATCAACACGGCCGGCGTGCGGCCCGGGCAGACGGTCGCGGTCGTTGGCCTGGGCGGGGTAGGTCTCTGTGCGCTCCTGGCCGCGGTCGCTTCGGGCGCACGCGAGATCGTCGCGGTCGATCTGCTGCCCGAGAAGCTCGCCTTCGCCCGCCAACTGGGTGCCACCATGACGTTCGACGCGCGCGAGGAGCGCGCCGCCGAGGCGATCCGCGAGGCGACCCGAGGCGGGGTCGATTTCGCGTTCGAGCTCGCCGGCTCGGCCAAAGCCCTCGAGCTCGCCTGGGCCATCACCCGGCGCGGCGGCACGACGATCACGGCGGGCCTGCCCCACCCCTCGGCGCGCTTGCCCGTCCCGATCGTCCAGCTCGTGGCCGAGGAGCGCGCCCTCAAAGGGAGCTACATCGGTACCGCCGTGCCGGCACGCGACGTGCCGCGCTTGATCGAGCTCTTCCGCAAGGGTCGACTACCGGTCGACCGGCTCGTGAGCGGTCGTCTCTCGCTGGACGAGGTCAACGAAGGGTTCGATCGCCTCGCCCGAGGGCAAGCCATCCGCCAAATCGTGGCGCCCTGACGGCCGCGCCCGAGGACCTGACCCGAAGCTCCGACGAAGGCCCGTGCGGATGCAAGCGCGCGAAGTAATCTCGGGTAGCACACCGCTTCCGGAGATCGTCCCAGGGCGATAAGAGACGGGCTTCCTTGCCTGACCACCATGCCGCGAAGGAACGCCCGAGTGGACGACCGCGACGAGCCTATCGAGGGTGCGCACGGGCGCTGGGTTCGTATCGCGCGAGCGCGAGGCGAGTCCGTCCCGTTCACCATCGACGGCATCCCGGTCCGGGGTCGCGCGGGCGAGATGTTGATCGCCGCCATCCTCGCTGTTCGCCCCGACCTCGGATGCCTTCCGCCCGACCGGCGTTCGCGCGCGGGCTTCTGTCTGATCGGCCTCTGCCAGGACTGCTGGGTCCGGCTCAGGGACGGCCGTCGCGTGCGCGCTTGCACGACCCCGCTCGAGCCGGGCATGGCGGTCCGGCTCGACTCGTCGGACGAGAGCTGGTGAGCAGCGAACCGCTGGTGGTCATCGTGGGCGCCGGTCCCGCCGGGATGGCGGCGGCCAGGACCCTCGTCGAAGGGGGTCTGCGGCCGCTCGTCCTCGAGAAGGGGCCGACACCGGGTGGCCGACTGTGGCAACGGCGGGCGACGGTCGACTTCGAGCGCCGGCTCCCGGGGCACGATCCCGACCTCGGCGAGCGCCGCGTTTCCGATTTCCTCGGGATCGTCGATCGGATCGATTGGTATCCGGGAACGACCGTTCTCGATGCGACGCGCGATCGGCTCTGGGCCCTGGGTTCCGACGGTATCATCGACCAGACCCCCTGGGACGCCCTTTTGGTAGCTACCGGCGCGCTCGACCGGGTCGTCCCGCTCCCGGGCTGGACGCTGGCGGGCGTCTACACCCTCGGCGGTGCGCAGGCGGCCCTGAAGGTCCACGGCTGCGCGGTCGGCCGGCGGGTGGCCTTCCTCGGCACCGGGCCGCTTCTCTGGCTCGCCGCCGCCCAGCACCTCGCCGCCGGAGCCGAGGTCGCCCTCGTCGCCGACACGAGCCACCGCCTCGGCGCGTTGGCAGCGCTGCCGCATCTGCTCTCGGACCCCCATCGGCTCGCGCTCGGTCTCGCCTGCTTGCGCATCGTGCGACGCGCCGCGGTGCCGATCCGGCTCGGAGTTCGGGCAGCGATCGTCGAGGGGAACGAAACGGTACGCGGCATCTCGGTGGAGAGCACGGGCGGCCGTCGGCACTTCGTTTGCGATGCGGTCGCGATGGGCTTCGGACTCGTCCCGCAGACCCAGCTCCTCGACCTCCTGGACGTTCCGTTCGACCTCGAGCCCACGAGCGGTCTTTGGCTACCTCGAACCGATCGTTCGGGGCGGACGCCGATCCCGAGGGTCTACGCTGCGGGCGACGGGGCACGCGTGCTCGGTGGCGAAGCGGCCAGGCTTTCGGGGGAGCGCGCCGCCCTCGCGATCCTCGAGGACCTCGGCCGGCCAACCGATCGGGAGCGCGCCGCCCGCCTCGAGCGGGAGCTCGAGCGGCAGGAGCGCTTCGCCCGCGGCCTCGCCCGGGCCTTCCCGTTTCCGACCGAACTCGAGGCCCGTACCGACGAGGATACCGTCGTGTGCCGCTGCGAGGGCGTCACGGCCGGTGCGATCGCTTCGGCGGTCCGCGCCTTCGGCCGCCACGAAGTCAACGCCGTGAAAGCGCTGACCCGCTGCGGGATGGGCCGCTGCCAGGGGCGCCTTTGCGGGCTCGCAGCGGCGCGGATCGCGGCGCGCGCAGCGGGCGTGCCGCTCGGCGAGGCGGGGCGGCTGCGGGCCCAGCCGCCGATCGAGCCGTTGCCCGCGAGCGCCCGTTGCATGGCCGCGGAGGCGAACGGATGAATGTCGCGCCGAGCCGGCTCCGCACCGAGGTGGCGATCGTCGGTGGCGGTCTCGTCGGCTGCTCGACCGCTCTGCATCTCGCCCGACGCCGCGTGCCGTGCGTGCTGCTGGAGGCCGGCCGGTGCGGGGCCCAGGCGTCGGGCGTGAACTACGGGGGTGTTCGACGGCAGGGGCGGGCGCTCGCCGAACTGCCACTCGCCGGTCGCGCGCGCCGGATCTGGGGGCGGTTGGAACGGCTCGTCGGTGGTGACGGCGAGTTCCGCGCGACGGGCCATCTGCGATTGGCCCGTGACGAGGCCGAGGCCGCAGCGCTCGAAGGTTGGATCCGCGAAGCTGCACGCTACGGCGTGCACGGCGAGCTTCTGTCGCGCGAGGCACTGCACGCGCGGTTCCCCTGGCTCGGCGAGGGATTCGCGGCCGGCTCTTTCTGCGCCGACGACGGACAGGCCAACCCCCGCCTCGTCTCGCCGTTGTTCGCCCGTGCCGCACGGTCGGAGGGAGCCACGATCCTCGAGGGGCGGACGGTCGTGGCCATCGAGCGCGCACCACCCGGCTTCGTGTTACGGGCCGAGCCCGAGCTCGAGCTCGAGGCGCGGGTCCTCGTGAACGCGGCCGGGGCCTGGGGCGCGGGGATCGCACGGCTGCTCGGCGAGGAGTTACCGAGCGAGCCGATTGCGCCCAATATGCTCGTGAGCGAGCCGCTGCCGTTCCGGATCGAGCCCAATCTCGGGATGGCCGGACCCGGGATCTATCTGCGCCAGGTGCCCGACGGCTCGGTGATCTTCGGCGGCGGCCGCGGTACGGTCGATCTCGAGCGGCGCCGTTGTCGACCCTCCTTCGCGACCTCGCTCGCGACGATCGAAGAAGCGTGTCGGGTGGTCCCCGAACTCGCGCGCGCTTCGATCATCCGGACCTGGGCCGGGATCGAGGGACGCACGTCGGACGATCTTCCCATCATCGGGCCGAGTCCACGTATGGCCGGGCTGTTCCACGCGTTCGGTTTCTCCGGACACGGCTTCATGCTCGCCCCCGCCGTGGGTGCCGTCCTCGCCGAGCTCGTCCTGGACGGGCACAGCGCCACGAGCCTCGCGGGGCTGGAGCCCGCTCGGTTCGCACCCGGCTCCGCGGCCGCTGCTTGAAGCGCGCAGCGCTACTCCGCCGCTGCCCGGCTCGCGACGAGCTCGGGCTCGCGGATCGCATCGTGGGCTGCCATGGCCGCGATGTTCAAAATGTCCGAGACGGTGGCGTTCATCGGGACGATCTGGACCGGATGCGAGAGGCCCTCGAGCAACGGTCCGATCACCGTGCCGCCGCCCAGTTGCTTGAGAAGCTTGTAACCGATGTTGGCGGAATGGAGGGCCGGCATGATGAGCACGTTGGCCGGTCCTTTGAGGCGGCAGAACGGATAGAGAGCCATGAGATCCGGATCGAGTGCCACATCGGCGCCCATCTCGCCGTCGTACTCGAAGTCGACCTGGCGACGATCGAGCTCGATCACGACCTCGCGGATCCGCGCCGCCTTGGAAACCGGCGGGTTGCCGAAGGTGGCGAAGGAGAGCAGGGCGACGCGCGGCGTGACGCCCATCCGCCGGACGGCACGCGCCGTCTGGATCGTGATGTCGGCGAGCGTCTTGGTATCCGGCAGCTCGTGGACGTTCGTGTCGGCGATGAACACCGTCCGGCCGCGCGCCACCATGATGGTCAGCCCGAAGATTCGATGGCCTGGCCTCGGGTCGATCACGCGCAGCACGTCTTGCAAGCAGTCGTGATAGTTGCGCGTGAGACCCGTGACCATCGCATCCGCGTGGCCGTTCGCCACCATGCAGGCGGCGAAGACGTTCCGATCCTGATTGACGAGCCGCTGGCAGTCGCGGAACAGCAGGCCGTTGCGCTGCTGTCGGCGATAGAGGAACTCGGCGTAGGAGCGATTGTGCTCGGAGAGCCGGGCATTGTGGATCTCGACGCCGTCGAGGCCCTTCAGACCCATGTTCTGTAAGGTTGCGGCGATCCGTTCTTCGCGTCCGACGAGGATCGGTGTGCCGAGTCCCTGGTCGCGCCAGGCGAGCGCCGCACTGATCGCCTTCTCCTCCTCGCCTTCGGCGAACACGACCCGCTTGGGTTGGGCGCGCACCCGGTCGATGACGAGCTGCATCCGCGAGGCGGTGGGATCGAGCCGGCTGCGCAGCTGTGCCCGGTAGCGGTCGAGGTCCAGGATCGGCCGGCGCGCCACGCCGCTGTCCATGGCGGCCTTGGCCACCGCCGTCGGAACGTGGGTGATCAGTCGTGGGTCGAAGGGTGTGGGAATGAAGTAATCGGGACCGTAGCGCAGACGGCGCCCACGGTACGCTGCCGTCACCTCGTCGGGCACGTCCTCCCGGGCGAGGGCCGCGATTGCGTAAGCCGCTGCGATCTTCATCGAATCGTTGATCGTCGAAGCGCGAACGTCGAGCGCTCCACGAAAGATGTAGGGAAAGCCGAGGACGTTGTTGATCTGGTTGGGGTAGTCGCTGCGCCCGGTGGCGATGATGACGTCCTTGCGCACCTCGCGCGCCTCTTCCGGCGTGATCTCGGGGTCCGGGTTGGCCATCGCGAAGACGATCGGGTTCTTGGCCATCGAGGCGAGCATCTCCGGGGTGAACGCTCCCTTGACGGAGAGCCCGAAGGCGACGTCGGCGCCGCGCATCGCATCGGCGAGGGTACGCGCGTCGGTGTCGACCGCGTGCGCCGACTTCCACTGGTTCATCCCGCTCTCGCGGCCGCGCCAGATGACCCCCTGGGTGTCGCAGAGGATCACGTGGTCGTGCGGCACGCCCATGGCCTTGATCAGCTCGGCGCAAGCGATACCCGCCGCTCCGGCCCCGTTGATCACGATCCGAGCGTCGCGCAGCGAGCGGCCGGTGAGGTCGAGCGCGTTGATTAAACCGGCCGCGACGATGATCGCCGTTCCGTGCTGATCGTCGTGGAACACCGGAATGTCCATGAGCTCCCGCAGCCGCTGCTCGATGATGAAGCACTCGGGAGCCTTGATGTCCTCGAGATTGATTCCGCCGAAGGTCGGGCCGAGCAAGCTCACGCAGCGGACGAAAGCGTCGACGTCTCGAGTGTCGATCTCGAGGTCGATGCTGTCGATGTCGGCGAATCGTTTGAAGAGGACCGCCTTCCCTTCCATCACGGGTTTGCTGCCGAGAGCCCCGAGATCGCCGAGGCCCAAAACGGCCGTCCCGTTCGAGATGACCGCGACCAAGTTTCCTTTGGCAGTGTAATCGTAAGCCTTGTTCGGATCCTTGGCGATCGCGAGGCAAGGTGCGGCAACGCCGGGAGAGTAGACCAACGACAGATCGCGCTGCGTCGCCAGAGGCTTGGTCGGCGAGATCTCGATCTTGCCGGGCCGCCCCCGGGCGTGGACCTCGAGCGCTTCCTCGGACGTCACCGGCCCCCCTGCGTTCGGTGATCCCTCGTCCCAAGCGCTCATGGCACCTTCCCCCTCGCCCGCGACCCCTGTCGAAGAAACCTCACCGATTGTCGCCGCGACCGCTGGTCACGGCAAGCGCGGGGGCTTGCAGGTGCGCTGCGCCGCGCCACGTGTTAGGCGGCCTTCGGATCGGGACGACGCCATGAACCTGGTCAAGACCGGGCTCCTTCTCGCGGCGATGACCGCTCTGTTCCTGGCCGCCGGTTTCTTGATCGGCGGTGAGGGTGGGCTGCTGATCGCCCTTTTGCTCGCGCTCGCGATGAACGCGTTCGCCTGGTGGAACTCGGACAAGATGGTCTTGAGCATGCACGGGGCGCAGGTGGTGAGCCGCGCGTCCGCCCCCGAGCTCTGGGACATGGTCGCCGAACTCGCCCGCCGGGCGGATCTGCCGATGCCCGCGGTCTACCTGATCCACAGCGACCAGCCCAACGCCTTCGCCACCGGTCGCGATCCGCAGCACGCGGCCGTCGCGGTGACGACCGGGATCCTCGAGACCCTGCCGCGCGAGGAGCTCGCCGGCGTGATCGCGCACGAGCTCGCGCACATCAAAAATCGCGACACGCTGATCATGACGGTGGCCGCGACGATCGCGGGCGCGATCGGCATGCTCGCCAATTTCGGCTTCCTGTTCGCCGGTTCCCGCGATTCCGAGAACCGCCACCCGCTCGGTGCGGTCGGGGCTCTGCTCGTGATGATCCTGGCGCCGCTCGCCGCGACGCTCGTTCAACTCGCCATTTCCCGCACGCGGGAGTACGCCGCCGATCGGCTGGGCGCCGAGATCTGCGGCCAGCCCCTCTGGCTCGCCCGCGCGCTCGAGCGGATCGAAGCGATTGCCACGAACCGCATCATGCCGAGCGCCGAGCACCATCCCGCGACCGCCCATCTTTTCATCGTGAACCCGTTGCGGATGGGCGGCGTCGATAATCTCTTCCGGACCCATCCTCCGACCGAGAGCCGCGTGGCGGCCTTGGTCGAACTCGCGCGCACCACGGGGCGCGGGTCTCCTCTCGAAGTGAGACCGCGCCGCCCGGGTCCCGCGACCCGGCGTCGGGGCAGCGTGCCGGATAGTGGTTCCGCATCGGGTAGCGTCTGGCAACGGAACCCCTGGAACCGTTGAGCGGCCGCGACGACGCCGGTTCGCGCCCCTCAA
>Ga0308391_1000030_pt1 | contig 48218 bp, 39 predicted proteins | sample Hotspr20Samplet1_FD_202363 | JGI IMG/M metagenome (GOLD analysis project Ga0308391, IMG submission 202363) | Hot spring phototrophic mat microbial communities from Octopus Spring, Yellowstone National Park, Wyoming, United States - 20050623_t1 ... | reverse complement strand
TGAGGGGTGACTCCTGCTAACTGCGAGCCTTCGGCAGCTCCGGGTTCGGCCGATAGAAGTGGCCCTGCAAGTACGGGAACTTCTTGGCCAGATCCTCGGCCGAGCCGGCCAGCTCGACCCCGTAGCCGGGCTTGTCGGGCAGATCCATGTAGCCCTTCTTGACCACGAGCGGCTCCTTGAAAACTTCCTCTTTGAGCGGGTTGAAGGTCTGGTTCAGCTCGAGCACCAGGTGGTTGGGAATGCCCGCCACCAGCGCCGCGTTCATCATCGTGGTCAGGCCGCCGTGCCAGTTGTGAGGGCAGCAAATCTTCCCGTATAGGTGCGCGATGCGGGCGATGTACCAGGCTTCGGTGATGCCGGTGGTGTTGGCGTCCGGCTGGACAATATCGTAGCCGTCGCGGTCTATCCACTCCTTGAAGTCGTTGCGCGTCACCATGGTCTCGCCGCCGGAGACCTTCACGGTCTTCATCGCCTCGCGGATCTTGCGATAGCCGTCGATGGCGCCGGGATCCTGGCGACGGATCGGCTCCTCGAACCAGAGGAATTTCAACTCCTCGAGCACGGGCGCCAGCTCGAGGCACTCCTCGAGCGTGAGCCGCATGTTGGCCTCCTGAATCAAGTCGAAATCCCAGCCGACGGCCTCGCGCAACTTCCGCAGGTAGGGCACGTACTTGGCGACGGTGATGCCGCTTGCCTTCCAGTCGGTGCCGATGCGGAACTTGAATGCCGTGTAGCCGGCCTCTTTGTAGCGCACCGCCTCGTCGATAAGGTCCTCCGGGCGCTTGTACCAGGCGTATTCGACGCCGCCGCTCGCATACATGCGGATGTGGGTGTTCGGCTCATGGTCGATGGCGAGCAGGCGATAGACCGGCAGGTTCTTCGCCTTGCCGATGATGTCCCACAACGCTCCGTCGACGCCGGCCCAGGCCACCTGCTGGCCCCAGGGGGCCGGCTGCCAGACCGGTGTCAGAAGCTCGACGTCAAACGGATTCTTGCCCACCAGCCGCGGCTTGATCTGCTCTTCAACGAACGTCTTGATGAGCTCCGGCCCGCCGTACTGGGTGGATTCGCCGATGCCGACGATGCCCTGGTCGGTGAAGACCTGGATCAGGATGGCGTCGGTTTTCCAGCACTCGATCGCGGCCGTAACCCAGATCTTGTCCTTGGGAAGTTCATAGGAAAGCAGCGTGACCTTGATGTCGGTGATCTTCAGATTTTCCCGGCTGATGCCGTCCAGCGGATGGCGTCGCACGCCGGCCGGCGCCGCCGCGCGGCGGCAGCCTGCGGCCAGGCCGGCAGCGGCGGGAGTGGACGCCAGGAACGCGCGTCTAGAAAGATCCTGCATACTCCGTCCTTTCTCGGAGCCGGTTTGAGGGTCAGCTACCCGGCTCACTATCCAAGCGACTTTATCACGGGCCGCTCCGGGTGCGGCGCCGGTGGCCGCTCACGGTGTTTCCGGCAACGCGGGCGCCGTGGCGGCGTAGGCGACCATTGCCCGGACATTGGCTTCCGGCGTATCACGCACCACCTCGCAGCCGGCGCCCACGATGTAGCGGCTGCCGGCGGCGCGGTGGCAGTCGGCCAGGGCGGCCTGAATCTGCTCGGGCGTGCCGTTGCGCAGAACGGCGACGGGGGCGATGTTGCCGAGCAGGATCTGCCCGGGCCGGCTCTGCGCGCGCGCCTCGGCGAGCGGGACCATCCAGTCCAAATCGAGTATGTCCGCGCCGAGGTGGCCGAGCCACGGCAGGAGCTTGGTAGTGCGACCGCAGATGTGCAGCCGCACCAGCGCACCCATCTCGTGGAGACCGTCGATCAACTTTTTCTCGTACGGCAGGACGAACTGCTCGTAAAGGCGGGGCCCGATCAGGGAGGCGGCGGCGTCGCCCACACCGATCAGATCGGCGCCGGCTTCGAGTTGCGCCCGCGCGAAGCGCAACTCCATGGCGACGACAAATTCAAACAGAGCCCGCACGAAGCCGGGATCGTCGACCAGATCGAGCATCAGCGTGTTGATGCCGCGCAGATCGGCGGCTTCCGCACACGGCCCTTCGATCCAGCCCTCGATGAGCTTTTCATGGCCGACGCTTTCCTTGAGCAGAGCGACGGCCTTCACCCGACCGTGCATGTGCCCGCCGCCGAGCGGATCCGGGATCTCCAGCCGGTCCAGCTCCCGCTTGTCGGCCAGGCGGGCCCTCGCCTCGACGACGGCCGGAGGTTGGTCGTCGAAATATTCGATCTCGGCGCCGAGGTCGGCCGCCTCGCGGGCCGGGTCCGAGATCGTCGAGACGTAATCGAAATCGAACTTGCGCGCGGTGAAGATCTGGGCCTCGGCCAGGACGCGGAAGTCGGTGGCGTAGTCGCCGTATTTCACACCGAGCTGATCGGCGGCGAACATCATCGTGATGGGCATCACGGGCAGCCGGTCCACCCGGTCTCCCTTCAAGTGTTTGAGGATCCGCTCACGGCCGGTCATGGCAGGTGCTCCCGTAGCCGCTTGCCGCGCATACCCCCAATGTACCTCTTACTTAAGAGAAACGACTCCGGTATACTGTTTGGGTAGCAAATCCGTTTGGGGAGGCCCATCCATGGGGCGTGGCGGCAGCGGCTCGAGGGGCCGCCGGCTCATGCTGGCCGCAATCGGCTACCTCGTCTTGGTCGCGCCTGGCGGCGTCGGAGCCCTCGAGGGGATCCCCCCGCTGGTTTTCACCCAAGTCTCGCCCAGAGGGAGCAACGAGGTCGCCCGAATCGTGCGCCTCAAGGAGACCGGTGCGGTCGAAGTGCTGTCGCGGGGTTTCTTCAGCGCCCGGGACCCGCACGTCTCCTTTGACGGTAAACGCATTCTATTCTCCGGCAAGCGTTCGAAGGGCGATCTCTGGCAGATCTACGAGCTAGAGCTCAAGACCGGGACCGTTCGCCAACTGCTCGGCGCCGAGATGGACTGCCGCAGCCCGATCTACCAGTCTTCGCTCTTTGTGCTGGCCAGCGAGCTGCCCTGGCATCAAGCCGCCTTCATCGGGTCGGTCCCCGGTTCGGCGCCGAGCCTATACACGGTGCGCCTCGACGGCAGCGATCTGGTGCGGATCAGCTACAACCCCTACGGCGACTTCGACCCGGGGATGATGGAGGACGGCCGCATGCTCTACGCGGCTCGCCAGCGCGATCGGATCGAACCCGGCCCGCCGGAGCGCCTGGCTTTGTTCGGGCTCAATCTGGACGGGACCGACGTCGCCCTCTACGGAGCGCTCGAGGGAGCTCCGTACAAGCGGATGCCCGTGGCGACCTCAGGCGGTTTGGTGGTCTTCATCGAAAGCGATCAACTGAGGCCGGACGGAGCGGGCAGTCTCGGGGCTGTCAGCCAGCGGCGCCCGTTCCACAGCTATCGGCGCCTGACGGAGCCCTCCCAGGGTCTGTACCTTTACCCTTCAGCGCTGCCCGGAGGCGAGATTTTGGTCTCGTGGCGTCCGGCCGGCGGCAAGGGCACGTACGGTATTGTCCGGTTCGATCCGGCGAGCCGCCGGTCGGCGCCAGTCTTCGACGATCCGGCCTGGCACGACATCCAGGCGCAGTGGATCGGCCCCAGGCCCGTACCGGACGGGCGTTCCTCCGTTGTCGAGCCGGAGGAGCCGACGGGGGAGCTCTATTGCCTGAACGCGTACCTCAGCGATGTCGCGCACCCGTCTTGGCCGCAGCCGGGCACTCCCCTGCGATTTCGCGTCGTCGAGGGCGCACCGAGCGCCGCACAAGCGGGTTCCGGCAGCCTGGCTCGACGCATCCTTGGCGAGTTCCGCGCTGACGAGGACGGCTCGTTCAAGCTGCGGGTGCCGGCCAACATTCCTATCGAGCTGCAGCTGCTGGATGCGAGCGGCATGATGCTGCGCTCTTGCCGGTGGATCTGGGTGCGCAACAAAGAGGCCCGCGGCTGCATCGGCTGCCACGAGGATCCCGAACTGACGCCGGAGAACCGCTACGCCACGGCCCTCGGCCGACCGGCGATCAATCTCACCCTGCCGCCGGAGCGGCGCCGCACCATCAGCTTCCGCCGAGATGTGGCGCCGGTGCTCCGAGCCAAATGCGGCGGCGCCGGCTGCCACAGCGGGGCCGTGCCGCCGCGCCTTGTGGCGCAATCCGATTTTGCCGCCTACCTGGCGCCCGCCGCCCGGCTGAGTCCGCTCATCTGGCGGCTGCATGGGAAGAAGACGTCGCTTCGCTGGCACCAGAACGAGGGTGACGGAGCGGTCCCCCTGATGCCGCCGCCGGGTTGGGCGCCACTGACCGAGGATGAGAGACTCACCATCATCGAATGGATCGATCTGGGAGCACAACCATGAGAGCCGCACTCGTGCTGCTGCCGCTTGCCGCCGCCCTCGGCGGCAATCTGCCCGTTTTTACCGACGTCACGCGCGAAGCGGGCATCTCGTTCCGTCACAGTTACGGGGATTATCACCTGGATAACATCGTTGAAGGCACAGGATCGGGCGTCTGCGTCTTCGACTACAACAACGACGGCTGGCTGGACATTTACTTTGTGAACGGCGCCTGGACGAAAGGCGTGAGCGACGTGCGCGGCCGCGACCTGCGCGGCAAACTCACGAATCATCTGTATCGGAACAACGGCGACGGCACGTTCACGGACGTCACCGAGCAATCGGGCACGGGCGACAAGACCTTTTCGAGCGGTTGCTCCGCCGCCGACTATGACAACGACGGCGACGTGGACCTTTACGTGCTGAACTACGGCCCGAACGTGCTGTACCGCAACAACGGAGATGGCACATTTACCGACGTCTCGAAAGCCTCCGGCCTGGACGATCCGCGCTGGAGCCTGCATGCGGTCTGGTTCGATTGGAACAACGACGGCTGGCTGGACGTCTATGTGGCGAATTACCTTAAGTACGACGACGGAAAGTTTCGCGATTTCTACCCGGCTCAAGGCTATCCGGGCCCTTTAAGTTATGCCGGGGAGCCGGACCGCTTCTATCGCAACAACGGCGACGGCACCTTCACCGAGGTGACGGAACAGGTAGGCATGTTTATGCCCGACGGCCGCGCCATGAGCGTTACCGCCACCGACCTCCGCAATACGGGCCGGCTGGCCGTTTTGGTTCCCAACGACGCCATGGAGAACTACTACCTCGAGCCGGACGGCAACGGGCGCTTCACCGACAAGGCGCTTGAATACAACCTGGCATACGGAGAAAACGGCCAGAATGTGGCCTCCATGGGCGCAGCGATCGGCGACATCGATCGCGACGGGCTGCTCGACGTCTTCATTCCCGACCTGAATTACTGCACCCTGCTGATGCAGAGCAAGACCGGATTCGAATACCGCACCGCATCGGTCGGCCTAGCCGTGGTCATGGGACAGTATACGGGCTGGGCGCCGGTGTTGTTTGACTACGACAACGACGGCTGGCTCGATCTGTTCACCACGCACGGCGCGGCGCATCACGAGTATGTGCAGGAGGACACGCTGGTGCGCAACAAGGGAGACGGCACCTTCGAGGACGTCTCGAAGGTATCCGGCCAGTATTTCCATGAGAAATATGTCGGCCGCGGCGGCACTCACTTGGATTACGACAACGACGGCGACATCGACCTGGTGATCGTGAACCTCAATGACGCGGCGCGTCTGCTGCGCAATGACGGCGGCAACCGGAACAACTGGCTCAAGGTCGAGGCGAAACTCCAGTTCCCCACGGGAATGCGGGACGCAATCGGGGCACGCGTGACGGTCTCGACGGGCAAGCTCCGGCAGATCGAGGAGCTCGTGCCGGTACGCGGCTATCTGTCCCAGGCGGACCATCGGCTTCATTTCGGCCTGGGGAAGGCCACCGCAGCGACGGTGGAGATTCGCTGGCCTGACGGGGCGATCGAGAAGCGGGACAACGTCAAGGCCAACCAGATCCTGCGGCTGGTCCGTCCGGCTCGCACAGGGAAGGCGAACTGATGAAGGCGAGGATCTTCTTTTTTCGAGCCATCCTAGCGGGTGTACTGGTCGCCGCGGCGGCATTTTTGGCGGCGGCGCCCAGGGAGCCGGTCTACGTGGGCGCGCGCGCCTGCGGCGGCTGTCACGACGGAGCCGGCATGGGCTATCAGTTCTCGATCTGGCTGCACTCCAAACATAGCCGCAGTTATGCCGCTTTGGCCAAACCGGCGGCGCAGCAGATCCTACAACTGTCCGGCCTCCGCGGAGATCCGCAGGCCTCTGCGACGTGCTTGAGCTGCCATGCGCCCGCAGCGCTGGCCGAACCCTGGCAGAAGGAGGAGCATCTGCGGATCGACGACGGCGTGCAGTGCGAGGACTGCCACGGCCCGGGCAGCGAGTACATGGCCGAGGAAGTGATGCGGAACCCCGCGGCAGCCCGCGCCGCCGGCTTGAAGATGCCGACCGAGGCCGACTGTATGCGCTGCCACATCGTCAAAGGGTCGCACGTCGCCGTGCTGGCCCTGCCGGCCTTCGACCTCAAAACTAGGATGGAGGCGATCGCCCACCCGACGCCGGAGAATGCGAAGATGGGCGGGCTTCGACTTCAGACCGCCGACGGCGGCGCCAAGCGCGCCGGGCCGAAGTATGTCGGCGTCGCAGCATGCAATCAGTGCCACCGAGGGCCGGAAAGCGGTCACCAGGACAGCCTCTGGCGGCTGAGCCCTCACGCGCGCGCCTGGTCGACTCTGGCCACGCCGCGGGCGCGGGAAATCGCCAAATCGAAGGGGCTCGAGGGCGATCCCCAGCAGATGGCCCAGTGTCTGGAGTGCCACGCGCCGGGGGCTCTGGCGCCGTCGGAGGCCGTTCTCAGCTCGTTCTCTCCGGACGAAGGCGTCGGCTGCGAGGCCTGCCACGGGCCGGGCAGCGAATACATGGCCGAGGCGATCATGCGCGACCGGCGCGCCGCTCGGGCCGCCGGGCTGAAAGAGGTGAGCAAGGAGACCTGCCTTCCCTGCCACCGGCAAGCCCACGGCAAGCAGTACGAGCTGAAGATCGAGGCGATTGCCCATCCGACCCGCCCGGCGAAGAGGGCCTCGGCCGCCGAAGAACCGCGCTACAAGACGCCGGTCAGTCTGGCGCTGGACCCGCGAGGCCGCGAGCTTTACGTGACCTGCTCGGGCTCGGACTCGGTGATCGTCGTCGACCCGATCGCCCGGGTGAAACTGGCCGAGATTCCCGTCGGGCAGCAGCCGCACGGCGTGGTCTTCTCTCCGGACGGACGGCGCGTCTTCGTCTCGAATGTGTTCGACGACACGGTGTCGGTGATCGACGCGGCGGAGCGCCGGGTGGTGGCGACGCTCGAGGTGGGAGACGAGCCGCACGGGCTGATCACCGACCGGGAAGGCAAGTTTCTGTTCGTTCTGAATGCCGCCAGCGACGATGTCCACGTCTTCGAGCTCGGCTCGCTGCGACGGCTGAAGAAGCTGGCGGCAAGCCGCCGTCCGTGGGCGGCGGCGCTTTCCCCGGACGGCGCCCGAATCGCCGTCAGCCATACCTTGCCGCGGCTGGTGCCTTTCCAGACTCCGCCGGTGGCGGAGGTAACTATCATCGAGGCGGCACGCGGCATTATCGAGGACCGGGTGGTCTTCCCCGCGGCCAATCTGCTCAAAGGTGTGGCCTGGCATCCGAGCGGCGAGTACGCCCTGGTGACACTGAACCGCACCAAAAATCTGGTCCCGATGACGCGGCTGCTCCAGGGCTGGACCATCACGAACGGCCTAGGCCTGATGTGGGCGGACGGCTCGACCGATCAGCTTTTGCTCGACGAGCCGGATTGGGGCTTTCCCGACCCCAATGCGGTGGCGATCACACCGGACGGCCGCTTCGCCCTGGTCACCAGCGGCGGCCGGGATCGGCTTGCCGTGGTCGATCTGGCGAAGATGATGTCGGTGCTCCGCCAGGCCTCGCCCTATGAGCGCCGGCACATCCTGCCGAACCACCTCGGTAAGCCGACGGAATATGTCGTCAAACACATTCCGCTATCCCACAATCCGCGCGACCTGCTGATTCTGCCCGACGGCAAGACCGCCGTGGTGGTGAACGGCTTGGACGACTCCTTGAGCGTGGTGGATCTGGAGCGCTTTGAGGAGGTCGGACGGATCGATCTCGGCGGGCCGAAGGAGATCACCAAGGTGCGCTACGGCGAGCGGCTGTTCCACAATGCAGGCATCACGTTCCGGCGTCAGTTCTCCTGCGCCACTTGCCACCCCGGCGGCCACGTAGACGGCCTCACCTACGACATTGAGCCGGATGGCGTCGGCGTCAATCAGGTGGACAACCGCACGCTTCGGGGCATTCTGGATACGGCGCCTTTCAAGTGGAACGGCACCAATCCCAGCCTGGCCCGGCAGTGCGGCCCGCGGCTGGCGGTCTTCTTCACCCGAATCCAGCCGTATACTCCGGAGGAGCTCTCCGCTGTGGACACTTACATCGCTTCGATTCCCCGGCCGCCGAACCGCTTCCGGGCGCTGGATGCGGAGCTGACCCCGGCGCAGCGGCGCGGTAAGGCTTTCTTTGAAAGGAGCAAGACAAACGACGGCCGCGAGATCCCCGTCGGCAACCGCTGCGTCACCTGCCATCCGGCGCCTTATTTCACCGACCGGCGAACGCACGACGTGGGCACCCGGAGCCCGTACGATACCTACGGTAAGTTCGATACGCCCCAACTGAACAACATCTACGACTCGGCGCCGTATCTGCACAACGGCATGGCGCTCTCGCTTGAGGAGATCTGGACGGTCTACAACCCGGATGACAAGCACGGTGTGACTAACGATATGACGAAAGATCAACTCAATGATCTGATCGAATACCTGAAGACTCTATAACAGGAGGGCAACATGGATTCGAGGCTAGTATGGCTCGGCCTGATCCTGGCGGTGCTCGCCAGACCGGCGCCCGCCGAGGACCTCCCCTACGTGTACACGAAGTGGAAGCAGTTCACGGTGGAAAACGGCCTGCCGGACGACCACGTCTTTTCCGTCAAATCCGATGGGAGGCGCGTGTGGGTCGGAACGGAGAACGGGCTGGCGCTGATCGACAAACGCACCTGGAAGGTCGTCCGCGTCTGGCGGGAGGAGGACGGCTTGCCCTGGCGCGTCATCACTGCCATCGACGTCGACCCGAAGACCGGCGACGTCTGGCTGGGGATGTTCGGCGGAGGGCTGGCCCGCTTTTCCGGAGGACGCTTCGATCATTTCCATCAGCTCAATTCCGGACTGGTCAACAACGTCGTCTACGGGGTCGCGGTGGAGAACGACAACGTCTGGGCGGCCACCACCGCCGGCGCCAGCCGCTACAACACCGTCACCGGCGAGTGGACCATCTTCACGGAAAAGAACGCGCCGATGGAGGAGATCTGGAACTACGGCGTGCACTACCGGGACGGGAAGGTCCATCTGGCGGTGTGGGGCAGCGGGGTGCTCGAGTACGACGTCAAGACCGGCCGGTGGAAAGAGTATCTCGATCCGGACGGCGAGATGGAGATTGATCTGTACCGGGACGACGGGATCGTCCACGTGATCATCACCGGGGCCGCCTACGTGGAGAACACGCTCTGGGCCTCGAGTTATTTCGGCGCGTCGCGTTACGACGGCAGGCACTGGCGCGGTTACTACAACCAGGACTCGGGGCTGCCGAGCGACTTTATCAACAATATCCGGGCGCGTAGCGCCAACGAAGCCTGGTTCGCTACCGACAAAGGCGTGGGTGTGATCACCGACTACAAGACGAACACCTGGGTAGCTTACACCATGGATCCGAAGACGCGGCGCGGACGGGCCGAGATCTACCGGGACCGGGAGTTACTCAAGACCGTCGACATGGAGGTCGGCATCCCCCACAACTTCATCATCAACCTCGATCTCGAAGGCAACGACGTCTTTGTGGCGACTTCCAAAGGCCTGGGGGTGGGCATCGGAGAGGATTATTACGCCGGGCTGCGGCCGGTCCGTCCGGCTGTGGCTGGGGGTGGGCAATGACGGGAAGAGGAATTGGCGCTTTATTGTTGCTGGCCGGATTGGGCCTGGCCGAAGATCCGCGGCTTAAAGAATTGATCGACGCCGACACTGCGGAGATTCTGCGCCGGATCAACTCTGTCGATGCGTACACGATTCCGGATCTGGAGCTGCGCAAGGACCCCAACTACGCCTGGACGCCGGCCGATGTCGAGCCCTACAGCGGCGTCAAACCGTACAAGGAACATTTTCTTCTTCAGATGCAGTACAACGGGCCGGGGCGCGCCAAACCGGAACCCGAGCACGTAGACACGGTCAAGATCGGTTTTCTCGGGCCGATCATTCCGACCGTCTCGGTGGCTACCGGAGGAAAGAGCCACGACGAGGAGAATCTGGGCATCAAAATGCTCCAGGGGGCGCAGCTTGCCATCGAGGAGGCCAACGCCAAGGGAGGCTACTTCCGCCGCAACATTCCCTTCGAGCTGGTGGTGAGCAATGACAACGGGCTCTGGGGCTCCTCCGGAGACGAGATCATCAAGATGGCATACAAAGATCGCGTGTGGGCGATCCTGGGCAGCATCGACGGCGCCAACACGCACATCGCCATCCGCGTGGCTCTGAAGGCCGAGGTGGTCATGATCACCAGCGGCGATACCGATCCGACCTTCATCGAGACCAACATTCCCTGGGTGGCGCGCGTCATCAGCGACGACCGGCAACAGTCTTACCTGTTAGTCGATTACCTGATTCGCAAGCAGGACTACAAGCGCATCGGCATCATTCGCTCGAGCAATCGCTACGGCCGCTTCGGCGTGCGCGAGGTGAGGGACTCCTGCCGGCGCCTGGGCCGGCCCGTGGTGATCGAAATGGCCTATCGGCTTGGGCAGGACGACTATTCGCTTCAGATCGAGCGGCTGAAGGCCGCCAAGCCCGACGCCGTCGTGCATTGGGGCAATCCGCGAGAGGCTGCGATCATTCTCAAGCAGATGCGGGCGATGGGCATGGACCAGCCGTTCTTCAGTTGCGACCGGATTATCTCGAAACAGTTCACCGACGCCGCCGGCGAGCTGGCCGAGGGCGTCATCGCCGCCTCGCCGTGGAATCCGGACCGGAAGGATCCGAAACTCGACCGGTTCCGCGAGGCGTTCCGGAAACGCTTCGGCGAAGAGCCCGAAACCTACGCCGCCCACGCCTATGACGGCATGAACCTGATTATTTGGGCGATCCAGGTGGCGGGGTTGAACCGGGCCAAGATCCGCGACGTGATCGCCTCGCGCACCAAGCCGTGGCCGGGCGTGACCGGCGACATCCCCTTCAGCGCCGCCCTGGACGACCTCGGAGAGGTTTTCTTGGCGCGTTATGAAGCCGGCCGCTGGCGCTATTACTCCCGCGACGACCTCCAGATCCCGCGCGGCTACATCCCCCCGCGCGATCGGGTGAGCCGCAGCCTGCCGACCGAAGACTGATGCGCGCCGCCAGCCGCTGGTTGGTGGCGGCCCTCGCGGCCTGGACAGCCGCAGGCGGGGAGATCCAAATCGGTTACTTCGGACCTGCCGACGGGAGTCATCCCCTCGGCGGGTCGGTGTGGAAAGGCGTTTCGCTGGCCTTTGAGGAGCACTCCCAAGACCCTCCCTTGCGCCTCATCGCCTCCTGGGACGAAAACCCCTGGACCGGCGGCGCGGGCAAGCTGGCAAAGCTGATCTACCAGGAGCGGATCGTAGCTCTGATCGGCGGCATCGACGGCACATCGACGCACCTGGCCGAGCAGATCGTGGCCAAGGCGCTGTTGCCGCAGGTGGACCCGGTCAGCACTGACCGAACGGTGAACGCCGCCTTCGTGCCCTGGATCTTCTCGGTGATGCCGGATGACCGCAGCCTGATGAAAGTGCTCGTCGAGGGCCTGCTCGCCGGTCGCGAGCGCCACGCCGTCGTGCTGGTCTCTTGCACCGATCACGATTCCCGAATCATGCGGCGAGAGTTTCTTCTGGCCGCTGACCGCCGTCTCCGCCTGCGTCGCGCCGTCGAGTTCCGCACCGGTACGACGCCCGCCGAGGCGGTCCTGAAGGACCTCGAGATCGAGGCCGCCGTCGTCCTAGCCGGGCCTGCCGACAGCGCCGCCGCCGTGCGCCAACTGCGTCGGCTCCGAGGCGATCTGACGATCTACTGCAGTCCGGCCGCCGGCAGCCGCACCTTCTTGAAGCTGGCGGGCGAGGCCGCCGAGGGCGTCCGTTTCCCCGATCCGCTCGAGCCGTCCGAGCGCGCCCAGGATTTCGCGCGCCGCTTCAGCACCCGCTGGGGCGAGCCGCCCGACTACCTTGCCTCGCATGCCTACGACGCGGCCGAGCTTTTGATCGAAGCCGTCCGGCGTGCGGGCTCCGACCGCGAAGCGATCCGCGACGCGCTGCGCGCTCTTTCGCCTTGGACCGGCGTCTCCGGCCGGATCGAGTGGGATAAGCTCGGCCGCAACACGCGCAAAGGGCGGCTAAGCTCGATCCGCGACGGTCGGCCTCGGCCTTACAATTAGAGAAACGTTCCCGCAATGCATGCATCCAAACGTGCCGAACGTCGGGCCGCCCGTCCCATCAACCGTGACAGCTTCATCGAAGAGTGGGTTGATCCGGGCCTGATCATCTCCGGCAGTCCCCGCGATCCGGAGCCGAGCATCCGCATCGCGGGCGGGCGTGTAGTCGAACTCGACGGCGTACCGGAAGACCGTTTCGACCTGCTCGATCGCTTCATCGCCCGCCACGCCGTCGATGTAAGCCTGGCCGAGGCGGCCATGGCGCTCGAGCCGGCGACCATCGCCAGGATGCTGGTCGACATCAACGTTCCGCGCAGCGAGCTGGTTCGCCTGGTGAGCGGCCTGACTCCCGCCAAGATCGTGCGGGTGGTGGACTGCCTGAACCCCGTCGAGATGATGATGGCGCTCCAGAAGATGCGTGCCCGCCGCACGCCGGCCAACCAGGCGCACGTGACCAACCGGCGCGAGCATCCGGCGCTGCTGGCGGCCGATGCCGCCGAGGCGGTCGAGCGCGGCTTCGCCGAGCTTAAAACGACGGTAGGCGTCTCGCGCTATGCCCCGCTCAATGCGATCGCCGTGCTGGTGGGCTCCGGGACGGGCCGCGGCGCCGCGCTCACCCAGTGCGCGGTCGAGGAATCCCTCGGGTTGAAGCTCGCACTCCGCGGCCTCACCACGTACGCCGAGACACTTTCCGTTTACGGCACCGAGCAGGCCTTTCGCGACGGGGACGACTCGCCGTGGTCGAAGGCTTTTCTCGCCTCGGCCTACGCCTCGCGCGGCGTGAAGGTTCGCTTCACCTCCGGCTCGGGCTCGGAGGCGCTGATGGGTCACGCAGAAGGTAAGTCGATGCTCTATCTGGAGGCGCGTTGCCTGATGGCTGTCAAAGGCGCCGGCGCGCAGGGCGTGCAAAACGGCTCGATCAGTTGCATTGCTTTGCCGGAGTCCCTGCCGGGCGGCGTGCGGGGCGTGATGGCGGAGAACCTGATCGCGGCAATGCTCGACCTCGAGCTGGCTTCGGGCAACGACGCCATGGCCTCGCACTCGGAGATCCGCAAGACGGCCAAGCTGATGCTTCAGTTTCTGCCCGGGACCGACTTCATCTTCTCCGGCTACAGCGTGATGCCGCGTGAAGACAATCTGTTCGGCGGGGGAAACTTCGAAGGAGAGGACCTGGACGATTACAACGTGCTTCAGCGCGACATGCTGGTGGACGGCGGCCAGCGTCCGGTCAGGGAGGAGCGCGTGCTGGCGGTGCGGCGGCGTGCCGCCCAGGCCATCCAAGCCGTCTTCGACGAGCTGGGGCTGCCGCCGATTCGTGACGAGGAAGTCGAAGCGGCCGTTTACGCCCACTCGAGCGCCGATCTTCCCGAGCGCGACGTGCCGGCGGATCTCGAGGCGGCGACCGCCTTCCTCGAGCGCGGCGGCGACGCCGTCGACGTCATCCGGGCCCTGGCCCGGCGCGGCTTCACCGATATCGCCCAAAACATCCTGGCGATCGAGAAGCTGCGTATCTCGGGCGACTTCTTGCAAACCTCGGCCGTCGTACTGCCCGGCGGCTGCGTGCGCAGCGCCATCAACGACCCGAACGACTACCGGGGTCCGGGAACCGGCTATCAACTCCCGCCGGAGCGTCGCGCCGAGATCGCCCGGATCCCCCAGGCCGTCGATCCCCGCACGATCGGTGCCGCCACCGAAGTTTGGCAGCCGTTGCTCCTCGAGTGCGGACCGGCGCGAGCCGGCGAACGGACAGATGAGATCGTCATCGCGCTCGGCCCGGCGTTCGGTTCGGCCCTGCGCGAGACCCTGCTCGGCCTGCCGCACCGCGAAGTGCTCGAGGCGCTGATCGAGGGAGTACGCCAGGAGGGGCTGCGGCCGCGGATCGTGAAGGTCTACTCGACCTCCGACTGCGGCTTCATCGGCCATCAGGGGGCGCAACTGAGCGGCTCGGGCATCGCCATCGGCATCCAGTCCAAGGGAACCACAGTGATCCACCGCCGCGACCTTCAGCCTCTCGACAATCTCGAGCTGTTCCCCCAGGCGCCCAACCTGACGCTGGACTCTTACCGAGTGATCGGCCGGAACGCAGCCAAATACGCCAAAGGCGAGCCGGTGCTGCCCGTTCCGGTCCAGATCGACAATATGGCCAGGCTCAAATACATCGTCAAGACGACGATTCTGCACCGGCGGGAGACGGAACAGGTCGTGCCCGGCAGGCCGGCCGAGGAGGTGTGCCTTGCCTGAGTACCCGCTCTCGGAAAAGCTGCCGGAGCGCCTGCGAACGCCCTCGGGCCCTCCGTTTGAAGAAGTGACGTTCGAAGCGGTGCTGGCGGGAAGAGTGACGATGGCCGATCTGCGCGTGACGGCCGAGGCGCTCGAGCTCCAAGCGCAGGTGGCCGAGCAGGCCGGCAGGCCCCAACTCGCCGAGAACCTGCGCCGGGCGGCCGAGCTCGTGGCCGTGCCAGACGAAGAGATCCTGGCCATCTACAACGCGCTCCGCCCGGGCCGGGCCGATCGCAGCAAGCTGCTGGCGCTGGCGTCGGAGCTCGAGGCTCGCTACGGGGCGTTTCGGTGCGCGGCGCTCATTCGCGAGGCTGCCGAGATCTGAGCTCGGCCATTACAGGCGGCCATAGGCGCGAGCCGCGTCGCGAAAGTATCGGAGGTTCTCCCAGGGCGTCGCCGCCGGTGTCGTCGAACTGGAGGCGAAGATGAAGTGCCGCTTATCGCCCATGGCGGCGAACAGCTCGCGCGTGTAGGCGTGAATGCGCTCCTCGGCGCGTTCGGCGATCTCCAGATGCGGGCTGTCCATGCCTCCGTTGACCGTGAAGCGGTCATAACCGGCAAGGGCACGGGCTTCGGGCAGCCTGACGTCGCCGAGCGGCGGGGGCGTTAGACCCTCCAGACAATCGATTCGCGCGGCGCCCACCAGCGGCATGAGCGCCCGGTTCCGCCCGCAGGCGTGGACAACGAAGATCTTGCCCCGGCCATGGATGATCTCGGCCGCCTGTTCGTAAAAGCTCCTGGCGTAGTCGCGGAAAAAATAGGGCGGGTGGAAGGCGGAATCCAGGTTGTCGTTTGAAATCAGAACCTCGACCTCGGCAACCTAGACGATCTCCTCGATGAGCGCCAGCGCTTTGCGCTCGTGGATGCGCGCCAGCTCGCGCATCTCCCTCGGGTGATCGACGAGGAACAGGCTGGCGTTGGCGGCGCCGGCGAGCCAGTGGAACGCTTTCAGGGGCGAGAAGGTGACGCTCGCCATGACGAGGCCGTCGTCGCTTACACGGCGGACCCAGCCTCGAAACTCCTCTGCGTCGAAGCGCCACTCGCGGTTCTCGAGCAGAAACCGGACCGCTTCGTAGTCGCTCCACTCCTTCCACCAGGGTTCGCTCTCGAAGTCAGCGCCGGCCTGCTCGCTGAGCACCCAGGTGTTGGTGAGTACGCCGTAAGGGGTCCGAAGCGTGCGGCGGCGCACGCTCGTGTGCGGCGGATAGATATTGAAGGCGGTCACCATCGGGCGACCGAAACGGGACTCGCCGCCGAACTCCTCCGAATAGACGCCTTCCGGGAAGAGCTCGCGGGTGGCGTACTGTGTGTCCCAGCGGGCCAGAATCTCGGCGCCGAGATGGCGCAACACATCGAAGGGATGTTCAGCCCAGGCGATCTCTTCAGGAAGCTCGCCCCGCGCCAGACGGTTGTAGAACCAGTAGTAAATGTTCGGCGCGAAGGGGACGAAGTCAGGGGACTCGCCGTGGAAGGCCGCCAGCAGGCGCTCTCGACCGGTCATCGGTTTTCACTATAATCCGCTCGATGCCGCACCTGAGGTGGTGGATCGCCGGGCTCCTGTTCCTGGCCACCGTGATCAACTATGTCGACAGGCAGACCCTGTCCGTGCTCGCGCCCGTTCTGCGGGACGAATTCGGCATGACGGCTACTGATTACTCGCGCGTGGTCTCGGCATTCATGCTGGCCTACCTGATCATGCAGACCGGTTCGGGGCGGCTGATGGACGTCGTGGGCACGCGCTGGGGCTTCGCCCTTTGCATCACCTGGTGGTCGCTCGCGGCGATGGCGCATGCAGCCGCCCGTTCGGTGCTTCACTTGGGCATCGTTCGTTTCCTGCTGGGGCTGGGCGAGGCCGGCAACTGGCCCGGTGCGGTGAAGGCGATCTCGGAGTGGTTCCCGGTGCGCGAGCGGGCCTTCGCCATCGGACTGTTCAACAGCGGCTCCACGGTGGGCGCGACGATTGCGCCGCCGCTCGTCGCCTGGCTCGCGCTCACCTACGGCTGGCGCAACGCATTCCTGATCACGGGCGCAACGGGCTTCCTGTGGCTGGCGGCCTGGCTGGTGATCTACCGGCGGCCCGAGGAACACCCCTGGCTGAGGCCGCCGGAGCGGGCGTTGATTCGCGCCGGACAAGAGCACACGCAGAGCAGCGAGCGCATCGCCTGGCGGTCGCTGTTTTCCTACCCGCAGGTCTGGGCCCTGGTCTTCGGGCGCATGCTTGCCGATCCGGTCTGGTGGTTTTATGTCTTTTGGCTGCCCGAGTATTTGAAGCGCGAGCGTGAGTTCAGCCTGGCGATGATCGGCTACATTGCCTGGATTCCGTTCCTGGCGGCCGATATCGGCAACCTGGTCGGAGGGGCGGCCTCGGGAGCGCTCGTCAAACGGGGCATGGCCGTGCTGCGGGCGCGCAAGGCAGTGATGCTTGTTTGCGCACTCTTGATGATGTCCGGGATACCCGCGGTGCTGGTTGAGCAGGCCTGGGTGGCGGTCGCCTTGATCAGCCTGGTCACGTTCGCCTACTCGGCCTGGGCGGCCAACATTCTGACGCTGCCCGCGGATCTGTTCCCCCCGCAGATTGTCGCCTCGGTCTCCGGCCTGAGCGGGACCGGCGCCGCCACCGGCGGAATGGCCTTCACGCTGATCATCGGCTGGGTGGTGGACCGCTTCAGCTATGTGCCGGTCTTCACCGTGGCTGGCCTGATGCCGCTGGTCTCCTTCAGCATCATCGCCTCGGGCGTACGGCGCAGCCGGAGCGTCTAGCGCCGTATTGCACCGGCCGGGCGCTCGCAGTCCTTCCGGGCCGGGCTTAGACGCGCACGCGGTTGGCTGCTTCGAACACTGCTTCCCCGCGCCGGGCCTGTCGAACCTGGGTGAGGTCGTTCGCGATCAGACTCACCTGAGCGGAGCGCTCCGCCTCGCAAAACAGCTCCGCCGTACCGACCGTCCGGCAGCCGCGCACGAGCGCCCGCCGCACGTCGCGCAGGCGCACCACGCTGCGGCGCCCTTCCAGGCGGCAGCCGTCCAACTCCAGGTCCTCGACGTCGTGGCAGACCAGGGCCGGGCGCACATCGTCTTCGGCGAAACGCGTTTCGACCCCGTCAAGGCGCAGGTTGCGGACGTGTCGGCAGAAGAAACCGTAAGCAGGCAGCCTCCCGAACATGTTGTATTCGGGATACGCCTCCGGTTTCTCCGGCACGTCATCCGGAGCGTCCCTCACGCCGCCTGCAAACTGGATCGACACATCGCGGAGAAGAACGTTTTCGATGTAGTGGCCCGGAATGCCCGAGATCGCGCAGCCGACGGCATTCGCACCGGTGGCCCTGAGGCCCGAAATCTGCACGTTGCGCAATGCGCCGACGCCGGGCCGGGCGCCCCCCTCGACGAAGGGGCGGGCCCGGTTGCCCAGACGGATAAAGATGGCCGACTCCACGTTGCGCATCGTGACGTTCAAGACATGCACGCCGTCGAGAAGACCGCCGTCGACCATCTCGATGGCGACGCCCGAAAGCCGGGTGTCGTAGATGGCGCAGTTGGCCAGGACGATCTGCTGAAAGCCGCCGTTAGATTCCGTACCCAGCTTGAAGGCGTTGCAGGCGCTCGAGAGCACGCAGTTGGTGACGGTGACTTCGCGCGTCGGCCGGTCCGAGGTGCTCTTGAGGACGATGGCGTCGTCTCCCGAATCGATGATGCAATCGGAGATGCAAACGCGCCGGCAGCAGTCGATGTCGAGCCCGTCGTTGTTGTGGTTGACGCGGCTCTGCACTTTGAGACCGTGGATAAGCACGTCCTCGCAGTCCAGATAGTGTTGCACCCACATCGGAGAATCGCGAAGCGTGAGACCGCTAAGCGAGACGTTGCGGCAACTGATCATGCGGATGAGGTAAGGCCGGGCTTTGTAGGGGCCCTGGAAGGCGCCGCCGCGCCCGTCGATCGTACCCGGCCCGTGCAAGCCCACGTTCTCCAGGCCCTCGCCGTAAAGGAGGCTGCGCTCGGTGTAGTTATCGGTATAGGAGCGGATGGCGGGGATGGTGACGGGATAGTCATCCAGATGCGGGCTTCCCAACAGCGTCGCGCCGGCCTCCAAATACAGATGGACCCGGCTGCGCAGGCGCAGGCCGCCGGAGTGGTATTGGCCGGGCGGGAAGTAGACGACGCCGCCACCGGCCGCTGCGCATGCGTCGATGGCGGCCTGAATCGCCCGGGTGTCGTAGTCGCGGCCGTTGCGCACCGCGCCGAACTGGACGACGTTGAGGACGCCCGAGGGAGCCGCCGCCTGCGCCGCGGCAGGCCGCGCCAAGACGCCGGCGCCGACCAATCCGGCGAGAAAATCTCTGCGAAGACCGCTGGCGTTCATACGCCGCAGATTCTATCATGACGTCTCCGGCAGGATTTTCCGGATGAAGGAGTGGATTCGCTCGATCGAACCTCCCCACCGCTGCGCCTATCTGCCGGCCCAGACGGCGTCGCTCGAACTGCGCCTCGTCACGGAAGTCTCGGCCGCCGAGTATGCCGAGCTGCTTGCACGAGGCTACCGCCGGTTCGGCTATCAGATCTTTCGTCCCGCCTGCCCGAGTTGCCGCGCCTGCCGCCCCTTGCGCGTGCTCGCGGACCGTTTCGAGCTGGGTGCGAGCCTCCGGCGCGTCCTGCGTCAAAATGCAGAAATCCGCGTGGAACTCGGCCGGCCCGGCGCCACGGCCGAGCAAGTGGAGCTTTACAACCTCTATCACCGGTTCATGAGCGCGCACCGCGGCTGGCCCCGCCAGCAGGCGACGCCCGCCGCCTACCGCGAGAGCTTTCTTGCGCCGTTCGAGTTTGCCCGCGAATGGCGCTACCGGGATGGGGACCGGCTGGTCGGCGTCGCGTTGATGGATGAAGTACTCGGGGCGATTTCGCTCATCTACTGCTACTACCATCCGGAGTGGCGAAGGAGTTCACCGGGGACCTTCTCGATCCTCCACCAGCTCCTCTATGCGCAACGGCGCGGGCACCGTTATGCCTATCTGGGCTACTGGATCGCCGCTTGTCGCTCGATGAGTTACAAAGCCCGGTTCCGCCCGCACGAGTTGCTCCGAGCATTCCCAAGCGACGACGAGACGCCTGTGTGGGACCCGGCCGACTAGCGAGGGGCCGGCTCAGTCGGCTGAGGCGCGGGTGCGGCCGCGGCGGCCGGCGGCCGCAGCGTGGAGGGCCGGACCGTGTCGCGCGCCTCGACGTCGAGCAGGATGAAGATCAGGAAGATCGCCAGCATGACGGCGCCCAACAGGAAGATCAGGGCATTGAGGCGGCTGTCGTAGAGCAGGTGCATGAAGAACAGCGCTACCAGCGACGCCTTCGCCGTGGCGATCGCCAAGGCGACGACGACGTTGACCGAGGGCGAGCCGAAGTTGATCCCCGCGGCGATCACCGTGACCACCGTCAGCACCAGCAGGGCGGCCAGAACCCCCACATAGATCTTTTTGGCGTGAGCGTAACTGTGGGCGGCCATGGCAAGCTCCTAGGAGATCAGATACAGCAACGGGAAGAGATAGATCCAGATCATGTCGACCAGGTGCCAGTACAGGCCTACCAGGTCAACCGGCGTAAAGTAGCGTTCGGAAAAGTCCCCGCGAACGGCGCGGCGCAGCACCCAGCCGATGGCGATCATGCCGGCAACGACGTGCAGGCCGTGCAAGCCGGTCATCATGAAGTAGAAGCTGAAGAACATGAACTCGCCGGGCACTGCTTCGCCTTTATAGGAGTAAAGTCCCCCGGGCAGCATCCCCTCGTGAATCTTGTGCGAGTACTCGAAGTACTTGATCAGGAGGAAGACCCCGGCGAGCGAAAGCGTCGCGATCAGGTAGTTGATCAGGTGGCGCCGCTTGCCGGCCTGAGCCGCCGCCACCGCCATCACCATGGTGAAGCTGCTCACCAACAGCACGATCGTGTTCAGCGCGCCGAGCGTGCGGTCCAGATGGTGATGAGCCGAGGCGAAAGCCTCCGGGTGCTTGCCGTGCATGATCCCGTAGCCGACGAACAGGCCGCCGAACAGGAGCACCTCGGTCACCAGGAACAGCCACATGCCGATCTTGGCGGCGTCGACCTGCTGGGCCGGCTCGGCGAAATGATGCTGAAGGAAGGGCTCGTGAACGTGTTCGGTCGGAGCGGCGGAATGGCTCATCGGCCAATCTCCTGCGGACTGTAGTCGTAAGGGCCGTGCGTCAACACCGGCGTCCTTTCGAAGTTGTGGGTGATGGGCGGCGAAGCGGTGGTCCACTCGAGCGTCTTGCCCCCCCACGGGTTGGCGGGCGCATCATACGGCTTGCGCAGCGAGGCGAGCAAATAGCCCGCCACCATGAACAGGCCGAGCGCCAGAACCCAGGAGCCGATGGTCGAAAACACATGCAGCGGCTGGAACTGCTCGAGGTAGTTGTAATAGCGGCGCGGCATGCCCCGGCTGCCCAGGACGAACTGAGCCAGGAAGGTCATGTTGAAACCGACAAAGATGAGCAGGGCGGCCGGCCGCGCCCAGCTCTCCGAATACATCCGGCCGAACATCTTCGGCCACCAGTAGTGCAGGCCCGCCAGGAACGCGATCACGGTGCCGCCCATCATCACGTAGTGGAAATGGGCTACCACGAAGTAGGTGTCATGCAGGTGGACGTCCACGGAGATCGTGCCGAGAAAGATCCCGGTGAGGCCGCCGATGGCGAACAACAGCAGGAACATGATGGCGTAGATCATAGGGGCCTTGAGGTCGATCGATCCGCGGTACATGGTCGCCAGCCAGTTGAAGACCTTGATCGCCGAAGGGATGGCCACCAGGAAGGTGAGGAAGCTGAAGACCGCCGTGGCCAGGTCCGACTGGCCGCTCGTGAACATGTGATGGCCCCAGACCAGGAAGCTGATGAAGGCGATGGCGACGCTCGAATAGGCGATGGCCTTGTAGCCGAAGATGGTCTTCTTGGAAAAGGTCGGGATCACCTCGCTGATGATCGCCATGCCGGGCAGGATCATGATGTAGACGGCCGGGTGCGAATAGAACCAGAAGAAGTGCTGGAACAGGACCGGATCACCGCCCAAAGCCGGGTCGAAAATGCCCACCTTCCAGACCCGCTCGATGACGATCAGCAGCAGCGTGATGCCGAGCACGGGCGTCGCCAGAACCTGAATGATCGCCGTGGCGTAGATGCCCCAGATGAACAGCGGCATCTTGAGCCAGGTCATTCCGGGCACTCGCAGTTTGTGGACGGTGGCGATGAAGTTCACCCCGGTGAAGATCGACGAGAAGCCGAGAATGAAGGCTCCGAGCGTCAGCAGGCTGACCTTCGTCGTCGTGGTGGTGCTGTAAGGGGTGTAGAAGGTCCAGCCGGTGTCGACGCCGCCGAAGATCATTGAGGCGAGCGCAAACAGAGCGCCGGCCACGTAAAGATAGTAGCTGGCCAGATTCAGGCGGGGAAAGGCGACGTCCTTGGCGCCGATCAGCAAAGGCAGCACGAAGTTGCCCAAAGCGGCCGGAATGCCCGGAATGATGAACAGGAAGATCATGATCGCGCCGTGGAGGGTGAAGGCCTTGTTATAGGCGTCGGCGCTAATGATCGTCTCCTTGGGCGTGAGCAGCTCCATGCGCACCACCATGGCGAAGATGCCGCCTAGCAGGAACGCCAGCAGCACGCTCCACAGGTACATGACGCCGATCCGCTTGTGGTCGAGCGTGGTGAGCCAGGAGAGAATGCCCCGCCGCTCGTTGAGATAGTTGGGCTCGAAATGACGGCGCCCGGTTTCGGGCGGCGCAGTCAGAACGTCAGCCATCCTGCTCTCGCCTCCTCACTTTTGGGTTTTAATGAACTCGATCAGCGCGGCGAGCTCCCGCTCGCGCAACAGGCCCTGGTAGGTCGGCATGATCGCCTCATAGCCGGAGCGGATCTTGGCCTGCGGCATCAGGATCGACTCGCGAATGTAGTTTTCGTCCACTAGCACCGACGTGCCGTCGCGCATGGCGTGCGTCTCCCCATAGATTCCCTTGAAGCTCGGGCCCTCGCGCCGCGAGCCGTCCAGGGAGTGACAAGAGACGCAGCCGCGGCTCTCATACAGCAGCTTGCCGAGTTCGGCCAGCGGCATCGCCCGCGTGCGCTCGTCACCCTGCCCCTGCCACTCGCGGAACTTCGCTTCGCTGACGACGTGGATCTGCCCCAGCATGTCCGAGTGGCCCCGGCCGCAGTACTCCGTGCATAGCAGCGTATGCACGCCCTCCTCGGTCGGATGGAACCAGAGGTCGGTGTAGCGGTTGGGCAGCACATCCATCTTCACCCGGAAACTCGGCACGAAAAAGGAGTGAATCACGTCCTCCGAGGACATGATGAGGCGCACGGGCCGGTTGACCGGGATGTAGATCTCATTCAGCGTGCGCATCCCGTCGGGATATTCGAACTCCCAGACCCAGCGCTTGCCGCGCACCTGAATCTCGAGCGCCTCGCCCGGCCCGATGCGCGCGTTCATGTAGCTTTGAAAGCCCAGGAAAAAGATCACCACGACGATGATAAGCGGAATGACGCTCCAGATGACCTCCAGCTTGAAGTTGTGGCTGATATGGGGCGTCACCTCGTCAGGCCGGCGCCGCCGGTAACGCCAGACGAAGTAACTGAGTAACCCGGCAATTAGCAAAAAGAAGATCACGTTGATCCAGAAGATCAACATGTAGAGGTTGTCGACCTCAGCGGCGTAGGAGCTGCCCGGAGCGGGCATCATGAGCGAGCGGAGCCGGTTCATCGTGCTTCAACCCATTGCGCCGAGCGGCTGCGCCGGCGTTCCAGGCGCCAGAAGCGCACGAGCACGGCGACTAACACAAGGACCACCAACACGCCCCCGGCGCGCATGATGTTGGTGGCGAACAGGGTGTAGGATTTCGAACGGGGATCGTAGTGATAGCAGAAAAGCAACACCCGGTCAAAGGCCGAGCCGATCTTCCCTTCCGAGGCTTCCGTCAGGGCCAGCCGCAGGTCGCGCGGCCGGTACTTGATTCCGTAAAGATACCGCGAGACCACGCCGTTTTCCGTGAGCACCATGATGGCCGAGGCGTGGGCGTACTCGCGCCGGCTTTCGTCATAGCGGTAGTGAAATCCGACCTGCTCGGCGAGCTTCCGAACATTGCCCTGGTGATCCACCAGGAAGTGCCAACCCGGCGCCGGGCGCTCGTAGCTGGTCAGATACATCTCCCTCTTTTGGCGGGCAAGGGCGTAGGTCTCGCTCGGATCGATGCTGATGGTGACGACCTCGAACTCCCCGCCAGGCGTCCACGGAATCTCCCGCAGGGCGCTCACCTGGCCGTTCAAGATCAGATTGCACAACATCGGGCAGGAGTAGTAGACCAAGTTCAGAATGACCGGCCGGCCCTGATGGAAATACTGGCTGAGCGCCACCGGGTAACCGTTCTCGGCAATGAAGGTCAGATCCAGATCGACTTGGGCACCCAGCTTCTCCTCGATGCCCACTCCCTCGAGCTCGGGCGGCAGCGATTCGGAGCCGGCGGCCAGCCCGGCTGCCACGGCCAAGGCCGCCAGGCTAGCGCTCCGCCACACCGCTCACCTCCTGCCGGGGCTCCTCCGGTTTGACCGGATACGGTTTTACCGGATAGAACGTCTTGCCGGCCGCATATTCGGCGGCGAGCAACTTCATCGCCCGTTCGATGGGCAGCCGCACCTGGCCTTTTTCCCGGCTGATGTACTGATAGGTGTGCAGCTCCTGATCTTCGCGGGCGCGCAGATCCTTGAGCGCCTGCGACTCCGGCTGGAGCACCTTGATGAAGATCTGCTGCTCTTTGAGTCGATCGTGATAGTACTGAATGCCGAGAATCACCAGCGCCAGGACCACGATCAAGGCGAAACCGAACAGGGCGAGGAAGCCCACGTTGGGATCGTGACGGTCGTAGCCGCCGGTTTCAGCTCCTCCCGCCGGATGGGTATGTTCGGTCATCGGGTCAGAACATCTCCTATTGGTTTTGATGCGCAATCGAGGCCGGAAGCCGCAGGTCTCCCACGGGCACCATCGGGTGACTGCGCAGCCGGTACCAAAAGACGAGTCCGAAGAGGCTGCCGACGCCGGCAAAGGTCGCCAGGTCCAGCCAGTGCAGGTGGAAGCCGTGCGGATGGACCGAGGGCAGAATCAGCCAGTGCAGGTCCATGCCGTGCATGACGAGGATCCAGGCGGCCGCCAGGCCGAGCACCGTGAGGTTGCGCTTGGCGGCGCGCGGCAACAGCACCAGGAACGGCACCAGGAAGTGGCCGATCACCAGCAAAGCGCTCAGGTGCCTCCAGTTCCCCTCGGCCCGGTGGTGAAAGAAGGCCGTCTCCTCAGGCAGGTTGGCGTACCAGATCAGCATGTACTGGGAGAAGGCGATGTAGGCCCACCAGACGGTGAGCGCAAACAGCCACTTGCCGAGGTCGTGGTAGTGCTCGACCGTGATCACCTCGCGAAGCAAGCCGGCCGCCCGCAGCCCGAGCGCCACCAGGATCAGCAGGGCGATGAAGGCCAGCGCACCGCCGGAGAACACATAGACGCCGAAGATGGCCGAATACCAGAACGGATCAAGCGACATCACCCAATCGACACCGGCCATGGTGACCGTGATCGTGAGCACCAGCAGGCCCGGCGCACTCCAGGTGCGCGCGTTTGAAACCGACTCGCGATAGTCGCCTTCGTCCTGCATGACGGAGATCCGGTAGAGCACGAAGGCGAGCACGCCCCAGACGAACAGATAGACGACGGCCCGGATCAGGAAGAACGGCGGGTTGAAGAAGGCCCGCTTGAAGGCCAGATCCGGGTTGTGCGGATCGAAAAAGCCGGGGTCGGCCCACTTGTAAAGCACATCGAGCCCCAGCGCGACGGGCAAGAAAAGCAGCGTCACCGGGGCCACCGTGATCATGATGGTCTCCATCAGCCGGCGCAGCGTGATGCTCCAGGTGGCGCTCGTCAGGTGCTGCACCATGACAAAGAACATCGCTCCCCAGCCGATGGTCAAAAAGAACATGAAGTGCACCAGATAGGAGCCGAGGAAGTTGTAGTGGTCCGTCGCCCAACCAAACAGGCAGGCGGCCCAGGCAGCCAGCCCGACAGCCCAGAGGACGTTGCGGCCGCGCCGCCAGAGCGACTCGTCGAGTCGATAGGAGGAGGCGGCCTGGGGTTGCGGGGCGCTGATCGTCGTCGGCATGGCTCTAGCGAAGCTCCCGTCTCAAATCGGGCGGAACGTCCTCGATGGTTCCGCTGGTGGCGCGCTGGAGAGCGCGCACATAGGCGACGATGGCCCAGCGGTCCCGTTCCGGAATCTGGAAGCGGTAGCCGGGCATGGTCCGCCTCCCGTTGGAGATGACGTAGTAAAGTTCTCCGTCCACCATTTCCTTGATGCGATCGTCGTGCAGGCTGTTGGCAAGCCAGAGGCTGCGCTGCCCGACAATGCCGCGGCCGGTGCCGGCGCGATCATGGCAGGGCGCGCAATAGATCTCGAATCGCTCCCGGCCGCGTGCCAGCACCGCCTCGTCGAGCGGAAGCGGATTGCGGCCGACATACATTCCGTTTTCGACGCCTGTCGCAAAGCCGGGATCCTCATCGAGCTGCCCCTGCGCCACAGTGCCGGCGACAGGCATGCGGCTGGCGCGGCCGTCGGCGAAGAAGGCCGAGGCCTCCTGCGCCTCGAGCTTCGGTTGCCGCTTCATATCGGCGAAGATCTCAATCGGGGGCTTGCGCGTGGTCTGGCCCGCGCAGCCGGCCAGCAGCAAAGCGGCCCCCAACGCCCACGTCGCCCGAGTGCAGCTCATGCCTTCTCCTCCAGGAGCCGGACCTCGAGCGCGCCGAGCCGCACAAGCAGCGCGGGCGTCTCATTGGCGTGGAAAAGCGGATCCGCCGCCTCCACCGCTAGAACAAACCGATCGTCGGTGACACGGCGGAAGTTGTCGTCTTCAAAGAGCGGATGGTACAGGCGCGGCAGGCCGTTGAGGGCGAGCATGCCGATGACGACGGCAAAGGAGGCCAGCAGCACCGCCAGCTCGAAGGTGACCGGCACCGACGGCCAGAGAGCGAAAAAGGGCTTTCCGCCGACCACCAGCGGGTAATCGACCGCTCCGGTCCACCACTGCAACAGAAGCGCCGCCGCCACGCCCACGGCGGCCGCCGCCAGAGCAATCCAGCCGAGCGGGGAACGGGCCAGCCCGAGCGCCTCATCCAGGCCGTGCACCGGGAAGGGCGTACATGCCTCCAGGCGCGTGAACCCACGAGCCCGCACCGCGCGGACCGCCTCGACGAGCTCCTCCGGCGAGTCGAACTCCGCCAAGACTCCGTACAACTTCGACATCAGTGACCTCCTTTGCCTTGGCCGGGAGAGGGAACCACGCCCTTGACTTCAGAGATGGCGATCACCGGGAGGAACCGGAGGAACAGCAGGAACAGCGTCAAGAACAGCCCGACGCTGCCCGCGAAGGTCAAAACGTCGTAGATGGTGGGCGTGAAGTGGCCCCAACTGCTCGGCAAGAAGTCGCGGTGCAGCGAGGTGACGATGATGTTGAATCGCTCGAACCACATCCCCACGTTGACGATGATCGAGACCGCGAACATCACCGCAATGTTGCGGCGAAACATCTTGAACCAGAACAACTGCGGGGCGAAGACGTTGCAGGCGAACATCGTCCAGACCGCCCAGGCGTACGGCCCGGTGACACGGTTGACGAAGACGTAACGCTCGTAGGGATTGCCGCTAAAGAAAGCCGTGAAGAACTCCACCGCATAGGCATAGCCGACGATGGTGCCCGTGGCGAGCAGGATCTTGCACATGTTGTCCATGTGCGTCATCGTGATCAGGTGCTCGAGCCGGTAGACCTTGCGGGCGATGATCATCAGAAAGATGACCATGGCGAAGCCGGAGAAGATCGCGCCCGCCACGAAGTAGGGAGGAAAGATCGTGGCGTGCCAGCCGGGCAGGATCGAGACGGCGAAGTCGAAGCTGACGATGCTGTGCACCGATAGAACCAAGGGCGTCGACAGGCCCGCCAGGATCAGGTACGCCTTCTCGTAGTGGTTCCAGTGCCGGGCCGAGCCGCGCCAGCCCAGGCTCAAGACGCCGTAGACGATTTGGCGCAGCCTCGTCGTCGCCCGATCGCGCAGCGTGGCCAGATCGGGGATCATGCCCACGTACCAGAACAGCAGCGAGACCGTGAAGTAGGTGCTGACGGCGAAGACGTCCCACATGAGCGGGCTGCGGAAGTTCTGCCAAAGGACCAAGTCCTGGTTCGGCACCGGAAACAGCCAGTAAGCGCGCCACGGCCGGCCGGTGTGCAGCAGCGGGAAGATGCCGGCGCACATGACGGCGAAAATCGTCATCGCCTCCGCCGCGCGGTTGATCGAGGTGCGCCAGCGCTGCCGGAACAGGAACAGAATCGCCGAGATCAGCGTTCCGGCGTGCCCGATGCCGATCCAGAAGACAAAGTTGGTGATGTCCCAGGCCCAGCCGACGGGCTGGTTGTTGCCCCAGATGCCGATGCCGGTACGCACCAGATGCGTAAGCACCGCAAAGAACACCAGGGTGAGCGCACCGCTCACCGCCAGGGCGATGTACCAGAAGCGCGGCGGCCGGCTCTCCACCACGCGCGCGACGTCGCTGGTGATTTCGCTGTAGCTGCGCCTGCCCTCGATCAGGGGCGCGTTCAATTCGAACGGTTCTCGGATCGCCAGGTCGGCCATCGGCTAGACAAGCTCCGGATTGGGATTGCGGATCCGCGCCAGATAGGAGGTGCGCGGCCGGACGTTGAGCTCCTCGAGCATCACGTAATTTCGGTTCTGCTTCTTGATCAGCGCGACCCGGCTCGCCGGATCGTTGATGTTGCCGAAAACGATCGCCTCGGCCGGGCAGGTCTGCTGGCAGGCGGTAAGGATCTCGCCGTCCCGCAGCGGGCGCCGACCTTCGGCCTTGGCCTGAATCCTCTTCTCCTCGATGCGCTGCACGCAGAAGGTGCACTTCTCCATGACGCCGCGCATGCGCACGGTGACATCGGGGTTGAAAACCAGCTTTTGCGATTCCTCAAGCCCCTTGTGCCAGTCCAGGAAATTGAACCGGCGAACCTTGTACGGACAGTTGTTGGAGCAGTAGCGCGTGCCGACGCAGCGGTTGTACGCCATCTCGTTCAACCCCTCCGGGCTGTGGACGGTGGCGACTACAGGGCAGACGTTCTCACAGGGGGCCTTCTCGCAATGCATGCAGGCGACCGGCTGAAAGACCGCCTCGGGCGCCTCTTCATCGCCCGTGAAGTAACGGTCCACACGCAGCCAGTGCATCTCGCGGCCGCGCGCCACTTCGCGTTTGCCCACAATCGGGATGTTGTTTTCGGCCTGGCAGGCGAGAATGCACGCATTGCAGCCGACGCAGCGGTTTAGGTCGATCGCCATGCCCCACTGGTAGCCTTCCGTGTACTGGTGCTCCGGATAGAGGGACTTGAGCTCCGGCACGTGCACGGCGTGCTGGGCGAAATCGGGATGCTCGCGCCAGTAGCGGAGCGTGGCCTCGCGCACCAGCGGCCGGCCCTCCATGGCGTGATGGTCCTGGGCGCTCACGAGGCGGTAGCGGCGCCCGGCGGGCCGGACGTTCACGCCGACGGCGAATCCGGCGGTGCGGCTCGTGCGCAGCGGGTAGACGTTGTGGCCCACGCGGCGCCCCACCCGCCCGCAGACCGTGCGCCCGTAGCCGAGCGCCACCGCAATCGAGTCGTCCGTCTGACCGGGCAGGATCCAGACCGGCGCCTCCGCACTCCGGCCCTCGTGCTCGATGAGAACCACGTCGCCGCTCGTGACGCCGAGTTTTTTGGCTGTGGCTGGACTTATCAGCGCGGCATTGTCCCAGGTGAGCTTGGTCATCGGCTCGGGCGCCTCTTGCAGCCAGCCGTTGTTGGCGAAGCGCCCGTCCCAGACCGAGGGGCTGGCATAGAAGACCAGCTCGATGCCTCCGGCCGCCGGCCGCGGGCGCCAGGCCGCCAGCACGCGTCGGCGATCTACTGCCGGAACCAGCCGGGCCGCGCCGGTGCCTTCGATCAGCCCGTCATGAAGAGCCCGCCGCCAGCGCCGCTCCGCCTCTTGCGCCGGCCACCGCGCCGTCCAGTAGTTGCGGACGATATCGTAAGCCCGCTGATCCTTGTAACCGGAGAGGAGGGCCAACAGCTCCGCCGGCGTGCGCCCATCGTAGAGGGGATAAATGAGGGGCTGCTGGATGCTGACTGTGCCGTCCAGGGTCCGCAGGTCGCCCCAGGACTCCAGGTAATGGGCCTGCGGCAGGTGCCAGGTCGCCGCGCTGCCGGTCTCGTCCGCCTCGAGGCCCAGATGGATCGTCGTCGCGGCCCGGGAGAAGTTGGCGGCAAAGTCGAAGTCGGCCGGCGCCGCGAAGACGGGATTTGAGTCCAGAACAACGAGGGTTTGCACGCGGCCGGAGGCCAGCGCCGCCGCCAGCTCCTCGAAACTCGCCTCGCCGGGCGCGCGCTCGGCGGCGACGAAGCTCACGGTGTGGCCGAAGTTGCCCAGCGCCTCGTTGATCAGGTGAACGAGCGCATGGACCTCGGGCGGCTGGCCCGGCCCGGCCAGCACGAGCGACGCTCCGCGGTGAGCCGCGAGGTCCCGAGCCACGGCCGCCGCCCAGGGAAAGTTGCCGGAGTGAGCCGGCATGAGGCCCAAGGCGCTCGCCAGCGCCTCCACGGCGTTCGCCATCTCGGAGGAGCGAATCCGGAAACGGTGATCGGCCATCGCGCCGGTGATCGAGAAACGGCTCTCGGCGACATACAACCGGCTCATCGAGTCCGTTTCCGAGACGACCGCTCGGCCGCGGCTGAACTCCCGAATGGCGCGCACCCCGGGGCTGTCAACACCGAGGAAATCCGCGTCGAAGGCGACGATGAGGCGAGCCTTCCCGAAATCGTACAGCGTCTCCAGTCTCCGATCGAAGGCCAGCTCCGCGCCGCGCCGCATCGCCTCGCGCGAGATGGGCTCGAATTCGACCCAGCGCGCTTCGGGAAAGCGGCCGAGCAGGTGGTTTCGCACCGCCTCGTAGGATGGCGACGGCTGCGAGCCGGCAACCAGCCAAAGGCCCGAACCCCGGCCGAGCACCTCGGCGCGGAAATGGTCTGCGGCGAAGCGGGCGAACTCCTCCCAGGAGGAGGGCCTCCCTTGACGCAGGACTACGCGGGAGCGGTCCGGATCGTACAGAGACAGCACGGAGGCCTGTGCAAAGGCCGAACAGGCGCCGAGGCTCTCCGGGTGCCTGGGATTTCCCTCGATCTTCGTCGGACGGCCGTCGTGCGCCTCGACCACCAGGCCGGTAACCGAGCCGGCCAGATTCATCGCCGTCGCGTAGTAGAGCGGCTTGCCCGGAATGTAGTGCTCGACGCCCTTGCTGAGCGGCAGGATCTTTTCTTGCGGCCGGCGGCAGGCTACCAGGCCCGCCAGCCCGAAGGAGGCCGCCATGAGCTTGAGCAACGTGCGGCGCGACGAGGAAGAAAGCAACTCCGAGGCGCCCCGGGGAAACTCCCGCTCCACCCAGCGGCGAAACTGCGGCGTGCCGGCCAGTTCCTCCAAGCTGCGCCAGTAACGGCGTCCCGTCTCGAGCGGTTTCGGCGTGGAATCGGAAATTTGAACCAAACTCATCGATGGCACCCCGAACAGTTCACCGGAGGGGCAATTCCTTTTGACTCGACGATCTGCCGGCCGATCTCAACCGGATCGCGGTCCGGTTGCCAGGCCATGTTCGTCACCTGATCCGCCGGACGAATCTTCGGCGCCGGGTTCCGGTGGCAATCCAGGCACCAAGCCATGCTCAACGGCTCGACCTGTTTGACCACAATCATCTGGTCGACGCGCCCGTGGCAGCTCACGCAGCCGACCCCGGCAGCCACATGGGCCTGATGGTTGAAGTAAACATAATCGGGCAGACTGTGAACCTTGACCCACGGGATCGGCTGCCCGGTGGCGTAGCTCTCGCGGACCAACTGAAGCAGGGGGCTGTCGCCCTTGACTCGGACGTGGCAGTTCATGCAGACCTCGGTGGCAGGGATGGCGGCATAGGCTGCCTGCTCGACGCTCGAGTGGCAGTAGCGGCAGTCCATGCCCAGGTCGCCGGCATGCAACTTGTGACTGTACTCTACCGGTTGCAAGGGAGCATAGCCGGTTTCGCGAACCTGAGGATTCGCCAGATAGAAGCCCAGCGCGATCGCCGCGCCTGCTCCGAGCGCCGCAGCCAGAACCCCAATCCGGATATACGTGTCCGTTGACTTAGAAAATATGGATGCCATTCAGTTGCGAACCCACTCTCCCAGCCCAGGGGCGGCGTAAAGTGTCATCTTATAAAAGAGGGCTGCGACTTTGCAACTTCACCGGAAAATCTACTGTCAAACAGTAGGCGACCACCCAACTCGGATGCATCGACCATGAGAAAGGTCGCAGCAAAGTTGGCGCGAGCCTTCGGCGGGCTCAAGGTTCGTTACAAGCTCGTGATCCTGCACAACCTGTTCTTCCTGGTCCTGTCCCTGGCAGCCTGGTTTTCCCTCATTCCCGTCATCGAGGAGGCCGCCCGCGCCGGGCCGTGCGATGTGAGCCCTGCCGCCGCTGCCGACGGGCCAGCCGACAGCGTTCCGCAATCGTATCACGATCTGAGCCGCCGGGCCAAACTGAACTTGCTGCTGGTTCTCGGCGGCGTTTACCTGCTCGGGGTCCTGCTGCTCGAGCTGTTCGTCATGCCGCTGTACATCTATCGACCCTTGCGCCAACTGCTTGAGGCGGACGAGGCCTCGCGCCGAGGCGACGTCGCGCGCGAGCTGATCCCGGAGGAGTTGATCCAGAACGACGAGCTCGGCCAGTTGATGGCCTCTCGCAACGCCACCTTAAAGAAGCTGCGGCGCCACGAGCAGGAGCTCGAGCAGGCCCTGGTGCGGCTCGAGCAGGTGGCCGACGACCTGCGACGCAAGAACCAGATGCTGGAGAAGGCGAAGCGGAATCTGGCCGATCAGGACCGCCTGGCGAGCCTCGGCCTGCTAAGCGCCAGCTTGGCGCACGAGCTCAATACGCCGCTGGCCGTGCTGCGGGGCTCCATCGAGAAGTTGACGGAAACGGTCGAGGAGCCCGCGGCGCAGGAATGGCTGGCCCGCATGTCGCGCGTCACCGAGCGGCTGCAAAGGCTTAGCGCAAGCCTGCTCGATTTCGCCCGGGTGCGCCGCCACCAGATCGAGCCGGTCGCCTTGCGCCCCCTCATCGACGAGGCCTGGCAGTTGGTGGCGATCGACGAGAAGGCGTCGCAGGTACGTTTCGCCAATGAAGTCGATTCCGGCCACTGGGTCCTCGGCAACAGCGATCGCCTGATGCAGCTTTTCGTCAATCTGCTTCGGAACGCGCTGCTCGCCGTATCCGCGGAAGGCCGGATCTGGGTGCGGAGCCGAACCGAGCAGGCACCCGAGGGTGAATTTCTCGCCGTCATGGTCGAGGACGACGGCCCCGGGATTCAGCCCGACGTGCTGCCGGATATCTTCGAGGCTTTCGTCACGACGCGGCTGGATGCCCGGGGCACGGGGCTAGGCCTGGCCGTAGCCGAAGGGATCGCCCACCAGCACGGCGGCTCGATCGCCGCCGCCAACCGGCCCGAAGGCGGCGCGCGCCTGGAGGTGCGCCTGCCCGCCGCTCCGCCGGCGTCGGCGAGGAGGTGAGTCCGAGATGCACGGCAGTCCCAGCGATGAGCCGGGCACACCCGCTGCGCCGATCGAAATCGCCGTGCTTGACGACGACGCCGACTTTCGCGCCTACATCGAAGACTGCCTCAAGGACGAAGGAATCTATTCGGTGCGGGCCTTCGCGCATCCGGATGCTCTGCTAGAGGCCTGCGGCCAGCGCCTGCCTGACATCGTGCTGCTGGACATGAAGATGGGCGAGCATCGCGGCGAGAAGGTGCTCGAGCAATTGCTTGGGCGCTGGCCGAGGCTGTGCGTCATCATCGTGACCGGATACCCGTCGCTTGAGGACATGCGCACCACCTTCCGCATGAAGGTCTTCGACTATCTGGCCAAGCCGTTTTCGCTCGCGCAGCTCCGCCAGACGCTCGAGAACGCGATTCAGGCCTACGGACTCGGCCGCGCCGATCACACTGTTCTGCGCGACCGGCTCGGCCATCGCATCCGCCTGCTGCGGACCGAGCGCGGCTGGTCGCTCAAGGATCTGGCGGCGGCGACGCGCCTGAGCGTCTCGCAGCTTTCCTCGATCGAGCGCGGGGCCCACCTGCCGAGCATCGAGAGCCTGCTCGCCATCGCCCGCGCCTTCGAGCTGCGGCCCTCGGAGATTCTCCGGTCCATCGACTTCTGAGAGCGGATCCGGGCTGCGGGAGTCGTTTAATAGAGGGGAAGGAGACGGCTTCATGCGTGTCGGTTTCATCGGTCTGGGCATCATGGGCGCGCCGATGGCGGCCAATCTCGTCAAGGCGGGCTTCCCGCTCGCCGTGCACGACTGTGTGCGCGAACGCGCCGCGCCGCTTGAGGCGCTGGGCGCTCGCGCGGCGGGCTCGCCGGCCGAGCTGGCGCCAATGGCCGATCTGTTCATCACCATGCTTCCCGATACGCCCCAAGTGGAGGCAGTGCTCTTCGGGGAGGGCGGGCTGGCGAGCGTGCTCTCGCCGGGCTCCATCGTCATCGACATGAGCACGATCTCGCCGAGCGCGACGATCGAGTTCGCTCGGCGGTTGGGCGAGCGCGGGGTGGAAATGCTGGACGCTCCGGTGAGCGGCGGTGAGCCGGGGGCGCGCCAAGGGACGCTGTCGATCATGGTCGGTGGGCGGCGCCAGATCTTCGAGCGATGCCTGCCGGTGTTCGAGGCCATGGGCAGCAAGATCGTCTACACCGGGCCAAACGGGAACGGGCAAAAGACGAAGCTGGTGAACCAGGTGGTCGGCTCGCTCAACCTGCTAGCCGCTGTGGAAGGCATCCGGCTGGCGCGCTCGGCCGGTCTGGACCTCGCGCTGACGCTCGAGGCGGTGGCCGGCGGCGCCGCCGGCTCCTGGATGTGGTCGAATCTCGGCCCGAAGATGGCTGCCCGCGATTACGCGCCGGGCTTCATGATCAAGCTGCATGCCAAGGACTTGCGCCTGGCAATCGAGCTCGTCTCCGAGCTCGGCCTCGAGGCGCCCGGCACGCGGCTTTGCCATGAGCTTTTCGAGAAGGCCGTCGCCCATGGCCTGGGCGAGTTGGGCAACCCGGGGCTGATCCGGCTCTGGGAGCCGGGCTGAATCTTCCGCGCAAATCAGGACCGAGCATCAATGCCGTAGCTGGCGCGGTCGTAGAGGTGACCGTATTCGGCCTCGGTCTCGACGATCAGCTCCTCCGGATCGGCCGGGAGCCTCTCAAGCTCTCGCTCGAGGCGGGCCAGCCACTTCTGTTCTTGAGGGGAGAGGGAAAGACGGCCGTCACGGAGGCCGCCGGCAAGGATGTCGACGGCGGCGCTCCCGGCAGCGACGGTGCGACGGTAGGAGTCCTCCGCCGAGGTCAGAATCGCTTGGGCGATCTTCACGGCGGCCGCCGGCGATCTCGCTGTAATGCGCCACGACCTCGCCCCAGGTGGCGTCCGAGATGGTAATCGGCGGAAGCGTGAAGTTCACCTCGGGGTAGACCCGTCCCGCTCCGATTTCAAGACCCAACCCGCAGCGGACGGGCCTGGGCGCGCGTCCGAAAACGAGTTCGTCAGGACCTGAGACGGAGAGTGTCTGAAACCGGCGCGGCGAGGCGGCGGGCATCGGCCACCTGGTATACCGGAGGACGACTTCGCCCCCCGGATCGCCGGCGCTGCTACTCGGTGGATCTCACCGCGCCAGCCACTGTAAGTAGGCGAGGATCAACTCGAGCTCCCGGTCGGTGTAGGAGGCGATTACATCCGCATGCCGCCATCGGCTGCCCGGGGGGAGCTCGACCTCCGACGCCCGCAGCGTCCGGAGTACCGGGGGCGGCACGGTCAAATCGTAGAGCTTCACCCAGCCGTCCTTTTCCTCGACCGGCAAAGCTGGGAACTCGTCGCCGTCGACCACCCGTGCCGTGCGGACCTCAGCCAGAGGCGGGTTACGGATCCCGCCGATCGATCGCGGTGGAGACGCCGCCAAGTTGGGGCCCACCGGCACGCCGCGGTCCTCCAAAGCATGGCAGGTACCGCAGCGAGTTCCCCGGACCGCATCGAAAAACAGCTCGCGGCCGGCCTTGGCGTCAGGCGGCGTCTGGACTACGGCGGCCGGAGCGGTGGAGGGGCCGGAGGCGACGACCGCTGCACGGCCGGAGGCCGAAATGCTCAGCATGTATGCAACGACCGCGCGGATCTCCTCCTCGCTCAGTCGGCCTTGCCAACCCGGCATGGCCGTACCCGGGATCCCTTCCCGGGTTACTTTGAGCAGGTATTCCGACGTAAAGCTGCGCCCCTGGATGCGAGGGGCGCGGCCGGCAGCGCCGCCTGAGCCATGGCAATAGCCGATGGCGCAGCTCTTGGCGAATATCCGTTCCCCAAGCGCCACCTCGTCCTGCGCCGCCAAAGCCTGCGCCAGCAAGAACATGAGCCAGAGCACTCAATCACCCTCCGGGAGCGCGAAAACGAACAGCGTGGAGCCCTTGCGGAAATTCTCCATCTCCGGCCAGAGCTGGCCGAGCGCCCCAGCGAGCGCCGATCCGAAGCCCGACGGCGTGGCGATATACTGCCTGCCGCCGATTTCATACGTGACCGCCGAGCCGCGGTGTCCGCTGCCGGTCTGAAAACTCCACAATTTTTCGCCGGTACGGGCATCCAGGGCAAAGAAATGGCCCTCCGGATCCCCGGTGAAAATGAGATCCCCGGCCGTGGCGAGCACGGAGGCAAGAAGCATGTACTTATAGCGATAGCTCCAGAACCTTTTGCCGGTGAGCGGATCGTAGGCGCCGAGATGGCTGTGCGCCGGCTCGTCCGGCGGATGCCTCCACTGGAACGTGCCGCCAAAGTAAGGCTGCCCTTCGATAGGTTCCTCTTTGACCGCGGTAACCTCGTGGCACCACTCCAGGCCGGTCGAGTAGAACCAACCCGTGCGCGGCGACCAGGCGCCCTGATTCCAACTCCTTCCCCCGCCGATGCTGGGGCACAGCAACTTGGGTTTTCCCACCTCGGGCTCGTTGCGGCCGATCAGTTCGCCCTTCTTGCCGATGCCCTGTACCCAGTTGATGTGCTTGACGAGCGGCCAGGCGGAGATGAACTCCCCGTTGGTCCGGTCCACGACGAATGTGTAGCCACTTTTATTGACGTTTAGTAGCAGCTTGCGCGTCTTGCCCTCGACGGGGAGGTCAAGCAGCACGCACTCGTAGGCGGTGTCGAAATCCCAAACGTCGTGCGGGATCTGTTGGTGGTACCACTTGAGCTTTCCGGTGTCGGCATCCAGCGCGACGACGGAGTTGGTGTACAGGTTGTCGCCGCGCCGGTCCTCGCCGTAGAAGTCCGCCGCCGGATTGCCGACAGCCCAATAGACCAGGTTCAGCTCCGGATCGTAGGAGCCGGTCATCCACGTCGAGCCGCCGCCGTACTTCCAACTGTCGCCGGCCCAGGTCTCGTGGCCCGGCTCTCCGGGGCCGGGAATGGTCCAGAAGCGCCAGACGTGGCGGCCGGTGTTGGCGTCGAAGGCGTTGAGGTAGCCGCGATGCGCCGAGTCGCCTCCGGTGACGCCGACGATCACCTTGTCTTTGACGAGCAGCGGCGCGCCAGTGATGTTACAGCCGCACTGGCGGGCATCCTCGACGTTGACGCGCCAGACCTCGCGGCCGGTCTTCTGATCGATCGCCACGACGTGGTTGTCCAGCGTGCCCATGAAAACCTTTCCGAAGCCGACGGCGACTCCCCGGTTCCACGGGCCGTAGATGGTGGTGATGTCCTTCGGCAAGGGATAGCGGTATTGCCAGAGTTCGCGGCCCGTGGCGCCGTCTAGGGCGAAGACCCAGTTATGAGCGGTGGAAAGGTAAATGACGCCGTCGACGACGATGGGTGTGGCCTGGAGGCCGCCGTCATAGTCGCCCGTCTGGAAGGCCCATACGGGCCGGAGCGAGCGGACGTTGGAACGGTTGATCTGGTCGAGAGCGCTGTAGCGCCAAGCGCTGTAGAGGCCGCCGTAGTGCGGCCAGTCCTTCCCTGTGGCGCCCGGCTGCGCGAGAACAACCCCGGCGGCAGCGAGAGCAAGAACGAGCGTTTTCACGAGTTCACCCCCATGAGTGTGCAGATGCGACCCGCTCGCGGGATGACGCCGCAAGAATCAGCGGACCCGGCCAGGAATGAGGCCAGGATCGCCGCGGGGAAAATTCGCGCAGGAAGCGCTCGGTTATCCCTGTCGGCCAAGGTTCCTCCGCCGGATCTCAAGCGATCAGCGCGCGAATCACTTTCGCCTCGTCGGTCGGGCCGATCAGGCGCTGGTCGAGACCCTGGAACGGGTATCGGAACTTGTAGGGGTCGAGCCCGAGCAGCGTCAGAATCGTCGCCTGAAGGTCATGCGGACGCACCGGGTTCTCGACGACGTAGTAACCGATGTCGTCGGTGGCGCCGTAAGCGATGCCGCGCTTCACACCGCCGCCGGCCATCCAGATGGTGAAGGCGTGCGGGTGATGATCGCGGCCGACGTACGGCCCGTAGTTGCCGCCGCGGTTTTCCCGCATGGGCGTGCGCCCGAACTCGCCGCCCCAGATGACCAGCGTCTCATCGAGCAGGCCGCGTTGGCGCAGGTCGCGGATGAGCGCGGTCACGGGCCGGTCGATCTCGGCCACCTTGCGGGGCAGATCGTATCTGAGATCGGTGCGCTCGTTGTTACCGTGATGGTCCCAGCCCCAGTCGAAGAGCTGGACGTAGCGCACGCCCCGCTCCACCAGTCGTCGCGCGAGCAAGCAGTTGTTGGCAAAACACATCTTGCCCGGCTGCGCCCCGTAGGCCTCGAGCACAGCCGGCGGCTCCTTTGAGATGTCCATGGCCTCGGGCGCCTCCATCTGCATGCGGAACGCCAGCTCGTACTGCCCGATCCGCGCCAGCGTATCCGGGTCCCCGAACTGCTCGTGCTGGAGCCGGTTCAGGTCGCTGATGGCGTCGAGGCTCGTGCGGCGCAGTCCGCGATCGATGCCCGGAGGGTCGTTCAGATACAGCACCGGCTCGCCTTCGGAGCGGCACTGCACGCCCTGATAGACGGCCGGCAGGAAGCCCGAACCCCAGACGCTCTTGCCCGCATCGGGCGTCTTGCCGCCGCTCACCAGCACGACGAAGCCCGGCAGGTTCTGGTTTTCCGTTCCCAGGCCGTAAGTTGCCCAGGCGCCGATCGAGGCATAGCCCAGGCGCTGGTTGCCCGTATGCATGAGAAGCTGAGCGGGCGCGTGATTGAACTGGTCGGTCGTCATCGAGCGGATGACGGCCAGCTCGTCGGCCACGGTGGCCAGATGAGGCAGGAGTTCGCTTAGCCACAGACCGGACTCGCCATGCCGGCGGAATTCATACTGGCCCGCCAGCATCTGCGGCACGCCCTGGATGAAGGCGAAGCGCTTGCCTTCGAGCAGCTCCGCGGGACAGGGCTGACCGTCGTATTTGCGCAGCGCGGGCTTGTTTTCAAACAGCTCGAGCTGCGAAGGCGCCCCGGCCATGTGCAGATAGATGACGCGCTTGGCTTTGGCGGGAAAGTGGGGCTGGCGCGGCGCCAGCGGATTGGCTGCCGCGGACGCCTGCGTCGCCGCCTGGGCCGCGTAGCCGAGGAACTCGCCAAGCGCCAGCCCGCCCAGGCATACCGAACAGGTGCGGAGGAAATAGCGTCGGGTTTGATTGCGCAGCAGCTCCCAGCGGTCGGTCATCGGCTTCACCTCTTCGTGACGGTCTCGTCCAGATTCAGCAGCACGTGCGCCACCATCACCCAGGCGGCCCGCTCGGCGTCGTCAGGCCGCGGCGCCGAAAGAGCTGGCGGCCGCAGCGCGGTCAAAGCGACGTCGATGTACTGGTCGCCGTCGCCGGCGGCAGTGCGGCGTGCGGCGACCGCAATGAGATTCCGACCCGGCCGGATCGTGGCAGCCGCCGCGGGCGCCACCTTCAAATCCAGGGGGCCGGCGGCCTCCTCGCCGGAACTCGCCGCATGCACGCCGTTGATCCAGACGTCAAAGCTCCCACGAAACTCAATGCGGAGGCGGAAGTCCTCGAAGCCCTCTCCGGGCAGTTCGAAGACACGTCGCAACCACAGGCGCTCGGAGTCCCAGGGCGTGCGCACCGGCGGCGGCGTATAGACGAGCTCCTCCTCACCCTCCTTGGGCGGCTTTTTCGGGGCGATGCGTCCGAACAGAGCTGCGCCGCGCTCCCAGAGCGAATCGTCAAAGTCGGGTCGGGTCCAGCCGTCTTCGGGCTCCGAGGCGCGGAAGCGCCACTCGACAGGGCCGGTGGTTGAAGGCGGCACGATCGCTTGCCGGCGATCCTCGGGGTAGATGATCTTCGCCGGCTCGAGCAACCTGCGTGCCGCTCCCGAATCGCGCTTCAGCCTCGCCCGCGCCTCCTCGTACAGCTTTGCCAGCCGGTCCAGCTCAGCCGGCTTGGGAGGCCGAATCAGCACCAGGCGGAAGGCGTGGCGCAGCCGCTCCTCGAAGGATTCGCCGGCGCTGCGGCAGACTCGCGCGGCAAGCGCAGAGGCCGCCTCGAGCGCCAGAGGGTCGTTCAAGTTCACCAGCGCTTGCAGCGGCGTGTTGGTGCGGATACGCCGGAGCGTACAGACCTCACCCGAAGGAGCATCGAAGTTTGTCAAGGCCGGATACGGCGAGGTGCGACGCCGGAATGTGTAAAGCGCGCGGCGGTAGCGATCCTCGCCCGAGCTCGTCTCCCAGCGGTCCCGGCTGTAGACGACCTGCCAGACGCCTTCGGGCTGGAGCGGCATCACCGGCGGGCCGAACATCTTCCGGCTGAGTAAACCCGAGACGGCCAACATCTGATCGCGGACGATCTCGGCCTCCAAGCGCACGCGCGGCCCGCGCGCCAGCAGGCGGTTGAAGCGATCGCGCTCGAGCAGTTCCGGCGAGACGTCGGAGCTCTGCCGGTAGGTGGCCGAGAGCACAATGGTCCGAAGCAAGGCCTTCATGTCCCAGTCCAGACGCATGAACTCCGCCGCTAGCCAATCCAGCAGCTCCGGATGCGAGGGCGGCGCGCCCTGGTTGCCAAAGTCCTCCTCGGTTTCCACCAGGCCAGTGCCGAACAGGCGCGCCCAGAACCGGTTGACGGCGACGCGGGCGGTGAGCGGATTGCGCTTGTCCACCAGCCACTGGGCGAGCCCCAACCGATTTCGAGGCGCTCCGTCCGGAAACGGATGGAAGGCCGCCGGCACATCCGGCTCGACGGGTTCGCCGGGATCGAGGAAGTTGCCGCGCTGGTGGACGCGGGTTTGGCGCCGCTGTTCCGCCGGCAGCTCGCGCAGGATGAGCGTGGTGACATTGCCGTCCAGCTTCAGGCGCGGCCGGTCGTCCATCTTGTCGGAGTCTTCGGTCTGGTTGAAAAAGGCGTAGAGCTGGTAGAACTCCTTCTTCGAGATCGGATCGTACTTATGGTTGTGGCATTGGGCGCAGCCCCAGGTGAGGCCCATCCAGACCTGGCCGGTGGTGGCGACGCGGTCCTTGACAGCAGCGTCACGGAACTCCTCGTCGTCGGTGCCGCCCTCGTCATTGGTCATGGTATTGCGGTGGAATCCGGTGGCGATGAGCTCATCCCGGCCGGCCTCGGGCAGCAGGTCGCCGGCAAGCTGAAGGATCGTGAACCGGTCATAGGGGAGGTTGTCGTTCAAGGCCCGGATCACCCAGTCCCGCCAGGGCCAGATCGAGCGCAACCGGTCGGCTTCGTAGCCTTTCGAATCCGCGTAGCGGGCCAGGTCCAGCCACAGGCTCGCCCAGCGCTCGCCGTAATGGGGTGAATTGAGCAGCTCCTCGACCAGGCGTTCGTAGCTCGCTGGGTTCGGGTCGGCGACGAAGGCGTCCACCGCCTCGAGGGGCGGCGGCAGCCCGATCAGATCCAGATAGAGGCGGCGAATGAGCGTGTAGCGATCGGCCTCCGGTGACGGTTTGAGCCCTTCGGCTTCCAGGCGCGCCAGAACGAAGTAATCGATCTCGTTCTTCGGCCATCCCGTGTTGTGCACTTCCGGCAGAGCCGGACGCCGCGGCGGCTCGAAGGCCCAATGCGCCTCGTAGTGGGCGCCTTGGTCGATCCAGCGCCCGATCAGCTCGATCTCCTCCGGCGTCAGCTTGTTGCCGGTCTCGGGCGGCGGCATCGGCCGTTTCGGGTGCCGGATGCGCACCATGACACGGCTGGCGGCGCGGTCGCCCGGCACGATAGCCTTAAGGCCGCCCTTCTGGCCGATGGCGTATTCGCGGACATCCAGGCGCACGCCTGCCTGGCGCGAGTGTTCGTCCGGGCCGTGGCAAGCGAAGCAGTTCTTCGACAGGATCGGCCGGATGTCCCGGTTGTAGCTTACAGGTTCACCGGCAATCGCGGTTCTGAGGAATATAAGAATGGCCGTTCCCAGGACAAGTCGCCGCATCCCAATCGATGTCCCTCATTATATTCGATCGGCGGGCCGTACCAGGACTCGAGCGCCGGCAGCGAGATTGCGCCGGGGCGAGAAAGCCGCCGTGGCCGCCGTGACGGCTAGGGAGCCCTGCTCGTATACTGAGAGGGATTGAGGATCCTGGACGTCGGCTGCGGCATCCGCAAACAGCCGGGTGCCATCGGGGTGGACCGTAATCCGGCCAGCAACGCCGACGTGCTGGCGGATCTTAACCGCTTCCCTTATCCTTTCCAGGACGCCTCCTTCGACCGCATCTATGCCGTCCACGTCATCGAGCATCTGGCCGATGTCATCGGCGCCGTCGAGGAGTTCCACCGCCTGCTCAAGCCCGGCGGGCGCCTTCACGTCGTCACACCGCATTACACGGATTTCAGCTCGTTCTGCGATCCGACGCACCGCTGGCACTTGACCAGCTTCTCGTTTCGCTATTTCGGAGAGGACCACGGCGGCTTCGGCTATTACTCGACGGCGCGCTTGCGCGAGATTTCCGTCCGCGTGCGCCTACTTGCATTTTGGAGGTACCTCGGCTTGGAACTCTTGATCAACCGGTTCCGGCGCCTCCGGCTGTTTTGGGAGCATTACCTTTGTTTCGTGGTGCGCGGGAAGGTGATCGAGTTCGAGTTCGAGGTCCTGAAGTGAGATGCTGGGACCGCTCTACCGATTGGCCGACGTCCTCCGGCACTGGCGCCGCCTGCGACTCTGGAATCCGGAGCAGGCCGCCGGGCGGCGGGGCGAAGATCTGGCTCATCGCTTTCTTCAAGACCAGGGCATGGTGGTGGTGGCTCGCAACTGGCGGCCGCGGTCGGGAGCCGGTGAGCTGGATCTGGTCGCCTGGGAGGGGCAGACGCTGGTTTTCGTCGAAGTGAAGACGCGCGCCAGCGACGAGTTCGGCACGCCCGACCGCGCCATCGGCCCGGAGAAGCGCACCCACCTCTGGCGAGCTGCTCGAGAGTATACCCGCCGCGCCGGCGTCGACTGGCAGCGAGTCCGGTTCGACGTCGTCAACGTGGTGCTGAAGGAGCCGCCTTCGGTCACCCTTCTGCGGGACGTCTTCCCTGTCCGGTCGGAGCTATAATCGTTGGTTTGCCCGAAATCCGACAGGATGTCGTCAGCGGCCATTGGGTCATCGTGGCCCCCGAACGGGCGCGCCGCCCCCACGCCTTTGCCAACGCCGCCGAGAGGCCCCGGCGAGCCGAGCCTTGCCCGTTTTGTCCCGGGCGGGAGTACGACACTCCGCCCGAGGTCTTCGCTTTGCGCGACTCCGGCAAGGCTGACGAGCCCGGCTGGCGCCTGCGCGTGGTTCCGAACAAGTTCCCCGCCCTGGAGCGGCACCCAGGACACGAGCCGCCGGAGAGCCCGTGGAGCCGGGAGGGCGTCGGCGCACATGAGGTCGTCATCGAAGCCGCCGAGCACGAGCTGCCCTGGAGCGAATTCCCAATTCCGAGATTGGTCGAGCTGCTAGAAGCGATTCGCAGCCGCATGGCGGCGCTCGCCGGCGAGGGGGCCGTCGAGTACGTCTTCTATTTCAGGAACTCCGGAGAAGCCGCGGGCGCCACGCTCGAACACCCTCATTCCCAGTTGCTTGCGCTGCCGATGGTGCCCCCGCTCGTTGCGTCGGAGCTCGAGGGTGCGCGGCAATACCTGGTGACGACGGGTCGCTGCTACTATTGCGAGCTCGCCGAACGGGAGGCAGCCTCCGGCCGGCGCCTCGTCCTGGACGGCGGGTCGGTGGTGGCACTGGCGCCATACGCGGCGCGCGCTCCGTTTGAGGTCTGGCTTCTGCCGAAGCGACACCAGGCGCGCCTGAAAGAGGCCACCGAAGCGGAAATCGAGACGCTCGCCCGGGTGCTTCGGGCGGCGCTCCGCAAGCTGGATCGGGCGCTCGGAAAGCCCGCCTACAATCTATTCCTGCACGAGGCGCCGGCGCGGAGCGGCGCGCTCGCACACTACCACTGGCATTTTGAGGTGATTCCCCGCCTGGCGAATCTGGCGGGGTTTGAGTGGGGCACGAACATGTTCATCAACCCCGTCACGCCAGAGGAGGCTGCGCACCGGCTGCGGGAAATGTCGGCTGACTGAGGCATCAGGAAAGTGTCGGAAAACCGGGTTCGATTCGCACCCCCGAGATGGCTCGGATCCGCCGGAGTGATCTTGATCTCTTGCGCCGGCGCGTGGCTGATCTATCGGAAGCTCATCCTGACCTCCGGCCCGCTGGATTGGGACGAGAGCGCCCATGCGCTGTGGGGGTTGCTCATCGCCCATGACATCGGGCAGCGGGACTGGCTCAGCCTGATCTACGACACCTACCGACAGGTCTTCTGGCCTCCGATTCACGCCTGGCTGACCGCAGTCAGCTATTGCGCCTTCGGCGTCGGCAATGCCGGCGCCCGGCTGGTGAGTGCACTCTCGTATGCGGCATTCGGCCCCCTCGTCTTTCTGGCGGCCCGCCGGCTCGCCCCGGAACGGCGTGAGGCGGCGGGATGGGTCGCCGCAGGGCTGGCCCTTGCCTCTCCATTTGTGATCACCTGGGCCGGCCGGTGCATGCTCGACGTGCCGGCCTTGGTTCCTTACGTGGCGACCTTAGTGGTCTACTTCAAGCTGGTCGATGAGCAGGCGCCTCCGCGCCGCTTCGTGTGGGTCGGCGTCTTGATCCTGGCCACCTACTTTGTCCGGACGAATTACGCCGTCCTGCTTGCGCTGGCCATCGGGCTGTCGCACGCCGTCAGCGGCCGGTTCAGCCTCAGAAGCCTTGCCGGGAGCCGAAACTTCTATATTGCCCTACCCGTCGTGACCGCACTGGCCGTGTGGTTCGCCTATCCGCCCAAGCTCCTGGCCACCTGGGAGGCGCTCGTCAACATCTCTCCCAATCCCGAGCAAACCTTTCAGCGGACCGGCCTGCTGTTCTATCCTCGCGCCTTCGTCACTCAATCGGGTTCGATCCCGTTGTTCCTGGTCTATCTCGCCGCGACAGTGTCCGCCCTCCGGTGCTGGCGCGAGGAAAAGATTCGCGTGACCCTCTTGCTGGTTCTCCTGCTGCTCGTGCTCGGCCAGCTACACCACTCCAAGGCCAGCCGCTACATTCTTCCCGCCTTTCCTGCTCTGTTCCTGCTGGCGGGCCGTTTGGCTGCGCACTGGTGGGGGAAGCGGCCCCGGGCGGCGCCCTTGGCGACCGTGCTGGTGCTGGCCCACGCGCTGACCCTGGCGAGCACGGTGCCGCCCTACTGGAACCAGAGAATCGTCGCGCAAACCGAACTGGTGCGCTCCGCCGGCGCCAAGTTCCGGCAAGCCGGGACTTCGATGCTTGTGGCCTCCTGGGACTTCATGGACACGCCGACGCTGGACTGGCGGCTGGCGACCGAGGAGGGCGTCCTTAGCGTGGCGCAAGCCGGCTTTCTCGCACAAGCCGGACAGCGGAAAAGGCTTGCCGAAGAGGTGCGGCGCCTCCGACTCCCGGAAGCCATCGCCCGTCCGGTTCTCCGGACTCTCGAGCGAATCGAGGAGCCGCACCGCAACTTGACGCGCTATGTCGGCGCCCTCGAACCGGCGGTGGTGAACCTCCTCTCCGGCGATTTGGCGCGCCGGGACATCGAGCAGGTGATCCTGGTCACTTCGACGCGGCCGCACGCGACGACGAAGTGGTCGGAGCTGGACGCTCTAATGAAGCGACTGGGCTGGCGCCCGAGGGCGACGGAGGACTTTTCTTCGATCCACAGCCGCCTGGATGTTTACTGGCGCACCGAGAGGGAGGGGTTCGGTGTGGCTGACAGGTGAAGGGCTAGCGCGGCGGGCACGGCTGCTCGGAGGAGGCTCTCTGGCGGGTCAGCCGGCAGGCGGCGAGCGGCCCCATCGGGCCTTCCGGTTTCGAACATACAAGTCCGCCGACCTGCCCGCCCTTCCAAGCGCACCTTGCCCTGCTGCCGGCTGACCCGAAAGACCATCCGGGCGCCGTGCTCGAACTGGAGCGACTCGAGCGGCCAGTCGCATCCGGCCATCATCCGAATCCGGCCGGATGGGCCCACCAGGATGGTCCAATCGGAAGCCTCGGGGCCGGCCTCCGGCGCACACTCCGCGGCGTGGAAGATTTCCCAAGCGTGCTCCAGAAACCGGCCCACAACTCTCTTATCGCTCCCCGACGCGCTCTCTTGAACCGAATTTCGAGCGCCGGGAACGCCGGCGAACAGGGCGCCTCAGCGCTGGCTGAGCCCGCCGTCCACGGCCAGAAGCTGCCCGGTGACGAAGTCGGTTGTGGCCAGGAAATAGAGCACGGCCTCGGCGACCTCCTCCGGCCGGCCGGCCCGGCGCGCCGGCGTGGCGCGCACCATGCCGAGCGACTCCTCGTCGAGATAATCGAAGGAGATCACGCCGGGGGCCACGGAGTTGACGGTGATCTCCGGCGCCAGCGCCTTGGCCAGCGCCCGCGTCAGCATGATGACGCCGGCCTTGGAGGCGCAATAGTGCACGTGGGCGGCCCAGGGCCGAATGCCGCCAAGCGAGCTGATGTTGACGATGCGCCCGCCTCCTGATCGCCGCATCAGTTTAGCGGCCTCTTTGGCGCAAAAAAAGACCGCCTTCAGGTTCACGCTGTGAATAAAATCCCAGTCGGCCTCGGTGATCTCGAGAACTTCGCGCCGGGTGAAGCGCGCCGCGTTGTTCACCAGCCCGTCCAACCGACCGAAGTGTCTCTCCACCTGGCCGAACAGGGCCTCGATCTCGGTGACCCGTTCGAGATTGGCGCGAAATAGAGGCGCACCGCCGCAAGCGCGCGCCGTCTCGGCTGCCTCAGCCTCCGAGCTGTGGTAGTGAATGGCCACGCGCGCCCCCTCTTGGCTCAGGCGCAGCGCGATCGCGCGGCCGATGCGTTTGGCCGCACCCGTCACCAGGATCACTTTGTCTTCGAGACGAGCTTTAAAGGGCGGGAGGGTCATGAACCTCTACCTCTTGGCGCTCGATACCAACCGGCGGCGGCTCGACCAGCCAGCCTTTCCGATCAGCGGCCAGCCAGATCAGCGCCGTCGAGGAACTGAGCATGCCGGCCGCTGCGCCGATCGTCCGCGGATCCCAGTAACCGGAGGCATAGCCCGCCGCCGCCATTGACACCATCATGACTCCCCAGACCAGCGACTCGATGGTAGCGAGGACCCGACCGCGATAGGCATCCGGCACGTGCCTGAGCAGAAGCGTCGTGTTGAGGATGGCGGTCACGCCCATGCCCGCCCGCGACAGTGCGATGAAGAACAGCGAGAGCCAGAACGGTCGCGCCTGGCTGAAGGCGATGTAGGCCAAGCCGTGAACGGCGAAACAGACGGTGATCACCGACTTGAGCCGGTCGAACGAGAGACGGTCGCCGATCAAATTGGCCAGCGCCCCGCCCGCAAGCAGACCCAGCCCGGCAAAGCCCCAGATGGTGCCCATGCCCGCAGGGCCGTAGGGATAGACCACCTGGCCGAACAGGGCAAAGAGGACTTGCGCAGCCCCGCCGCCACTGGCCCAGCCGAGATGAACCAGGCCGATCGCCAGGAGCAGGGGCGCCGAACGCATGTAGGTCAGGCCCTCGATGTAGTCGCGCCAGGGACGCAGAACCTGGCCCTCCGTGAGCGCTGGGAGCGCCGGCCGAAAGCCCTGCGAATTCTGAAGCCGGGCGATGCACGCCGCCGAGAACAGAAACGAAAGCGCGTTGAAGGCGAAGGCGCCTTCATAGCCGAACTTCATCGCCGCCGCGCCGCCCAGCATCGCCCCGGCGGTCAGCGCAGTCCATTGGGTCGTCTTGGTCAGCGAATTGGCGGTGTGCAGCTCCTCGGGCGTGGTGATCGCGGGCAGGATCGCCGCCCGGCCGCTCGTAAAAAACGGCGAGGCGAACACGAGCAGCGCGCTGAGCAAATAGAGCAGCCAGGTGCGCTCCGGTCC
>Ga0308391_1000028_pt1 | contig 49528 bp, 40 predicted proteins | sample Hotspr20Samplet1_FD_202363 | JGI IMG/M metagenome (GOLD analysis project Ga0308391, IMG submission 202363) | Hot spring phototrophic mat microbial communities from Octopus Spring, Yellowstone National Park, Wyoming, United States - 20050623_t1 ... | reverse complement strand
CCACTCCTCTCCGCCTTACGAAGATGCGCTCAGCGCTTAGCCGAGGATACGGAAACCGCGGACTTTCTCCACCGGCGCCTCCTGCGGTTCGATCCCGCGCACGTCAGCCAGGCGAGGGCCGCGGCGGAGGTAGCCGGCGAGTTCCTCGAGCTGGTCCGGCGTGCCGATGGCGTAGACTTCCACGCGGCCGTCCGCGAGATTCCGCGCATAACCGCGAAGCCCGAGCTCGCTCGCCACGCGCTCGACGAAAAAGCGGTATCCGACGCCTTGAACCCGCCCGCGGATGAAGTAGCGCCGCGCGATCTCGCGCATGGCCGTGACGTTGCTGCGCTGTTACAATCCCTAACAGTATGGCATTTCCGGTCCATCGCATGCGCCGGCTGCGCTCCTCGGAGCCGATGCGTCGCCTGGTGCGTGAGACCCGGCTCGATCCGGCCGCCTTTGTTCTGCCCCTGTTCGTCGTGCCCGGCGAGGGCGTGCGCCGCCAGATCGACGCCATGCCCGGAAACTATCAGCTCTCGATCGACGAGCTCGTCAAAGAGTGCCTCGAGGCGCGCTCGCTCGGCCTGGGCGGCGTGATCCTGTTCGGCATTCCGGAGTCGAAAGACGAGCTGGCTTCCGGGGCCTACACCGACGACGGCATCGTCCAGCGCGCGGTGCGAGCCCTCAAGCGGGAGGTTCCCGGCCTGCTGGTCCTCACAGACGTTTGCAACTGCGAATACACCAGCCACGGCCATTGCGGCAAGGTCGTCGCCGGCGACGTGGACAACGATGCTACGCTTGAGTGGCTGTCGGCCACCGCCGTCTCGCACGCCCGCGCCGGGGCCGACATCGTCGCCCCCTCCGACATGATGGACGGGCGCGTGGCGGCGATCCGCCGGGCGCTCGATGCGGCGGGCTTTCCGATGACGCCCATCCTCTCCTACGCAGCGAAGTTCGCCTCGGTCTTCTACGGGCCGTTTCGCGAGGCGGCCGAGTCGGCACCCAAATTCGGAGACCGTCGCAGCTACCAGATGGACCCGGCCAACGGGCGCGAGGCGATGCGCGAGATCGAGCTCGACATCGAAGAGGGCGCCGACATCATCATGGTCAAGCCGGCCATGCCCTATCTGGATCTGATCCGCATGGCGCGGGATCGCTTCGACGTGCCCGTTGCCGCCTATCAGGTGAGCGGCGAATTCAGCATGCTGGTGGCGGCCTGCGAACGCGGCTGGCTGGAACGCCCCCGCGCCGTCATCGAGTCGCTGACGGCGATTCGCCGCGCCGGAGCCGATATCATCCTCACCTACTTTGCCAAGGAAGCGGCGCGTCTGCTGGCCTGAGGGCAGCACGGTCGCCTCCGCCCGGGCGGCGGTAGAATGGCGGGGCGATGCTCACCCGTCCCAACCCGCTCTGGAAGCTGAGCCTGCTCCTAGCAAGCGCCGTGATCTGTTTGGCGGCTCCGGGCTGCCGGCGCTCGGCGCCCGTCCTGGCTCGGCCAGGAGCCGCTCATCATCGTCGGCAATTGGGATGACATGCGGATTTTCCGCCAGCGTGTGGGCGGCAACACCACCTGGCAGCAAGAAGACTACGAGCGCCAGCACACCGAGGACGCCGTGCTGAAGCTCAAGGAACTCGGCGTCACCATGGCGGTGATTCATTTCTACAAGGGCTTCGGCCTGGCCGCCGAAAGAGAACACATGGATGACGCGCGGCGGCTCGCGGCCCTGCTCAAAAAGCACGGCCTCCGCGTGGGCGTCTACGTGGGCAGCACGATCGCCTACGAGACGTTCCTGGCGGAGCGGCCGGAAGCCGAGGAATGGTTTGTGCCGCCCTATTTGGGCCGGCCCGTCGTCTACGGCAACCAGACGTTCCGCAAACGGGTCTATTTCATGCATCCCGGCTACCGCGCTTACATGCGGGAGGTGGTCCGGATCGCCATCCAGGAGCTGGGGGCAGACCTGATTCATTTCGACAACACCAGTCTCCAGGCCCAACCGCCCGTTTTCTTTCATCCGCAGGCGATCGAAGAGTTCCGCCAGTTCCTGCGCGTCAAATACACGCGCGAAGGGTTGCGCAATCGCTTCGGCTTTGCCGAGGTGCGTTATGTCGAGCCGCCGCAGGACGACCGGCCGCGCAGCACCATCGACGATCCGCTCTGGCAGGAATGGGCCGACTTCCGAGCCGAGCGTCTCACCGCTTACTACGCCGAGATGGGGCGCTATATCCGAAGCCTGAATCCCGAAACGGCGGTCGAATGCAACCCGCACAGCGGCCTCTCGGGTCGCAACACCGTCTGGGATCAGGGCGTGGACTATCCCCGCTTGTTGGCTCATACCGACGTGGTCTGGAGCGAGGAGGGCAACGAGCCCGGTGTCGCGAGCGACGGCGTTCTAGTCTCGCGGATCCGCACCTACAAGATGGCGGCCTCGCTCGGCAATAGCGTCTTCACCTACACCGCCGGCACGGGCCGAGGTCCGCTGGCGATAGCTGAGGCCATGGCCTACAACCGGCAGAACCTCGGCATGGTGGGCGGCGGGCTGGCCGGCTACAGCGCCACGGAAACCGAGCGGCGCTACATCGACTTCTTCCGCAAAAACTTCGACTACTACCGCGGCGTCTCAAGCGGCGCCGACATCGCCGTGCTTCACTCCTTCGCCAGCCTCGCCTACAACAACGACAGGCCCTGGGTGAGCACCATGCTGGTGGAGCAGGCTCTCATCCAGGCGAAGATCCCCTTCGACATCATCTTCGACCAGCAGCTTCCGGATCTGGCTCGTTATCGCGTCTTGGTGCTCGCCGATCAGGAGTCTCTCTCCGATGACCAGATCGAGCTGATCGACCGATACGTGCGGGGCGGCGGAGCGTTGGTCGCCACCGGGCACACGTCACTTTATAACGCCTGGCGCGAACGACGTCGCGATTTCGGCCTGGCGGAGCTGTTCGGCGTGCGCGCTTCCTCGCCGAAGCCCGCGCGGCGACAGGTGGGAACGGGCCGCGTCGCCTATCTCCCCGAGGTAGAGCCGAGGGTCGAGAAACCGCCGGCGGCCCCGATGACCAGCCAGTACTGGAAGCTCCCCCGAAACTGGGAGCAGATCATCGCCGCGGTGCGGTGGGCCGCCGCAGGCGATCTGCCGCTCGAGGTCAAGGCGCCGCTGACGGTGACCGCCGAGCTGCTCGAGCAGAAGGACCGCGGCCGCCTGCTGGTGCACCTGATCAACTATGACGCCGCGAATCGGGCCGAGACTGGCCGGATTGCCGTCAACCTGAGGCTGCCGCCCGACAAGTCGGTCAGCCAGGCGTTTGCCTTGTCGCCCGAGCCCATCGGGCGGCAGCCTCTCGCGGCGACCGTGCGCGGCGGCCGGGCACACGTGACGCTTCCGCGCCTGGGCGTCTATAGCCTGGTGGTGGTGGAACTGCGCTAGAATCAACGCGCGCGGCCGCCGACGCGTCATCCTAAGGTAGAACGAGTCGTGAAGGCGCTCATTTGGCTCAGCATGGCCGGAGCGGCGTTGGCCGGCGAGTACGCCGTGCTCGATACCGGATTCCATCTCCGGGCCGATCGCATCGAGCGCGATGGCGAAATCGTGCGCCTGCACGTGGGCGGCGGCCTGATCGAGATCCCCGCTCAGAGCGTGGTGCGGTTGGAGAAAGAGGAGGCCGTCAAGGCGCCGGCGGCCGCGCCCGCATCCGGTCCGACGCCGCCCGCGCCGCCCACGCCGCGCGAGCTCATCGAAAAAGCCGCGCACCGGCACGGCCTCCCGGTCGAGCTGCTGGATAGTATCGCAGCGGTCGAGTCCGGCTATAACCCCAACGCCGTCTCCCCCAAAGGCGCCATCGGGTTGATGCAATTGATGCCCGCCACCGCGGCCCGACTCAAGGCCGATCCCGCCGATCCGGCCCAGAACGTCGACGCCGCGGCGCGCCACCTGCGGGAGTTGCTCGAGCGTTACGACTACGGCCTCTACCGAGCCCTGGCCGCCTACAACGCGGGCGCCGGCGCGGTGGACCGCCACGGCTGGGTCCCTCCGTACCGGGAGACGCAGCTCTACGTGCAGCGCGTCGCCGAGCGCTTCGAGCGGCTCAGGCGCCGGCCGGCGAAAAGCGCCGACTGAGACTGCGCGACGGCGGGCGCGAGCCGGACCTCCCCGCGCGTTACAGATGTAACAACGCTCCCGCGGGATTGTCAAATCGAGGGCGTCCGTCTTATCTTCCTTATTGGGGTAGGAGGCGGGGTTCTTGCAACGGAGGGGCAGTCGGCTTGCCAATTTATCGGGTGTCGTACTGGTAGCAACGGCGGTGCCGCTCGCCATCCTGGCTTATCGGAGCGGCGCGCCGCCGGGCGTTTCGGGCGCACCGGGCGAGAGGTCCTGCTGGGCCGTCGGCTGCCATCAGACGGCCACGGGCGCCCTCATTGAGAACTCAAGTGCGATCGAGATCGCCTTTCCCTCGGGTCCGCGATACCAGCCCGGCGTGACGCAACGGCTGCGACTGACGATCACGGACGCCCAGGGGCGCGGCTTCGGCTTCCAGCTCAGCGTGCGCGACCAGCAAAACCGCCAGGCGGGCGTTCTCGCGCCCGTAGATGCCCGGACTCAGGTCGCGCGTCAAGGAGACATCTCCTATTTGGGGCACACCAATGCGTTCGCTGACGGCGTCTTCCAATTCGACTGGACGCCCCCGACCGCTGCCGTCGGACCGATCCATTTCTACATCGCCGCCAACGCCGCCAACATGAACGGCGCGGTGACCGGCGATCGGATCCACTTGCGGCGAATCTCCGTCGAGCCCGAGGCCGAGGCCGCGCCACGTCCACGCCCGGAGATCCGATCCTCGCAACCTGTGCTTCAGGCCTTCGACAACAGCGAGCGACTGTCCTCGGGGACGTGGGTTCAGATCTTCGGCCAGGGCCTGTCGCAGACCACACGCCAGTGGACTCTGGCAGACTTCAATCAGGGCCGGGGCCCCACTGAGCTAGCCGGCGTAAGGGTGAACATCAACGGCAGGCCTGCCGTCATCAGCTACGTGAGTCCGACGCAGGTCAACGCGCTGGTACCCGACGATGACGCTGTGGGCCCGGTCAACGTCGAGGTCGTGAATGCCAACGGCGCCTCCAACGCCGTGGCGGTCAATAAGACGCGAATTTCGCCCGCCATGCTGAGCGATCCGCGCTTTACGTCCGGCGGGCGGAGCTACGTCGTGGCGATCTATCCCGACTTCAACCAGACCCAAACGTTCGTCGGTCCGGAGAATCTTGTGCCCGGGGCGCGCTTCCGGCCGGCGCGGCCGGGCGAAACGATCATCATCTATGCCGTCGGCTGCGGCCCGTCGAATCCGCCGAGCCCGGCAGGGCAGGTTCCGGCCGCCTCGCTGCCGCTCGCGCTGCCGTTCGAGTTCCGCATCGGCGGGGTTGCTGCGCGGGCGGAGGGCGCTTTGGTGGGCGGCTTCCTCGGCCTGTACCAGTTCAACGTGACCGTGCCCGAGGTTCCCGACGGCGACGCGCGGATCGAGCTGAGCGTGGACGGTCAGCCGACCGGTCAGACCCTGTTCATCTTCGTTCGGACCGACCGGCCCCAAGGTGATATGCCGCCCCCGCCTCCGTCCTACTAAACCGCGTCAGGTCACCGGCTAGACCTTGTTCATCTTTGTCCGCCGCTGAGCGCGGGCCGAAGGTTTGCCGGCCGGGGCCTTTTCAAGCTATGCTTGCCCACAAAGGCAACGGCCTATGTCACGTTCGACGACGATTCTCTTGGCAAGCGTGCTTGTCGCAGCGAGCGCCTGCCGCACGCGGGAGCGCGCCGATCTGGTGCTCTATAACGGCAAGGTGGTCACGGTCGATCCGGAATTTCGCGTCGTCGAGGCGCTCGCCGTCAAAGGCGACCGCATTCTCGCCGTCGGCTCGAACCGCCAGATGCTGGAGCTGGCCGCCGACGGTGCCGAGCGCGTCGACCTCGAAGGCAAGACCGTGCTGCCGGGCCTGATCGACTCGCACACGCATCCGGTCGGCGCCGCCATGTACGAGTTCGACCACGAGGTGCCGGAGATGGAGTCGATCGCCGACGTGCTCGCCTATGTCAAGCGTCGGGCCGAGACGCTCGAAGACGGCGAGTGGATCGTGGTCTCGCAAGTCTTCATCACCCGGCTCAAAGAGCAGCGTTACCCCACGCGCCAGGAGCTTGATCGCGCCGCCCCGCGCAATCCGGTCGTCTTCCGTACCGGTCCGGACGCCTCCTTGAACTCGCTTGCACTCAAGCTGAGCGGCATCGACCGGAACTTCCAGATCACCGACGGCCTGCCGGGCCGGATCGAGCGGGATCCGAGGACGGGTGAGCCGACCGGCATCGTCCGCAGTGCGGCGCGGTTCATCAAGATCCGACCGAGCGGCAAGCAGCCCACACGCGAAGACTATCTGCGGCGCTTGAAGCTGCTGCTTGCCGATTACAATTCGGTCGGCATCACCAGCATCGTCGACGGCGACGCCAGCGACCAGGAGGTCGAGCTGTACCGAACGTTGAAAGAGCGCGGGGAACTGAGCTGCCGCACCTTCCTCGCCCTGAGCGTCGATGCGCAGATGCCGATGGAGAAGATCCGCGAGCGATTGCGCCGGGCGGCGGCCTCGCCTCTCCATCGCTACGATGCCATGCTCTGGCTCAAGGGCGCCAAGAGCTACCTCGACGGCGGGATGCTGACCGGCAGCGCCTACATGCGCAAGCCCTGGGGTGTGAGCCGGCTGTACGCGATCGACGACCCGAACTATCGCGGCATGCTGTATATCGAGCCCGAGAAGCTCTACCAGATCATGCGCGAGGCGCTGGCGGTCGGCCTACAGTTCACGGCGCACTCGGTGGGCGACGGCGCCGTTCACGCCTTCCTGGAGGCGGCCGAGCGGGTGGCCCGGAACGATTTCCCGCTTCACGACAAGCGGCCCGTCATCACGCACTCGAACTTCATGAGCCTGGAGGCGGTGCGGAAGATGGCCGAGCTCGGCGTCGGCGCCAACATGCAGCCGGCCTGGCTGTGGCTCGATGCCGCCACCTTGGTCCGGCAGTTCGGCTACGAGCGGCTGGCGTTCTTTCAGCCCTACAGAACGATCTTCGAACACCGCGCCATGGCCGGCGGCGGCTCCGATCATATGCAGAAGATCGGCAGCATGCACTCGATCAATCCGTACAACCCCTTCTTCGGGATATGGATCACGCTGACTCGCCGCGCCCGCTGGATGGAAAAGCCGCTTCATCCCGACGAGATCATCACGCGCGAGCAGGCGATCCGTTTCTACACGATCAACAACGCGTGGCTGACCTTTGAGGAAACACAGAAGGGGTCACTTGAGCCCGGCAAGCTGGCCGATTTCATCCTGCTTGACCGCGATATTTTGAGCTGCCCGCTCGAGGAAATCAAGGACATCCAGGTGCAGAAGACCTGGCTGGGCGGGAAGCTCGTCTTTGACCGGCAGGCGCATCCGCCGGCTTGAGGCGGCCGGCGGCCGCTACCGGCCAACCGCCGCTCGAACCTCTCTAATGGCCGATCGACGCCGTTCGCTGAATAGCCTTTGCCCGCGCCGGGCGTTTCGGTCCAATCTGTTGTTGTCACTGGGATAGCCGCGGTTTTCAAATCCGTACGGTTCACTCGGAGGGCAGCATGAACTCCTCGGTCCTTGAGGGCCGGCCCGGCGCCGGTCTTGTCCAAATCGAGTCGGTGGAAGAGCTGATCCGCCGTTGCGTCGAGGAAGAGCGTGCGCGGCTGGAGCGAGAAGCGAGCCTCGGCCGCCGCGAGGTGCACCACTTCAAACGTCCGACCGAACGCCCGTTCACCAAGGACCAACGCCCGTACACGACTGTGCTGTTCGGCGGGCTGACCTGGAAGCACGAAAAGCTGATTCACGGAGTGCTCGAAGGCTTGGGCTACAAGGCCGAGGCCCTGCCGACGCCCGACGTGGCCGCTTTTCAGATCGGCAAGGAGTACGGCAACAACGGCCAGTGCAACCCGACCTATTTTACCGTCGGCAACCTGGTGCAGTTCCTCCAGAGCCTGGAGCAAAAAGGGCTCAGCCGCCAGGAGATCCTGGATAAGTATGTCTTCTTCACGGCCGGCGCCTGCGGCCCCTGCCGCTTCGGCATGTACGAAGCCGAGTACCGGCTGGCGCTCCGCAACGCGGGCTTCGACGGCTTCCGCGTGCTTCTGTTTCAGCAGACGGGCGGCTTGAACCAGGCCGATGTCGAGCAAGGCCTGGAGATGAACGTGGATTTCTTCCTCGGCATCCTCAACGCCCTGAACTGCGGCGACGTGCTGAACGACGTGGCCTATCAGATCCGCCCCTACGAAGTGAATGCCGGGGAAACCGACCGGACGCTCGAGCGAGTCATCGACTTCATGCACGACGTCTTCGTCGCCCACCGGCCGTGGCGCATCAACGGCCGCCTCGGCGCCCAGCTCGGGCGAAGCAAAGAGACCCTCGAGTACCTGGGGAAGTTCCTCAGGCAGCTTGTCGGAGACAGGATTCCCAAGGCGCTGGCCGAGTGCCGGAAGATGTTCGATGCCATTGAGGTGGACCGGCTGCGCGTGAAGCCCATCGTCAAGATCACCGGAGAATTCTGGGCGCAGACCACCGAAGGCGACGGCAATTTCAACATGTTCCGGTTCCTGGAGCGCGAGGGCGCTCAAGTTCTGGTGGAGCCGGTCGGCACCTGGATCACCTACATGATCCACCAGGTGGTGCAGAAATACCGGGATCACAAAGGGCTTGAGGAGGGCGCCGTGCTGCCGCCGCTCTGGCGGCTCGGCCCGCGCGCCCGCATCGAATGGAATTACTGGAACAAGCTCGCCAAGCTCAAGCTGGCCGAGGCAATCTTCCGCCGCGAATATCACCGGCTAGTGAAAGCTTTGGGTGATCTACCGCACCATCTGACGGACCAGTACGAACTGCAACGGCTTGGCCATCCCTATTACAACTCCCGTGCCGGCGGCGGCGAGGGGCACCTCGAAGTGGCCAAGAACATCTATTACTCCAACAAGGGACTGGCCCACATGGTGCTCAGCCTGAAGCCCTTCGGGTGCATGCCCTCGACGCAGTCCGACGGGGCGCAGGCGGCCGTCGTCGCTCACTACAAAGACATGATCTACTTGCCAATCGAGACCTCGGGCGAGGGCGAGATCAACGCCCACAGCCGGGTGCAGATGGCGCTCGGCGAGGCCAAGGTCCGCGCCAAGCGCGAGTTCGAGGAAGCGCTTCAAGCGACCGGCCTGACGCTCAAGGACTGCTACGCCTTCCTCGAGAAGCATCCCGAGCTTCGGCGGCCGTTCTACCGCGTTCCCCAGCGCAAGGGCGTCGTGGGCGTGGCGGCCAACATGGTCTACCACATCGCCGAGCTTCAAAACCGGCGGAGACAGTAAGGCCATGGCGCGCGAATTCCTGATCGGCATGGATGTCGGATCAACCACGGTCAAGGCTGTGGTCGTCGACGCCGCCACCGACGAGGTTCTCTGGCAGGACTACCAGCGGCACGAAACCAAGCAGCCCGAGAAGGTCCTGGAGTTCCTCCAGCGCTTCGAGAGCGAGATCGCCGGCTTTGAGCCGGCGCGAGCGCGGATCTTCATGACCGGCTCGGGCGGCTCGGGCCTGGCCAAGTATCTGGGCGCTAAGTTCGTCCAGGAGGTCAACGCCGTCTCGCTCGCTGTCGAGAAGCTCCACCCGGAGTGCGGCTCGGTGATCGAGCTCGGCGGCCAGGACGCCAAAATCATCATTTTCAAAGAAGACCCGGAGACCGGCCGGAAGAAGAAGATCCCGTCGATGAACGACAAGTGCGCCGGCGGCACCGGCGCCGTCATCGACAAGATCAACGCCAAGCTTCGCATTCCGCCCGAGAAGCTCTGCGAGATGGGCTATAACGGCCTGAAGCTGCATCCGGTGGCGGGCAAGTGCGGCGTCTTCGCCGAGACCGACATCAACGGCCTGCAAAAAAGCGGCGTGCCGAACGAGGAGCTGATGGCCTCCCTGTTTGAAGCCATCGTGATGCAGAACCTCTCCGTGCTCACCCGCGGCAACACACTGCGGCCGGAGGTGCTGCTGCTCGGCGGTCCCAACACCTATATCCGCGGCATGCGGGAATGCTGGAAGCACAATATCCCGAAGATCTGGGAGGAGCGCAAGTACCCGCTGCCCGAGGGCGTGCCGCCGGAAGAGCTCATCAAAACACCGGCCAACGCCCAGTACTTTGCCGCCATCGGAGCGGTCGAGTTCGGCAAGGCCGAAGGTCCGGAGGCAGGTCGCTACCTCGGCTGGGAGAAGCTGGACTGGTACATTCGCGTCGGCCGCGACGAAGAGAAACAGAAACGCGGCGGCAAGGGTGGTTTGGCCAAGAGCGCTGAGGAGCTTCAGGCGTTTCAGGAGCGGTATCGTCACAAGCCGTTCGTGCCGGCCCGCTTCACTCCGGGCGAAGTCATCGAGGGTTTCATCGGCATCGACGGCGGGTCGACGTCGACCAAGGCGGTGCTCTTGTCAAAGGACCCGGCGCGCCGCGTGCTCGCCAAAGCCTACCAGCTCTCCAAAGGCAATCCCATCGAAGACACCATGGAGATCTTCGCCAAGCTCGAGCACCAGGTCGCCAGTCAGGGCGCCGAGCTGCGCGTGCTGGGGGTGGGCACCACGGGCTATGCCAAGGACATTCTGCGCGACGTCATCGGCGCCGACGCGGCCATCGTCGAGACAGTGGCCCATACCCAGGCGGGCCTGCACTTCTACAAGGACATCGACGTCATCTGCGACATCGGCGGCCAGGACATCAAGATCATCATCCTGCGCGACGGGCGGGTGAAGGATTTCAAGCTCAACACACAGTGCTCGGCCGGCAACGGCTACTTCCTGCAATCCACCGCGCAGAGCTTCGGCTTCGCCGTCGAGCAGTTCGCCGATGTAGCTTTTAGCGCCAAGGCGTTTCCCCAGTTCGGCTACGGCTGCGCCGTCTTCATGCAGTCCGACATTGTGGACTTCCAGCGGCAGGGCTGGAAGCCCGAGGAGATCATGGCGGGCCTGTGCAACGTACTGCCCAAGAACGTCTGGCTCTATGTTTCACAGATCCCGAACTTGGCTTCGATCGGCCGCCGATTCCTGCTCCAGGGCGGCACGCAATACAATCTGGCCGCGGTGAAGGCCCAGGTCGATTTCATCGAATCGCGCTTCAAGGGCAAGGACGTCACGCCGGAGGTGATCGTGCACGAGCACTGCGGCGAGGCAGGCGCCATCGGGGCCGCGCTCGAAGCAGGCCGATTGTACGACCTTGGCCGCAAGACGACGTTCATCGGCCTGGAAGCCGTGCAGCGAATTCAGTACAAGACGACGCGGAGCGAGGCTACGCGCTGCTACTTCTGCAAGAACAAATGCCTCCGCACCTTCATCGACGTCAAGACGCACATTTTGAGCGACACGGCCTACCGGCCGAAGAACTCGAAGGTGCCGCTTGAGGAGGGCGCCCAGCGCGTCATCATCGCCACGTGTGAGAAGGGCACGGTCGAGGACGTGAGCGAGATGCGCGTCATCAAAGGAAGCCTGGACAAGATCAAGAAAGCCAATCCGAACTTTGCCGAGATCGCCGCCCGCCAGGTCTTCCGCGTCCAGGACGTGCCTGTGGTGGCCGATCCACCGCCCCGGATCGAGTTCACGCCGGCGCAAAAGCGGCGCGCCGAGCTGGTGCGGCGCCGCCAGAGCTTCCGCATCGGCATTCCGCGCGTGCTCAACCTGTATTCGACGGCGCCGCTTTTCACCGGTTACTTCGCCGCCTTAGGCATCAAGCCGGAAAACATCGTCTTCTCCGATTACACGAGCGAGCAGCTTTACAAGGAGGGAGCCAAGCGCGGCGCCATCGACCCCTGCTTCCCCTCCAAGCTCGGCATCCCGCACGTGCACAACCTGCTCTATGTGCACCACCGGCGCAAGCCGCTCGACGCGATCTTCTTCCCGATGATCGACTGTTTGCCGAGCGATTTGGCCGGCACGCAGGGCAGCCGCGCCTGTCCCACCGTGGCGACGACGCCCGAGGCCGTCAAGGCGGCCTTCACCAAAGAAGGCGATCTGTTCGCCGAATTCGGCGTTCTTTTCCTGGACACCTTCGTTAACCTGAGCCGGCCGGAGCTGTTCGAACGGCAGATGTACGGCCAGTTCAAGGACATTTTCGGCCTTACGCCGGAGGAGAACGCCCGCGCGGTGCGCGAGGGCTATCGTTGCCTGGACTACTTTAACAATGTCGTCCTCCGCGCCGCCGCGCGCGAGACGCTCGAGGAGCTGGAGCGCGAGGATCGCATCGGCATCGTCGTGCTCGGCCGGCCCTATCACAACGACCCGGGAATCAACCACGAAATCCTCGAGGAGTTCCAGAAGCTCGGCTACCCGATCTTCACCCAGGACTCGCTGCCGATCGACGATGACATCATCTGGCGGCTATTCGGCGAAGAGGTGCGCGCCGGCGAGATCCCGCACCCGATGGCGATCACCGACGTCTGGAAGAACTCTTACTCGGAGAACACGTCGCGGAAGATTTGGGCGGCGAAGTTCGTGGCGCGTCATCCGAATCTGGTTGCGCTCGAGCTTTCCAGCTTCAAGTGCGGCCACGACGCGCCCATCTACACCGTCGTCGAGGAGATCATCGAGCATTCCGGAACACCCTACTTTTGCTTCAAGGACATCGACGAGAACAAGCCCGCCGGCTCGATCAAGATCCGGGTGGAGACGATCGGCTATTTCCTAAAGCGCTATCGCGAGGATCTGATCGCCAACAAAGGCAAGGAGAAGTCGATCGAACAGAGGTTGAAGGAATTCGAAGCGCGCCTGAGGCGCCAGCTTCGCGAGGAGCAAGAGCGGCTCGTCCGCGCCAGCTTCGATCAAGGCTCCATGCCCGAGATCCACGTCAGCCTCTCTGCGCTCGCTGCCTCGCGGCCCGAGGTTCCCGTGGGAGCCGGGCGCAACTGAGGCGTCTGTTTGAAACGCGGTCCGGCCGCCTGACTGGGCGATACTGGAGATATCGGTCCCGATTCGAATACCGCCAGATATCGCATCGCTTTATACGGCGCCGTTCAGGGCGTCGGTTTCCGGCCGTTCGTCTTTCGCCTGGCAACCGAGCTCGGACTGGCCGGCTGGGTCCGCAACACTTCCGCCGGGCTGTTTATCGAAGTCGAGGGCGCCGCGGAGGAGTTGACCGCCTTCCTGGAGCGGCTGGAGCGCGAAAAACCCCGGCCCGCGGTTGTGCTGGCTCGTGAGATCTCGCGCCTGGCGCCCCTCGGCCTCGGACGCTTCGAAATCCTCTCAAGTGACGGCGAGGAGGCGAGGACCGCAGCCGTGCTGCCGGACTTGGCCACCTGCCGGGCCTGCCTGAGCGAGCTGTTCGATCCGAAGGACCGGCGCTACCGCTATCCTTTCATCAACTGCACCTTGTGCGGGCCGCGCTACACCATCGTGCGAGAGATCCCGTATGACAGACCGAATACGACCATGCGGGACTTCCCCCCGTGCCCGGACTGCGCCCGCGAGTACCACGATCCGGCGGACAGGCGCTTCCATGCCCAGCCCGTCGCCTGCCCGGCCTGCGGTCCCCGACTCTGCGCCTCGATCGAGGAGGCGGTCCGCGCCCTGGAGTCCGGTCTCATCGTCGCGCTAAAAGGCATAGGCGGCTTCCAACTCCTGGTCGATGCGCTCAATGAAGATGCCGTCGTGCGGCTCCGGCAGCGCAAGCAGCGCGAAGAGAAACCGTTCGCCCTCCTGATGCGGGATCTGGAAACCGTGCGGCGCTATTGCCGGGTCTCGCCCGAAGAGGAGGCGCTGCTGGAATCTCCGGCGGCGCCGATCGTGCTGCTGGAGCCGCTTCCCGGGCACGCCCTTGCGCCCAGTGTCGCTCGGCGGTCGCCTTACCTCGGGGTCATGCTCCCTTACTCTCCCCTTCATCATCTGCTCGCAAAGCAGTTCCCTCGTCCGGTGGTGGCGACCAGCGGCAATCGGAGCGATGAGCCGATCGCCATCGACGATGAGGAGGCGCGCAACCGGCTCGGCTCGATCGCCGACTTTTTCCTGACGCACAACCGGCCGATCGCCAGGCCCTGCGACGACTCGGTCGTGCGCCTGGCTCGCGGCCGCGAAAGCCTTCTGCGCCGCGCGCGCGGCTATGCGCCTCTTCCGATTCCGGTCTCCTCGAGCTTGCCGCCCGTGCTGGCCGTCGGAGCGCATCTCAAAAACACCGTCGCCATCGCCTTCGGGCGCCAGGTCTTCCTGAGCCAGCATGTGGGCGACCTCGATACGCTCGAGGCCCGACAGCACTTCGAGCGAACGATCGACGATTTATGCCGGCTCTACCGCTTCCGGCCGGAGTTGGTGGCCTGCGACATGCACCCGGATTACGCCTCCACCGAATGGGCGCGCCGCTCCGGATTGCCGGTGGTCGCCGTCCAGCACCATCACGCGCATGTAGCCGCTTGCGCCGCAGAGAATGACGTGCGTCCGCCCTATCTCGGCATCGCCTGGGACGGCACCGGTTACGGCCTGGACGCCACGATCTGGGGCGGTGAGATCTTCGTGGTTGACGGGGATCGGCTGGATCGCATCGCACACCTGCGTCCCTTCCGGTTGCCCGGAGGCGAGGCAGCCATCCGGGAATGCCGTCGCGCGGCGATGGGAGTCTGCTTCGAGGCAGGGGTTCCCTTCGACGGGCCGCCGCAAGTCGCCCGTATGCTGGAGCGCGATCTGAACTGCCCGGTGACGACCAGCGTCGGGCGTCTGTTCGACGCCGTCGCCTCGCTCGCCGGTGTGGCGCAGTATAACCGGTTCGAAGGGCAGGCGGCTATGGAACTGGAGGCCGCCATCGGCGGCCTTCGCACCGAGGAGGCCTATCCGCTGCCGGGCGGCGACTGGGGCGAGCTCATCTGCCGGGTGTGGGACGACGCGAGGACCGGCTGCCCTGCGTCGCTCGTGGCGGCACGATTCCACAACGCCCTGGTCGACTGGATCGTCGAAGCCGCACGGGCGGCCGGCGTGCGTCAGATAATAATGAGTGGCGGCGTTTTTCAGAACCGCTATCTGACCGAGCGCGCGGCGGCGCGCCTTGAGGCGCTGGGGTTTGCCGTCTACACGCATCAGCGCGTTCCCGCCAACGACGGGGGAATCGCACTCGGACAGGTCGTGCTGGCTGCGCAAGGATATCGATATGTGCCTGGCCGTTCCGGGTAAGATCTTGAGCATCGAAGACGGCCCCGACCCGATGTTGCGCCGCGGCAAGGTCGACTTCGGCGGGGTGCACAAGGACGTGAGCCTCGCCTTCACGCCGGAAGCCGCGCCCGGCGATTACGTCCTGGTTCACGTGGGCTTCGCCCTCAACGTCGTGGATGAGGCCGAGGCGCAGCGCATCTTCGCCGAATTGGAGCGCCTGGGCGAGCTCGGCGAACTCGAGGAGCCGTCCGGGTGAGATACGTCGACGAATATCGGGACGAAGCAGCGGCCGGGCGCCTCGCCGCCGCCATCCGCCGCCTGGTTCGACGCCCCTGGACCCTGATGGAGGTGTGCGGCGGACAGACGCACACGATTCTGAAAACCGGGCTCGAAGAGCTTCTGCCGCCGGAGATCACGCTCGTGCACGGCCCGGGATGCCCGGTCTGCGTCACGCCGCTGGCGCTGATTGACAAGGCCGTCGCCATCGCCACGCGTCCGGAGGTGATCTTCTGCTCCTTCGGCGACATGCTGCGGGTGCCCGGCTCTTCGCGCAGCCTGTTCGACGCCAAGGCCGCCGGAGCCGACATCCGAATCGTCTATTCTCCGCTCGATGCACTGCGGCTGGCCAAGGCCAACCCGGCGCGCCAAGTCGTTTTTTTCGCCGTCGGCTTTGAGACTACCGCCCCGGCCAACGCTATGGCCGTCTGGCAGGCAGCCCGGGAGGGCGTCGCCAACTTCTCGGTTCTCGTCGCCCATGTGCTGGTGCCGCCCGCCATTCGCGCGATTCTGGACTCTCCCAACTGTCGCGTGCAGGCCTTTCTGGCGCCCGGACACGTTTGCACGGTAATGGGCTACGAGGACTACGAGGCGATTGCGCGGCGATACCGCGTCCCGATCGTAGTCACCGGCTTCGAGCCGCTCGACCTGCTCGAGGGCATCCGGCTGGCTGTTGCGCAACTGGAGAGCGGCCGCGCCGAGGTAGAGAACCAGTACGCGCGCGCCGTACGGCGCGAGGGTAACCGGAAGGCGCAACAGCTCATCGCAGAGGTCTTTGAAGTCTCCCCGCGCTGCTGGCGGGGCATCGGCGAAATCCCTTCGAGCGGCCTGCAATTGCGCGAGCCGTATCGGGACTTCGACGCCGAGCTTCGATTCCCGGAGGCGGCATCGGAGGCGGCCGAGTCCCAGGAGTGCATCGCCGGGGCGGTGCTGCAAGGGCTCAAGAAGCCGCACGAGTGCCCCGCCTTTGCCGTCCGCTGCACGCCCGAGTCTCCGCTCGGCGCGCCCATGGTCTCTTCCGAAGGCGCCTGCGCCGCCTACTACCGCTATGGCCGCAAACAATAGTCCGGAGTTCAACTGGAGCTGCCCGCTGCCCTCGGATCTTGCCGAGCGAATCCTGCTGGCGCACGGAGGCGGCGGCCGGTTGATGCAAAAGCTCTTGGAGAGTCTCTTCCTGCCGGCTTTCTCGAACGAGGCCCTGAACCGCCGCCACGACGGAGCAGTCGTCGAAGTGGGCGGGGCGCGCCTGGCGTTCACCACCGATTCCTACGTTGTGCGTCCGCTCTTTTTTCCCGGAGGCGATATCGGCGCGCTCGCCGTCCACGGCACCGTCAATGACCTGGCCATGTGCGGCGCGCGTCCGATGTTCTTGAGCGCCGGCTTCATCCTGGAAGAGGGTTTGCCTGTTGCCGTACTCGAGCGAGTTGTGCGCAGCATGCGCGAAGCGGCGCAAGCGGCGCATGTGGCCCTGGTCACCGGCGATACCAAAGTGGTGGACAAGGGCAAGGGCGACGGCATCTTCATCAATACAGCAGGAATCGGGCTCGTCGAAGCGCCGAGTCCGATCGGCCCACAAGCGGTGCGTCCCGGCGACGCCGTGATCGTGAGCGGCGACCTGGGCGCCCACGGCATCGCCGTTCTTTCGGTGCGTGAGGGCCTTGAGTTCGATTCCGTGATCGCCAGCGACACCGCTCCGCTATGGGCGCCGGTCCGGGCGTTACTCGAAGCGGGTATCGAGCCGCATTGCCTACGGGATCTCACCCGGGGCGGACTGAGCGCCGCGCTCAACGAGATCGCCGCCTCGGCTCGCCTGGCGATCCGCGTCGAAGAGGCGAGAATCCCCGTCCAAGAGGCGGTGCGCGGCGCTTGCGAACTGCTCGGCCTCGACCCGCTCTATGTCGCCTGCGAAGGTCGTTTTGCCGCCTTCGTACCTGCCCGAGAGGCGGAGCGCGCCGTCGAGATTCTCCGCCGATTCTCCGTCTGCGCCGCAGCCCAGATCGCGGGCCGGGTCGAGGAGGCGCCCGCCGGCACAGTGATTCTGAAGAGCCGGATCGGCGCCACCCGCGTGCTTGACCTGTTGAGCGGCGAGCAGTTGCCGCGCATCTGCTAGCGCCGCTCTCCAGACGGCTGCCGCGCTCGATCAGGCATGTGCCGCCTGCTTGCGCCGGCGCAACGCCTGCTTGCGCGCGTTGGCCAGAATCTCGCGCAAGCGCTGGCCGACGATGAGCTCCTCGCCTTCCTGGATCGTCGAGGAGACGATCTGGAGGCGGTTGGGGCGCCGCCGGCCGGATTTTGAATCCTTGGGTCCCTCCTCGTCAACCGCCGGAACGAGGCTGGGATTGGCGGCCGTGAGCACCTCGATGCGCGGATCGCCGTCCCGAAGTTGCTGATCGCACTGCTCGACGGTGAGCCCGAAGGCCTCTTCGTCCCAGTTGACGGTCAAGGTCGGGTAGCGGTTGCCGCCCTTGGGAATGGTGATCTCGGTGGTGACGCCCGGGACGGTCTCGACGAGCCTGGCGATCCGCTCCACCCGCTTGCCCCAGTCGCGGTAAAACTTCTCGAGATCCATCTTCATCCAGAGCTCGAGCGCGGTGAGCACGCCGATCACCTCTTCCTTGCCGACTTTCATCGGCCGGCAGATGGCCCCTTCCCACGGGCTGTAGTTGGCCAGGGCGGCGTCGATCAGGTCCTTGCGGCCGAACAGCAGGCCCGAGCACTGCGGCCCCCACAAGCCTTTGCCGCCGCTGAAGCAGTACAGATCGACGCCCATTTTGGCGAAGAGCCGGACGTTTTCCACGGGCGGGATCCCCGCGGCGTCGTCCAACAGCAGGGGAACGCCCGCCTTCTTGGTGATCTCGAGCGCGCGCTCGAGCCGCTCGCCGAGCCAGGTGGTGTAAACCATCGCCGTCCGCTCGTTGAGAGCCTCGCGCAGCTCGTCGTGGGTGTTGGCGACGACGAGTCTGGCGCCCGTCAGCCGGATGGCGCTGTCAAAGGCGTTGCGCCCCCCGAGCATGACCACTTCGTTTTTCATGCCCGTTGTGTCGGGCAACTGCCAGACCTTGGCCGGATCGGTTCCCGCCATGCAACCGGCGGTGGCCGCCGCCATGGCCGCCGCCGCACCCGCCGTCACCATGCCCGCCTCGGCGCCGGACAGCTCGGCCAGGCGCCGCGAGACGCCCCGGGCCAGCTCGTAGAGGTCGACGAAGTTCTGTGCGGCGGCATCCTGGGCACGGCGCACCTCGGGCAGTTGCAGCGATCCGCTCAGGTAGGTCCAAGTGCCGCGGCAGTTGATCAGCGGCCGTACACCGAGGCGCCGGTAGACATCGTTACGGCTGCCTTTCCAGACCGCGGCCGAGAGTTTCTCCGCCGCGACCCGCTGGGCGATAGCGGCGAAGACGGGAGCCGCCGCCACCCATTTCATGAATGCCCTCCGATGAGTCGGCTGTGAGTCCATCCTCTACTCCCATTCAATGGTCGCCGGCGGTTTGTGCGTCAGATCGTAGAAGACCGCACAGAGGCCGCCGAGCGAAAGAAGTTCGGCGCTCATCCGATCGAGAAGCCTGCGCTCCATGAGCACGGCGTTGGCCGTCATGCCGTCGACGGAGTCGACCGGCCGTAGCACGACCGAGTCCGGTCTGGCCGCATCGCCCACCGGAATGAGCACCACGGGAAACTGCCAGATTCGGCGGTCGAAACCCGATTCGTGGGCCAGACGGCGAACGATGGCATCGGCTCGCCGGAGCCGCTCGAGGCGTTCTGGGGAGATCTCGCTCGGCCGGCTGCCGACATTCGGCAGCGGGACGTGAGAGGCCACGAGGGACACCACGCGGTTGATGCCGGCGTTGCGGTTGATGAGCAGCGTGGCTTCGTCGTGCAGTTGCTCGCCCTCGATCGGAAACTGCTCCAAGGCGAGCACCGGCCGGTAGCTCCGCGAGTCCCCCTGCACGCCCACCGAGCGAATCGGCAGGATCCAGCCGTCCTCGACGCGCCGCACCGGCTCCGCGGCCTCCGCGCACAGGCAACGAATGGCCAGAGCGGGACCAGGAAACGGGTGGCGGCTCAGGATCGTTTCCGGCAGGCCCAGCTCGCGGCCGAGCTCGCGCACTTCGTCCTTGTAAAACGACGCCAGGGGCTCGACGATCCGCCTGGCTGCTATCAACCGCTGGATGCCGGCGACCCGGTTGTGATGCGTCTTGATGACGTCGGCGTGAGCCGTCCCGCCGGACTCGATCGTGTCCGGATAGATGGTTCCCTGCCCCAGGATCCAGTTGCCGTCCAGATAGTGCCCCCGCTCGAGGATGCGCTCCTGAATATCGACGAACTTTTCGCCGATGATGACGCGCTTGTGCTCCGGATCGCGCACGCCGGCCAGCGCGCGCAGGAACTCCTCCGCCGCAGGTTCAATGAAAAAACTGCCGGAGGCTATCGAACCAAAGACCGCGGCGACGAACTCCGTTTCCCCTTCTCGCATCAGGCCGGTGTCGACATAGACGCCATGGACCCTCTCCGGACCCAGGGCGCGGATCGTCAGGGTGTAGGCGACCGTCGAATCGACGCCGCCGCTCAAGAAAAACAGGACGTTACGCTCGCCGACCGCCAGGCGAATCTGCTGCTCTAACTCCCCGAGCCGGCGGCGCGGATCCCAGTCGCGCTCGCAACCGCAAATCCGGAACAGAAAATTGGCTAGCATCTCGGCCCCGCGCCGAGTGTGAACCACCTCCGGGTGGAACTGCACACCATAGAGCCGGCGGCGCTCGTCGGCCATCGCGGCAATCGGGCAGGTCTCGGTGTGCCCCAGGAGGCGAAATCCGGGCGGCAGCACGGCCACGGCGTCGCGGTGGCTCATCCAGATCGGCTGGCTGGACTCTAGGTCCCGAAACAGCACGTCGGGTTCGTCCACCTCGAGCAGGGCCGGACCGAACTCTCCCTGCTCGCCCCGCTCCACTCGGCCGCCGCTCAACTGCGCCATCAGGTGCATCCCGTAGCAGATGCCCAAGACGGCAAGGCCGCTTGAAAACAGCGCCGGATCTACAGTAGGACTGCCCGCTTCGTAGACGCTGCTCGGGCCGCCCGAGATCACCACTCCCTTAAAGGGTCGAAGCCTCTCGACCGGCGTGGCCGCGGGAAGCACCTCCGCGTAAACGCCTTGCTCCCGGATTCGCCGGGCAATGAGATGGCAATATTGGCCGCCGGTGTCCAGGACGGCGATCTGCGCGCGGGATCGTTCAGCGGAATTCAATCAGCCGTTCTATTCCCCGTCTTCGCTCCTGCGCTGGGCCAGGACCTTCTTCGCATTCTCGAGCAACTGCTGGGCTTTGGGGAGCGATTCGATGGCTTTAAGCACCGCCGGATCGGTTTCGATGGCCATGCGGCGCGACTCATCCACGCCGAACGCCGTCGTGTACATGTACTCGCGCAACTGCCGACGGATCCACTCCGTGTTGTCGGCGAATTCCGCCTCCGTGTACTCGATTCCCTCACGCTGGAGGAAGCTGCGGAACTCATTCAATACGGCCTCGTCCGGTATCCAACCCTTGGGAAGCTTCGTGCTGTGACTGCCGAAATACTTGGCCGTGAAGTTGAAGAAGGCGAACCGGCGGTTGAGACGCCGCTGGAAGTCGTTTGCCGGCGGCTCGGTGAACTTCTCGTCCGGGGCGATTCCGCCGCCGCCGTAGACCGTGCGGCCGCTGTCGGTCATCTTGACGTCCAGCGGATTCTTTCCTTCCAGGTCCTTGCGGTAATAATAGTCGAAGAACGATTTGTTGGCGTAGTCGCGCTGAATGAGCCGGCCGCTCGGCGTATAGTAGCGGGCCGTGGTGAGCGCCAGACCCGTATTCTGCGAGAGCGGATAGACCGTCTGAACGAGTCCCTTGCCGAAGGTGTTCTCGCCCAGAATCCAAGCCCGGTCATGGTCTTGCAGCGCGCCGGCGACAATCTCCGCCGCCGAAGCCGAGTAACGGTCCACGAGCACCACCATCGGGTACTCTTTTCCGCCGTTGCCGCGCCGCGCCGTGTAGGGTTTTTCGGGCGAGGTCCGGCCGCGGTGCTTCACCACCACCTGCCCCTTGCGCAGAAAGCGCCCGGCCACGGCGACACCTTCGTTGAGCAGTCCGCCTGGGTTCTGTCGGAGGTCGAGAATCATGCCGCGGATGTTGTCCTCGCCGAGCTTCTCGAGCGCCGCTTCGACCTCCTGGGAGGTGTTTTCATTGAACTGCTCGATGCCGAGATAGGCGATGCCGTCTCTAAGGAAGAAAGCCTGGCTGACGCTCTTGCGTGAGATTTCGTCGCGGACGATCTCGAAGATGAGCGGATCCGGCCGGCCTTCGCGGCCGATGGTCACCCGCACCACCGTTCCCTTGGGGCCTTTGAGCATGTCGGCCACCTGGTTGGTGTTGAGGCCCTCAGTGCTCTTGCCGTCGACCTCGAGGATAACGTCGCCGGGCCGGATTCCCGCCTTGTAGGCGGGCGAACCGGTGAACGGCATGATGACGACCGTCTTGCCCCCGCGCCCGGCCACCCACATGCCGACGCCGTAGTAATGGCCCTTTTGGTCCTCGCGCAGCAGTTGAAACTCGCGCGGATCAAAGAAGCTCGAGTGCGGATCCAAGCTTCGCAGCATCCCCGGGATGGCGCCGTTGTAAATCGCTGTATCGGGATTCACCGGGTCGGCGAAATTCCGCTCCACCACGTCATAGATCCGCGTGAACGTTCGGAGACTGCGCTTGATCTCGTCCTCGCCGCTGGCGGCCGCCACGCCCGGCAAAGCCGGGCCGAACACGCCGCCGGCCAGCGTCCCAGCCAGAATCACCAGAGAAACCATCAGCACCGACCGCCAGCTTCGGGTCATTCTCTTCCTCTCCGTTAGGATGCTAGCCATTAGTATATCGCAGCCTGCCGCCGCGGCCCGTAAGGAACCAGCTCTTGTCGTTTGAGAACCCCTTTAATTAGACGCGGCTGCGGCGCTGGCGGCTTCCTGCGGGCTGCGCCCGGAGGCGCGCGCAGCGTCTGATACAATCAGGAGTTCGGATGACGAAGACGGAGCGCGAGCTGCGCCAGGATATCGTCGACGTCGGACGGCTGATCTATCAAAAGGGGTGGGTGGCCGCCAACGACGGCAACATCAGCGTTCGCCTGGACGCCGAACACGTGCTGTGTACGCCGACCGGCGTCAGCAAGGGCATGATGGCGCCGGACGATCTGATCGTCTGTGACATGAAGGGCAACAAGCTCCAGGGCCGGAAGGAGCGCACCTCGGAGATCGCCATGCACCTCACCGTGTATAACCTGCGCCCGGATGTCCGGGCCGTGGTGCACGCGCACCCGCCGGTGGCCACCGGCTTCGCGACGGCGGGCCGGGCGCTCAATGAGGCCCTGCTGCCGGAGGTCATTATCGGCCTCGGCTGCGTCCCTCTGGCGGCCTACGGGCTCCCCGGCACGCCGGCTCTGACCGAACCGATGCTGCCGCTGATCCCCAAATACGACGCCATCCTGATGGCCAACCACGGGGCGGTCTGCTATGGGGAGGATTTGTACCGGGCGTTCTTCAAGATGGAGACGGTCGAGCACTACGCCCGAATCGCGCTGGTGGCGGAGCTGCTCGGCGGGCCGAGGGTCTTGCCGAAGACGGAGGTGGAGAAGCTGTTGGAGTCCCGGGCCCGCTACGGCGTCCAAGCGCGGGCGGGGGGCGAACCGGGCTGCCCGGTTTCCGCCGAGGAGCTGGGCCGCGGAGAGCGGCTCGTGGTGAGCCGGGAGGATCTGGTCAATCTGGTCAGCGCGGCGCTCCGCGCCTCGGGCCTCGCCTGAGTGCAACAATTCTAAGGAGAGGGTTCGTTGTTCGTTGGAGGTTGAATGGGTGAAGCGTTAGGAATGATCGAGACGCGCGGTCTGGTGGCCATGATCGAGGCCTCCGATGCGATGGTGAAGGCGGCCAAAGTGACGCTGGTCGGCTGGCAGAAGATCGGCTCCGGTTACGTGACGGCGCTCGTGCGTGGCGACGTGGCCGCCGTGCGGGCAGCCACCGACGCCGGGGCCGCCGCAGCGCGACGGGTGGGCGAACTCATCGCCGTCCATGTGATTCCTCGGCCGCACCCGAGCCTGGAGGACGTGCTTCCGATCGGCAAGTCGCAACCGGAAGGCGCCTGAATGGCGTCCCGCCCGGAGGTCGCCGCATGATTTTAGCCCGCGTCGTGGGCAGCGTCGTCGCCACGCGCAAAGACCCCCGCTTGGAGGGCAAGAAGCTGTTGATTCTCAAGCCGGTCTCGCCCAAGGGGGAGGACCAGCCGGGCTACGTCATCGCGGTCGACACGGTGAGCGCCGGCTATCGCGAGACCGTGATCGCCGTCTCGGGCAGTTCGGCGCGCATGGCCGAAGGATGCAAAGACCGGCCGGTCGATACCGCCATCGTGGGCATCGTCGACAGCTTGAGCCTCGATGAGGGGTAGCGCCTGGAGCCCATGCAACTCGGAAGAGTGATCGGACGCGTTTGGTCCAGCGCGAAGAACGCCAGCCTCGAGGGTCAGCGTCTCCTGCTGGTTCAGCCGTGTCACGCCGACGGATCCCCGAGCGGCAACCCGATCGTTTGTGCCGACGGAACTCGCTCGGCCGGTGCGGGCGAACTCGTCTACTGGTGCCGCGGCCGCGAAGCCAGCTTCGCTTTCCTGCCGCAGGAGGTGGTGACCGATAACACCATCGTCGCTATCATCGACGAGATGCACCTGGCAGGGCCCGGCCCGGAGCAGGCCTGATGCTCATTGCGCGCGTCATCGGCGAGGTCGTCTCCACACGGAAGCACCCGTCTCACGAGGCGCGCAAGGCGTTGCTCGTGCAACCGTTGAACCTGGACGGCTCCAACTACGGCCCGGCCCTCGTCGCGCTTGATGCGGTCGAAGCGGGGATCGGCGATCGGGTCCTGGTCACGACCGAGGGCTTCAGCGCCATGACAAGCGTAGGTCGCGGCACCCAGTCACCGATTGACGCTGCGGTGATCGGCGTGGTGGACCGAATCGACCTTTTGCCGGAAGTCCCGGCGCCGCCGGCTCCGATAGAGTAACAGCCTCGCGGCAAGGCCGACGGCGAGCCCGATTTTCGCCAGCTCAATTCCGGAATAGACGCGGTGATAGATTTCAAACCGGGCCTTTTCCGCGGAAATTTCGTTCGGATTTAGCAGTTCCAATGCCTTTGTCGAAGTGGCCAACTCCGGACTAAGCAGCCAGCGCTGGACGACGACCAGCACCAGGAGCAGCCCGCAGACGCCCAGTGTGATCCGCCCAGGATGCGTTCCGAAGACGAGCGTGAGCGCCAGGCCCAGACCGAGCGCAATCTGGGCCCATTCCCAGCGCTCGAAATGGCGGCGGTTCTGCTCGGCCGCAAGCATGCGCAGGATCATTCTCACCTTGTCGGCCCCGACGGTGTCGAGCGATTCGGTCATCACCGGAGCAGGAGACTCCAAAACCTGGTTAATGGCGCGAAAATTCCCCGTCGCCACGTCAGCCATAAACAGGCTTCCGGCGAGCCAGGCGCCCAGCAGCAGGGTGGCAAGGCGTCGATGATGCATTCGCCACTCAGTGTATCGCAGCGGTTACAAGCGTGAGACAATCGGCTCATGTCGGGCCGTTCGTCTTCCCGGTTCGGTCGTCGATCCTGGCTGGCTTCGGCCGCCTCCGCCGCTTTCGGCCAGCAGCTCGGGAAAACCGTGCGCCTTCCCCGTAAGGTGCGGCTGGCCCTAATTGGTCTGGAAGGCCATACCGGCGAGATTCTCGGTCCTCTGCCGCGGCTGCCTGAGGTCGAGCTGGTTGCCGTCTGCGATCCGGACGGCGCGCGCCTGGAGCGCGCCTTCGCCCAACGGCAGCCGGCGCCGCGGCGCTACACCGACCTGGAGCGGCTGCTCGAGGCCGAATCGCTCGACGTGGCTGCCGTCTGCGGCCCCAACGGGGGTCGCGCCGGACGTATCCTGGCCTGCCTGAAGCGCAAGCTGCACGTCATCGCCGAGAAGCCGATCGCACTCACGCGGGCGGAGCTCGCCGAGATTCGTGCCGCCGTCGCCACTGGAAACCTGCGCCTGTCCATGCTGCTGCCGATGCGTTTCGCCAGCCCCTTCCTGGCGCTGAGGAGGATCGTCGAGACGGGCCAGATCGGAGAGGTCATCCAGATCGCCTCGCAGAAGTCCTATAAAGCCGGGGAGCGCCCGGAGTGGATGCGCCGGCGCGCCACCTTCGGCGGAACCATCCCGTGGATCGGCATCCACATGATCGATCTGATGCGCTTCACCAGCGGCCGGGAGTTCCGCGAGGTCTTTTCGCTCAAGGCCCGCATCGGCTTCCCCCAGCTCGGTGAGATGGAGAACGTCACGGGAAGTCTGTTCGCCCTGGACAACGGGGGGATTGCCATGCTGCGGATGGACTACCTGCGCCCGGAGACCGCCCCCACGCACGGCGATGACCGGCTGCGGCTGGCGGGGCTGGAAGGCATTGCGGAGTACCAGCCGGCCACCGGAGTGACGCTCATGACCGGCAAGCGCAGCCCTCACGTCGTGACCGACCTTCCGGAACCTGGCTCGGTCTTTATCGATTTCCTCGAGTCGGTCTATCTGGGCAAGCCCGCGACGCTCTCCATGGACGACGTCTTCCGCGTGAGCGAGATCACGCTGGCCGCCGAGGAGGCCGCCGTCGAGCGTCGGATCGTCCAGATCTGAGCCTGCCGGTCGCCCGCCGGCAGTTCTCGCATCGACGCGAAAAGGAAAGGGATCCCCGCCCGATTTCGGCAGGCGGGGATCCCGAGGCGATTTGCCGGAGTTGCCGGCGGTTCGATTTAGATCCGGCGGTAGGTGACGAGCACCCGGTCGGTCGAAGTCAACCCGCCCGGATCCGTCACCGTGAGCTCGAACTCGTAGGTGCCCGGCACCGGGAACTGCACCCGAGGCCGAGCGGTGTTGGCGCCCGCGATGGCCGCCGGCGGACCGCTCACCTGCCGCCAACTGAAGGTCAGCGTGTCGCCGTCCGGATCGCTCGAAGTGCTGCCGTCAAGCAAGACTTCGAAGGCAGTCGTCTCGAAATCCGGGCCGGCGTTGGCGATCGGGCTGCGGTTCACCACGCCCGGACGGACGCGGATCGTAACCGTCGCCGTATCGGTCGACAGCTTGTTGGAAGCCACAATGGTGTAGGTCGTCTCGACCGGCACGTAGAGCGTCACCGAACCGCTCGGCGGCCGCGTACCGAGACCCTGCGAGATCACCACCTGCGTGGCGTTCTCGGTCGTCCAGGACAGGCGGAACGGCTCATTCGGCCTCACTTCAGCCGGTTCCACCGTAAAGCTGGTGATCCTCGCCGGCTGGATCACATCCACGGTGACGGCGGCCGAAACCGCGCCGTAGCCGTTCGAAGCGGTCAGCACGTACTGCGTGGTAGTGGCCGGGGCCACCGGGACCGAACCCGTGCGCGGATTGACCGGCCCGATGCCCTCGATGGTGACGCTCTGCGCGTTCTCCACCTGCCAGCTCAGCCTCGAAGTGCCTCCGGCCAAAATCTCGACCGGATCGGCCTGAAAGCTGATGATTCGCGGCACCGAGCCCCGGGTCACCTGTACCGTCACCTGGCAGCTCGTCGAGCCGACGGCGTTGGTGGCGGTGAGCGTGTAGGTGGTGTTTGCCGTCGGCGAAACGGCGCGATTGCCGGTCACAGGCACCGGGCCGACGCCGCTGAGAGTCACGCTGTCGGCAAACCGCGTCTCCCAGGACAGGCTCGCGCTCTCGCCCTCGAGAATATTGGCCGGCGTGACGAAGCACCGGATGAAGCTCGGCTCCGGTCGCTCCACGACGACGATCACGCTCGCTGTGGCCGTGCTCACAGGGTTGCGCGCCGTCAGCGTGTAGATGGTCGTCTCCATGGGCCGGACCGTGCGGGTTCCGGTCTGCCTGTCGACGCTGCCGATGCCGCTGATGGTCACCTCGTCGGCGTTCTCGACGTTCCAGGTGAGCGTCGCGCTGCCGCCCAGGCTGATCTGCGGCGGCGTGGCCGAGAAGCCGATGATGCGCACCCGCGGGGCCTCCTTCACGGTGACGCTGACCGTGTCGATGCCCTTCAGACCGTGACTGTCGGTGACCTCGAGGCGGAAGCCGTAGACTTGGCCGTCCTCGGCCCGGAAGGTGGCAATCGCCGAGGTCGCTCCCGTGAGCGTCACCGGCGGGCCGCCCACCTGGATCCAGCGGAAGGTGATCGGATCGCCGTCCGGATCGTAGCTGGCCGAACCGTCCAGCGTCACCGTTCCCGCCGGAATGCCGATCAGATCCGGCCCGGCGTTCGCCACGGGGGCGTCGTTACCCGTCCGCACCCGCTCCTTGACGATCTCATAGCGCAGACGCGGGATATCGACGGGAACCGGATGCGTCACCTCGGCGAAGCGCTTCGGCTCGAGGAAGTTGCCGAACATCAGACCGACCGCGAAGCGGCCGTCGTTGCGCGGCGCAAGCAGCGTCTCGTTGATGCCGCCCTCGGCCGTGAAGGCCCAGTTCTGATGGAAGGGGAAGACCAGGCGAACAGTGCCGCCGGCGCGGTTCGGCGCCACGCGGCCGCGCAAGTAGCCGATATTGCCCTCGGCCCAGGAGCGGCCCACGAGGCCGACCGTGGCGCTCACGCCGATCTGGTCCACCGTGCTGAGGTAGATGTTCTCGATCAGGTTGCGGCTAATGAAGCGCGTATCGATGAGCGAGCGGTTCATGAAGCCTTTAGAACCAAACAGGCCCACCTTGCCGCGCGAGAAGATGTAGTCGGCCGTGAGCGAGCCTTGCGCCAGCGTTCCGCCGCGAGCGAACTCCGCCAGCGTCACGTGCTTGAAGCTTGAAAACAGACCGAGCTGGAAGTCGCCCTGGCGGCCGACGATGCCGATGTCGAACTGGCCCTCCTTGCGGTCTCGCCAGCCCATATATTCGGCCTCGGCCTGCACGGCCAGCCTCTCCCAGAACGGCTGGAAGAAGCGGCCGCGGCCGCTGAAGAAGACGCGCCCCTGATCGTCGGCGCCCACGTTCGCCGCCACGATGGAGAATCTCGGATACTGCGGTCCGATGGCCTTGCGGGCCGCCTCTTCGGCCGCGCGGGCGATCTGCGCCTCGGAGACCGGCGGCGCCTTGGGCACTTCGGCAACCTCTTTCTTCAGGCCTTCTTGAGCCGCCTTGAGCGCTTCGACATCGCCTCGCAACCGGGCATTCTCCTTGCGAAGATCGTTGAGAGCCGCCAGGATCTCATCGAGCTTGTCGAGCTTCTTCAAGATCGCCTCGCAGCATTCCTCCTGCTTCTTGGCGATCTGCTCGAGCAGTCGGATCGCGTCGCCGACGCCACCGGCGCCGATCACCCGGCCCTGAGCGTCGGTGACGGTGATCTCGACCCGCCGATTGACGAAGCGGGCCTCATCGGTCTTCTCCGCCAGCTTGGGAGCATTCTTGCCGCGGCCCTCAGCCGTGATCTGGCCCGGCCGGGCACCGTACTTCTCAAGGAACGCCTTCACCGCGTTGGCCCGCCGAAGAGCGAGCCGGTCGTTGTACTGCGCCGAGCCGATAAAGTCCGCATGACCTACCAGCCGCACTTTGTAATCCGGGTTCTGACTGAGCAGCTCGGCCAGCCGCAGGAGGCTGGGGAAGCCGTCGGTCAGGATGTGGGAATCGAATTCAAAGTTGATCTCCTCCCAGTCGTCCTTCGATGCCGAGACGTTCACCCATTGAGCGGAGGCGAATCCGCTCAGGGCTACGCACACGATCACTACGCTGAGAAGCCTCTGGAACATGTTCTAGGCGATCCTCCTCTTCGAGAGCTCCTTGCTCCTCTCCAATTGGCGCGGGCAGACTCTTCATCATACTACAGAGCGGCGGCGGCGACGCCCTATAATGGAAGCGGAGCCTGCGAGACGGGCAGCCGCTCGCTTCGGCGGGAGGAAAGTCCGGTCTCCAGAGGGCAGCGTGCCGGCTAACGGCCGGGGGCCCGACGAGGGCTACGGAAAGTGCCACAGAAAACATACCGCCGGGCGCAAGCCCGGTAAGGGTGAAAAGGTGCGGTAAGAGCGCACCGCGGTCGGAGTAATCCGGCCGGCAGGGTAAACCCCACGCGGAGCAAGACCAAATAGGGGAGCATGGAGTGGCCCGCTCCGCTACGACTCCCGGGTAGGTCGCTTGAGCCGGTCAGCAATGGCCGGCCTAGAGGAATGGCTGCCGCCCCGTTCGGGGTACAGAAACCGGCTTACAGTCTCGCGGGCTCTTTCGCCCTCACACCGGAGCACGCACCCGGCGACCGCGGCAGATCGTAAGGCGACTGACGATGCGTTGCCGCGCCGTGACGGCGTTGCGTTGGGAGTCGACGAGTCGAAACTCGCCCTCCTCGAGCTCGAGCAGCGCCACATCGGCCGGCGCGCCGACGGCGAGCGTCCCCATGCCTTCCACCCGGTTGATGACGCGCGCAGGAATCCAGGTCGAGCGCCGCAGCACCTCCTCGAAGCTCATGCCCAGGTAGAGAAACTTCGACATGGTCGTCGGCATATCGTAGACGGGGCCGTTCACGTTGAGGTTGTAGATGTCCGTCGAAATGGTATCCGGCGGGAATCCGGCATCGAGCGCTCGCCGCGCCGCGGCGAAGTTAAAGCTGCCCAGGCCGTGGCCCACGTCGAAGATGACGCCGCGCGCCCGCGCCTCCGCCACCCCGGGCTTGAGCTTGCCGCTCGGATCCGTGATGCCGAGCGTATGGCCGTTGTAACAGTGGGTCACCACGTCGCCCGGCCGCATCAGCTCCATCACCTGTTCGGTCTCCGGCGGAGCGAAGCTGATGTGGGTCATCAGCGGGATCTGAAACTCGTCACAGAGCTGGCGCGCCACCTTGAGCAGGTCGTAACTGTAACGGCCGTTCATGTTCGCGCCGATTTGCACCTTTACGCCGAGCAGGATGTCGCGGTTGTCGAGCACCGCTCGGCCGGTGGGGCGCATCTGGCGCCTCGCGTAGTCGATCGGATCGATGTCCGGATTCCGGCTGCTCGGGTAGAGGTAGACATAGCCGAAGATGCGCACCTGAGCCGGCTCGACGATGAAACGGCGGAAGCCGGCCACCTGATCATGGGCGAAACTGCCCGCATCCACCCAAGTGGTGACGCCGGAGCGGGCGGCGATCGGATCCGCCTCCACGCCGAGCCCGGTCGCCGAGTGATAACAATGCGTGTGCAGGTCGACCAGTCCGGGCGTAACATAAAGCCCCTTGGCGTCGATCACCTCCCAAGCGCGCTCCGGCGGAATCGTCTCTTCGATGGCGGCGATCCGCCCGGCGCTGATAGCCAGATCCGCCTTCCGGCGCAGCCCGCGCGAGGGATCGATCACCTCGCCGTTGCGGATCACCAGATCATAGGGGCGATCCTGTGCCGCCGACCTGATCGGGGCCGCGGCCGCCCCCGCAATCGCCTGAAGCAATTGGCGTCGGTTCATCTCGTTGCCTCCTTGGCGGCGACACCGACGCGCTGTCGCCAAACTCGTCTTGCTCCATCATCCAAACATAAACCCGGGAGCCATGGCGGCGAGATTCGGACCTCGCGATCCGCGAGATCAGCCTCCGGCTTCCTCCAAGTATCATGGTCCCATGATCGGGTCCCGACATTGCCTCTTCAACTTCGTGCTCCTCGCCTGCCTGCCGGCTTTCGCCCAGGATCAGGTACGGCCGGGCCGGTTTTTCGTCGAGCCGCCAACGCTCCACGCCTTAGGTTTCGAATGGGAGATCCGCGGCGACGCCAACCGCAACGCCGTCGTCGAGGTCGAGTTTCGAAAGGCGGGCGAGACCGCCTGGCGTCAAGCTTTACCCCTGCTTCGGATGGGCGGCGAACGCGTCTTTCGCGCGCGGGAACACCTGGACTATACGGTGCCGGACCGTTTCGCCGGCTCCATCCTCGAGCTCGAGCCGGACACCGAATATGAGTGCCGCTTCACGATGAAGGACCCGGACGGCGTCGCCGGCCAGGCGGTCCAGACGGCCCGGGTGCGCACGCGGCGCGAACCGCAACCGGCCGCCGGCGGCCGCATCCTGCATGTCTACCCGCCGGATCACCAGGGCGAACGTCTGGAACCGGCTTTCACCGGGCTCCTCCAGGCCTACTACGGGGCGGGGCTCGGCGATTGGAACGCCGTCTGGGAACGCCGGGTGCAACCCGGGGATACGATCCTGGTGCACGCGGGCCTGTATAAAGCCGACCGGCTGGACTATGTCGATCCCCTGATGACTCCTTTCGACGGGATTTACTATTTGACCCTGAAAGGGACGGCGGAAAAGCCGATCACGATCCGCGCCGCCGGCGACGGCGAGGTGATCTTCGACGGCAACGGCAGCCACCGCCTGTTTGACGTCTCGGCCACGGCCCACCACATCTTCGAGGGCTTGACCATTCGCAACACCGATGTGGCGTTCTTCGCCGGCTATAAGAACATGATCGGCGCAACGAACCTCACCATCCGGCGCTGTCGCTTCGAGGACGTGGGCGTCGGTGTGGTGACCGAATATGCCGGCTCGCGCGACTTCTACATCGCCGACAACGTCTTTCTCGGCCGCGACGATCGCTTCCGGCTCATCGGCTGGAGCAATCCCGGCATCTACGGCGCCCATCCGCTCAAGAGTTACTACGCGGTGAAGGTTTACGGGGCAGGCCACGTTATCGCTCACAACGCCATCGCTTACTTTCACGACGGCATCTGCATCTCGACTTACGGCACGCCGGAGCCGGAACCGGACCGCCGCGCCATCTCGATCGACATCTACAACAACGACATTCACATGGTCGGTGACGATTTCATCGAGACCGACGGCGGCGTCCACAACATCCGAGTGATGCGCAACCGCGGCGTCAACGCCGCGCACGGCGGCTTGAGCGCCCAGCCGATCTTCGGCGGCCCGGTCTATTTCATCCGCAATCTGCTCTACCACGTCGCCAGCGGGGTCTCCTTCAAGTTCTCGGCGAAGCCCGCGGGCCTGCTCGTCTACCACAACACCGTGATCTCCGAACACGTCATCCGCGACCCGCACTCCAACGTGCACTTTCGCAACAATCTGTTTTTGGGCAGCGACGCGCCGAACCGCGGCATCGCCACCTTCGCCAACGCCACCGCTTACTCGACCTACGACTACAACGCTTACCGGCCCAACCGCGGCACGCGCGAGCAGTTCCATTGGCTTTGGCCGCGCTCGGCCGGCGAGCGGCTGTATGAGCCGCAGCCGTCGGATTGGCGGAGCTTCGCCACGCTTGAAGAGTTCCGCGCCGCCACCGGACAGGAACGTAACGGCCTCGAGGTCGACTACGACATCTTCGAGAACCTGCGCGGCCCCGACGGCAGGCAGCGCCACGCCGTCTATCACGCCGTCGACCTGAATTTCCGACTCAAGGCCGACGCCAAGGTGGTCGATGCCGGCGTGCGCCTGCCGACGGTCAATGACGATTTCGCCGGAAAGGCGCCGGACCTGGGCGCCCTGGAAGTCGGGCGTCCCGAGCCCCACTACGGGCCGCGCCCGGCGCTGGCGCAACCATTCTATCGCTGAGGAACCCACGCGAGAACCACGATGGTCGCAAGCTTCCATGAAGAGTGCCTCCGGCGCGCCGCAGGCCTTTGGCAAGCGATGCTCGCGCATCCGTTTCTTGAAGAGACGGCCGCGTGCCGAATCCCGGATTCGGTCTTCGCTAACTGGCTCAGGCAGGACTACCTTTTCGTTCAGGAAGGCATCCGCTTTCTCTGCGCGCTTGCGGCTCGTGCACCTCACGCTTTGCGCCGGCCGCTTGTTTCGGCGATTCCTGCACTCGAAGCCGAGCTGGAGCTGTTTGCCGGGATGGCGCGCCAGAAGCAGATTCGGCTCGAGGGCGTGAGGATGTCGCCCACCTGCCACGCCTACGTCCAATTCCTGCACGCCACAGCCTGGCAGGCCAGTTTTGAGGAGGGCTTCACGCTGCTTTACGGCGCCGAGAAAGCATACTTCGATAGCTGGCGCCGGGTGCGCGACAAGCTGGCCGAGGTCTCGCCTTGGCAGCCGTTCATCGACCGCTGGAGCAGTGAGGAGTTCGGTCGCTGGGTGGCGTGGATCGAAGGCACGCTCGATGATTTGGCGGCGGCGGCAAGCGCTTCTCAGCGCGAGCGGATGGCGGAGATCTTTCTCCTTACTGCGCGCTACGAGCTGCGCTTCTGGGAGATGGCGTTTCGGGGCGAAGACTGGCCGGAGTAACGCGCGAGGCCGGCGCCGACAGCTCCCCCAGGTTATGGGAAGTTAGTGCCTTCCAGCCCGCTCGGTGTCTCGGCCGAGCGCAGTCGTTGAATTGGGCTTGACTCGACTGACGACCGGTGTTACGATATCGTTGGTAAAGGAGGGTCGCTCTCCCCCTTCCCGCGGAGAGCACCAGGTGAGGACAAGGGTTAAGGAAAAAGCCGATCGCAGGGATGTCCCGTGCCGCTGCGCCGGCTTCGGGGATCCCTGTTCGGCGGAAACGAGGAGCTACACAGATGCGTTTGCCGCTGACCTTTCTAACGCTGGTTTTGCTCTTGACGCTGAATGCGCCTTTCCTATCGGCCCAACTTACTACCGGTTCCATGGCGGGCGTCGTCACCGATCCACAGAACGCGGCCATCCCCGGGGTGAAAGTTAAGGCGGTCCACGAAGCGACCGGCGTCGAATATGAGGCCGTCACCTCGGAGGCCGGCCTGTACGGCTTTCCCAATCTTCCGGTCGGCCGCTATACCGTCACCGTCGAGCATCCCGGCTTCAAGAAACTGGTACGGTCGGGTATTGAAATCCGGATCGCGCAGCGACAGCCGCTGGACTTGAGGCTGGAGCTCGGCGAGGTGGTCGAGACCGTGGAGGTGACGGCGACGCCGCCGTTGTTGGCCTCGCAGACCTCCGAGATCGCGACCAACTTTTCTCCGACCTTCATGAACAACGCCCCGCTGTTCACCGGGGGTATTCGCAACCCGTCGGTCTTCGTCCAATTCATGCCGGGGGTTAACACCATCGGCGACCAAAGCATCAACGGCAGCCCGCGCCGCGGCAAGGAATCGCTGATCGACGGCGCCAGCCACACGATTCCCGAAAGCGGCGGCGTGGTCTTCGATTTCCCATCGGCCGAGCAGTTCGGCGAGTTCCGGTTGATTACGAACAGCTTTTCAGCCGAGTACGGACGGACCGGCGGCGGCATCGAGATCTTCATTACACGCTCGGGAACGAATGATCTCCACGGCACCGCCTACTGGAATCTCCGCCGCGACATCTTCAATGCCGCCGGCTGGAGCGTGAACCAGAACCCGCGGAACCCGCCGGGCTTCCGTCCCAAGGAGCGCTTCAACGAAATCGGCGGCGCCGTGGGCGGTCCGGTCTACTTGCCGAAGCTGTACGACGGCCGTAATCGGAGCTTCTTCTTCTTCACCTACGTCGACGACGCTCGGCCGGCGTCGGTCAGCGGCATAACCAGCACCGTGCCGACCGCTCGGATGAAGCGCGGCGACTTCGGCGAGCTGCCCCATCTCATCTACGATCCGCTGACGACCACCGGCGCCGGAGCCACGGCGACGCGATTGCCTTTCCCCAACAACATCATTCCGGAAGCGCGTTTCAGCCGCGTCTCGCGGAACCTGTTGCCCACGCTCCCGGATCCCCCGCTTCCCGGCATCATCACCAATCTGCCCTTTGTCAACACGATGGAATTGAATCGCTACATGTGGAGTATCAAGGGCGACCACCAGATCGCTGACAACAACCGCATCAGCGTCTATTTCAGCTTCGAAAAGAACGAACCGACCAGAGTGGAGTTCCTGCCTGGGCCGCTCGGCAACGGCCTGCGGGATTACCGGCGTCCGAAAAATCTGCGGGTCAACCATAACTATATCTTCCGCCCGAACCTGATACTCCAATCGGTGGTCGGATTCACCGACTTGCCGACCGGCTGGGACAACCCTCTCCAGAAAGGCTGGGGCTCCCGGTTGGGCATCCCGGGTACGGATCGCGGGCTCGGCGACGCGATGCCCCGGATTCGATTCTCGCCCCTGGACGGCCTGACCGAGATCGGCCGCCGAGACGGCAAAACGGTGGGCAGCCAGATCAACCAGACCTTCCACCTCAATCAGGGGCTGTCTTGGATCCGAGGCCGTCATGAGCTCAAGTTTGGTTGGGACTTCCGGCGACTGCAAACCTTCAGCGATCCGCTCGATCTGGCCTGGGTGAACGGGACCTTCGACTTCGCCCGGGACCAGACGGCCCATCCGCAGATGCGGGGCACCACCGGCCACTCCTTCGCCAGCCTGCTGCTCGGTCTGGTGAACCGGGGCGATGTCACCATCAACGCGATCGATCCCCGGGACGCGTCCCGCTACGGCTATCAAGCCTTTTACATCCAGGACAATTGGAAGGTCCGGCCCAAGCTGACGCTCAACATCGGCTTGCGCTATGACGTGCCGCTGGCGCGTTACAACCCGCTCGGCCAGTTCACCTCCTTTGACCCGAATCTGCCCAATCCGAAAGCCGACGGACTGCCGGGCGCACTGGCCTATGCCGGCTTCGGACCGGGTCGGATCAACCGCAAGCGCTTCGCCGACATCGATTGGTTCGAGTTCGGCCCGCGCTTCGGCCTGGCCTGGCAGGTCTCGCAGAAGACGGTCATTCGGGGCGGCTACGGCATCTCCTATTCGCCCGGCAACCATACCACGGGCGGCTTCTGTCTCGGCTGTGCTTTCGGCTTCACAGCAAGCATCGAGCAGGTCTCGCCCGACGGGATCTCCGGCGCCTTCAACTGGGACAACGGCGTACCGCCGCCGCCGGGCTTCGTGCCGCCGCCGTTCATTGACCCGAGCTTTGCCAACGGCATGTCGCCTTGGTATTTGTCACCTCGCTCGGGCATCCAGCCGCGTCAGCACAACTTCAGCTTCAACATCCAGCGCGAGCTGCCCGGCGGCTTCCTCTTCGACATCGCCTACGTCGGCAGCCGCGCCTACAATCTGAACTCTTCGCTCATGCTCAACCAGGTTCATCCGCGCTTCCTGGTGTACAAGGAGCTGCTGACGCAGGACTTCGACTCTCCGGCGGTGCGAGCGCTCGGCTTGCGGCGGCCGTTTTCCACCTTCCGCGGCACCCTGGCCCAGGCGCTGCGTCCCTACCCGCAGTTCCTGGACATCCCGGACCACTACAGCGGGCAGGGCAAGTCGTGGTACGACTCGCTCCAGGTGAAGTTCGAGAAGCGTTTCGGCGCTTACCAGCTCTACGCGAACTACACCTGGTCGAAGACTCTTTCCACGTTGAGCCGGAGCCAGACGGCGTTCCAGGACTGGCCCCAGGACAGCTACAACTATCGCGACGAAAAGAGCCTGATGTTCTGGGACATTCCCCACACCGTCAACATCATCCAAAGCTACGATCTGCCTATCGGTCGGGGCAAGAGGTTCCTGCCGGATGCACCGTCCTCCATAGACTGGCTCATCTCCGGATGGACGCTCGCCTCGGTGCAGCAGTACACTTCCGGGATCCTGATTCCGCTATCGGCGCCGGTTGCGGAGTTGGGCGCCGGCGGCCTCTTCTTGCCGTTCCGGAAGGCGGTGTTGACCGGGCAGCCGATCAAAACCGGCATTGCCCGCACGGAGCTCGATCCGAACAACCCCAATACGCGATGGCTCAATCCCGGCGCGGTGGCTGCCCCTGGCCGCTACGAGCTCGGCACGGCCAACCGCTACCACTCGGCGATGCGCAACCCGATGCGGATGACCGAAAATATCGCGGTGATCAAGCGGACGCGACTGTTCCGCGAAGGGACGGTCTTTGAGTACCGGGCCGAGTGCTTCAACTGCTTCAACCGGACAAACTTCGGTGGAGTGATCGGCGTGCTTGGCAGTCCCGGCTATGGCCGTCCGACGGGACCGCAGTCCGGGCCGCGCATCATCACGATGGGGTTGAGAATCACCTTCTAAAGCGGAGAGCCCCTCGCCGGGATCGGGGCCTCTGCCCCGCCCCCGGCTGCGGTGACTGACAGCAGGGGTTCTCATCGGGGGTCGCTGGCGTCGCTCGGAGCCAAGCGGCAGCGACCCCCTTTTTATCCCCAATACTGGCGGTCGAGACTCCGGTACTGCACCGCCTCGGCGACGTGGCGCGCCGTTACGGTCTCCGAACCGGCCAAGTCGGCGATCGTACGGGCGACCTTGAGCACCCGGTCATGAGCCCGGGCCGACAGCCCCATCCGCCGCACGGCGAGTTCCAGCGTTCGCTCCCCTGCCTCATCGAGCGCACACAGTTTCCGTAGGAGCGCATGGGGAATGTGCGCGTTGTAAAAGCCCCGCGCCCGCTGCACCGCCCGCGCCGCCTCGACTCTCCTGCGCATGTCCGCCGAACGGGTTCCGTCGGCAGGCGCTCGCAGCTCCTTATAGGCCACGGCCGGCACCTCGACGTGCAGATCGATCCGGTCGAGCAGCGGCCCGCTGATCTTGGCCAAATAGCGCTGAATGACGGCGCCCGTGCACCGGCACTCGTGCGTCTGATCGCCAAAGTAGCCGCAAGGACAGGGATTCATCGCCGCCACGAGCATGAAGCTGGACGGGAATTTGAGCGTCATGTTCGAGCGGGCGATGCTCACGGAGCCGTCCTCGAGCGGCTGACGGAGAAGTTCAAGCACATTGCGCGGGAACTCTGGCAGCTCGTCGAGAAAAAGCACGCCGTTGTGCGCCAGGCTCACCTCACCCGGCCGAGGCGTGCCGGTTCCGCCGCCGATCAGTCCGGCGTCGGAAACCGTGTGGTGCGGCGCGCGGAACGGCCGCTCCCGCACCAACCCCGACCCCTTGGGTAACTGCCCGGCGACGCTGAGGATTTTCGTCGTCTCCAGCGCTTCCTCGAAGGTCAAAGGCGGGAGAATGCCCGGCAGGCGTTTGGCCAGCATCGTCTTGCCCGAACCGGGCGGGCCGACCATCAGCACGTTGTGCGCGCCCGCAGCGGCCACTTCAAGTGCCCGCTTGGCGGTCGCCTGGCCGCGCACATCGGCAAAATCGAGCGCGAAGGCCTCCGAGGCGACCTCTTCGGGAGCGATCCGCTCGGCCGGCCGGAACTTTTCCGGCTCGGCGAGCAGCGACACCACCTCGGCCAGGTGTGCCAGCCCATAAACGCGGATGCCCTCCACAACGCTGGCTTCGGCCGCGTTGTCGCGGGGCACCACCAAGTTCGGCGCCCCCTGCGCCCGCGCACAGATGGCGATGGGAAGCACACCGCGAACCGGCCGAATCGACCCATCAAGCGACAGCTCGCCCACGAGCACATAGTCGTCACAGCGCCGGATGAGGCCCATCGCCCCGAGGATCGCCAGCGCCATCGGCAGGTCAAAGCCCGCGCCCTCCTTCCGCACGTTGGCCGGGGCCAGGTTGATCGTCACCGATTTGTTGGGATAGCCGAAACCGGAGTTGATCAGCGCGGACTTGATCCGCTCGCGGCTCTCGCGAACCGCCGTATCCGGCATGCCCACCGTGATGAAGTCGCGCGCCGAACCCGAGGCGTACATGTCCACCTCGACATCGATCGGGTGGGCATCGATGCCATAGACCGCTGCGCTGCGCGTGCGAAACAGCACCATCGATACAGTGCCGCGGCGCAATCGGATCTCTCAGCGATTCGCAACCGCGCGCCGGCCCCACGCCTCGCGGCTTGCCCTCAATCGACGTGAAAGGCCTGCCGCGTCTGGTAGGTCTGGCTGCCGAGATGGTCTCGCACGGTGAGCAGGATCGTGTAGGTACCCTTCGCCAAGTCCCGCGTCAGGGAGAGGCTCAGGCTTCCCTGCGTGTGGCGCTCCGGATAGAAGGACTCTCGTTCATCGGCGGCCGCCACCTCTTGTGTATAGAGCACCCGCCCGCTCTCGCTGAGGACCGCTAGCCCGTAGTCGATGGAGAAACGATTGTTCGGACCCAGCTTGTAACCGGTGATGTCGAACCGCGCCCAGAGCGTATCACCGGGCCGGTACGCCGGCACCTCGAGCGGACGCGTGTCCACTTCGCTGCGGTAAAAGCGAAAGTTACGCACCACAAGCGTATCGCTCGGCTCGACGTAGCGGCCGCGTACCCGGAAGGTCACCTCCCGCCGGGCCTCGGCCCCGCCATGCAGATCTTTCACCGACAGCGCCAGCCGGTACTCGCCCGGGGGCGCCGCCGGCGGCACCAGGACACTGTAGTCGACAACCGGCAGCCACTTCGCCTTCTTGTCCTCCGGGCGTACCACCGCGGTGACTTTGCCTGCCACCGTCTCTTGCAGCCGAACGCCTTGCGGGTCCAGAGCGTCGATCTCGTAGCTGAGCGACAGGGACTCTTCGTTGGCTTTCTCCACGAGCGCGAACCCGCTGACTTTGAATGTGAGAAAGACGGTGTCTCCGGGAAAGAATTCCACGGCGCCGCTCACGGCGGGCCCGCTCTCGTACTGATGCAGCGCAGGTTGAACGATCTCCAGGCGGGCCGCAGCGGCCAGCCCGCCGAGCAGGCCCAAAGCCAGAGCAATTCGCATCTTCTGGTCTTATTCTAGCCCCGGCGGCTTCGGCGCCGGGAGCGGCAACGCCTGCGGAGCAATGGTGAACGGTATCCCGATCAGCGCGGAGCTCTCGGTCTCGAGATCGCCGCCCGAGACTACACGGAGCCGGTACTCCGCCGGCGGCACGTCGAAGACGATGGCTCCTCGCAACGTCGCGCCAGGGTCGATCCGTCTCAACAGCCCAAGCCAGCCCGCCACGCCGCGCACCTCGGTCACCTCGCGGTGGCTCTGACCGGCGTTATCCTCCAGCACGAGTAGCGGCACGGCCACCGCCTCTTGCGGCGATTCATTGCGGATCGACAGGCGGATCAGCAGGAAGCGGTGGCGCGGGATGCGTTGCTCCACACCCTCGCCCACCTCGGTCTGCCACTCGGTCTCGAGCGCCGTGTAGGTGAGTTTGCCTACCGTGACCGGCTCACCCATCCGGTAGACCGTTTCAGTGCGCCTGCCGGAGGAACATCCGCCGAGAAGGGCGAGCACCAATGCCAGAACCGTCCAACCACGCATAGGGTCAAAGCCTCATTGTACGCCTTCGGCCTCCGCGGCCCTGTTAGACTGAAAGCCAATGGGGCTGGGCAAGGGATCGCTATCGCCCTCGGAACATGCGACGTATCGCGATTGCGCCACAGGCGCACTGATCCACCGGATGACGGCACACCCGTCCATACACCACACCCCCTATTACCTCAACGGCTCGTTTCTGCCCGACGCAGGCGGCCTGATCTTCATCTCCTATCGCACGGGCCGGGCGCAGCTTTACGAGGTCGCGCCCTTTCCCGAAGGCAACATTCGCCAGCTTACCGACGGCCCGCCGATTCATCCGTTTTCGCCCGCCATCCACCCCGACGGGGAACGCCTCTTCTATGTTCGCGGCGGCGCCATTTGCGTCCTTGACCGGCAAACCCTCCTCGAACGGGTCATCGTCGAGTTCACGGGCGCGCAACTCGGCGAAGTCTCCCTGGATCCGACCGGAGAATGGCTGACCGCGGCTGCCAAAATCGGGGGTACGAGCGGCCTGGTGGCGGGGCGCGCCGACGGCTCCGCCTGGCGCCTCATCGCCTTCCCGCGCACGGTGATCCATCCGCAGTTCCATCCGCTCGAACCTGACTGGATCGAATTCGCCGCCGACCCTGCGCCGCGCATGCATCGCGTACGCCGCGACGGAACCGGCTTGGAGTGCCTGTATCGTCATGACAACGACGAGTTCGTCGTGCATGAGACCTTTCTCGGCCAGACGGGTGACCTGATCTATTGCGAGTGGCCGCGGGCGGTCTGGCGCTTCGGCTGGCAGAGCCGCGAGCGAACCCTGATCACCCGGTTCAACGCCTGGCATCTCCGCTCCAACCGGGCCGGCACCGAGCTCGTCTGCGACACCAACCACCCGGATGAGGGTCTTTTCCTCATCGACGTGGCGAGCGGCGCCCGCCGCCGGATCTGCCTGTCGGAATCAAGCAATCAGGGCTCCCAGTGGAGGAAATCCCGCTACGCGCTTGCCGAGGATTTCGCCGCCGCCCGCAGCACCGCCACGGGTGCGCTGAGCTGGATGGAGGTGCCCACCGACACCGTCTACGGGCCGCAGTGGACCCACCCCCACCCGTCGTTTTCCCCGGACGAGCGCAAAGTCGCCTTCACGAGCGACCGCACCGGCTATCCGCAGGTCTACGTGGTCGAGCTCGACTGAGGTCTCCTTCGAGCGGCAGCGCTAAAAGCTGAATCCGACAAGCAGCTCCGCCTGGTTGCGCGCGGCCCGGAAGGTGAACGGCCCGTCTGCGCCCGTCCAGCGCGTGTAGCGCAATTCGGGCGCAAGACGTACTGCGAGCGCCCGCACGGTGAAGCCCGCGGCCACGGTGAAGCCGCTGGAGCCAGAGCCCGGCCGCAACAGGTCACTGAGCTTGCGATAGCTCCATCCGGCACCGACATAGGGCCGAAGCGCCCCCTCTCCAAAGCGGTACTTGGCTATCACCGGGAAGTCCCAGAAGCCCTCCTTCACCCGACTGGTCGCGGGCGGCGTTCCGAGCGGCACCCGAGCCGGGTACTCGTAGCCGGCGCGGCGATAGAGCGCGTCCACATCGATCCCCAAGCGAAGCGGCAGCTCGACATCCACCATCAAACCGAGCGTCCAGCGCGGCGGCAGATTCCGGTAGCTCGGCGCCTTGACCGTCTCGGTCAAATCCGCGAGCGGAACCCCTCCTTTGAGTCCCACGTGGAGTTGCGCTTCGAGCAAACTCGCCGTCAGCAGCAGACCGACGACCAGGCGCATGCTACCACTCTACAAGCTTGCGGGCGTCTCACGAGTCAGGCTCGGCCGCATGACGATGCCGCGTAGAAATTGAAGATCGCGCCAGTCCCAGACCCTCTGCTGGTGGTGGTCGACGTTTACCGGATCGATGTTCCAGCGGTGGGTTTCCATGGACAGCGCGCCGCGGGCGTGGACGAAGACGCTGAAGAGAATGGCGGCGCCAAAGAGGCCCAGCGTCCGGCGCGGGGCGAAACCAGCCCGGCTCCAGTCGGCAAACAGCGGGATCAAAAGAAAGACAAGCACCGGCGTAAGGTCGCTCGTAAGCCGCGGGCCGTAACTGTGCCCTCCTACCCAAAACTGATAGAAACGCGCTACGACCGCGATCTGAAGGACCGTCAGAACTGCCAAGTAAGCCGGCAGCGGCGCAAGCCACCGCGTTCGGAGGGCCCGCCACAGTCCCGCCAGGCTGAACAGGAATACGGGCGTAAAAATCAGCAGGCCGCGGTTGGGGCTCACCAGTTGCGCCGCCAGCGAGTGGAGAATCCAGGCCACAGCTCGCCAGGAATCAAGCGGCGGGGGCGTCAGTGAGTAGTAAGAGGGCAGGGCCCTTTCATAAACAGAGAAGTTATAAGTCAGAAAGCAGGCGAGCGCCGCTGCCGCGCCGGCGGCATACGCAAGGAAGAAGCGCCGGTCATGGCGGAGAACAAACAGAGCGATCACCACGAGGAGCAGCAGGTTCGTTGGGCGTACCGTGTAGCCGAGGGCGGCCGCGGCGCCGGCCCCGACAAAATGAATCGCCCGCCGCTCGGCCCGCGCCAGCAGCCAAAGGATGATCGTGGTCATTAGCATCGAGGGACCGTGCTGCCAGAGTGCCCGGCTGGCTGTCGACCAGGCAGGCGTAGCGAAGGCGAACACGAGCGCCAGCCCGACGGCCCAGCGCGCCGGGAGAAACCGCCTCGCCAGAAGGAACATGAAAGCGGCGGCAAGGGCGATAAGGAACGAGGCGACAATCATCTCGACGAGCGCCCGGCTTCCGACGAGATCGGCCCGCAGAAATGCGTCGATGATCGGATGGATTCCGAACAGAGCTGGGTGCGCCAGCCACGGCCCGGCCAGATCGAGCGCGGCGCGGATCACGAAGACCACCGGCGCCGCCAGGACTGGTACGCCAATCGGGTACCAGTTGTAGATGTGGCCTCCAGTGCAGTCGCCCATCGCTGAACCCACGACGGCGCCCGGCGGCCGGATGCATTCGGCGGCATAATAGCCGTTTTCCCGGATCAGATCCAGGTACTCGTCCAGGTTCGTGTCGCCGCGCTCGAGCAGGCTCAGGGCCACGGGAACCGTCCAGCGCGAATCCCCGGAGGTGAGCGCCGGCGAGAGGGCGTGAACGAAAAAGACGAAGCCAAAGACAGCCGCCCCAGCGCGAAGCACCTCACATGCTAGCACGCCAAGTGCTATCTTGACTGCCAGGAGGCTATGCCGGCGAATCTCACGCCTGAGTATCTGGCCGCCGAGGAGGAGTATAAGCAGGCGCAGACCTACTCGGAAAAGCTTGCCGCCTTGGAGCGCATGCTGGCGACGGTTCCCAAGCATAAGGGAACGGAGAAGCTCCAGGCCGACATCAAACGGCGCCTGTCCCAGCTTCGCAAAGAATCGCAGAAGAAGGCGGGCGCGCACTCGACGCCCTTCTGGGTCATCAAGCGGGAGGGCGCCGGGCAAGTGGCGCTGATCGGACCGCCCAATGCGGGCAAGTCACTTCTGGTGGCCCGGCTGACGCATGCCCGGCCGGAGGTAGCCGACTATCCCTATACCACGCGGACGCCGGTTCCGGCAATGATGGACTGCGAGGACGTGCAGATTCAGCTTGTCGATCTTCCCCCGGTGGCTCCGGAATTCACCGAGCGATGGCTGCCTCAGGTGATCCGCGGCGCCAACCTGGGCGTTCTGGTCGTGGGCCTCTCGGATCCGGCCGTGCTCGAGGAGATCGAATTCATCCTCGAGATGCTCGCCCAGCACCGGCTTGCCGTGCCGCGCCTGATGGTGGCCAACAAGATCGACCTCGACGGTGCCCGCGACGTGCTGGGCACTCTCCAGGAACTCTATGGGGACCGATTCCGCTACATCCCCGTTTCGGCGCTCACCGGCGAAAACGTAGACGAGTTTCGCTGGGCGGCGTTCGACGCGCTGGGCGTCGTGCGTATGTATTCGAAGCCGCCCGGCAAGCCGCCCGACTTGAGCAAGCCTTACATCCTCCGCCGCGGCCAGACGGTGCTCGAGGCGGCCGGCCTGGTGCACCGCGATTTCGCCGAGAAGCTGAAGTTCGCCCGATTGTACCGGCTCTCCGGCGAGCCAAGCGGCCTGATGGTGGACCGCAACCACGTCGTCCAGGACAAAGATATCCTCGAGTTCCACATCTGAATCGGAGAACGCCCGCCGCCTCAGGCCGGCGCGCGACCGTAATCGCGGATCTTCATCGGCTCGCCCCCGCGCAAGGCCGACTGGTGCGCCACGATGCCGGGAAGCGTATACGCGATCGCCTCCCAGATATCCACCGCCGGGTGTCTGTCCTCCACAATGGCGCGGACGAACTCGTGCGTCAGGAAGGTATGCGAGTTGCCGTGCCCGGTCTTCACCCGCATCGGCTCGGGCAGCCGCTCGAAGTGTTCCGGCTGCCGGAAGGCTTCAATTTCGACCTCGCCCACCGGATAGCCGGCCGAATCCAGTCCCATGCGCCCCTCCTTGCCGATGCGGATCACCGTGTTCGGACTTCCCTCGGGCCGCGCCATCAGGTACGACATCCGGTCGCCATAGAACTGCGCGCGCTCGATGCCCCCGGCCGCCACGTGCCAGAAGACCGAGATCCGGCTGGCGTGGCCGCCGGAAGTCTTGAAGAACGCGGTGGTGTTCCAGAACGGGTTCTGGTAGGCGTTCGTCGCCAGCACCTCGTGCCCGTCGCCCCAGCCGATTGCCTGCACCTCGACCAGGCGCTCGCCCGTGACCGGCACCACCATCCCGGTGCAGTGCGTCGGGTAGAGCATCGGCGGAAAGCCGTGCCGCCAGGTGGGCAGCCCCCGCTCGTCGAACATCAGCGCGATCAGACCCTCGTGGTGATACTCGGCCTCGGAGTAGAAGATCGTCCCGAAGCGCCCCTCGCGGGCCCATTCGCGACAGGTGATGATCTCCGGCATGTAGTAGCTGGTCTCGGCCATCATGTAGCGGAGGCCGGTCTGCTTGACGGTTTCAAGCTGCCGCTCGAGCTCCTCGACGGTCAAGCCGGCCGGCACAGCCGAGATGACGTGCTTGCCCGCCTTCATCGCCTCGATCGTCATCCAGGCGTGCAACGGCGCCGGCGTGAACACCCCTACGGCGTTCATCCCCGGATGGCGGAGCATCTCCCGGTAGCTCTTATAGGCGTTCGGGCAGCGGTAGACCTCCTGGAGCCGCCGGAGCCGTTGCGGGTCGATGTCGCAAACCGCTACCACCTCGCAGTCCGGATCCAGATGCCACTGGAAGGTGGCGCCGAACCGTCCGCCCACGATGCCGATGCGAACCGGCTTTGCCGCCGCCCGCGCCGGCCGAACCGCACCCGCCGAGGCCAGCGCAATCCCTTCGAGCAACTCTCTGCGGGTCATCCTCATCCACCGTTTGCTGCCGAGCGACTATTATCGGCAGCCGCGCAGGCTCCCATCAAGCTGGCCTCGAGCGCCGGCGTTACCGCAGCTTGAACTTTTTCATCTTGTAGCGAAGGGTGTCGCGGGTGATCCTGAGGAGTCTAGCGGCCTGAGTCTGGTTGCCGTTGGTCTTCTCGAGTGCCCGTACGATGAGCTGCTTCTCGTTCTCTTCGAGCGACAACTCCATGTCGGAGGAAACCGGCGCCGGCGAGACCGGCAGCGGCGCCGGCGAGGCAGCTCCCGCGGCCGTCACAAGCCGGCCCACCGCCATCGGCAGGCTCGCCGGCGTGATCAACCAAGAGTCCTCCAAAATCATCGCCCGCTCGATCGCATTACGCAACTCGCGCACGTTGCCCGGCCAGTCATGAGCGAGCAAGAGATGGCGCGCTTCCGGAGAGATCCCGCGAATCTGGCGTTTGAACTTGCGATTGTAATGATCGATGAAAAACTCCGCCAGTGGCAAGATATCCTCTTTGCGCTCGCGCAGCGGCGGAATCGTGATGTGGATGACGTTCAGGCGGAAGTACAAGTCCTGGCGGAAAGCGCCCTCGCGCACCGCCTCGCGGAGATTCTTGTTGGTGGCGGCCACTACGCGCAGGTCCAGCTGAATGTCCTTGAGCCCGCCCAAGCGCCGAAAGCTCTGCTCCTCGAGCACCCGCAGGAGTTTGGCCTGAAGCATCAGGGGAATTTCGCCGATCTCGTCCAGAAACAACGTTCCGCGGTCGGCGAGCTCGAAGATGCCCCGCTTCTGCGCCCGCGCGTCGGTGAAGGCCCCCTTCTCGTAACCGAACAGCTCGCTTTCGAGCAGCGTTTCCGGGATTGCGGCGCAGTTGATGGCGATGAACGGCTCGGCCTGACGCAGGCTTTGATAGTGAATCGTCTTGGCGATCAGGTCCTTGCCCGTTCCGTTTTCCCCCTCGATGAGGATCGTTGTGGCCTCGCTGGCCGCCACGCGCCGCACGAAGTTCATAACCTCGCGCATGGAGGGGCTTTCGGCGATGATCTCCCGCTTGTGAGGTTCACTCTCCTCGGTGACGTCTCTGACGGTGACGACCACGCTTTCGATTTCCCCTTCCGGACCGACGATCGGCGAGGCGCTGATCGCCGCCAGACGCTCCATTCCGTTGGGGGTGAGCAGGCGGATCGTACCGTTGGAGGAACCCTCGAGATGATGCAGTCCGAGCTCGATGCCGCAGGCGGACTCGCAGACGGCGCAGCGAAACACCTCTCCGCACTCCCGGCCCACCATTTCGGAGGCGGGGATCCCGAACAGCCTCTCGGCGGCGCGGTTCACTCCGGTGATCACCCGGCGGCGGTTGTAAATGATCAGCGCCTCGGGAAGCTGATCAAAGACGGCTTCAAGGAGGCTGCCCTGTCGCAGCTCCGGAGCCAGCTTGGACATGAAGGTTACGCCCCTCGCTCGGCTTTGGCTGTCCGACGGCTCGGTAGTCAACTTTCATTATACTCTCACCGAGCCGCTCCCCCTGCGGCTTCTTGCGCGATTTGCCCCAGCCGGGATGGGGCAAGTTCGCCTCGGTTGCGGTTTGTGCGGTCCGAAACCCGGCTCGGTGGCTTTGCAGGGCGTTCTTTCCGGGCGGTTATCGCCCGCCGGCCTGGCGCCGGATCTGGCCCGAGAATTGCTGCGTGGATGGACCGGGCCGTGATTGGTCGCGGCAACGGGAAAGACGGCGGCGCGCCGGTCCGGATCGCAGGGACAGGATGAGAGGTATCCAGCTTGCCCTCTCTGATACCGCTTGGCGGGACGCCTTGCGCGAGCATCTGGTTCGCGCCGGCTCCGGACCGGTAAGCTGCGTCGATCGCCCCGATCCGGCCGGCGACGACGTGCTGGTGGTGGACGCCGAGCATCTGGCGAGCCTGCCGCAGCCGATCGCCAAACCGGAGCGGGTGGTTCTGGTCGCTACGCGGCAAGGTTGCGAGTTTTCCCAAGCCTGGGAGGCAGGCGTTCGCTGCGTCGTCTACCGGACCGATCCCATCGGTGTCACGGTCCTGGCGATTCTCTCGGCCCGGCTGGAGGCCGGCAAGGAGCGGCAATCCAGAAAATGATCCCGCCGGCTCGGCCCGAGCTGCGCCGCCGACCACACAGGAGGCCGCCTCTCAAGCGGATTCGTGATATGTTGTCTCCGTTAGCCCGGGCGGAACGCGGCGCCAGCCTGCGCCTGCCGACCGCCACCGAGCACAGGAAGGAGGAAGCGAATGAACTATCTGCCGTACATCATCGTCTGGGCCCTGCTCGTTATCGCGATCATCGTCTTGGTGCTCGTCCGAAGATCGGTCGCCGCCCAAGAGGACGACACCTTGCACGTTCTTGACTCCGATCAGGACAAAGTGCAGGAACAGATCAAGGTCGCCCAGAAACTCGAAGTTATCGACCGCTGGGGTAAGATTGTGACCATCGTGGCGGTTATTTACACCCTGGTTCTGATAGGCGCGTTCGCCTATCTGAAGTTTCTCGAGTCCTCGCGGATGCCGGTCACATGAAGGTGCCGCCGACGACGTGTGCGCAGCATACTCGGACCAGGCAGAGGAAACAGCCAGGACTTACCGCGATGAAAAGTGGGTCGATCGTGTTCCTGCTTGCCGCGCTAGCCACCTTTGGCCTCGCCGCCGACAAGAAGATCATTTACCCGCCGGAGTTCCGGCCCGATCTGCCGTTCAGCCCCGGCGTGCTGGTCGGCGATACGCTCTACTGTGCCGGACAAACGGGCGCGGATCTCGAAACCAACGAGTATCCGGAGAGTTTCGAGGAGGAAGTCCACCAGACCTTCAAGCGGATCGGGATCATCCTCAAGGCGGCGAACTTCGATTTCTCCGACGTCGTCGAGGCGACCGTCTATCTGACCGACATGTCCCTGTTTCCGCGCATGAATGCCGTCTATACCCAGTATTTCAAGAAGGACCGGCCGGCGAGAACCACCGTGGGCGTGGCCAGCCTGGTGGGCAAGGCTCGCATTGAAATCACCGTCGTCGCGCGCAAGCGGTGAGGGAAGTGAGGGCTCCGGGCAGCCGACGCGCGCTCGTTGCGGCGCTCCTCGGGCTGGCCGGCATCCGCCTGCCAGCTCAGTGGTACAAGTACGAAGAGGTCCCTTTCGTCGCTACCCCGACGTGGGTGATCGATGAGATGCTCCGAATGGCCGCCGTCACCTCTCGCGACGTCGTCTACGACCTCGGCAGCGGAGAGGGCGATATCGTCATCCGGGCCGCGCAGCGTTTCGGCGCGCGCGCCGTGGGAATCGAACTGCGTCCGGAGCTGATCGAGAAGGCGCGCCGGAAAGCCCAGGAGGCCAAAGTCGCCCACAAAGTGCGGTTCATTCAGGCGGACTTTTTCTACACGGACATCCGCGAAGCAACGGTGGTGACGCTGTTCCTGCTGCCGGAGATCAACTGGGCCCTGCGGCCCAAGCTGCTCACGGAGCTTCGCCCCGGCGCGCGGATCGTTGCGCACGCCTTCCCTGTCCCGGACTGGCAGCCGCAGAAGAGCCTGGAAAAGGACGGCCGAAAGATCTTCCTCTGGGTCGTGCCCGGGCCCTAGTGGGCTGTCGCAGTGACTTCTTTATCATGGTCGGATGCGGCGGCGGACATCGGAGTACTTCCAGCGGAAGGGGCGGGCGGTTTTCGAGTACGCCCGGATGTAGCGCATCAG
>Ga0308391_1000021_pt1 | contig 56982 bp, 49 predicted proteins | sample Hotspr20Samplet1_FD_202363 | JGI IMG/M metagenome (GOLD analysis project Ga0308391, IMG submission 202363) | Hot spring phototrophic mat microbial communities from Octopus Spring, Yellowstone National Park, Wyoming, United States - 20050623_t1 ... | reverse complement strand
CGGTGCCGGGAGCAGGATCGAACCAGCGCACATAGGCCAAGTGATGGTCGAGGGGTTGGGTTTTCCCCCCCAAAAAGGGCACCTCGTTCAACACCAACCGCCACTGCCCCTGGCGCAGCTCGTACTTGATGGCCGCCGCCATGATTCGGGCCTGAACCTGCAGTTCCTCGTCAAAAGCCTGCAATTGGTTCTCCGCTTGCAGGCGGTAGAAGAAAGCAGCAAACACCACCAGGATCCCGCCCATCACACCGGCAAAGCTGCGGGCCAAGCGACGGCGGCTGTGGTGAAACAATTCCGCCTCTTTTGTCGCGGCCTTCTGGCTCAGGTGCTGCTGAAAAGTTGGCCTCAGAGAAACCCAGTCCCAGCCCAGCCGCGGGAGAGAATGCTTTGGCCCGGCTCTTTTGGCCTCCATGCCACCTCTAGGGAACTGCTTCTATGGGTCTGCTTCCGGGGAGGGGATGCGCAGCCGGTACCCCTGGCCGTACACCGACTCCAGCCAATCCTGGGCCTCCACCTCCTTTAACCGTAACCGCAACCGCCGCACCAGCGCCGCCACGGCATTGCTTTCCGGCTCACAGCCCCACTCCCACACCGCCTGCTCGATCTGGCCCCGACTGAGCACCTGGTGGGGGTGGCGCATCAGGTACTCCATCAACTGAAACTCTTTGCCCGAAAGCTGCACTTGCCGCCCCTGCCGCTCCAGGGTGAGGCTGGCCAGGTGCAACTGCAGGGATCCGAGGCTGAGGCTGTCGCCTTGCCATTGGGGGGAACGGCGCCCCAACGCCCGCACCCGCGCCAGCAGCTCTATCAGATCCACCGGCTTGACCAGGTAGTCGTCTGCCCCCGCATCCAACCCCTGTACGATGTCCGACGTGGCATCCTTGGCGGTTAACATCAGCACCGGTGCGCATCCCCCCGAGCGGCGGTACTGCTGACAGAGTTGGATCCCGCTGATCCCCGGCAGCATCCAATCCAAGATGAGGAGATCATAGGCTTTCTCCTCCATCAGCCAGGCAGCCGTCTCCCCTTCGCTGGCGCAGTCCACCACATGGCCGCACTTGGCCAGAGCAGCCTGCAAAGGCTCCAACTGCTCCAGGTCGTCTTCCACCAACAAAATTCGCATGTCCCGCTTGCTACCCACCGATCCCACTCTGCCAGGCTAGGATGGCGGAGAAAAGCCATCTCCCGGATCCCTCAAACCATGGCCAACCCGTTCAAGCTTCTTCAGTCACGTGAGCCCAGCCTGGGGGCCGACTTCTGGCTGGCCTTGCCCCTGGCCGGGATCCTGTTTGGGGTGGGCGGAGAATGGGTGACCGGCCAAGTGCTGAGCCGTCCCCGCCCGCAGGTCCAGCCTTTGGCCATTCGCAGCCAGCAGCAGGCCATTCTAACTCTGGATATTCTCTCCATCCAAGCGGAGATCCGCCGCCGCCGCGGCTACACCAAGGTGGAGGTGACGACCACCAATCCCCATTTGCGCAAGCTGGAATTTGAATTTCCGGAGCTGGATCCGGATCGGGTGGCCGCCCAGATTGCCCAAGAGCTGGGCCTCACCCCCGACCAGGTGCAGCGCCTCACCCGCTACAGCTTGGACTAGAAAGATATTTCAAGATATTTCAAACAGGAAGGCTATCTCCCGCGTTCCCTTGGGTCAGCCCTCCGAAAAAATCCGGGCCAACTGCTCGCAGGCCGCTCTAATCTTCTCCAGGGTGCCGGGGTTGACCAAGCCGTAGTAGTCAAATCCATAGACCCTCTGGGTTTGAACAGCTTGCAGTTGATTCCAAAAGGGGCGGGAACGGAAAAAGGCCAAGGGATCCGCCGCCTCCGGGTTGACCACCAACAAAACCTCGGGGTTGGCTTCCAGGATGCGCTCTGCCGCAAGGGTGACATAGCCGCGAAATTGCCCTTGGCTTTGCAGGGCAGCCGTCAGGTTATCGGCGCCAAAGCGCTCCAGCAGATCCCCGGCCCAGCTTTGCCGGTTGGGAGAGAGAATCGGCTGGGTGCCCACCAAAAGCAGGGTTTTGGGGCGAACTGGGGGCAGCTCCTGGGGCAAAAGCGATCCGTACTCCCGCAGCAAGGGATCCGGATCCGCCCCCAAGGCAGCAGCCAGAGTGGCGATGGTTGCTTCCAGGGCAGCCCAACTGTCCACCTGCGTGAGATAGGTGGGGATCCCCAATGCCTGCAATCGTTCTGCCAAAGCCGTGTGAAAGCCACTGGCCCCCACCACCCAGTCCGGTTGCAGGGCCACGATTTGCTCCAGGTTAGGTTGGTTGCCCAGCCCCAGCCGAGTTATGCCCTGAAAGCGGGGATCCGCCTCCAACAAGCGCCCGGACGGGATCCCCACCAGCTTGTCCGGAGCCAGGCGATAGAGAATATCGGCTGTCAAGGTGGTGAGGCTGGCCACTCGCCGAACCGGAGCTGGCGGGATCTGGCTTTGGGCGCGGGCCAAGCGACCCATTCCCCAAACCCCCAGGCTGGCCAGGCCCAAGACAAGGAGTTGACGGCGAGAAAGACAAGACGGCATGGACGATCTCCAAAACAGTTCCAAAACAGTCAATTGAGGGTGAACTGAATCGGCACCGTTACCCACGACTCAATCGGGGTGTTGTTCCTCAAGGCGGGGCTAAATTGCCAGCGTTGCACCGCCTCTTGTGCGGCCCTGTCCAGGGCCGGGAAGCCGCTGGAAGAGACAATTTCCACCTGCTGCACCTGCCCTTGGGCATCCACCTTGACCCGCAACAGCACTTGCCCCTGCTGGTTGAGGCGGCGGGCTTGGGGAGGGTACTGCGGCGGCGGGTTGCGCCCCGGGATGGGGCGGGCCAGGATGTCCGGCCTGGCAGCCACTGCTGCGGGCGAGGAGGTGGGGGAGGATGCCTCCCCGGCCCCTTCTGCCGCTGTCGGCGCAGAACCCTGCGCTTGGGATCCACCGAGGCCACCCGTCCCAGGAGCGCTGGATCCAGATCCCTCGCTCCCGCCGGGGGAAGCAGTGCCCCCGCCACCCGAACGGATCCCTTGGATGAGGGGGGTGAAGCGGGGAATGGGAGCGCTCGTAGCAGCCACGGGGGGCGGCCTGTCGGCCACAGGTGCAGCCGTGGGGGTAGCCACCGGAGTTGGAGGGGGCTGCTGTGGTGAGGGGGTGACCGTCGGTGTTGGGGAGGGCGGAGGAGGGGTTGGTGCGGCCATCGGCGTGGGTGGAGGGGTCGGCTCCGGCTTTGCTGTGGGAACAGGCGTAGGGGTGGGGGGCGGCGTTTGCAAAGCCAGCTCAGACTTGGGAACGGCCGTGGTCTCTACTCTCTCCTGAGGCGCAGGAGCCGGTGGGGGTGGGTTATCCGCGGGAGGTGATTCCGGGGCCGGGTCGCTCGGCTCCCCTGCCGGCTTGGGCAAGGCCGAATCTGCCTCTGCCGCAAGCTGCGGCGGCAGCGGATCCTCCAGCCACAGCGTGACCGGGATCCGCACTTCGGGCTCCAGCAGAGGTCGAAATCCCCACCCAACCCATCCCAGCAGCCCCAGCAGATGCAGAAGCAGCGAGAGCAAAGTCTCCCAGCGCAGCGGGCGGGGCTCCCGACTTTGCCCAGGCAACTCAGGGAGATCCTCCAGCGAGGCGCAGGCAACTGAGAGGGCAAGGGAGCAATAGCCCGCCAGCAGCGCCTCCCTAAGTAGCTTCTCCCCCCAGCCGATCCAACGCAGTCCTCCAGATCTTTGGCGCCGCCCCATTGCCCACAGCCCCAGCTCCAGCCAGGCCAGACCCACCCCGTAGGCCATGCCTGCCTGCTGCCAATACCCCATCTGCAGGCGCCACAAAAGCCGAGGGTGGGATCCCCTCCCCGAAGAAGCGGATCCCCGGTTGGTGTGAGTGGGGGGTTCGGCGAGCATGGCTCGGGGCTATCTCGATGGGCACGGCTGGCGGGGAGTCCTAGAAGCGGCTGGAGAAGCTGAGGGCCACATGGCGCCCCGGCTGAGCCCGCCGCTCCACCTCAGGGCCGACAAAGAGGGTGCGGGTCTCGGAGTAGAGAAAATACTTCTCGTCGAAGAGGTTGAACACCCCGAAATTGAGCTGCCAGTTGTCGTCCAGGTTGTAGTAGCCCAGCAGATCCACCACCGTATAGCCGCTGGGCACAAAGGGAATCTGCGGGGGAGCGTTGGGGTTGGTTTGCACCACCTCCCGCTGCGGATCCCGCGGATCCGCCACCAGCGTGGCCACCAGCCTCGCCCCCCACACCTGGCTGGGATCGTCGTAGTGCAGCCCCAGCACCGCCGTCAGCGGCTCAATCGAAAGCAGGGGCTTGTTTTCTGTAAGATTGTCCCCCACCGCCCAGGCAAAGCTGCCGTTTAGGCTCCAGCCGGTTAGGTCGGGGCTGAAGAAATATTGCCCTGTCGCTTCCACGCCGTAGATGCGGGCGCGGCTGACGTTTTGGCTCTGGAAGAGGATGACCGGCGGGGGCGGCGGGCTGCCGGGGGGGCCGGGGGGCGAGGGCTCAGATCCCACCCGCCGGAACGCCTCGATAAAGTCGTTGTAGGTGTTGTAGTAGGCGGCCAAACTGAAGCTGGCCTGCGGGTAGATCCCTCGCAAACCCACTTCAAAACCCTGGCTGGTTTCCGGGCGCAAGTCGGGGTTGGAGAGGGTGCGATAGCGAAAGAAGGGGCTGACCAAGTTGGTGAAGCCGCTGTTGATCTCGTTGTATTGGGGGGCCCGAAAGCCGGTGTTGTACTGGGCCGTAAAGGTAAGGTTGGGGTTTATCCTCCACACCAGGCCCAGCTTGGGGGAAACGGCATCGGCAAAGAGGCTGGCCGCTTCTGACCCACTTTTGAGGAAAGCTTCATCGGGACTGGGGGTGAGGTTGTAGGTGTCGTAGCGGATGCCGGGGATCAACGTCAAGTTGCCGCCGCCGAAATCGATCTCATCCTGCACATACAGCCCAAAACGGACGGTGTCCGAGTCGGGAAAATCTTTGGTGGGAAAGGTGTCTGGGGGAATGTTTTGGGTTACCGCTCCGGTTTGCAGGTTGGTCTGAAAACGGTTGCGGGGTCGTTCGTTGCGGGTGGTGGAAATCTCCATGCCATACACCAGGCGGTGGGAGAGATCCCCGGTTTGGAAGCGGCTTTGGGCCTGCAGGCTGGCTCCTAAAATGTTGCTGACCAGCTCGTTGAAGGTATCTCGCCGCACAGGTACGGGTCGGCCCTGCACGGTGATGGTGCGCTCTTCCACGCTGGGCTCGCGGGTGCGGGCGGGCTGGTAGTAAATCTGGGCGGTGGCCAACTCAAAAGCGGGATTCTCAGGGTTGGCGTAGCGATACTCCAAACTGAGGCGGCTGCGCTCGGTGTCGATGGTTTCCCTAAATAAGCTGATGCCGGGATCCAGGTTGCGCCGCGAGAACGTGGTGGTGGTGCGGCTGTTGAAGTACTCGCCGGTCAGGGTGAGGCTTTCCAAGGGGCTGAAGCGGTAAACCAGCTTGGCCAAAACGTTGTCCCCATCCACCGTTTGTCGATCTTTAAAGCTGGGATCCGCTTTGATATCCGGCTCCCTGGCGTCGCGGCGGGTGTAGATGAGCAGGGCTTCCAAGTTCCCCTGCCGGCCCGCCAAGCTGAGGGTGTTGACAAAGCCTTGGTTTTTGCTGTCGTACTGGCTGGAGAGGCCCACATGGCTGTCCCGTTCCCCCAGCAGATCCGCCGGGTCTAGAGTAGTGTAGGTTACCACGCCCCCCAAGGCATCGCTGCCGTAGAGGGTGGAAGCGGGGCCGCGGATGATCTCCACCGTCTTCAGGGTCTCCAGCTCAAAGGTGTCCCGCCCGATGTTGAAGGGGCCGAAGGAAAACCGCTCCGGCTGCCGGATCCCGTCCACCTGGATCAGCACCCGGTTGGCGTCGAGGCCGCGGATGTTGAAGTCCTGCAGGCCATAGCGGACATTTCGCCGCACGCTCACCCCCGGCTCGTAGCGCACCAGATCCTGGATGTTCTGGATAAGCTCCTGCCGCAGGCGCTCCCGGTCGATGACGGTGATGGTGGCCGGGGAGTCGGCCAGGGTGCGCTCGGTGCGGGTGCCGGTGACCGTAACCTGCTGCAGGTTGAAGACGGGGGTGCCCTGCCGCAGCACTTGCAGATCCGCTTGCAGCCGCTCCACCTCCGCCTGATCCCCCCGCCGGCGGGCAGCTTCGATCTGGGCTTCTAGCTCGCGAATCTGCTCCTGGATGGTGGTGGCTCCCCGAGGGGTGGCCTGGGCCAGCAAAGGAGTCTCAGGGATCCGAGCCGCGGGTTGCGCCTGGGCCAGGGATCCCCAACTCAGCCCCAGGCCCAGCCCCAAGCTCACCGCCTTCCAGCCCCAACCGGTTACTCGCATAACGTTTCACTCTCCCAAAAACCCACAAAAAACCAAGTCAAACCTTCGCCTCAACACCCTTTCCTCCCAGCCAGAGGGGCCTTGCTGGGTCTGCGCTGCGCAGGGGGCAAAGCTGCGGCCCCACCGGCGTTGGCATCCACTCCACCTCCAGGCCAAACACCTCCTGCACCCTGCTGGGGGTCAAGACCGCCTGCGGGGATCCCAGGGCCTGCAACTGGCCGGATCCCAGCAGGGCCACCCGCCGGCTGTAGCGAATGGCCAGGTTCAGGTCGTGCAGCACGGTAATCACCGTCAGCCCTTGCTCCTGCTGCAGCCGTCGCAACAGCTCCAGCAGCTCCAGTTGGTGGCGCAGATCCAAAAACGTGGTGGGCTCGTCCAACAGCAGCACCTGCGGCTCCTGCACCAGGGCCAGCGCCAGGAAAGCCCGCTGCCGCTCGCCGCCGGAGAGCGTCTCCACCCGCCTCAGGGCCAGGGATCCCAGTCCCGTCTGCGCCAGCGCCCATTCCACCCGCTGCCGATCTGCCCGCGGCAACTGCCACACCCACCAGGGCTGGTGAGGAGAACGCCCCAAGCTCACCAATTGCCACACCGTCAGCCCTGCCGGGATCCGCGGCTGCTGGGGCAAAAGGGCCAACTGCCGGGCCACCTGTTGCGGGCTGAGCTGGGTGTGCAGATCCCAACCGTTCAGGTACACACGCCCCGCCTGCGGGATCAACACTCGGCTCAGCAGCCGCAGCAACGTCGATTTGCCGGAGCCATTGGGGCCGACAATGCTCAGCCATTCCCCCGCCTGCAGGCTGAAGCTCACCTGATGGATCACCTGCCGCGAGCCATAGCCCCCGCTCAGCCCCTCGGCCTGCAAAATTGGCCGGCCCTCCCTCATCGCTCTGCCCCCTGCTGCCGCAGCAGCCAGCCGAAAAACGGCGCCCCCATCAACGCCGTGACGATCCCCACCGGCAGCTCCACAGCCCCCAGCCGGGTGAGGAGATCGGCGCCGCTCAACAGAGCTGCCCCCCCGAGGGCCGAAAGGGGCAACAGCCAGCGGTGATCCGATCCCACCCCCTGGCGCACCATGTGGGGCACCACCAACCCCACAAAGCCGATCAACCCCCCCACGCTGACGGCTGCCGCCGCCAACAAAGCTGCCACCAGGCCGATGGCCACCCGCGTCCGCGCCAACGGGATCCCCAAGCTCACCGCCATCTCTTCTCCCAGGCCCAGCAGGTTCAAAGCCCGCGCCTGCGCCCAGCCCAGCCCCAGCCCGACCAGGATGTACACCCCGGCCACCCGCACCTCCGGCCAGCCCCGCCCGCTCAGGCTGCCGATCAACCACGTCAGGGCCACCTGCACCCGCTCATCGGCCATCAACAACAAGGTGGAGCTAATGGCCCCAAAGAGCGCGCTGACGGCCACCCCCGCCAAGATCAGCCGCTCCACCGCCAGCCCGGAGCGGGTGCGCGCCAGGCCATACACCAACACCGTGGTCAGCACCCCGCCCACCCAAGCCGCCAAGGGCACCCAAGCCGTCCACTCCCCCCAGGTGAGCAGCCCCACCGCCGCCAGGCCCGCCCCCGCCGAGATGCCCAGCAGGTAGGGATCCGCCAGCCCATTGCCCAACATCCCCTGCAGCAGGGCCCCCGCCATCCCCAAGGCCGCCCCCAGCAACTGGGCCAAAAGTGCCCGCGGCAGCCGCAACTGCCAGACAATGGTCTGCCGGACTGGATCCCCTTGCCCCCACAGGGCCTGCCACAGCTCCGCAAAAGTCATGGGAACGGATCCCAAGGCAATCGAGATCCAAAGCAGCAAGAGGATGACACTCAGTAGCAAAACCGCCAAGCCGACCGGCGAGAGGATCCGCCTGGCCTGCCCCCAGCGTGTCTCCGAGTCAACTCCTGATGACAGACGCCCTTGATTGGCCAACATCGCAAACCTCAGGACTTTTGAGAGGGGGAGAGCCGCAAGACAGCTCCGACCGGCTCGCCAGAGCAGCGAGCCCAACCCCGCCAAGCTTTCCAGCTTGTTGAGACTTAGATTCAATAAAGACGTAGCTGCCAGAATAACAGGCTTTCTGGGTTATTGCAAGTCAGTTCTAATAAGCTTCTGCCCGCGTCCCCCCCTTGAGTGCCAACCCTTTGGCGTGAGATCGGGCAACACCCAACCTACTCAGGCCTAACCTGCCAGGGATCCGACTGCCCCGGGTAGGGTCATTCCCAGCAGCCGTGGAATGGGAAGTCCTTGACATACTCCCCTACCTAAAGGCAGGGGATTCTTGTTCTTGGTTCTACGGGCGCACTTACCGTATCGGGTTGCCCCTCTACAGCAGCGGTGCATCTCTCCCCAAGCGTTCCCGACCCCCAGGCCCCCCTACATCCCCCCGTATACGGGGGGACACAGGGGGGCGGGGGGCAGCGGTTCCCTTATGCCCTAAGGTACCGTTTTGCCATTTCAACCCTAAGACGCTTAACTTAAAGATGCTGAGCCCCAAAAGGCTTAGCCCCTTCTTCAGGATATTCAGAGCTGCATTCTGATCCCTATCCAGCACAAGCAGACACTTGGGGCAAATATGAGTTCGCGTAGACAGAGTCTTAACCACTCTATGCCCACAACCACTACAATCCTGCGTGGTGTATTGAGGCGGCACTGCTACGATTGCCTTGCCCCACACCTTGCCGTAGTAGTCTAGCCAGTGAGTGAATAGCGACCAGCTAGCATCTTGGATCGATTTGGCAAGATGACGATTTTTGACCAAGTTCTTCACCGGCAAGTCCTCATACACCACGATGTCGTTAGACATCACTACGCACCGGGCTAGCTTAATCGCCCAGTCTCTACGCTGGCGCTGGACTTTGAGGTCAATCCTACCTACTCGGTTCTTCTGTTTGTGGTAGTTGTTTGATTGCGGTTTTCTCCCTTTTGCGAACATCCTGCTCAACTTGCGTTGATGCCTTTTTAGCCGCTTCTCGCTGCGGCGCAAAAACTTCGGGCAATTCACGGTATTGCCGTTCTGGTCGGTGTAGAAATGCTTGAGCCCAAGATCAATACCGATAACATTGCCTGTGTATTGTCCTTGCTCCTTGCGGTCTACATCCAGACAGAACTGGGCATAGTACCCATCTGCTCTTCGGATCACCCGCACACGGTTGATTTTGGAGCTCAGGATATCCTGTCTTGCTTCTCCATTGCAGTACAGCGCAAAGGTCCCTGCTCCAAACCCGTCCGTGAAGGTGATAGACAGGCCATCATCAGATAACTTCCAGCCCGATTGCTTGTATTCCACAGACCGGCAATGCTTCTTGAACTGGGGATAGCCTTTCTTCTTTTCGCCCTGCTTGCACCGTCTGTAGAAGTTGGAAATCGATAGCCATGCTCGCTCCGCACTCGCCTGCCGAGCAGCAGAGTTGAGCTTATTCGCAAATGGGAACTCCTTCGCCAAGTCTTTGCAGAAAGCATACAGATGCTTCTTCCCTACCCCCCGATTGTCCATCCAATGGCGCAGGCATTTGTTGCGCACAAACTGTGCGGTGCGGATGGCTTCGTCCAAAGCTTGATACTGCTTTGGCGTCCCGTTGAGGAGTTTGGCTTCCCTGACTAACATGAATCTATTTTATTCTGGGTCTTATCAGATAAAACAATCTGCGCCTTATATCCCTGACCTAAAGGGCGGGGCTTTATGGCGCCGCTTGGTAATCTCCTCTCTTCCGGAGGGAGAGGGGGGAAGATCTCAAATCAAATAGAATGGCCCAAGCCGGTTAGCTTGGGTTGGATGGACCCTGAATTTGGCCCCCTCTTGCAAGCATTGGTGCCATGGCTTCTTCTGCTGAGACCACTTGGGATGCCCTGCAGGTGGATCCCGCCCTGCTCACCCCCATGATGCAGCACTACGTGGAGCTGAAGCGGCAATACCCGCACGCCATTCTGCTCTACCGCCTGGGGGATTTCTACGAGATGTTTTTCCAGGACGCGCAACTGGTGTCGCGGGAGCTGGAGCTGGTGCTCACCGGGCGAGAGGCAGGGGCCATTGGCCGGGTGCCCATGTGCGGGATCCCTTACCACGCCTTCGACCGCTATGCCGCCCAGTTGGTGGCCAAAGGCTACGCCCTGGCCGTCTGCGACCAGATGGAGCCGGCGGATCAAGCCAAAGGCCTGGTGCGGCGGGAAGTGACGCGGGTGATCACACCCGGCACCGTCATCGAAGAGGAGCTGCTGCAGGCGCGGCAAAATAACTACCTGGCGGCCATTGTCCGCCTGAGAGGCTCCAAGCAAACGGTCTGGGGCCTGGCCTATGCCGACATTTCCACCGGCGAGTTCTGGGTCTGCCAGGGCGAGGGGCAAGAGCAGCTAGAACAGGAGCTGGCGCGGCTGCAGCCGGCGGAGATCCTGCTGCCCACCGAAGAGGGGCTGGGCCTGGGCCTGATGCGGCCCGGGGATCCCCAAGCCCCCCTGGGCCTGCCCGGCCAGTACACCTATACCCTGCGGCCAGCCGAACCCTTTGAGCTGGCCACGGCGCGGGAAAACCTGCTGCAGACCTACGGCCTGCGCTCCTTGGAGGGCTTGGGCTGCGAGGGGCTGCCCCTGGCCATTCGGGCGGCGGGAGGATTGCTCCACTACCTGGAAGAAACTCAAAAAAACCTGGTGCAGCCTTCCCCTCAGGGGGGCCATCCGCTCCTGCGCCCGCCCCGCACCTACCAGCTCACCGACTACCTGATATTGGACACCCAAACCCGTCGCAACCTGGAGCTGACCCAGACCATCCGCGAGGGGGCCTTTGTCGGATCCCTGCTCTGGGTGCTGGATCGCAGCCGCACCGCCATGGGGGGACGCACCCTACGCCGCTGGCTGTTGCAGCCTTTGCGAGATCCAGAGCAAATCCGCCTCCGCCAAGACACCATCCAGGAGCTCTTGGAAAGCCCCTCCCTGCGCACCCGCCTGGGATCCCTGCTGGACTCTCTCTACGACCTGGAGCGGCTGGCCAACCGCGTCGCCTCCGGCACCGCCAACCCGCGCGAGCTGGTGGCCCTGGGATCCTCTTTGGGCAAACTGCCCCAGTTGGCCGAGCTGGTGGCCGAAGCCCAAACCCCCCTCCTGCAGAGCCTACAACAGGTGGATCCCGCTCTGGTTGACCTGGGCCGCCGCATCGAGCACACCCTCCTGCCCTCGCCGCCCCCTGTGCTCACCGAAGGGGGGTTGATCCGGCCTGGGGTAGATGCCGAGCTGGACAGGCTGCGGCAGCAGGTGGAGCAAGACCGCCACTGGATTGCCCAGTTGGAGAAAACCGAGCGCGAGCGCACTGGCATCCCCACCCTCAAAGTGGGCTTCAACAAGGCCTTTGGCTATTACCTCAGCATCAGCCGCGCCAAGGCCCAGCAGGTGCCCAAGGAGTACATCCGCAAGCAGACGCTAACCAACGAAGAGCGCTTCATCACCCCTGAGCTCAAAGAAAAAGAGGCCCGCATCCTCACCGCCCAAACCGAGATCAACCAGCGGGAGTACGAGCTGTTTGTACAACTGCGCCAGGAGGCGGGATCCCAAGCTGCCGCCATCCGCCAGGTGGCCCAGACCCTGGCTGCTGTCGATGCTCTCTTTGGCCTGGCCGAGGTGGCCGTGCAGCAGGGCTACACCCGTCCCGTGATCACCGCCGATCGCCGCCTGATCATCGAAGAGGGGCGCCACCCCGTGGTGGAGAAATCGTTGCCCCAGGGCCTATTTGTCCCCAACTCGGTGCGCCTGGGATCCCCCCACGGCCCGGATCTCATCGTCCTCACCGGCCCCAACATGTCCGGCAAGTCCACCTACTTGCGGCAGATTGGGCTGATCCAGATCCTGGCCCAGATGGGCAGCTTTGTCCCGGCGCGGCGGGCGGAGCTGGGCCTGTGCGACCGCGTGTTTACCCGCATCGGCGCCGTCGATGACCTGGCCACGGGACAGTCCACCTTCATGGTGGAGATGAACGAGACGGCCAACATCCTCAACCACGCCGGCGAGCGCTCCCTGGTGCTTCTGGACGAGATTGGCCGCGGCACCGCCACCTTCGACGGCCTTTCTATCGCCTGGGCCGTAGCCGAGTACCTGGCCACCCAGGTGCGCGCCCGCACGATCTTTGCCACCCACTACCACGAGCTCAACCAACTGGAAACCCTGCTGCCCAACGTGGCCAACTTCCAGGTGGTGGTCAAAGAGCTCCGGGATCGCATCATCTTTTTGCACCAGGTGCAACCTGGCGGAGCCGACCGCTCCTACGGCATCGAGGTGGGGCGCATGGCCGGCCTGCCCCAGCCGGTGATCGAGCGGGCCAAACAGGTGCTGGCCCTGGTGGAACAACACAGCCGCATCGGCCTCGGCCTGCGCAGCCAGGGGAAAAGCCGCCCTTCTTCAAACAACCCCAAGAAACGGTTCAAGCAAGAATCCAATTCCCGCGGGATACCCGACTGCGATGCCAAGGCTGGGGATCAACTATCCCTGATCCCGACCTCCCTCTACCCCGAGGAGCTCTAGGTCTATCCTCGCTCCGGATCCCGTTCTTCCAGCCCCAAGGTGGCGGCCAGCACCTCCAGCTCCTCCCGCTGCCCCTCCACCCAGAGGTGGGATCCGGGGGGCGGAGCGGCCTCTTGCAGCTTCAGGCGGATCTGCTGCGGGCGGTGGCTGCGCCGCCAGTAGTACCAGCCCGCCCAAGGAGAGGCCAGCAGCAGCGTCCAAGGCCAGGCTCCCCAAGCCGGCTGCAGCATCTGCAGCACCAGGGCCAAACAGGCCAGCCCTGCCCCCGCCAGCCCCGTCAAAAAAACAGCCAACCCCACACTGGCCCGCGCCTGACCCACAAAGGTGGCGATCCCCTCCGGGTCAGCAGATTGCAAGCGATAGGCGCGCCCCTCCAGGTGCTTTCGGAGAAGGGATCCCATTTCTTCCAGGTTGCGACTGCTAAAATAGAGACGAGCTTCGACGCGGTCTTTGCCAGAGGCTCGCAGAAAAAAGAACAGGCCGATGGCCAGCAAGACCGTAAGCAGTAGCGTTGAAATTGTCTCCCCTTGCAAGGAAGAAGAGGCGGCTACTGCCGCACGTGCCTCGGATAGAGAGCCAAAGTTGATGGGCGGCGCAACTGCGATCGGGGCTTTCTCTCCTGACCAGAAAGAAGGAGACTTGGCAAGAAAGCAGTTCATGGAATGCTAGTTTACACGCCTGCTGACCAGTTTAGACTTCTCAGAGGAGCTGGCCGCCCCCTCCTCCAAAGAAAAACCGAGTTGCCACCTCTATCGCTTTGTAGCTCGCATGGGCAAAAAACCCCTCGGAGGGCAGTGCGCTTTTCAGCAACCTCAGTGGCAGTTCAAGAGGAGGGGAGGCTACGCCGGATCTCGTGCCTCTCGGCTGGGAAGTGCAACTATAATAATAATAAGTTAAGTTATGATAAGAGGCTTCTGCTTTACTGACTCTTGTCTCTCTCCCTTTCCAGGGTAGCCTCCTTTAAGAGGGCAGAGCTCTGCAGCGAGGGTTGAGGAGGAGGGTGCCTGCCCCACTCGAGCGATGACGGCGCAAAGCAACCGCTCCAGGGAGACACCAGCCTTAGAGATTTCCTCCCAGTCCTGCCCTTTTGGTTTGCCTGCCTCTGTCGCTGTTTCAGCAATACCTTACATGTCTAACTACGAACCTGAGCTCAACGACATTTTGTTGGATGGCGATCTCCTCGATCCCGCTGAGGAAGCAGAGGTAGATCTGGCCGAGAGCGAGTTTGCAGAAGAGGAGCCAGCTCGCCGCTCCACCGATCTGGTGCGCCTTTATTTGCAGGAGATCGGTCGTGTTCCCCTCCTGGGTCGCGATGAGGAGGTGGCTCTGGCCCAAAGAGTCCAAGACTACATGAAGCTTTTGGATGTGCGCCTGCGCCTGCAGAAAGAGTTGGGACGGGAGCCAACTCTGGCCGAGTGGGCAGCTAGGGCCAACCAGTACCCCGAATGGGCCAACCTCACCCCCGAGAAGCTACAGCAGATCCAGCGAATTGGCAAGCGCGCCAAAGAGCACATGATCAAAGCTAACCTGCGCCTGGTGGTGTCGGTGGCGAAAAAATATCAAAATCGCGGCCTGGAGCTGCTGGACTTGATCCAAGAGGGCACGCTGGGCCTGGAGCGAGCGGTGGAGAAGTTCGATCCCAAGAAGGGCTATCGCTTCAGCACCTACGCCTACTGGTGGATCCGGCAGGGCATCACCCGCGCCATCGCCACCCAGAGCCGCACTATCCGCTTGCCCGTTCACATCACCGAGAAGCTGAACAAGATCAAAAAAGCCCAGCGCAAGCTTTCCCAGGAGAAAGGCCGTACCCCCACCATTGAGGATATTGCTTCCGAGCTGGAGATGACGGTGCCCCAGGTCAGGGAGCTGCTGGTGCGGGTGCCGCGCTCGGTTTCTCTGGAAACCAAGGTGGGCAAAGACAAGGACACTGAGCTGGGGGATCTGCTGGAAACCGACGACATCTCCCCCGAAGAGACGATGATGCGGGAGGCCCTGCATCGCGATCTACAGCAGTTGCTGGCAGATCTCACCAGCCGCGAGCGGGATGTGATCCGCATGCGCTTTGGGTTGGGGGATGGGCGCACCTACTCGCTGGCGGAAATTGGCCGCGCCTTGGATCTGTCGCGGGAGCGGGTACGGCAAATCGAGGCCAAAGCCCTGCAAAAGCTGCGGCAGCCGAAGCGGCGCAACCGAGTGCGAGACTACCTCGAAGCCATCAGCTAGTCGGGCCTGCCTAGGATCTGGATGGAGATCGCTGGCTGGCAATCTTGCTCAGGCGCGTCTGGATCTGGGCTGCCAGCCAGTTCACTTCCGGGATCCGCAGATACAGGGCCCCTGCCGCAAACAAGCTGAGACCGATGCCGGCGGCCAGACCGGCCCAGAGGGCGGCGGTGATTAGAGAAGAGCCGAGAATCTCGTGGGAGCGCAGTTGCGTCCACAGCCAATGGCTGAGGCCCCCGGCCAAGGCGGTGATCCCCAGCAACGGCAGCAGGGCCTGCCCCATCTCCTGCCAGGGGATCTCCGGCAAGCGCTGGTGGAGGCGGATCCCCAGCCCAATCAGAGCCATCAGGTTAACGCCTGCCGTGGCCAAGGCAATGCCCGGTGCTCCAAAGGTTGGCAAAAACAGGAAGTCCAGCAGGGCGTTGAGGCCGATGGCCAGGCCGCTGATGTGCAGGGGCGTAGCCCCATCCTCCAGGGCGTAGAAGATACGCACCAGCACATCCCGCAGCAGGTAACAGGTCATCCCCAGCCCATAAGCCATCAGCAGGGCCGCCACCTCCTGGGTCACCTCCGGCGTAAAGCGACCGCGCTGGTAGGCTACTTGAACGATAGGTTCGGCCAGGGCCACCAGCACCATCGCCAGGGGCAGGGTGAGGATGGCCGTCACCATCAGCCCTTGGCGGATACGCTGGCGCAGCTCCGGCCAGCGGGATCCATCCCCCGCCAGCTGGGCGTAGAGAGGCATCAGGGGCACCAGCACCATGTTGGAGAGGATCCCCAGGGGGGTTTGCACCAAAAGCTGGGCATAGCCCAAGTTGCCGATGGTGCGATCCCCGGGCACGAAGGAGGCAAAAAAGAGATCCACATAGACATTGATGTGGATCATGCCGGAGGAGATCACCGCCGGCAACAGCAGCAGGCCCACCGCCCGCACCGGCGGGGATCCCCACTCAAAGCGCAGCCGCAGCCGCCCCAGCCCCAGCCGCTGCTGCAGCGGCACCTGCGCCAACCACTGGGCGATGGCCCCGATGAGCACCCCCCAGGCCAGCAACGTCGGGATCCCCGTCCATCCCAACGCGAGCAGGATCCCAATGACTGACAAGCTGGAGATCAACGGGCTAAGGGCGGGCAAGAGGTAGTGCTCGGCCGCATTCAGCGCCCCAAAGCCAATGCCAATCCAGCCCGAGAGCAAGGCCAGCGGCGCCATGATCCGCAACTGCTCGGCGGCAAGAGCATGCACTTCGGGGCTGGCCCCTGGTGCGCTCAGGCGCACCACCCAGTCGGCTCCCCACCAGAGGCCCAACGTCACCGCTAAGAGCAGGCAGCCCACCAAGGTAGAAATGGACTCTAGCCAACGGGCCGGATCCTCTCTTCCCGGCTGCTGCTTTTTGAGCACGCTGACGATGGCGCTGTGAAAGGGGCCGTTGATCCCGCCCAGCAAGATCAACAAAAAGCCAGGCAGGACATAGGCTATGCTAAAGGCGCTGTACTCTGTCCCCGAGCCGTAGACTGCCGCGATTAGGGCCTGACGGATAAACCCCATGCCCTTGCTGAGCAGCGTGGCCCCTGCCACCAGCCCTGCTACCGAGAGCAAGGAACGGGGTGGAGAAGACGCGGCGGATGGGATTCGCGGGGCAGACTCTTTCATACCCCTAGCTCCCCACCGCCGCCTTGGCAATGGGCAACTGTCGGGATGCCCTAATCTTCCCAGGATTCACCCACAGGCTCACAGCCGCTACCCCCCTCGCTTCGGCATAGGGCAGCACCATTATCCCGGATTCTCCCGACCTCTGGAGGGAGGGCAAGGCAGAGCTCAGGCCAGCAGTTGTCGCTCCTGCTCCAGTTGCCGCAACAGATGCTCGTCGCCGCGGGCCTGGGCAGCGCGAATGCGCTCTTGTAGTCGCCGCAGCAGGTTTTGCCGATGGGTTTCTTCGACCAAGGTTATAAAGTCCTTGCGCGGGGAAATAGCCGCCGGCACCCTGCTCGCTGCCTTCGCCGCCGGATTGAGGACAAGGCCTCGATACCTCAAGGCAGAAAACTGTGGCAGCGACACAACCGCCGATTGGGCTGGCCAGCTCCACGCCAGGCCCCGGTAGCGCGTTGGCACCTCCTGCCGCTGGCAGGTTGCGGGGGCAGAAGGGACAAAGTCGTGGGCAATGCCCCGGTAGGTCAGTTGCATAGGAAGACTCCCCCAAATAGACTGCGGCGATCTTTAAAGAGCTGAGGAAGAAAGCGACGCCCCTGAGCCAGCTTGTTGAGAGCCGTTAGACAACAGCTTCGGCTTCCTCGGCGCAGCTCAGAGGGTAAAACCCAATTTTATTCTGTATCGAAATTAACAAAATAAGCAGTTGGGTGTCAACTTTGGGTCGAGGTCGTCTCCCTATCCAGAGAATTAGAGCAGCTCGTCGATTAGCCGTAGCACCTGGTGCAGGTCGGTGCCGGCCTCTTTTCCCCGTCTGAGGTTCAGCTCCACCAACTGCTTGAGGGCGAGCAGCTTGATATTGGCCTCCACCGCTGCCGCTGCCATGGCTTGGGCCGCCGGCAGATAGCCGCTGGCCCCCAGATCCAGCAGGGCAGCCCGCCGCAGATGGATGTTGGGGTGGCTCAACACCGACAGTAGCGGTTGGACAAAAGTGGGATCCCCTGTCAGCCGGTAACAGGCCCGCGCTGCCGCGCATTGGAGGCGAATTGAGGGGTGCTCTAGGTAAGGGCGGATCTGCCCCAGGGCGGCAGCCACCTGCAACTGTCCAAGCGCCTCGATCAAAGCCTCCAAGGCGGCAGGCGCTTCTGTCTGCAGACCCTGCTCCACCCAGCGCAGCCCTTCGAGCAACGCCACTCCCAGCTCTTCGGCTTGCCTGGGATCCCGATCCAGATTATTGGCTAGGGCGATCTCCACCAGCGCCTGGGCTGCTGCTGCCACCACTTGGCCATCGGAGCAGCGTAAAGCCTCTTTCAGAGCCGGGATCCCAGCAGGGGAGGCCACCTTGCCCAGGGCACGGGCGGCGTTGCGCCGCAGCGGATATCCCCCCTGCGTGGTGCGATCTGTCTCATCGGCCAAGGCTTCGATCAGGGCCGGGATCCCTTCGGGGATGCGCATGCGCCCCAGCCACCAAGCCGCGTAGTAACGTTCCCCCGGATCCCCATGGCGCAGCTTGGCGATCTGGCCAGCGGGGGTGAGGTCGGCGGCCGGAGGGAGATCTGAAGGAACAGCCGTGGTCATAGCATCAACAGGCCAGAGCGCCTGCAGAGGCCTCAAGCGCTGCGGACGCTGACGATCTTGGCGCCCGACTTGAGCAGCCGCTGCATCGTCGCCGAGAGCTGATCGGCAGAGACAAAGATCTGCTGGTTGGATTTGCGCACCCGGCTGGAGGTGGCCAGGGCCGAGGGCGGGTTAAGCAGCCGCGTCACCTCAATGCAGAACATGCGATCGGACTGGCCCGTTGGCGGCCCCAAGTGTTTGGTAATGGGGCTGGGGGGCAGCAGCCCCCGCACCCCGATGCGGCGGATGGCCGGGGTAAAGCCGGTGGCGAGGGGTACCATCAAGCGCGGCCTGCGCCCCTGGGAACGGTCGTTGTTGGCGTAGCCCCCGTAGAGGGCAAAAAGGTTGGTGAAGTCGCGGGTGGTATGGGCCTTGCGATATTCAAACCCGCGCGGATAGGGGACGATGTTGTCGCCAAAGGCTTCCAGGTATTCTGGGCTGTCGATGTAGGAATCGATCTCCGCGCTGTGGCCCCCAGCGTGGTAGATGTCCAGGTGTCGGGCAATATCCTTAGGGCTGGTGGGAGCTCGCCCCAGCAGGTGCTTGAAGTTGAGCTCGATGGCGCGGGTCTGGGAGTTAGGGTACAAAAACCGCCTCTTGTAGGCTTCGGACTTGGCGATTAAGCGCACAAACTCCCGCACCGTCAGGCTGCCCCGCCGTAGCAGCGATTCCGCACTGGCCAGCTCCTTCCTGTCTGCGCCAAACAGGTGATCGTTGCCCAGCACCTGGCGATAGATGGCCCGCAGGATCGCATTGAGCTGATCCTGGCTGGCATTAGGGCGCAATTCTAAGGGAGTCGTCTCTGTAATGCCCCGGATCCCCATTCGGCTTGCCGCTGTGATTCCACTCATGTTAATTCCTCATGATGAAACTGGCTGGATTAACTTTGAAAAAAGCTTGAAAAGGCTGCTTGGGTTCACCTCTCAACTCAACAACCCTCAGCAGCACAAATATGGGGTTGAAGCGAGAGCAACAGCGGCGCTTTTCCCTCTGGGGGAGAGATCCTCAGACCCAACCGGCCAAAGGGATCCCTTTCTCGCCACCGTTGCCCTCGACAACCTTTCTTCGCTATCCCCCTCAAGCGCCGGGCTGGCCACCTTTTTGGGGGATCCCAAGCTGCAGAACCTAGCTGAGCGCGTTGATGGCGTAGTCGATGTAGGTGTTGGCTTCGGTGGCCGCTTGCCCCGTCAGGCCATGGTTGGCTTTGATGTAGCGTAGCGCTTCGATAAACCAACTGGGGGAGAGTTCAAAAGCGGCGTTGATCTCGCGGATCCCGGCCAACTGATACTCGTCCAACGGGCCGGTGCCACCGGCTACCAAGCAGTAGGTGATGTAGCGCAGGTAGTGGCGCACGTCGCGGGCGCACTTGTCTTTGCCCGCTTGGGTGTGGCATTGTCCCCCAGGCTGAGTGGTATAGGGGAACTTGGCATAGACGGCCTCGGTGGCGCCGCGCACCAGCTCTTCGGCACGGCTGCTCAGGACACGGGCAGCTTCCATGCTGGCGGCAGCCCGCTGAAAACGGCCGTTGATGGCCTGCAACTCGCTGTTGCTCAGATAGCGCCCCTGGCTATCCGCGGTAGCAATGGCATCGACAATAGGGGTTTGCATGATTCAAAACGCTCCTTTACTTAAGCTCAACGCAAAAATCCAACACTGCAAAAGCGGCTTAACTGCAAAATGACTGCAAAAAAGGTTGCCTTCTCAGGGATCCCAGGCCAACCCGAGTTGAACTCCACGGCGGCCTTCACCCTAGGATCCGACTGTTCCAGGCAAAGCGATGGAGATTCCGGCCCTATCAGACCACGGCAGCAGCGGCGCGATCGAAGTAGGACTCGATTTCGGCGATCAAAGCGCTGCAATCACCCCGGGTGATGCCGTTGGGATCGCTCACCACCGCCACCGCAGCTTTTTTCATTTTTTGAATGCCGTTGGCCACAGAGCTGCCAGGGGTGCCCAGCGCCTGATAGGTTTCCCGCAAGCCGTTCAAGCAGCGCTCGTCCAGCACGCTGGGGTCAGCGGCTGCCACCGCATAGGTGATGTAGCGGAGGATGATATCCATATCCCGCATACAGGCGGCCACGTTGCGGCTGGGATAAGCAGGGCCGCCGGGAGCGTTCAAATTGGGCTCCTCGGCAAACAACTGACGGATGGCATCGGTCACAATTTTAGAAGCGTTGCTGGTGAGGCGGTTCACGGCGTCCAAGCGCTTGTTCCCCTCGGCAATCACCTGCTGCAGAGCCGCAAACTCGTTTTCTCCCAAGAAAGCGCCTTTGGAATCAGCTTGCGCAACAACTTTGCCAAATACATCGTTCATGGCTTTAAATCTCCTAGCGAAAGCAAAAGAGGTTATGAATCGTCACTCCCTGCCGCGGAAGTGGAAGCTCCCGCCAGCCAGGAATGCAGCAATGCCCCGATCCCTGATGCCGACCGGCACCGTTGGCACAGCTCCTTGTCCCAACAGACCTGCCCACGGGATCAAAGCCCGTAGAAACAAGATGGGCAAGCTAATCCTCGACCCACCTCCAGTCAAACGGCCTCGCAGGCGAAGCCGCTTGCCGACACATGTCAACGGATCCCGCTTCTTAAAGATCCTCCACTGCCGACAACCTGAACTGGACAGATGAGGAAAATCTGGCTCGCCTTGTTTCCAGTCTTTTTCTATCGCGAGGACAGGGAGCGATTGAATCAAAAAATGTAAAGGGACTTTACTTGCCGCAAAAAGTCTTGGATCCTCATCCAGACGGGCAATCCCGCCCTCTTCTCTCCATCCTTCAGGGCCTTAGTTTTTACAGAAAAAAATGTTACTTTACACAGCTTTACGACATGAAGAAAAATATAAACCGTGATTGTGGCTTTCGGCCAAGAGGCAAGCCCGCTTCAGTATCCACGCAAACCTTCTCATAAAGGATACATAATTTAACATTTGTGGAACCTCCTCGGCAGAGCAGAGGTTAGGGGAAAATCTGAGCAGGTTTTCATCGACCGCCTGGGATTTTCGGTATAAGTCCCTACGGTATTTCTGGATGCGTGGTTATGTCGAACTGGTTGGAGTCCACCTCTTCCCCTGAGCTGTTGCAGATGGCACGTTGGCTGGCGGGAGACTTCAGCAACCAAGAGCAAGCCTGGGAGAACCCACCTTTTTTTGCCTCGATCCGGGTGGCCTATCGCCCCTTGCCAACTGCTGTGCTGGGGGGAATCGGCTTTTATGTGGAGCAGGCTTACAGCGGCCATTTGGAGGAGCCCTATCGTCAGGCAGTGGTGGAACTCACTCAAGTGGGGGACGGGATCGTGATCCGCAACTACCGTCCTCTGCAGCCGCAGCGGTGGCGGGGGTGTGCTCGGGGGAGGGCGGAGCAACTCAGCCAACTGAGCGCTGCCGATCTGGCCTACCTGCCGGGGTGTGATGTGCAGGTGAAGAGGCAGGGATCCCTTTTTGTCGGCGTGACGGAGCCGGGTTGCCGCTGTTGCGTGGTGCGCAACGGTCAAACCACCTATTTGCAGACCACCTTGCACCTGAGCGAGAACGAGTTTTGCAGCCACGATCGCGGCATGGATCCGGTTACCCACCGCCAGGTGTGGGGAGCTGTGGCCGGCCCTTTTCGCTTTCGCAAGGTTGTCGATTGGCAGGCGGAGCTGCTGCAGTAGGTGGGAAGAGAATCCCTTGCCAATCTCGGCGCCGTCGGTGAAAGATGATACTTTGGGAGAAAGCAACTGCGGCCCGCTACATGTCCAATAGGGATCCTTGTCTGCCGGCTGCTCGGCAACGCTGACGCGAATGTGCGAATGAACTTTCCCCATGCAAGACGAACGAGACACGCTTCGCCAACAGCTTCTCACCCTCCAAGGTGAGGCGCTTGCCCAGGTGGCGCAGGCCGCCGATCTGGACGCCTTGGAGCAGATCCGCATCGACTATCTGGGCAAGAAGGGGAAGCTCTCCAAGATCTTGGGGGGCATGGGGAAGCTGCCCCCGGAAGAACGGCCTGCCATTGGCGCTTTGGCCAACACCTTCAAAGAGGCCCTGCAATCTAGGCTGGATGAGCGCAAACGGGCCCTGGCCGAAGCTCAGCTCCAGGCTCGCCTGGAGGCGGAGCGGCTGGACGTCACTATGCCGGGGCCGCGCCGGCCTCTAGGGCGGATTCACCCTTTGCAGGCCACCATCGACCGCATGCTCGATATCTTTGTGGGGATGGGCTACACGGTGGTCCACGGCCCGGAGATCGAGACAGAGTACTACAACTTCGAGGCCCTCAACACCCCCGCCGACCACCCGGCGCGGGACATGCAGGATACCCTCTATTTGGAAAAGGGCTATCTGATGCGCACCCAAACCTCTTCGGTGCAGGTGCGTTATATGGAGCAACACCAGCCGCCCCTGCGCATTGTGCATGCCGGGCGAGTGATGCGCCGCGACAGTGTCGATGCCACCCACTCGGCTGTGTTTCACCAAATGGAAATCTTGGCGGTGGGCCAGAACCTCACCTTTTGCGACCTGAAGGGCACCCTCAAGGAGTTTGTCACTCGCCTGTTGGGCCAGCGAGAAACCCGCTTCCGGCCCAGCTATTTTCCGTTCACGGAGCCTTCTGCCGAGATGGATGTGCGTTTTGGCTCCAAGTGGCTGGAAATTTTTGGCTGCGGCATGGTGGATCCCAATGTATTTCAGGCGGTCGGCTATGACCCGGAGCGCTACACCGGCTTTGCGGCAGGGATCGGCGTTGAGCGGGTGGCCATGCTCTTACATGGCATTCAAGATATCCGCCTGTTCTACAGCAGCGACCTGCGCTTTTTGTCGCAATTTTAGGTCAAGAGAAGGTGCGTTTGTAAACCAACTGCAGGTGCTCCAGCTCGTCTTTGCGATTGGCGCGGCGCAACAGGCGCATTTGTTCTTCGATGACCTGGCGGGCTTCGTTGCGGCTAATCGGGTCAAAGACCAATTCTTCCACAGCAGAGGGGTCGTCGTCAGCGGGGGGCTTGAAGTAGACCCGAAAAAACAGCCTTTGGGCATAAAGGGTGGTGAAGATGGCCTCCCCTTCGTTAACCCGACACAGGCCGTAGAGCAAACCAAATGTAGGGTGATTTAGATAGAGCTCATTCATGCCCAATAGCGTACCACTCTTGGTGGAGAAGAGGGGCTTTCCTTCTCGTTCGGTGGCCGAGAAAGTTGCCGAAACGATTTCGCTCCGGCTCTTGAGACCGAGAGCGCAAATCGTAGGTTCCACCCAGCTTGATTTTGGTTCGGCTGTTGCAACTGGATTCGAGGTTAACAGAGTTTTTTTAGACACAGGCCAGGCTGCTACCGCCGCTGCTGTTCCCCCACCTTTTTCTTCATGTCATGCAATTCCTTCTCTACCTCTAGCCGCATCTCCAGCCGGCGAAATTCCTCCTCCAACTTATCTTCCTCAAACGGTTTTCCCCAGGGGCTGAAGCCCCAAGCCGGCTCGGCGGCAGTTTTGGCTTGGGCGGCCTTGACTTCTTGCAGCTTGGTTTTCACCTCTTGGCGGCGCCGGGCAATTTGCGGCAGCAGAGCTTCCAGTTGCTGGATTTTCTCCTCCAGAGCCTTCCCTTGGTTGAACAACCGGCTTCCTTTCTCCAAAAGCTCGGCTTCCCGTCGACGCGCCCCTTCGGCCAGGTCGGGGCGGTTGGCCCGCTCGGCTTTTTCGATGCGAAAGTGCCAGGTCTTGATCTCCTCGCCCAGCTTGGCGAGAGCTTCGCTCAGGGCTTGCTTCTGGGCCAAGCTTTCCTGCCGCAGCCGTCGAGTTTCTTCTTCCTGCTGGCGCAACTGCTCGTCGAGGGCTTGCAACTCGATCTCTGGGTGGGCTTTGAGGAATTCCTCTAGGCGGGTCTCCAAAAATCGGATGATATCTTCGATCAATTTCATGGGCCGATCCTCACTGGCCGAGCGCTCAGTTGCGTTTAGGCTAGCGCAAGCCGGCTCGTTCCCGATAGGCCCCCGTTGGATCGCAGCCTAGACCAGCAAATGCCCATCGGCAACGCGGATGATGCGCTGGGCGGCCTGGGCCACTTCCAGGTCATGGGTAACCACGACAAGGGTAATGCCCTGGCGGTGCAGCTCGGCAAAGAGGTTGAGCACTTCCTGGCCGGTGCGGCTGTCCAGGGCTCCTGTAGGCTCGTCAGCCAACAACAGTTGTGGCCGGTTGACGATGGCACGGGCGATGGCCACCCGCTGCTGCTGGCCGCCGGAGAGTTGAGCCGGGCGCTGGTGCAGCTTGCTCCCCAAGCCCACTTGTTCTAAAGCTTGCTTGGCCCGCCGGCGTTGCTCTGGCTCCGGGATCCCGGCGTAGGCCAGGGGCAGCATCACGTTCTCCAGAGCCGTCAAGAGGGGCAGGAGGTGAAACTGCTGGAAGACAAAGCCAATCTTTTGGTTGCGAATCCGGGCCAGCTCCCGATCCGTCAGAGTAGAGACTTCCACGCCGTCCAGCCAGTAGCGCCCTGAGCTGGGCCGATCCAGGCAGCCCATGAGGTTCATCAGGGTGGACTTGCCGGAGCCAGAGGGCCCCATGATGGCGCAATACTCCCCTGCCTCGATCGCCAAGTCGATATCGTAGAGGGCCTGAAAGCTGCCTTCCGGCAGTGGGTAGACTTTGTTCACCCCGACCATTTGCACCACGGGCAGGTGGGGTGTGGTAGGGCGCTCCAGGGATCCGACCAGCCCCTGGCGACGATCTGCCCAGGGTTGTTGCTCAAGCATGGTGGGTACCGCGACTGGCCCCATTCTAGCCTTTGGGCTGCTGGGGCTTCGGGGGCTGACTAACCGGAAGAGCGGATTTCCAGCGGCTGATGGTAGGGACAGCTTCCTTGCGGATCCACCCGGAGGCGGTAGAGGGGGGAGCGCTCTTGGTCGCAGCGAAAGGCTTGGGCTTGTGAGGTTAAGATCTGGCGGGCAAAGCGGCAGTTCTGGCACTTTCTGCCACCGTTATCGGTGGAGGCAGAAGGCTGTTTTGGACGCGGCACGATTCCTGCTGGTGCGGGGGCGGCCCCTGCCGGGCGGATCAGCTCCCGCGGCGAAAGGCCGCGCAACACCAGTTCGGATCCCTGCCAGCGGGCCTCCACCAAGCCAGTCTCAGCCCAGGCGGCCCAGCGGGGATCCTGGGCAATCTGAGGGGGCAGCCGTACCTGTACGCCGGCCAAGGCGCGGGGCGAGCCCTGTTCCTGCCAGATCTCTTCCACCTCCCCCTCGTAGCGCAAGGCGGGATCCCTGGGAAATTCTGACGGCTTGACTTGGGTTTGCAGGCGGCCGTCGGGCAGCTCCAACCAATGGCCGGGTTGGGGGCAGTGGACATGGTAACGGTTGCACAGCTCCGGCAGATCCGCCAGATCCTGCGCCTGCTGGGGGCTGGCGTGCACCAAGACCACATGTTGGGGGCGAAAGGTGTGGACGATCTGGGTCAGATGCCCAACGTCGTTGTGGCTGTGCCAAGCCAGCCACTCCACTCCGATGCGGGAGCGCAGCGGCGCTGGCCATTGGTCAAAGGGGGTGGCCAGCTCCACTTCCGGCAGCCGCACCAGCAGACAGGAGCGCTGCGGCTGGGCCAGCAAGCGCGACCAGATGGGATCCCAGGCTTCAGGCCCGGCATCGGCATCGCACAGCAACAGGCCCTGGGGCAGGGGATCCGCCTCCGTGAGGGGCTGCACCCGCGGCTGCAGGCGGTCTTCCCAGAACAAGGGCTGATAGGTGGCGAAATTGCGCACCGGCTCCGGCAGGTAGGGGAGCAAGCGTTCGTAGAGGTTGCAGCCTGCCGCCAGCCCCGGCGCCACCCACACGGTCAGCTCTTGGGAAGCCTGGGTAAAGCGGTGGTGGGCTTTGAGGAGGAAGAGCAGCTCCTGCCCCAGCCCCAACACCGGCAGCGGAAACAGCACCGTCTGCCCTGCTGCCAAGGCGCTGATCAGACGCTCCAGCAGGCGGTTTTCCAGATGGCGACGGGGCGGATGGCGAGTGGATCCCAGCGAGGCTTCGATGAGCAGCACGTCCGGCTGCCAATGGCGCAAAGCGGTGAGATCCAAGCCGGGGGCAAAGCGGGTTGAGGCCAGGGAACAGTCGCCGGTGTAGACGCAGGTTTGGGCCGGAGTGGTCTGGGTATTTTGCAGCAGGGTTGCCGCTGCTCCCGGCAGGTGCCCGGCTGTGAAAAAGGTGAGCATCAGATGGGGCAGGATCTCTCGTGCCTGGCCAAAGGGCAGTGCCCGAAAGGGAGGAAAGCGAATTTCCCGGTCGTAGCCCGGCCAAACGCCCCGCTCCCACAGGCCGCCCGCCAAGTGGGCGGTCAGGGGAGTGGCATAGATAGGCACCTGCGGGTAGCGACGATAAAAGGCGGGCAGCCCCTGCAGGTGGTCAAAGTGAGCATGGCTGCAGATCACCGCATCCGGGATCCCTGGCAGGGCCTTGAAGAGGGAGGAAGCAGGCAAACCGCAATCGAGGAGCAAGCGGTGGGATCCCATCTCCAGCCAGTAGGCACAGCCCTGCCGGCGGGGATCCGTGCCCAGGGGAAACAGTCGAAGGGGGGGTCTTTCTGACTCCACAGATGTGTTGTTTTTAAGCTAGAAGACCACGCTCAATCCTGCAAACCACAAGGGCGGCTCGGCCAGGGATCGCCCCTCCCCCTCCGTACACCTCCCGGAAAGGCAGGGGCAACCTCTGCCGATCTAGCTATCCTATCCTTCTTCCAGCATAGCTGTTGACCACTTCCGCCGGGGCAGCCGGCCATTTTCTCTATGCTCTCCATGCAACAGCGGAATAATAGGGGGATTTGGCTTTGCCGTGTGCCTGGCTTGGCAGCCCTAGGAGTTGGAGAGCGCATCTGTTGTTTCTTCCGCTGCCGGGTTGTGGCTACGCAAGGCAAAGCCGGCAAAATCGTGATCGTCCGGGCGCACCGTTAGAACCATCAGGTTGTAGAAGGCCCAGACTAGGCCAAACAGCAGCTCTGGCCAGGTTGGATCCCAGTTGCCGGCAAAGCGCAGGGATCCCACCCCCATGGCCAACAACGTCAGCACAATAGCCAGCGCCTGCGGGCCGAGGGAAAGCTGGGACGGCTGTTCGGGGTAGGGGGGCACCCCCCGCACCGCCTGCACCAGCGCCTGGATGGACTGGAAAAACTGGCTGCCCGTCTGCCGCTCCGACTGCCACGCCGCTCCCCACAGCGACGGGGGAAAAGCCAACAGCCAGGTGAGGCGCCCCAGCAGGGCGTAGGGAAGAAACCAGGCAAAGAAGACTCTATCAAAGGCCGGCACCGGCATCCAGCCTGTGCAGAGAAAGAGGATGGGCACCGCCAAATAGGCCAGCTCCGCCACCCCGCCCGCAGCCCAGAGGGCCAGCCACAGGTACTGAAAGCGCTGCTGCTGCGTGGTGGGCTTGCTCCAGAAGGGGTTTTCCCGCAGGGCAGAAAACACCGCCAGCAGAGCGACGCGGCGGTTGCGCAACGGCAACAAAATGCCAGTGACCTGGGCTGGGCGCACTAGGTGGGACTGCCAGCCGCGGCAGTGCATCTGACACCCCAACTGCACAGGGCGGCGAATGTCGATTTGCGGGATCCCCTCCAAAGCTGCCCGCCGAATGAGACAGCCAGATCCCAGCAGCGGCGCCGCCTGGTAGCCCTGGGATCCCACCGCCAAAAGCTGCTGCAGCGGGTGAACCGCCCTGGGCTGGCCCAGGGTGCGCAGCGTTGCCTGCACAAAGCCGGTGGCATTGGCAATCGGGGCCCGCTCCGGAAAGTCGTAAAACAGGGGCAACGTCTGCCACAAAAAATCCGGCTCGACAAAATGGCCGGGATGCAGCAGGAGCAGATATTCTCCCTGGAGCTGGCCGGATCCCAGCATGTAGGCTAGGGGATCGGTCGTGGGGCTTGGGCAAGACCAGTACTCGCAGGGGATGGCCCGCGCCACTTTAGCCATCTCCGCATCTTCCACCCGATCCACAATATGGACAAACAGCCGCTCCCAGGGGTAATCCAGGCGCAGGGCCGAGAGCACCGTCTGCCGGGTCGCTTCCACGGAATCCCGCTGGCGCAGCACCAGCACGTCCACCCGCGGCAGTTGAAAAAACGCCCGCCGCAGCACCTCGGGCGCGGGCACCCCCTCCTGCGGCACCTGGGGATAGCGGCTGAGGATAAAGCCCACCGCCGCCAGCCAAACGTACAGCTCTGCCCCCCAAAACAGAAGGGATCCCAGACCGGTCAGCCCCTCGCTGATGCGCCAGTAGAGGTACGCCACCCCAGCGATAAGGTGGAGCAACCCCACTCCCCGAAACAAGTACACCCGCACAGCCCTGGATCTCACAGGCGCTCCACACAGGATTGGGATTGGGCCAAGCCAGGATCCCCCCTTTGCCCAGCTGCAGGCTGAGGAATGGAACCAGTTGAGCTGTCTTGCCCAGTTGCCCAGCCAGAACGGGAAGCTCACTGCCTATTGGGCAGCCGCCTCAACCGGGTAGACGCTCACCTTTTTCCGCCACTTGCCGTAGCGCTCAAAGGTAACAATGCCGGTGGCCACCGCAAACAAGGTGTCGTCGCCGCCGCGGCGCACGTTCACCCCTGGATGAAACTTGGTGCCCCGCTGTCTCACCAAAATGTAGCCAGGGTGCACCAGCTCGCCGCCAAAGCACTTCACCCCCAGCCGCTTGGCATTGGAGTCGCGACCGTTGCGGGTACTGCCGGTTCCTTTCTTGTGAGCCATAACGCCTCCTCTGCAACTGTGTCGTCGCCAAAGATAAGTTGGGATCCTGAGTTTAGGATCTATTCCTCCGCCGCTGGGATCCCTGTGGTGTCAGTGGTCGCCTCAGAAGTGGATGGCGGAGCAGACTGGGCCGTGGCCAGGGTTGTGCCGTTGAGTTCGATGGACTCGATCAGCACGCGGGTGAGCGGCTGCCGGTGTCCTCTCTTTTTGCGGGTTCCCTTCTTCGGCCTCATCTTGTAGACGATGATTTTGTTGCCGCGGCGGTGCTGCAAGACCCGTGCCCTGACCACTGCCTCGGGAACATACGGATGCCCTAGCGTCACCTGTCCCTCGTGGTTGATTAACAACACCTGGGACAGGGCCAAGGGGCTGTTTTCCTCTGTGCCGGGCAGGCGATCGACGTCGTAAAAGCGCCCTGGCTCTACCCAAAGCTGCTTGCCACTGGTTTCCACAATTGCGTAGGTCATGCCTTTTCCTTGCCGTACAGGTGCCCCTAGGGGTCTTGCAACCTGATCCGAGCATTGACAGCGATTTTTAATCCTAGCGGAAAAACCTGCCCTCTGTCAGCTAGGGCTATTCCCTCACCCCCATCCCCTCTCCCTTTGGGAGAGGGGAGTTGGAGCATCATTCGGTCAGCTTTTCCCAGGCGGCCTGGAGGGCAGCTTGCATGCGCTGGGCGGCGCGGCTAAGGCGCTGCTGCCAGGTTGTCCATTTTTGCTGCAAAAACTCTGCCGCCTCATCGAGCAGGGAGAGGTCGAACTTGCCCCCTTTGGCCAGCTCGTCCCGCACTTGCTTGACCTTGACGCGCACCACCTCCGGCGGATCCTGGGGGCCGACCAGGGATTTGAGGCGATCCCCCATGCGCTGGATGAGCTGCTTGACTTGGCGAGACTTTTCGCTCCAAAAGTTCTTTAGGCCCTCAGTTTCTGATTTGAGGCGCTGCGGCGCATCTTCCTTGACCACCACGGCATCTACGTCGATGGCCTCTACATCCTCCGGCAACAGGACGGCGCGCCCTCCCCAGGGCTCGGCGATGCTGCCCCCCAGGATGTAGGCGGCAATCGTTCCGGTTTCCCAATCGAAGAGAAAATCCTCGATCCAGCCCACCGGCTGATCCCCAATACGCACGGTTCGCCGGTAGAGGGAGCTAAGCGGCGTTGCCGGAGTGGCGAAGACGGTGGAGTAGGTCAGCAGCGCGTCCGGCCCGATGAGAGAGATTTGCTCCAGGGGGGTGTAGCCCTGCTGGCTGGTGAAGTAGCAGACCCGCCCTTGTCCATCGACCCAGATTTCTTCGACAGTGCCCAGGGCCGTGGCAGTGCTGCTATCCAGGGCCAGCAGGCCCACCACTTGGCTGCGTCGGACGACTTGTTCCATAGAGAAGTTCTCCTGACTTGCGGGATTTAAGGGAGATGGAGGCTTGGGCTGCTTAGCCTCCGCGGTAGTAGTGTAGCTGCGCCCTGAGGCGGGCAATTTCCTGGGCCATATCCAAAACCATGGCCGCCCCAACCCAGTTGAGGCCCAAGTCCCGATGCAGGCGGATCATCTGCAGCAGGCGCCGCAGTTGTTGGGGGGTGAGGTAGCTGCTTTGCGCTTCCACCAGCCCCTGCAACAGCAGCCACTCCAGCAGGTGGGTCGGGATCCCGGCTACTTCACTGGCCTGCTCAAAGGTGTAGAGCCGTTCTTCTACCCGCACAATGGCCAAGCTCATAGCCTCACCTCCTGCAAGTAGGCGCGGGGATCCCAGCTCCGATTTTGCCGCAGCTTCTCGTAGAGATCCCGCTCAGTGGGGGAGAGGGATTTGGGCGTGACAACCTTCAGCCGCACCAGCAGGTCGCCCCGCTGCCCTTGGGGATCCCGCCAGCCCTGGCCGCGCAGCCGCAGGGTCTGGCCGCTATCGACGCCGGCGGGGATCTTCAGTTGCACCCGACCGGTGGGGGTGGGGACTTCCGCTGTGCCGCCCAAAACCGCCTCGTCAGGGGTGATGGGCAGCTCGCAGAGCAGGTTGTCGCCGTCGAAGCGGAAGAAGGGGTGCGGGGGCAGCTCCAGGGTGAGGTAGAGATCCCCCCTCGGCCCGCCAAAGGGGCTATATTGGCCTTTACCCTTGACGCGGATGCGGCTGCCCGGTTTGGCGCCGGGAGGAATGCGGATGGTGAGGGTTTCGCCATCCACGCTCAGCCGCTTTTGGGTGCCGTGGAAGGCCTCTGCCCAGGTGAGGCCCAGCGTGGCTTCTACGTCTTGCCCTGGCAGATCCACCGAGACAAACGGCCCAAACCCCGTGGTGAAGCCCTGGAAGCCGCCGCGGCGGGATCCCATGCGGCCCAGCAGCTCGTTGATGAAGTCCTCGAAGCTGGCGTACTGGGCAAATCCCTCCATGCCCGGCCCCGCCGCCGCGCCGCTGCCCACCCGTTGCCAGTACTGGCCAAACTGGTCGTAGCGCCGCCGCTTGTCGGGATCCGAGAGCACCTCGTAGGCTTCGTTGATCTGCTTGAAGCGCTCCTCGGCCGCCTTGTTGCCGGGGTTGACGTCGGGGTGATACTGGCGAGCCAGCTTGCGATAGGCGCGCTTGATCTCCTCTAAAGAGGCATCTCGGCTGACGCCCAGGATCTGGTAGTAGTCCTTGAAATCGCTCGCAGCCATAAGCTCACCCCTACGAAATCAGGTTAAGGCTTTTAGGATACCTTCAGGCTAGAGGTGCAATCGGAAAACCCAGAGCGAGGGAGAAACACTTAGCTCTGTCCTTGCCCCTGAGAGCACTCCCCTAGGGTTTGCGCCTGGAGAAAATCCCCTTGTCGTCTCTTGTGAAAACTTGTTTGACCTTTTCCCAAGCCTTGAGCAGCGCCTGGGTGACCGGGCTGCCCTCTGCCTTGGCCTGGTTATAGGCTTCCACAAAGGTTTGCTGGGCTTCTTCTGAGAGATCGGCGCGGATCTCGGGGGAGATGGTTTCGGGAGTCAGGGATCCCTCTGGCTCGCTGGGCAAGTTCAAGTCGGCAGTGGCCACCTCTTCGCCGCCGGCACTTTGCAGCAGCAAGTAGATTTCGCCCGCTTTTTCCTCCGGCACCTGCACCACCAACAGGAATTCGCCCGCCTGCACCCGCGTCTGGTAGATGGCGGCCTTCTCCTGTGGCATGCCCAGGGCAATGAGGGCGGATCCCAGCCCCGCTCCCAGCGCCCCGTAGAGAGCGCCACCGGTTGCCCCCAGCAGCGCCGCTCCTAGTGGCCCGGCGGCCACCACCGCCCCCAAAAAGGGAATAAACAGCACCCCTACCCCCGTGAGGAGCCCCAGCAGCGATCCAAACAGGGATCCGTAGATGGCGCCGCTGGTCAAGCCATCGAGAACCACATCTTTGCGAGTGATAAAGCCACTAATTTTGGCTTCCGTTTGAAAGTTGCGGCCAATGATGGAGATGCGGTCGTTGGGGATACCGCGGTTGAGCAGGCGCTGGATGCACTCTTGGACTTTGGCTTCTTCTTTGAAAACGGCAGAGACGCACTTTTTGGGGGCTTGGGCGAAGGTATTCATGAAAAAGGCTCCTGTGAAAGTTTTGACCCAAAAGGCTAAGGGAGGTTTTTTGGCAAACTTTTCCCCTCTTTGCCTATGCCGCCTATTATCTCCCTCTGTCGCCCAAGCGGGAGTCGAGGGATCGCGAAACTCCTGGAGCGATCTCCGTACTGAGGAGGCCTGCCCAAGCGCCCCGCGCCGCTGGCCTTCACCCCCAGCCCCTCTCCCAGAGGGAGAGGGGAGTTGGGAATCGAGGGATCTCACGGCCTAGAGGGATCCAAGACCCTGCCTCAAGCCGCGGCAGACCCCACTCAAAAAGGCAAGATCTAGGGTCTCGAGGGTGTCGCTCAGCTTGTGGTAGTGGGGGTTGCGCAAAAAGGCGGTGTCGGTCACCATAGCCGCAGGGTAGCCCGCATCCCAAAAGGGGGAGTGGTCGCTGAGGCGGGTAACCGGCAGGAACAAACCCCGCTGGCCGGCTGGCAGCCAGCAACACGGGATCCCCACCTGCTGAAAACCGCGCTGCAGCCTAAGCAGATCCCCCAGGGCGGGCCAGTTGCCAATGAGACCGATGTAATCTCCCCGGTCGGGGTAGAGCCGCTCCAGGCCGGCGGGGTAGCGCTGGGATCCGGGCGTGGGATCCCGGTAGCCCAGCATCTCCAGAGAGAGCATCAGCCGCAGGGGTTGGCGCTGTTGTCTGAGAAAGCGGGCGTAGGCTTTGCTCCCTAGCAGGCCCCGCTCTTCTAGGTCGAAGGCCACTAGCCACAGGGGGGAAGGGGCGGGCTCGGCGGCAAAATGGCGGGCCAACTCCAGCAACACCGCCACGCCGCTGGCGTTGTCGTCGGCGCCGGGGGTAGCAGGCGCGGCGTCGAAGTGGGCCCCGATTAAAATGGGCCTGCGGCCAGGCTGGGATCCCGGCAATTTCAAGATCCAGTTGCGGTGCTGGCAGCCATTGGCCTCAAAGGGGAAGGGCTCCACCGGGCCGCACTCGGAAAGCTGTTTTTGGACATACTGCTCCACCTGCCGATGGCCCAAAGGCGACCAGTCGGGATCGCGGGGCTGAGCTACTTGCTGCAGGTGCTCCCGGAGGCGCTGTTGCAGATTGGGCTCTCGGGTCACTTTTCTTGTCCGGCGAGGGCTTGAGCGTGGACTTGGCGAGCCAGCTCCAGAGTAAAGTGGCTGTGGGATCCCGCCCTTCCCGCCAACACCTGAAACGGCAGCCCAGGCTCCCCTAGGTGATCCAACACCAAAGCCGCTCCCGAAAAGTCTTGCTCCCGCGTATAGTTGTTTACTGTCACCACGGCCGGGACGCCCGCCTGCTGGGCCGAGCGCAGCCCGTTCTCCGAGTCCTCAAAGGCCAGGCACTCCTGGGGGCGCAGCCCCATCTGTTCCAGCGTGTAGCAGTAGATGTCGGGGGCTGGCTTTTTGGCGGGGACAATATCGCCGGCAGCGATCACCTCAAACCAGCTCAGGCTTTCTGGCAGGGTGTGCTCCAGAAGGGCCGTCACGTTTTCGGGCGTGGTGGTGGTGGCGATGGCCAGGCGGATCCCGGCGGCTCTGGCTTCCTGTAAGAGGCGCTTGACGCCGGGGCGCAAAGGGATCCCTCCTTGGGCCAACAGAGCTGTGTAGTGGCGGGTCTTGGCCTGGTGCAGCCGGGCTATTAGACTGGTCAGGTCTTCGCCGGCAGGCAGGGGCGGCTGGCAGGTCTGGACGAAGTGGCGAATGCGCTCTTTGCCGCCGGTGATGGCCAGGAGCTGGCCGTAGAGCTCCACCGACCAGTGCCAGTCCAACCCTGCCTCGGCAAAGGCGGCGTTGAAAGCCACGCGGTGCCCATCCCGCTCCGTATCCGCCAGCGTGCCATCCACATCAAAAATGAACGCCTGCAGTTCCATGCGCATCCCCCGTTCCCACCCCGCCAGCCTCTTGTCAACTGGGCAAGCGACCCTATGCTACCTCATGGTTTGGATGCTCTCAGCCAGGTTCCTGGGAAGGCCAACAAGATGAGAAAATGAGGCACCGGTTATCCAAGTCTCGCCATGAGCTTTGATTTTGACTTGATCATCATCGGTGCTGGCGTCGGCGGCCATGGCGCGGCGCTGCATGCCGTCGAATCCGGCCTCAAAACCGCCATCGTCGAAGGTGCGGAAATGGGCGGCACCTGTATCAACCGCGGCTGCATCCCCTCCAAAGCTCTCCTGGCCGCCTCCGGACGCCTGCGGGAACTGCAACACACCCCTGAGCTGGGCATCCAAGTGGGATCCGTCCAGGCCGACCGAGGAGCCATTGCTGCCCATGCTGCCCAGGTGGTGGAGAAGATCCGCACCGACATGACCCGCTCCCTAGAGAAGCTGGGGGTAACAATCCTGCGGGGGCGGGGCAGGCTGGCGGGGCCACAAACGGTCGAAGTCCAGGAAGAGAAGGGATCCCAGACCTACACGGCGCGGGATGTGATCCTGGCCACGGGTTCTCGACCCTTTGTGCCGCCGGGGATCCAGGTGGATGGCCGGACGGTGTTCACCAGCGACGAGGCGGTGCGGCTGGAGTGGATCCCGGAGCGCCTAGCGATTATCGGCAGCGGCTACATTGGCCAGGAGTTTGCCGACATCTACACTGCCTTGGGATCCCAAGTCATCCTCATCGAGGCGCTGGAGACCCTGATGCCGGCCTTTGACCCCGACATTGCCCGCCTGGCCCAGCGGGTGCTGATTAAACCCCGCCAGATCCAGACCTATGTGGGCGTGCTGGCCAAGCAGGTGATCCCCGGCCAGCCGGTGACGATCCACCTCTCCAACGGGGAGACGCTGCAGGTGGATGGCTGCCTGGTGGCCGCTGGGCGGATCCCGGTCTCAGAAGGGCTGGGCCTGGCGGAGCTGGGGGTTGTTACGGACAAGCGCGGCTTTGTGCCGGTGGATAGCCGCATGGCCACCGAATTGCCCCACCTGTGGGCCATTGGGGATGTGACCGGCAAAATGATGTTGGCTCACGCGGCGGCAGCGCAGGGGAGAGTGGCCGTGGAAAACATCTGTGGCCGCCCTGCCTACATGGATTACCTGAGCATCCCGGCGGCGGTGTTCACCCATCCGGAGATGGGCTTTGTGGGGCTAACCGAGCCGCAGGCCAAAGCCGAGGGCTATAGCGTAGGCACGGTGCGCACCTACTTTGGCGGCAACTCCAAGGCCATTGCTGCTGGCGAGACTGAGGGCATGGTGAAGCTGGTCTTTGATAAAGAGACGGGCCTCTTGCTGGGATCCCACATTTTTGGGCCGCATGCCGCCGATCTCATCCACGAGGCAGCCCAGGCCATCGCCCGCCGCGCCACGGTGCAAGAGCTGGCCCGCCTGGTGCATGTTCACCCCACCTTGGCAGAGACGCTGGAGGAGGCCTACCGGCGAGCTGCCCACAGTTTGACGGCGGCCTAGCCCTGCCCTGCTGCCGACCGACACGGGCCGACTTGACGGCCAAAACCGGTCTAAGAATCTACAAAGACTCTTAGGATAGGGGGGAAGAGGTGGGAGGACGTGCCTTTGGCAAGCGAAGCGGAGATCACCCAGGCAGTGCAGGCCCAGTACGAGGCGTTTCCCTACCCGCCTGTGCCTTACGACCAACCCTTTGAGGGCTTCTCCAGCCTGGGCAGCTATACGTTGGCCCAATATGCCCGCACCCGCACCTTACAAGAGCCGACGGGCGCCAGGTTTTTGGTGGCCGGGTGTGGCACCGGCTGGGAGGTGCACGGCATTGCCGCCAGCAACCCCGGCTATGGCGCCGTGGTCGGGATCGACCTCAGTCGCCCGGCCCTAGAGATTGCCCAGAAGCGGATCAAGTACCACGGCCTGCGCAACTGCTCGGTGCACTACGGCGATCTCATGGATCCCTCCACCTGGCCGGAGGGGAGCTTCGACATGATCAGCTCCTATGGGGTAATTCACCACACCGCCGATCCGGTCAAGGCTTTGAGGAACTTGGCCTCGCGCCTAGCTGCCGATGGGGTGATGGCGCTGATGCTCTACAACCGTTCAGGCCGTTGGCACCTCTACCGCATTCGCCGCGCTTTGGAGCTGCTGGGCATTACTCCGCCGGCCACTCCGGAAAAAATTGAATTCGTGCGGCAATTGTTAAAGGCAGCTCATCCTACTTCCATGCTGGCCCGGCACGCCAAGGCCCACGAAGAGTACTACTTACCAGATGAAAACATCGTCGATAACTTCTTCCACGCCAACGACATCCCCTTTGACATTGGCGAGATCCCCGACCTGGTGGCCCAGGCGGGACTGGAGTTTATCGATGTCGCCCCCTACTTGGACTATTGGAACGCCAGGCCCTTGATTGCCGCCACCCACCCGGAGTTCCACCGCCGCTACGAGGCCCTTGCCCGCATTGACCAACTGCGGGTCATCGAGTACCTGGAGCCCCTCTACCACACGCAAAATCTCTTTTGGTGCTGCCACCAGGGCAAAAAGTTGGCCCATTGGGATCCCTTTACTCCCGAGTTTTTCCAAAGCTCCCGTTGGCAGCTCAACCCCCTCTTTCTCCAGTACGGCAAGGTGCGCTACTGGGATCAAAAGATCCCCTTTTCGGATCTGCTGGGCAAAGTGGATCCGGCCCAGATCGTGACCCAAAAGATGGACATCTTCTGGCCCATCGCCCGCATCCCGGGCAAGATGATCGCTTCTAGCCGCTACCAGGTGGTGGAGCTGCTGCTGCCATTGGCCAAGCAAGCTCGTTCCGGCGCCGAGATCTTGGCCGACCATCGCGAGAGAGCCGGCCACGTCCTCCGCCTCTTCCAGCAGTGGGAAGCCGACCGGCTGGTTCTAAGAGTTGCTCCCTAACTCCCCTCTCCCTTTGGGAGAGGGGCTGGGGGTGAGGGCTAAGCAGGCTGTCGGCCCCCCACAATGGCACGGCAGCGAATGTAGGGCCCTCCGGCGTCTACCTTGGCCGGCTGACCCTTGCCGCAGTGGCCGGATCCCAAGTCCCACCGGAAATCCCGCGACACGGCATCCACCGACTGCAACACCTCAAAGGCATTGCCCGTGATGGTAACTCCCCTCAGCAGCTCCGCCAGCTTGCCGTTGCGAATGCGGTAGGCCCGCTCCACGCCAAACATGAACTCACCGGTGGAGTCGGCTTGCCCGTTTCTGGCCCCATCCAGGAAGTAGCCGTCGGGAGTGCTGGCGATGATCTCCTCCAATGTCTGGGATCCCGGCTCGAGATAGGTGTTGCGCATGCGGATGAGCGGCTCATCGGCGTACTCCCAGGCGCGGGCATTGCCGGTGGGCTCGACGCCGAAGTGGGCAGCCGTTTCGCGGTTGTGCAGGTAGCTCACCAGGATGCCGTTCTGGATGATGGTGGTGGTTTGGGTGGGGACGCCCTCATCGTCCACAGGCAGCGTTCCCCCTGCCCCCGGCATCAATTCAGAACGGCCAGAGTCCTTGAGAGTAACCAGCTCGCTGGCCACCCGCTGCCCCAGCTTGCCGGCTGCCACCGAGCCGGCCAAGACAAAATCCGCCTCGACCGTGTGGCCAATGGCCTCGTGCACCAGCAGTCCCACGATGGAAGGGGAGAGGATGACGGTGGCCCATCCCCCCTCGGCATAGCCTGCAGAGAGGAGATCCACTGCTGTGGCAGCCGCCTTCTCCGCCATCTGCAAGGGATCCGCCCGAAAAAGGCAATCCCACCCCCCCGTCACGCCAATGGACTCAGTACCGCTGCTGAGTTGGCCATCCGCCTCGGCCACCGCCTGGATCCGCAGCTCAGGGCGCACCAGCCGGAAGGCCACATCCGCCCCATCCGTAGTAACAATGGCTTTTTCCTCGTAGATCTCGTTGTAAGTGCAACTGGCGGAGGTGATGCGGGCGGAAGACTTGCGCGCCTGGGCTTCTGTTTCCAGAGCCAACTGGATCTTGGCCTCCAGGGGTTTGTTGACCACCTCCTCCACGCCGGGCTCGCAGAACTCCCCCTGGGCCAGGGATACGCTGGGCAAAGCCTTCAGCTTCTGCCTGCGGCAGTCGGCGCTGGCGCGGGCCGCTTGCTGAGCTTCGGCAATGGCCTTGCGAATGGCTGCTGGCGAGGGATCCCCGGTGGCGGCAAAGCCCCAGGTGCCGGCTTCTAGCACCCGCACCCCCACACCTGAGCGCCGTCGAACCGCTGTGCGCTCAATGCGCCCCTTTTCCGCCGTGACACTGCGAAAGACTTTGCTGTGGTAGCGCAGTTCCACAAAGCCAGAATAGTCTCGAAGGATGTCGCGCAGCAGATCTCGCATGGCAATGAGGCGGGAAGGCCGTACTCACTCCAGCATAGCTTTGTTTTCGCCTGAATCCTCCGCCAGCTGGGGCGGCTGCCACTTCAGCACCAAGGTTGAAAGAGGGGGCAGGCAGAGCTCAAGCGAGTAGGGCAGGTTGTGGTAGGGCCAGTCATCCGTCCACTTGCCCCCTAGGTTGCCAACCCCGCTGCCCCAGAACTCCACCGCGTCGCTGTTGAGGAGCTCCCGGTAAAACCCCCGCTCCGGCACCCCAATGCGGTAGTTTGGCCAGACCACGGGGGTGAAGTTGCAGACCACCACTAGCCACTCCTTGGGATCCTCCCCATAGCGGATGAAAGAGATAATGCCCCGATGGTCGCTGCAGTCGATCCAGCGGAAGCCTTCTGGCTTGGTGTCTTGGGTGTAGAGAGCCGGTTGCGAGCGCAGCAGATGGTTGAGGGTGGCTACGTAGTGGCGCAGTTTAGCGTGGGGCTCATACTGCAGCAGCTCCCAGTCTAGATCTGCCCAAACATTCCACTCGTTCCACTGGCCAAACTCCATGCTCATGAACAAAGTTTTCTTGCCGGGGTGGGTGAACATGTAGCCGTAGAGGGCCCGCAAACTGGCGAACTTGTGCCACATATCCCCTGGCATTTTGCCCAACATGTGGCTTTTGCCGTGCACTACCTCATCGTGGGAAAAAGCCAGCATGTAATTTTCACTGAAGGCATACATGAGGCTGAAAGTCACTAGGTTGTGATGGAACTGGCGGAACCAGGGATCCATGCGGAAATAATCCAGCATGTCGTGCATCCAGCCCATGTTCCACTTGAGGTTAAAGCCCAGACCACCCACATGGGTTGGCCAGGTTACCATTGGCCAGGCAGTGGATTCCTCGGCAATGGAAAGAACGCCAGGGTAGTACTTGAAAATAAGGGTGTTGAGCTGGCGAAAAAAGTCGATGGCCTCCAGGTGTTCTCGCCCGCCGTAGCAGTTGGGGATCCATTCTTTGCGGTCGTAGTCCAGATAGAGCATTGAGGCCACCGCATCCACCCGAAGGCCGTCGATGTGGTATTTGTCAAACCAAAAGAGGGCATTGGCTATTAGATAGTTGCGCACCTCGTTGCGGCCGTAGTTGAAAACCAAAGTGCCCCAGCCCTTGTGCTCGCCCTTGCGGGGGTCGGCATATTCGTAGAGGTGGGTACCGTCAAAAAAGGCCAGCCCATGCCCATCTTTGGGGAAATGCCCCGGCACCCAATCGACAATGACGCCGATCCCTTCCTGGTGGGCGCGATCGACAAAGTACATGAAGTCTTGGGGCGAGCCGTAGCGGGAGGTTACCGCGTAGTAGCCAATAACCTGGTAGCCCCAGGAGCCGTCGAAGGGGTGCTCGGCCACGGGTAAGAGCTCGATGTGGGTAAAGCCCAGCTCCTTGACATAGGGGATCAATTTGTCCGCCAGCTCCCGGTAGGTAAGAAAGCGGGTGTTGGGCTTTTGCTCCACCGGCACCAGGTGCCCATCGGCGGGCGGGTCTTCCGTGGAAGCGTGCATCCAGGATCCCAAATGCACCTCGTACACCGAGATGGGCGAGCGCAGGGGGTCGGTGGCAGCCCGCTTTTCCAGCCACTCCTGGTCGTGCCAGGTATAGGTGTGGAGGTCGGCTACAATTGAGCCGGTTTTGGGTCGCACCTCCTGCTGAAAGCCATAGGGATCTGACTTTTCGTAGATATCCCCCCAGGCAGTTTTCACCTCGTACTTGTAGACGGCTCCTGGCCCAACACCAGGGATGAACACCGCCCAGATGCCGCTTTCGCCCAGCCGCTTCATCTGGTGTTGGCGGCCATCCCAGTGGTTGAAGTCGCCAATGACACTGACATTGCGGGCGTTGGGAGCCCAGACGGCAAAGTGGACTCCCTGAACCCCATCTACGCTGATGGGATGAGCGCCCAACTTCTCGTAGATGCGGTGGTGGTTGCCCTCGTTGAAGAGGTAGCGATCCAGCTCACCGATGTGGTTGACCTTCTCCAGGGGAAAGCGATAGGGATCCTCCCACTCTTCCAAGTGCTGGCCCTCCGGATCCCAGACCCGCTGCGCCCGCAGAAAGTAGTCTGGAACCGGCGTGCCAGGCGCAAAGCACAGCTCAAACAACGTTTCTGGATGCAGCGGCTGCATGGGGTAGGCCTGCCCAGTGGCGCGTTCTACCAACCAAACCTGTTTGGCATTGGGCACCAGGGCCCGCACCAGCCAGAAGGACGTCTCCCCCTGCTCTATCTGCTGCGGCCCCAAAACAGCATAGGGATCCTGCCACTGGTTGGTGACGAACTGAAGCACTTGTTCGGCAGACAGGAGAAAGCCCATCGGCAAGCTTCAACAAAGCAACAATCTCAGTCTAGCGGTCGTCGGCTGCCGCTTTTGGCAGCTCATGGATTCCAGAGCCATGGCAGTAGCAGCCAAACCTTTCTGCCCCCGGGAAAACCTGCTAGAGTTGGGAGGGGATAATTCCCCTCCTTGCCAGCGAGGTTGGTTGGCTTGTTCTATTTTTGGGGTTTTGGGGACTTATGGCTATCCTGCTGTCGAGCGAACCTATCCTGGCCGTGAGCATCTTCGGCATGGGCCTGCCAGAGCTGGCCGTGATTGGGATAATTGCAGTGGTCGTGTTCGGCCCCAAGAAGCTGCCGGAGTTGGGCAGCGCCTTCGGCAAAGCGTTGCGCAGCTTCAAGCAAGAGATGAACAACCCCAGCAGCGATGACGAGCCCACCGCCGGTGCCGATCGCGTCAGCGGGACGGAGTCCCTGAAGGTAGAAGCGGAGAAGGTGGTCGAGAAAGATGCCGCCTGAGGGCATCTGCACTGAAAAAATGGTGTCTTGGGTCGGCTCCTCGTTTTGTAGGAGATAGGTGCGAGTAAAAGCGGATACCGCAAGTTGCACGGCCGGCATCTGCACCAGCCGCAACAAAATGAAGTCGGCTTGCCGGTGAGCTGGATCCAGGGCTGATGTATATTTTTGAAAAAGCTACCGGCCTGGCGCTACCGCTTGACCCAAAGCCGGGCTGGACAGGCGCAGCAGATGGGGGGCTATGGCGGAGCCGACCGATTTCGAGCTGATGCGCCAGATCCAACTGCGGGATCGCCGCAGCCACTTTTTACTTAAGGATCGCTACCAAAAGCGCCTGCTGGAGATCGCGCTGTCCACTCTCAAGCAGCCTCACCAGGCCGAAGAGGTGGTGCGCCAGGTGTTTGAGTTCTGCTGGAAACATGCGGAGGCCTTTGACCTGCAGCGGGATCGCTCGGTGGCCCTGTGGCTTTACGAGTTGACGGCCTTTCAAGCCCAAGAACGCTTGCGGCGCTGGAGCTGGTTGCCCGCCCCTGCCTCCATCCGGGTCGCACCTCCTTGGTGGCCGCGGCGCCTCCTCTGGGGCAGCTTAGTAGGGTTAGGGATCTACGCAGTGGCCATAACAGCGGCCTACTGGCGGCTGCGCTGGCAGGGGGAGTCGGTAGCCATTCAACGGCTCTATCAGGAGTGGCAACGACAACCGCAGGTACGGCGAACCCTTCTGCGCGACCCCAGCTTCCGCAACCCCCTGTTGGTACAAGCTCTCTGGTCGCCCCGCGCCAAGCAGGTGTTGCTCTTGGCTTCAGAAATGCCCCCTGCCCCCCCGGGAACCACCTACCAACTGTGGCTGGAGTCGGCTGGGCAGCGCCTGGAAAGCGCCGGCACCTTCACCGTCAACGCCGAGGGATCCCTGCAATGGCTCAGCCAGCCCACCCATTCACAGCAGCCGACCCGCCTTTGGATTACCCTCGAACCGGCAGGCGGGAGCGAATCCCCCACTGGCGCCCCTCTGCTGCAGAGCAACTTCTGGATCCCTGCCTCTCAACCTGAGGAGAGCAAAGAGAACCTCTTAAACTAGCTTGAAATGACTCCTGAGACCCTGGAAGTTGCCCCGTCAGGTCAAGGGATTCATCCCCCCGTATACGGCGGGGAAGAGGGGGGCCTGCGCCGCCAAGGTTTCGGTCAACAACCGTTGCCATGACGGTAGTAGGATCAGGGGGCAGGCTTGCCGACGCCACACCAGGATTCGCCAGTATCTATCGGGAAATGGGTTGCGTTGGTTTCGCTTGGCCCTGCAGTTGCACGGATCGGTTGTGCCGGCAGTGCTGCCTCGCACCCTCATCTGTGGTCTCCTGGGAGTGCTGGTTTCCGTTCTCTACAAGCTGGGGTTGCCCATAGCGCTGTCCTCGTTGGTGGCGTTCGTGCCCAACATCGTTTTTGGCTTGATGCTGGTGTTTCGGACAAACACTGCCTACGAGCGGTTTTGGGAGGGGCGAAAAGCTTGGGGATGCGTGGTGAGCAACGTGCGCAACTTAGCCCGCTTGATTTGGGTAGCCATTGAAGAGAAGCAGCCAGACGATCGGGAAGAAAAAATCAAAATCCTCTATCTCCTGCCTGCTTTTGCCATCGCCATGAAGCAACATCTGCGCCAAGAATTTTTGCCAGATGAGCTTCAGACCCTCCTCAGCCCAGAGCAGTTGCAACGTCTTAAAAACCTCAACCATCCCTCCTTGCAAATTGCCTTTTGGATTGGAGACTACCTACAGCGCCAATACCAAAAAGGCCGCGTTGAAGTCTATCAGCTAACGATCATGGTGGAGCGGCTCAATAACATGGTCGATGTCCTGGGCGCCTGCGAGCGCATTCTCATGACCCCAACGCCCATGGCCTACGCCTTACATTTGAAGCAGTTGTTGCTGCTGTATTGTTTGTCTTTGCCTTTTCAGATGGTGGAGGGATTGGGCTGGATGACCGGCCCCATTGTCGGGCTGCTGGCCTTTATGCTGTTTGGCGTCGAGGAGATCGGCATTGAAATTGAGAACCCCTTTGGACGGGATCCGAACGACCTGCCCCTTGATGTGATTTGCAGTAGGATGAAGCAGAATATCGCTGATTTGATCCAGTCTGCCTAGAACAACCATGGGTTATCTCATAAACAAGCTTAGGTTTCCCTGGGGAAGGTAGTCCGGCTTTTTAAATTTTTCCAGTAACACCGGCTACGCAGCCGACAGCCGTACTTTTAGGCTTCTTCTGTGCCAGAGGGATCCCGCTTCTCCCCAGAATTGTTGGGTGGGGAGATTGGCCTGGGCAACTTTCTGGGATCTGGACGACAAGGGATCCCACCTCGGCGCCAGGAATGATACCTTGAAGAAAGGCGTAGGATCTCGACCGGAGCGACAGCCATGCTGAAATGCACCACCCGCCACGTTCACATCTTTGCTGGCGAGGTGACCGCCGATAACCACTTTGTGCCTCGCGACGATCTGCTCACCCTCGATGTGGATCCCGACAACGAGCTGGTCTGGAACGATGCCGCCTTGCAGAAGGTCTATGCTCGTTTTGAGGAATTGGTAGAAGAGTACAGGGGCCGGGATCTGACTGAGTACAACCTGCGGCGCATCGGCTCTGACCTGGAACACTTCATTCGCTCTCTCCTCAAGCAAGGGGAAATTGCCTACAACCTGCAGGGGCGTACCCCCAACTACAGCATGGGCTTCCCCCAGATCCCTGCTGAAGAAATTGTCGGCCAGTACATCCCCAAAGGTTAGCCTCTCTTCCATCCCTGACTCTGGGCCTGCCAGCCCGCACGCCAATCGTTGACCTGTTATCGGAGTATCAGCCCATGTCTGGAGAACCTACCCCCGCCCAGGAAACCGCTGTCGAAAAGCCGGCCCGGGTTGAGGCCGCCAACCCTGCTCCCAAGGAGACTGACACTGCCCAAGCCTCGCCCAAAGCCGCAGCAAAAAAACCAGCCAAGGAAGAGAAGCCTTTCGAGCAACTCATTGCAGAAGATGTGATCCCGGCAACCATCGCCGCTTTTCAGAAACGCGGCGTCACCGATCTGCAACTGCGGCTGGAGGGCAAGACGCTGATTGGCTCGTTTGCCGGCGGCAAAAAGCAGTTTAGCGTCCTCTTTGCCGAGGGATCCCTCAATGGGCCCAAGTTCTTCCGCTGCGCTATTGAAGGATCCCCGGCCAGCACCATTGAGTCTTTTATGATCGACGAGCGTCGCGTCGATGTGCCCCTGTTCGTGTTCTATCTGGTGCAGCGCCTCTATGCCCAGCAGTGGTATTGAGCGATCCCAGGCAGATGCCTGAGCCGCCAGCCAAACCCGTAGGCAGCGCAGCCAGAGATTGAGCTAGCCACCTGTTAGGCAAGGAAGGGATCCCCGGACAGGGATCCCTTTTCGCTGAGGCGGGGGATGGGCTGTAGAAGCCAAAAGAGATTATCTTTTGTGAAGAAAAGTAAGGCGGTGCTACGGGAGAGCGCGAAATGTACATCGTGCAGATTGCGTCGGAATGTGCCCCGGTCATCAAGGCGGGGGGGCTGGGGGATGTGGTGTACGGCCTCAGCCGAGAGCTGGAAGTGCGGGGGCACTGTGTCGAGCTGGTTTTGCCCAAGTACGACACCATGCGCTACGACCAGATCTGGGGCTTGCACGATGCCTACCGCGACCTCTGGGTGCCCTGGTATGGGGGAGCTATTCACTGCTCGGTGTACTGCGGCTGGGTACATGGCCGCCTTTGCTTTTTTATTGAGCCCCACTCCGGCGACAACTTTTTTAATCGTGGCTGCTACTACGGCTGCCCGGACGACAACATGCGCTTTGCTTTTTTCAGCAAGGCGGCTCTGGAGTTTCTTCTCAAAAGCAATAAGCGCCCCGATATCATTCATTGTCACGATTGGCAGACAGGATTGGTGCCGGTGCTGCTCTTTGAGATTTACAAGTACCACGGCATGGAAAACCAGCGGGTATGCTACACCATCCACAACTTTAAACACCAAGGCTTTGGCGGCCCGGAAATCCTCTGGGCCACCGGCCTCAACCGGGAGCCCTATTACTTTCATTACGACCGCCTGGGAGATAACTTTAACCCCTTTGCCCTCAACTTTATGAAGGGCGGGATCGTCTTTTCCAACTTCGTGACCACCGTTTCCCCCACCCATGCCCTGGAAGCGCGATTTGGTAATTACAACTATGGACTGGGACACACTCTTTACTTGCACCAGCACAAGTTTCGCGGCGTCTTGAATGGCATCGACTACGATATTTGGAACCCTGAGATCGATCGCTTTATTCCTTTTCACTACACGGCGCAAACTTTGGAAAACAAGGCCAAAAACAAAAAAGCACTGCGGGATCAGCTATGGCTACAAGATGTTGATAAGCCCATTGTGGCCTATATTGGGCGGCTGGACGAGCAAAAAGGCGTGCATCTGGTGCATCATGCCATCTACCGCTCCCTGTTTAAAAATGCCCAATTCGTGCTGCTGGGATCCGCCACGGAGCCGGGGATCGGCGCCTGGTTTGCCCATGAGAAACGCTACCTCAACGACAACCCCGATGTTCACATCGAGCTGGGCTTCAACGAAGAACTTTCCCACCTCATCTATGCGGGGGCAGACATCCTTGTGGTGCCCAGCCACTACGAGCCCTGCGGCCTTACCCAGATGATCGGCCTCAAGTACGGCACGGTTCCGGTGGTGAGGGGCGTGGGCGGCCTGGTGGATACCGTTTTCGACCGCGATTACGACACTCGCAAATTGCCGGAGCAGCGCAATGGCTACGTGTTCTACCACACGGATCGCGCGGCTCTGGAGTCGGCGCTGGATCGGGCCATCGACCTGTGGTACACCGCTCCCGACCAGTTTCGCCAACTGCAAGTCCAGGGCATGAGCTACGACTACTCCTGGAACTACCCCGGCAAAGAATACCTGGAGATCTACGAGTTCATTCGCCACCGCTGAGCGATCCCCAGCGATCCCAGCCCTTGACCACAAGGGGGAAATGCTGGACGATAGGTAGCAATGCCGCTCTTAACCTTCCCTACAGATTTATTGCCGGGGAAGGGGAGCTTGCTCGGTTATCTTCTCCTACCTGAGGATCCCTGGCCGCTATGATGGGCTATCTCGCCTTGGTACTCCACGCACACCTGCCCTTTGTGCGCCACCCTGAGCAGGACTTCGTGCTGGAAGAAGAATGGCTCTACGAAGCCATCACCGAGACCTATGTCCCGCTGCTGCACATGTTCGAGGGGCTGCGGCGAGATGGCATCGACTTTCGCTTCACCATGTCCCTGACGCCGCCCTTGGTGTCGATGCTGCGGGATCCCTTGCTGCAGGAGCGCTACGACCACTACCTAACCAAGTTGGAAGAGCTGGCCCAACTGGAATACGACAAGAACGCCACCAACGGCCACATTCGCTACCTGGCCGAGCACTACATCAAGCAATTTGCCATGGTGCGCGATCTCTGGGAGCGCTACGACCGGGATCTGGTGCGGGCCTTCAAACAGTTTCAAGACAGCGGCAACCTGGAGATCATTACCTGCGCGGCTACCCACGGCTACCTGCCCTTGATGCAGATGTACCCGCAGGCGGTATGGGCCCAACTTATCGTGGCCTGCGAGCACTACAACGAACACTTTGGCCAATGGCCAAGAGGGATCTGGCTGCCGGAGTGCGCCTACTACCAGGGGCTGGAGCGGATGATCGCCGATGCCGGCCTGCGCTACATGATCACCGACGCCCACGGTTTGCTCTATGCCAAGCCGCGGCCCCGCTACGGCATGTACGCCCCCATCTTCACCGAGACTGGCGTTGCCGTCTTCGGTCGGGATCACGAGTCTTCGCAGCAGGTGTGGTCAGCGGAGGTGGGCTACCCTGGGGATCCCGTCTATCGCGAGTTCTACAAAGACCTGGGGTACGAGGCCGACTACGAGTACATCAAGCCCTACATCATGCCCAACGGCCAGCGGAAAAACACCGGCATCAAGTACCACCGCATCACGGGGCGCAACCTCGATCTGGGACAGAAGCAACTTTACGATCCCTACTGGGCCAGGGAGAAGGCGGCAGAACATGCGGGCAACTTCATGTTCAACCGCCAGCGGCAGATCGAGTATTTGTACAGCGTCATGGGGCGTCCGCCGCTGGTGGTGGCCCCTTATGATGCCGAGCTGTTCGGCCATTGGTGGTATGAGGGCCCCTGGTTTTTGGATTTCCTCATTCGCAAGAGCTACTTCGACCAAAATACCTATCGCATGACTCACCTGGCGGAGTACTTGCGGGAGAACCCCACCCACCAGGTGTGCAAACCTGCCCAGTCCAGTTGGGGGGCGCGCGGCTTCCACGAGTACTGGCTCAACCCCACCAACGCCTGGATCTACCCCCACCTGCACAAGGCTACCGAGCGGATGATCGAGCTGAGCCGCCGCGAGCCTGCCGATGACCTGGAGTGGCGGGCCCTGAACCAGGCGGCGCGGGAATTGCTCCTGGCCCAATCTTCCGACTGGGCCTTCATCATGCGCACGGGGACGATGGTTCCCTATGCGGTACGCCGCACCAAATCCCACCTGCTGCGCTTCAATCACCTCTACGAGAAGATCCAAGCCGGCCAGTTTCGGCGAGAAAAAGCCACCCCTGAAGACGAGCAGTGGCTGGCCAAGGTGGAATACATGGACAACATCTTCCCCAACCTCAACTACCGTGTCTACCGGCCCCTCTGACCATTGGGTAAGGCCGGAACCTTTTGGCAACTTCCACCCGCACCGCGTGGAAAAAAGAATTTCCGACTACTTGAGCCTCACTCCCCCCCTTCCTCTTGGACGATGGGCTGGGGTTGGTCGCAGCAGAGGCGCGCTCGGGAAGTGTTTTCTTCAATCGGGTTTGAAACGACTGCAGTTTGAAATAGCCATCATCGGCATCCCTGCGGACTTTCCGCTGCCGAGGGCGGGCCTTGTTGCGAAGGGATCCCAACTTCCCTGCCCTGATGGCCAGCCCTGCCGGTTCTAGAGCTTGGTGCCGCACTCGGCGCAGAACTTGTGCAGGCTGGGGTTTTTGGTGCCGCAATTGGGGCAGTAAATCAGCTCGGCGGCTTGCTCCAGTTGCCGCTTTTCCGGCAGGCCGATCATCTGGTAGTTGGCTTTGCCGGCGGGCACCATCGGGTAGCAGTTCTCGTCCCGCTTGACCACAAAATCAGCCACTACTGGCCCCTCATGGCGCAGCATCTCCTGGATAGCGTCGTCCACTTGATCGGGGTGATCGACGCGCATGCCCTTGATACCAAAGGCTTCGGCCAGCTTGACAAAATCTGGCATGCCCGCCGCCATATCGGAGTGAGAATAGCGCTCGCCGTGGAAAGCCTGTTGCCACTGCCGCACCATGCCCTGCCAGCCGTTGTTGATGATGGCCACCTTGGTGGCAATGCCGTACTGGGCCACCGTGCCCAGCTCCTGCATGTTCATCTGGAAGCTGGCGTCGCCGCTGATGCAGATCACCTCGGCGTGGGGCAGGGCCACTTTGACCCCCATGGCCGCCGGGAAACCGTAGCCCATGGTGCCCAGGCCAGAACTGGAGATCCACTGGCGCGGCCCGTTACGCAGAAACTGCGCCGCCCACATTTGGTGCTGACCGACATCGGTGGTGTAGTAGGCGTGGGGAGCATGGCGACGAAAGGCATCGATCACCTGCTGCGGGGCGATCACGCCCTCATAGCGGGGCACCTGCAGGGGGTAGTCCCGTTTCCAGCGCTCGATCCGCTCCAGCCAAGCCTGCGTCTGGCCAGGGGTGTGGGGCATTTTGCTCAGTTGCGCCAACAGCTCCACCAGGACGGTGCGCACATCTCCCACAATCGGCACGTCCGGAGTGCGGTTTTTGCCCACTTCTGCCGGGTCGATATCAATGTGGATAACCTTGGCGTGCTTGGCAAATTCGTCCAGCTTGCCGGTTACGCGGTCGTCAAAGCGGGCCCCCACGGCAATCAGCAGGTCGCACTCGGTAACGGCGAAGTTGGCGTAGGCGGTGCCGTGCATGCCCAGCATCCCCACCGAGAGGGGATCGTTCTCATCGAAGGCCCCTTTGCCCATGAGGGTGGTGGTCACCGGGATCTGATAGGTGTGGGCCAGCTCGGCAATCTCGGCATGGGCACCCGAGATGATGGCCCCGCCCCCCACGTAGAGCAGGGGCCGCTTGGCCTGCAGGATCAGCTTGGCCGCCGCGTGGATCTGGCGAGGGTTCCCCCGCACCGTGGGCCGGTAGCCGGGGATATTGACCTCGCTGACCGGCTGGTAGTCGAACTCTTCCAGGCCCACATCTTTGGGGATGTCGATCAACACTGGACCGGGTCGCCCCGTGCTGGCGATGTGGAAGGCCTCGGCCACGATCCGGGCCATCTGCCGGGGGTCGCGCACCACGTAGGAGTGTTTGACAATGGGCAGGGTGATGCCAAAAATGTCAGTCTCCTGAAAGCCATCAGTACCAATCAAATGGCGGGGCACCTGGCCAGTAATGACCACCAGAGGCACGGAGTCCATTATGGCGTTGGCGATGCCTGTCACCAAATTGGTTGCCCCCGGCCCCGAGGTGGCAAAGCACACCCCCACCTTGCCGGTAGCGCGGGCGTAGCCATCGGCAGCATGGGCGGCGGCCTGTTCGTGGCGGACTAGGAAATGTTTGAGTAGCCCTTGGGATTCGGCCTTGTACAGCTCGTCGTAGATGGGCAAGATCGCTCCTCCTGGATAGCCGAAAATGTGCTGCACCCCATGTCGATGCAGGCTATCCACCAGTGCATAGGCCCCTGTTGCCACGATATCTTCTCCCCACTGAAGACGACCGAGCGCTCAACCTGAAGGGTTTGAGCTAGAAGACCAGCCAGCTATTGGCCGGCTTTTTAGGTTGTGTATTTAATTCAACAGTCTAGCAGGGGTTTGCTCCGCAGGGTTGAGATTTGCCTGGGGGGTGGCAACCGGTTTTTTCCTTCACCCTGCTTTTGCCTTGGAGAGCCCTTTAAGGCTGAGCTGTCGCATCCCCAGCAGAGGTGGCTCTAGATGAGAAGGGATCCGCTGCCCTGGGGATCCTGCGCTGCAAAACCTGCCCAGGCCGACGTGAGACCATCCGGTTCTCAGAGGGTTGAACCTGAAATTGATGGCATCCTCCCCTCAATATTTATTGAGGGGATTATTGCCCCTCGAGCTCCCCTACTTCTCTAAAACCTGCTGTTATCTATCTAGGTTTGATGATTGCGATGCTGGTCGGCAACCCGCTGGCTGGCCTCAAGACCGGCCCAGAGCCGGTTTTTGCCCAGTCTTCTGTCTCAGCAATCGATGAAGAAACTATTGGATTGCTCGCTTAGTTGTTCCCGCTGCTTCCGTTGAAGAAGTCGAACTGGAGCGGGAGAATGGGCGCTGGGTTTGGAAGGTGGGGTTTGCCAACGACATTGAGGTCAAAATCGATGGCAGAGCCGGGAAAATTCTAGACATCGATGATGACTGGTAGTTGGGCTGCTGCAAGAGCCCAAGAGAGGGCTGACGAGTTCTATCGGATCCTCGAGCGGCTGCTGCGCAGGATGAGCCATGCCAATTCCAAGGCCGGCCCCAGCACTCGCCAGGCGCGAAAGCAAAGCAGCAGGGATCCCTGTCCGTGCCAGCCGGTGTGGGCGAAGGTCAAGCGCAGGTGGCAAGCCAGCGAGGGGGGGAGGGTTGCCAAAAGCCCTAGGCACTGCCCCGTCAAGGCCGGGTCGGCAAAGCCGATTTCCAGGCCGCCTCGCCAGGACTGGATCTGGATCCCCTCGGCCAACCGCCTCAGAAGGGGCCAGAAGCGAGGCCAGTCGGCAAAGGAGAGACGGCAGCCCACCCAGGCTGGCCAATGCCCGCGAACGTATAGGGACCCGCAGCGCCATTCCCAACCCCGACGGCTGCCCCGCAGAGCCAAGCCCCTCCACCCGCGCCATTCCCCAACCCAGGCGAGGGGGCCCTGCCAAGGCTTGCGGTAGCGCAGCAGGAGCTGTTGTGGCCAGAACAAAAACAGCCCCAACCCCGTGACCAGCAACAGCCCTGCCAGGCGCTGGATGACCTCAGGCCAGCCCATAGCGAGCCAGAAAACGGGGCAAATCGACCACCTGACAGGTATAGGATCCCTGCATGACCAAGCGCCCCTGCTGCGTGATCTTCACCTGAAATTCAATGCGCCTTCCCACCGCTTGCACAACCTCAACCTGAACGTGTAGAGGATCCCCGACCACGGCTGCCGAGCAGTGTTCCAGGGCAAAGCGGATCCCGACGACGGCTTCTTCCCCCTCGTAGAAGGGCTGCAAGGTGTTGTGGCCGCACCGCTCGATCAGCGCCAACAGCGCCGGGGATCCGATCACCCTCACGCCGGGGTTGCCCAGGGCCTCTGCCGTTTGCTCGGGGCCGGGGATCCCTTGCCAGGTGCCGCGGGTGCCGAGAGGAACAGGTTTCACGGTCTGGGAGCCCCAACAGGCGAGGGTGGGCATTTAGCGGGATGCAGTCCTGGACTGCCACAGGCGCCAGCCCTGCCCAAGCAAGAGGCAGAGAACCAGGATCCCGACGAGAACCACCAGCACCAGGGCCCGCTCCAGGCGGGTGGCATAGAACCCCGTCACCGTCCAGTTGCGGCTGAGGTTGGAGCCCAAAATGGCAAGCATAGCCAGGCCCAAAGCTTGGGTCCCTGTCCAAGGTGCCCTTCCCCTTTCTTGGTTTAGGGCTATGGGCTGCAGCGCTGCCAAGATCAAGGCGGTGATCAAGGCTGCCAGCAAGAAGGCCGCCTGCGGCTGGGCGTGGACGAAATAGCCCACCCCCAGCGGCAGGAGCAGGCTGGCCAGCGTCAGGCCGATCCCCGTCGGCAGCGGCCTGTCTTGCCCGTACACCCAGTGGACAAGCGCTGCCAGCCCCATGCTCGCCATGCCCAGGTACAGCGCCGCCGCCACATAGGGCTGGGTGAGGTCGATCCCGGCCACCTGCAGGTTGAACTGGTGCAGCAGGTTTTGCAGCAGGGGTTGGGCCGACAAAAACAGGGCGGCCATTGCCCCCCAGCGGCTGGGAAAAGCCAGACACCCCAGCCCCAGCAGCGCCGCCCCGTAGGATCCCCCCAGCCGCAGCGCCAGCAGCGCCCCACCGCCTACCAGCGTCAGGCTCACACAGGCCCGCCAGAGCAAGGCCTCTTTCCCCTCGGGTGCCGGGATCCCGCCCTCCAAAGCCAGCAGAGCCCACGAGAGCAGCACCCCCGCCCCGTACAGCAGCGCCCAAAAGGGATCCTGGTACAGCCCGTTGCGCACCAGGGCCAAAGCCAGCGCCGTCGCCACCAGCCATCCCACACCGTGCCCCAGGGCCGACAGCAGCCGGTTGGAGCCCACCTCGCTGTCGCGCGAGGACTCCGTCCCGCTGGCGGGAACGGGGAGGATCAGCAGGGGCAGCGTGCCCGCCACCAGGCTGAGGGCAGCCAGCCCCACCGGCAGCAGCACCGACCAAGGGAGATCTTGGGGGGAGCCCATCTCCAGCAGGCGGGATCCCCAGGTCAAGGCGGCGATGCCGCTCCAGCCCTGGCCCAGACCCATCAGCACAGACAGCATCTCCGCCTCGGCCAAGCAGCCCAGCAACGGGATCCCCACCAAGCCCATCCCCAGGCCGCAGCCCCACAGCAGCAGAGAAAAAGCAGCTCCCGCCTCAGATTCCTCGAAAGCACCGCGGGCTAGGCCCCACACGCTGGCCAAGCTGAGCAGCAGCACCGCCAGCCCCTGCCCGGCCCGCCCGCAGCCGCTCAAGCCCAGCAGACCCAACCCCACCAGTCCCCCCAGCAACACCGCTAGCGGGATCGGCTCCGACAACTGTCCCAGCCCTGCCCCCAGCGCCGCCAAGGCTGCCAAGCCCAGCCCCACTGCCGGCTGCCAACGGCGAAGGGATCCCCAGCGGCGATAGCGAATCGCTTCCAACAGCAAAACCACCAAGCCAATTGCAGCCCCAATCGCCAGCGCTCCGCTTACCATCTCCCCCTCCTGACCAACCCTTCCTCAACTATCGCCGATCTTGGTCTGGCCATCGAAGGACTCCGTCCCGCTGGCGCAAACGGCAAAAGGGTTGACAGAAACTTGGTGCCTTATCCCCCAGCCGGGGAAGGGCAATGCCCCAAGCCGCCGAGGCGGTGGCAAAGATAAGCTGGAAAAGAGCAGCGAGCGGGCGTTCATGTCTTCCGAGCATTACAAGTTCGACCTCTTCTTGCGTTACCACCGGGCCCAGGCCCGTTGGGCGCGGCAGTTGGCGGAGCGGCTGGATCGGGAGGGCTTCAAGGTCTGGTTTGACCGCTGGATGCTACAGCCAGGAGACGACCGCCGGCTGGAGCTGCAACTGGCCATCGAACAGTGCCGCTGGGTCGGGGTGGTGGCCTCGCCGGAGTTTGTCGCCAATCCCTGGCCCAGAGATGAGCTCTACAGCGGCTTCTCCCACGCCCCGCCCCGGCAGAACCAGCGCCTGCTGACGCTGCTGCACACGCCCGCCGAGCTGCCCCGCCCCCTGGCAGAAGCGCCGCTGCTGGACTTTAGCGGCTCCGATGAGGATCCGGTGCTGTTCGAGTACCGGGCCCGGGAGCTGATGCACTTTTTGGATCCCAGCTTTCCCGCCCCCGGGGATCTGCAGCGATTTCGGCTGCAATACCGTCGCCGCGAGGAACTCCCTGAAGATGAGGAGGTGCGGGGGTTCCAGGCCTTTTTGCGGGCCATTCAAATGGCCATCCTGCGCATTGCCACCGGCGAAATGCCCTCTGCCACGCCGGAGGAAGGAGCACGCAAGATTGCCATTTTGCAATTTATTCAGCGGCTGTTTCAGTGGAACAGCGCCGACATTCAATTTGAGCGGGCCGAGGAGTGGCGCAAGCGGGGCAACCTGAGCGAGGCGCTGGCCGCCTACGACCGTGCCTTGAACATGGATCCCAACTTTGCCCTGGCCTGGAGCCGGCGCGGCGATGTGCTGGTGCAGTTGGCCCGCTACCGCGAGGCGGTGGACAGCTACAACGGATCCCTGAGCATCAACCCCTACGACGAGGAGACGCGGCTGCGCCTGGCCCTGATTTTGGGGCGCCTGGGCCAGTACAAAGCGGCGGTGGTCAACTACGACAAGGTGCTGGAGAGCAACCCCGAAGATGCCTTGGCCTGGCACAATCGCGGCATTCGCCTCATGCAACTGAAGCGGCCCAAGCTGGCCCTCAACAGCCTGAACAAGGCGCTGCGCTACAACCCCCAACAGCCCCGCACCTGGCTGGCGCGTGGGATCGTGCTGCGGCGGCTGCGGCGGCCCAGCTCGGCGGCGGCCAGCTTTGCCCGCGTCCTGAAGCTCAACCCCAGAAGTGGCCGGGTCTGGCGCTACCAAGGCAATGCCCTGTTCCACTGCCAGCGGCTGCGCTCGGCCATCGAGTGTTACAAGCGCTCGCTGCGGCTGCGCCGCCGGGATCCCATTACGCTCCACAACCTAGGGGTGGCTCTGCTGCGCCTGGGGCAGTATCGGCTGGCCAGCAAGGCCCTGGAACGTGCTCTGCGCTACGACGCCGACAACCCCAAAAGCTGGTATGCCCGCGGCGTGGCCTTCCAGAAATTGGGCTACCTGAGGGAGGCTTGCATTCACTTCGAGGAAGCCCTGAAAATCCGGCCAGAGGACTTCCCGGCTCGCTACGCCCTGGCGGTGGCCCAGCAGGAGCTGGGGCAATACGAAGCCAGCCTGGAGCAGTTCCGGCGCCTGGTGCAACAGCGTCCCGGCAGCTTTGCCTGCTGGTTTGGCCAGATCACCAGCCTGCGGCGCTTGGGCCGGTTGGAAGAAGCCCTTGCTGCCGCCCAACAGATGACCCGCCTCAACGAACGGGATCCCTGGGGCTGGTTTGCCTTAGGGCTAGTGTATGGCGACCTGAAAGAGGCAGAAAAAGCGGTGGAGGCCTACTCGCGGGTTTTGCAGCTCACCCCAGAAGACGCGGTGGCCCTCAACAACCGCGCCTGGGAGGCCCTGAAGCTGGGGAAATTGGAGCTGGCTCTAGCCGACGCCCAACGGGCCACAGAACTGGAGCCGCAGCGGCCCGCCTTCTGGCATACCTTGGCGCTAATCCAACTACAGGCCGGCCAGCGGGAGGCGGCCCAGGCCAGTTTGCAGCGCTGCCTGGAACTGGATCCCCAGTTTCAGCCGGCCCAAGCTGCTCTGCAGGAGCTGAACCGCGCCGGCTCCAGCTCGCCGACACCGTTGCCGGGCAACTTTGCCGAGAGCCCTGCTGCTGACGCGCCGGCAGGAACGGCGCTGCCAGAACTGAAAACCCTCACCCCTCAAGAGGAGCCGCAACCGGTAGACCGTAGGCCCCTACCGGATCCCTCCGCTTAGCCCTTGTCTTGTGCCAATCCCCACAACGCCCTGACTGGATTTATGCCCAGGGACAGCTTGCCTCCCTGCCTGACAAAACTCCACCGGCTCAGGGCTATGTAGACCATCCGCGAACTGAAGCGCGGAAGCAGGCTACTGAGCAGGGGGAGAACCTCAGCCTTAGCAATATACAAACTGTGCTGTTCAGAGGGGCCGTCAGCTCTCCCCCGTTCACAGCAAGGGCAGGCCGCGCAGTCGTCGCAGTTGGTTGATATGGGCTGGGCAATCACACCCGAACAGGGCAATGGCGGCGTTGCTCTCTTCGAGGGTGAACTCCAAGAAAAGATGCTCCGCCGCCTCGACCTCAGCTTCAGATGGGTTGGGATCCCCTATCTCTGGCCAAGGGAGCGGGTGCCGCCACGGCAAAGAACGAGAGCGGACAACACTCAGATCAAATTGAGGCACCTCCAGAGCAGAAGCCCAAGCCATAGGAGCAGGCGACAGCAGCAACGCCCACAGAGCCGGTGTAGCCCACCTAGCCCAACGCCAATAGAAATGAGGGATCCCTGCCATCAATCTGACCAACTCACCGTAGCGGTAGTGTACCACTGGTTTTGGCTTCTGTCAGGAAAGAGAAACTCCATCAGCCGAAATGACCGTAAAGTGGTTGAGCTTACAGCCTGTTAAGGACTCAAGGGGTACAATAGCAGCACTTAGCAAACCAACTTTGGAAGGAGGATGGATTGATCAGTAGTAAAGAAGTCTTCACTATCTGCTCCATGCTATATTTCCCAATTCTGCAAAGCTGCCGAATAAAATGCTTCAACACCGACCACATCATCTCAATGGGATTCAACTCCGGCGCATACACAGGCAGGTATAGGATTCGTGCTCCTGTCCCCCTAATCAATTCCTCAACTTCCCGACTCTTGTGGATATTTAAATCCTTCCTCGCATCTAGCTTCGGACATAGCTCGCTTCTCAAAAACTCCAAAAAATCTCCTTTCTTCATCCCACCCTTGATGACACGACAGCCAACTACACCTCTCAAGGAAATAGCTCCAATAACCGTATACTTTTCACCCTTGTATCT
>Ga0308391_1000017_pt1 | contig 60464 bp, 54 predicted proteins | sample Hotspr20Samplet1_FD_202363 | JGI IMG/M metagenome (GOLD analysis project Ga0308391, IMG submission 202363) | Hot spring phototrophic mat microbial communities from Octopus Spring, Yellowstone National Park, Wyoming, United States - 20050623_t1 ... | reverse complement strand
CGCGTGGTGCTCGGCGAACCGCCGCCCGTCTCCGAGCGGACACCGGCCTGGGCGAAGATGCATCTGCTCGCGGTGACGGCCGAATACGGCGGCCGGGTGCGCGTGCTGCTGTCCAATCTAGAGCAAGGCGCCGATTACTTTGCGGCGTACAAGAACGCCTTTGGCAAGACCCCGGAGGAGATCGATCGCGAGGCGGCAGCCTACGCGCAAGAGGGCGTCTTCGAGTTGCGCAAGCTCACCGGCGCGCCGATCGATCCGGCGCGCGACTACCGCGTGCGCGACGTTGCCGACTCGCAGGCGGCGGTGCTGCTGGCCGACTTAAAGGAGGGCGAGGCGGCGCAGGCCGCCTACCGGGATGTTCTCAATCGCTACGGCTCCTCGCCTGAGGCGCTAGAAGGTCTCGGACTTTACGCCGAGTCGGTCGCCGCCGGAAGCGCCAGTGCGCGTTGTCACTTCGAGCACGCGCTGGGCCTGGGCGATTCCGAGAAGGCACGCGCCACCCTCGAGAAAGCGGCGGCTCTCAACCCGCGGTGGGCCGAGCCCCTTTATCGCCTGGCCCTGCTCGCGCCGGATGCCTCCGAGAGGCTGCGGTACCTCAGGAAAGCGGTCCAGCTTGCGCCACGCAACGCCTCCTACTGGGAGGCGCTGGCGGAGGCGGCGCTGGCGGCCAAAGAGTTTCAGGAAGCCGGCAAAGCTTGGGCGGCAGCCGAGCGGGCGGCCCGTGATCCCGAGGAGCGCGAGCGCCTGCGCCTGGCGCGACGCCGCGTCGAAACCGAACGCACCCTCCAGGCGGAGGAAAACAGGCGCCGTGAGCGGGACGAGATCGCGCGGCTCAAAGAGAAGCTGCTTGAAAACATACGGGAAGCCGAGGCGCGCGTGGCGCGCAAAAACGCGGAAGCGCCTCCCGGCGAAAAGGTGGTCGAATGGTGGGACGATCCCCGGCCGTCGGAGAAGCTCAAGGGAAGGCTTGCCCAAGTCGACTGCATCGGCGCGCAAGCACGCCTCGTCGTCGACACTTTGGAGGGCAAGCGGGTGCAGCTTCTGGTTCGGGATGCCACTCAGGTGGTGATCGTGGGCGAGGGCGAACAGACGCTCCGCTGCGGTCCGCAAAAGCCTCCGCGTGAGGTCGAGATCGAGTTTGTGCCGCAGACGGATGCCAGGCTCAAGACAACCGGCGACGTGAAGTTGATCGAATTCGTCCCATGATCTTTCGGCTGCCGGCGCGTTGGGGCGCTTTCGGAGTCGTCACGCTGGCTACGGCGCTCAACTACCTGGACCGGCAGCTTCTCGCCGCGGTGGCGCCGGAGGTCCGCTACGAGTTCGGGCTGACGAGCGCCGAATACGGCTTGCTCATTTCGGCCTTCTCCTTGGCCTATGCGCTCAGCTCGCCCGCGGCAGGCCTGTTTATCGACCGGGTTGGTTTGAAAGCGGGAATCAGCATTCTGGTCGCCCTCTGGTCAATGGCGGCGATGGCCACAGGCTTTGTGGGGAGCTTTGCGGCGCTGCTCGTGGCGCGAGCCTGGCTCGGGTTGGCCGAATCGGGCGGGATCCCCGCTTCGGGCAAAGCCAATGCGCTCTACCTACCACCTAAAGAGAGGGCCCTCGGCGCCGCGCTCAACCAGATCGGGCTGAGTCTGGGCGCCGCGGCCGCCCCGCTTCTGGCCGCCTGGCTGGCGGCGGACTACGACTGGCGGGCCGTCTTTCTGGTCGCCGGCGCGCTCGGCTTCCTCTGGATTCCGCTGTGGCTTGCCACGGCGCGGGCGGTTCCGCCCAAAAGCGAGACGCCGCAGAGCTCACTGCCGCTCGGTGAACTCGCCGGCGACACGCGGCTCTGGGGTCTGGCGGCCGCCAACGTGCTAGCCATGGTGCTGTTCAGCCTTTGGTCGAACTGGACGACGCTGTTGCTGGTCTCTGAGTACGGCCTCAGCCAGGCGGAAGCTAACCGGCGCTTCGCCTGGATTCCGCCGATCGCAGCCAACTTGGGCGGGCTGGCCGGAGGCTGGGCGGCTCACCGGCTGATCCGCGGCGCCCAGACGCAGCCGGCGCGCCTGCGGGTGTGTCTCGGGAGCGCCCTGGCCTTGCTCGCAACGGCTGCCGTTCCGCTGTCGCCCTCGGCCGAGTGGGCAACGTTTCTCATCGCCCTCAGCTTTTTCTTCACCGTCAGCATGAGCGTCAACATCTACGCCATGCCGCTCGATCTGTTTGGAGCGGCTCGAGCGGGTTTCGCCGTTTCCGTTTTGACCTTCGCTTTCGGCCTCATGCAAGCCGTGCTTTCGCCGACGATCGGCGCGCTGATCGATCGTTATGGCTTCGGCCCGGTTTCGGTGGCCGGATCGGTGGCTCCGCTGGCCGCCTACGCCATTCTGCGCCGCACGACCGCATCCTTGCGGATCCGCCGCGCGCGGCCGGCGGATCTGGAGGCGATCGCCCGGATCCAGCGTACCTCGCCGCAAGCGGCTCAGTGGGCGCCGCAGGCCTATCTGGCTTACGACTGCCGGGTTGCGGTCAGCGGGCGGGAGGTTGTGGGTTTCATCGTCCTGCGCCGGTCGGCCGACGCCGAATACGAGATCCTGAATCTAGCTGTCGAGGCCGGCGCGCGCCGCCGCGGCATCGCCACGGCCCTGATCCGCAGCGTTGTGCGAGGTCGCTCCGGCGTGTTCTTCCTCGAGGTCAGAGAATCGAACCAAGCGGCGCAAGCCTTGTATCGGCGCCTCGGATTCCAAGAGGCAGGCCGGCGGCCCGGCTATTACACGGACCCGTACGAAGGGGCTATTGTCATGCGATTTCAATCGTGTTAATGTCTCTAGTGGCGGCCTATGGCGGCACGCGGAACCGCCCGAAACAGCCGATGAGACGCGACGTTTCCAACGGAGCCCCTCTTCGACTCTGCTGCCGACCCACAACCGAAACCAAGCAACACGAAGTCCTCAGGGAGGCATCGATATGGAGAAACTGAGCCTGGAAGAGCTGAAATCGCGGTTGCTGGAGACCGATGAGGAGTATCGGCGTCTGGCGATGGCGCACGCAGAGTACGCCCGCAAGATTGAAGCTCTGGAGGCTTTACCCTACCTTTCCGAGGAACAAAAGCTCGAGGAGATCAAGCTGAAGAAGCTCAAACTTCACGCCAAGGACATGATGGCGCAGATCCTGAACCGTTACCGGACTCAGGCGGTCTGAACCTAAAGTCGGGCGCGCCGCAAGGGGCCGACGATTTGCCCTTGCACTGACGCAGGCGCGGTGGTATGCTTGGAATGACGTGGATTGATTTAGGCTCCGCGCCCGCGGAGCTGGCTAATTGCAACCACGTAAAAAAAGTGCTAAAGGCGAATCGGCTCTTCTTCAAGGAGCTGTAGCCCCGTAACGTCTGTTCCGGGCGCTGTGGGGTTTTCAGGGCCGATTACGCTTGAGCCTTGAACAGGCGTCCTCGAGTAGGGCGCGGGAGGTGTTATGAGCGTAGGGCCCGAGGCCGCTCCCTCTTTTCCCGCCCTTAGGGGAAACGAAGGGGAGCTGGTGAGTGTGCGCGTCTGCGTTGAGCCGCGATCGCTCGAGATGTTGCTCGATGCGCTCGCCGGCCTGTCGTTTCCCGTCAATCCGCAGATTTACCACCAGGCGTGCGTGAGCTATGTCGATCCCGACGACCGCGAAGAGCTCGTTCCGGTGACGCTGGTGGAATTTCCGGCTTTCTCCGAGCGTGTCGCCGAGGTCAGACAAGCATTGCGGGCCAACGGGCTGTCGGCCGCCGCGGTGGATGTGCGAAGCATGCTGGAGGAGTTGCGCTCGGATGCCGACGCCGACCGTGCCTTCGAAGGGCAACCCAAGCGGCGAGTGAAGATCTATCGTCACCTGCCGATGAGCCGGCAGGCAGCGGAAGTTCTCTCGGCTCAAGACCGGCGGTGGCCCCACGGCAAGCCCTAAGCTGCGCGGAGTCCGTCAAACAGCTCTCGCAACGCTCGAGCGGGCGCGGAGAGAACGATCAGGGCGCCCCCACTCTGCCATCAATCCCTTCAGGCGGTGGTAGGCCTCTTTGGGGGTGAGGTCGGGACGCAGCAGACCGCCGTGGGGGATGAAGGCCGGATCGGAGAAGTCCCACCAGGAGATGGCCTCGATCTGCGGTTTGCTGTAGCAGATCGTATAGAACTGCTCGATCCAGTCGGCTTGGATCCGCTCGCTCCACTCCGAGCCGTGCCAGACCCGGCGGCCGGGCCTGCGGATCTCTTCTCCCATGCGCACCGGCTCGTTGGCCGAGGAGATGCCCAACTCGGTGATATGGATCGGCTTTCCGAAGACGAAGAACCGCTCGAGTTGCCGCTCGATTTCGAGCATGTCCCGCTGCGGATTGTAAAGCTGCAAGCCGATTGCTTCGTAGGGGACTCCGGCGTCCTCGACGGCGCGGTGATACTCCAAAACGCTCCGAATGGGCCTGCGCATCTCGCCCTTGTAGTTACGGCCCGTGGCCACATACTCGCTCCAAGTGCAGCAGGAGTTCACGATCCGGAAAGCGGTCGGATCGGCCAGCCGCACCGTCTCGGCCGCCAGTCGGGTCATCTCGAGCAGCTGCTCGTGAGAGAGGTTGAGCTCGTTGGCCCAGTCATGCGCCTCGTTGATCACGTCCCAGACGTGAATCCGGGAACGGAAACGCATCACGCTTTCGAGCACATATTGGCGGCAGCTCGTCTTCAGCTCCGCCCAGGACTTCTTCCGGAGGAAGTCGGGAATTCCGGCGTAATGAAACCAGACCAGCGGATGGCCCTTCGTCAGGATCGACGTGCCCGCCATTTTCTGCAAGATGGCTTCGGCGGCGGAATAGTCCGGACTGCCCTCGACCTTCTCGGTCTGCGCCCGGTAGAAGGGGAGCGTGGCGAAGTTGAGCAGCTCGTTATAGAGTCTGGCGTATGCCTCCGAGCGTGCATAGCCGAACGCATTCGAGCCGAAGAGAAAGCCCGGCCGCGGCCCTTGCCGGCGGATGCGGTGGCGGGCCCGCTCCAAGGCAGCCATCTCGCCGGCCCACATCAAATCGGTGAGCGCCTCGTTGGGAAAGCCGGCGCGTTCGCCGACGTCCCGCGCGGCGCTCGCTTTGGCCAGGGCGGCCTCCCCTCGCGAGATCCGTTCACGAAGACCGGGGCTGAACTCGACTCCTTCGGCCTGCGCGGTCCTCATGTACCGCTTGAGAAGGGCCGTCCGGCTGCGCGCGAACTCGTAGTTGAGAATGAGCTCGCCTGGAGATTGCGTGTAGAGCGTCCCGCCGTTATCGGCGTAAAGATAAACCTCGCCGAAGTCACGAACCGGCAAGATCATCATGATCTCGAACGGCCGCGCGGGCAGCTCAACGACAGCCGAGCCCGCGCCGGTGAGTCGCGGTCTGATCTCGAAGGGGCGGCCGTCGCGGTCCGTCAGATACAGCGTTTCGAGCAGCTCGGGGGGACAGGGCTGGCCGCCGGGAAGGAAGGCGCGGACTTCGAGCACTGGAGGCGGGCCGGCGCGGAGGGCTCCGGCGGCTGCGGCCGCCACTGTTGCCGCCCATTGCCGGCGGTTGAAACCTCTGGCTTGCATGACTGATTCCTAGCACGTTTGTGACGCCGCATCCAGAGCGAGGCGCGGCTCACCGTGCCGTAGAATGCAAGGTGTGGGGGTGATTCTTTCGCGCGAGGCTGTCTTGGCCCTTCGGCAGAAATGGAAGCGCGAAGGCAAGAGGGTCGTCTTCACCAACGGCTGCTACGACGTGCTTCACCCCGGACATATCCGGCTGCTCGAGCGCGCCAAGAGCTTGGGCGACGTGCTGATCCTGGCCCTCAACGCGGACTCGAGCGTACGGCGCCTGAAGGGCGCGAGCCGGCCTCTCGTGCCGGAGTTCGAGCGCGCCGAGCTGGCTGCGGCGCTCGAGGCCGTCGACGTCGTGACGTTCTTTGACGAAGACACCCCGACGGCGCTGATTGCCGCTTTGCTGCCCGACGTGCTGGTCAAAGGGGCCGACTGGTCGCACTTCATCGCGGGCAGGGAGGAGGTCGAGGCCGCCGGCGGCCAAGTGTTCGCCCTGCCGCTCGAGCCGGGCTATTCGACCACGGGGATCGTCGACGAGATCCTGGCGCGCCGGTCTTGATTCACCCGAATCTCCGCGACCTGTTTGTCGAACTGAGCCGGCATACCGCATTCCAGGAGCTCTTGCGGCGCCTGGAGGCGCTGCGGGTCGGAGGTCAGGCGGAGACGGTCCCGCTGGGCGGGCTCACCGATACGGCCAAGGCTCTCTACTTGGTCCTGCTCTGGCAAGCGGCGGGAAATCCCTTGCTGGTGGTGGCCGGCGACTCGCATCAGGCGGAGAGCCTGGCCGAGTTGGTCCGGGCGTTTTTCGATCTGCTGGTGGCCGATACGGGTGCGCCGCGACCGGTGCTGGTGCCGGCGCCCGACGCTCTGCCTTACCAGAACCTCTCTCCCCATCCGGAGATCTGCGAGGAGCGCGCCGTCGCCCTGTGGCGCTTGGCCGAGGGGCGCGCTTCGATCGCGGTCGCACCGGCCGCGGCCGCTCTGTTCCGGAACGAATCGGCCGAGCATTACCGGGGCCTGGCCCTGGAGCTGGCGATCGGCGAGGAGATTCCGCTCGAACTTTTGGTCGATCACTTGGAGAGGACCGGATACAGGCGGCGCGACCCCGTGGAGATGGTCGGGGAGTATTCGGTCCGGGGCGGCATCCTGGACGTCTTTCCGCCGGAAGCGGAGCACCCGGTGCGAATCGAGCTCGTCGGCGACACGATCGAATCGCTACGGCGATTCGAAGTCGCCACGCAGCGCTCGATCTTCCGCATTGAGCAATGCCTGCTGCTCCCGCTTGCCGAGTGGCCGCGCGAGCGCCGATTGCTCGCCGAGCTGGCCGAGCGGGCCGGCCTCGCCCATCCGCCGCCGCCCGGCGAAGCGTTCCCCGGCTGGGAGTTCTGGGTGCCGCTCGTGCGCCCCCGCACGTCGTCGCTAGCGGCTCTGGATCCGACGGCGCTTTTGGTGATCTCTGAGCCGGAGTCGGTCCGCCAGGCCGCCGACAGGCTTTGGGCGCGGCTTAGAGAAGCGCCCCGCGGGGCCGGCCTCGCCCCCGAGGCGAACTTCCTCACCTGGGAGCAATGGTCGCAAGAGACGTCGGGGCGGCTGCGCGTGGAGTTGCGCGAACTGGGGCTCGGCGCCTCGGGCGAGGCGCTTCGCATCGCCTCGCGCCCGGCGCTCGCCTTTCGCGGCAACGTACCCGCGGCGGTCGCCGAGACGCGCTCCCTGGTCGAGTCGGGTTATCGCGCGGTCTTCTTTGCGCCGTCGGCCGGTGAGGTCGAGCGTCTAGCTGACATCTTTTATGAGTACGCCGTGCCGTTTCAGATCGGACGGGAGGCGGCCGAGGGCACGCCGCCCTATCTGCGCGAGAGAGCCTACGTTGCCGGCGCGGTCTCGTCGGTGTATCTTGTGCGGGCGCTGGTCCGGCGGGGAACCCTGCTGCCGGAACCGCGGGTGGCGCTTATCGGCTCAGAGGACCTGTTTGAATCCTCGGCGCTCGTGGCCAGGCCCGGTGCGAGGCGGCGTGCGGGGGCGGCCTTCGCCGCCGATATCGGCGATCTCAAGCCGGGCGACTATGTCGTGCACGCCACGCACGGCGTCGGGCGGTTCCTGGGGCTCAGAGAGCTCTCTAAGGACGGCTACTCGGGCGACTTCATGCTGCTCGAGTATGCGGACCAGGCCCGGCTCTACGTCCCTCTGACACGGCTCGACCTGGTGCAGAAGTACCGAGGCACCGGCGACGTCACGCCCAAGCTGGACCGGCTAGGCGGCGCCACCTGGAGCCGCACCAAGGCCCGGGTGAAGGCCAAAGTGCGCGACATGGCCGAGGAGCTGCTGCGGCTGTACGCCGAGCGCCAGTTGGCGCAGGGCCATGCCTTCTCGCCGGACAGCGACTGGCAGCGCGAGTTCGACGAGGCGTTCGAATACACGGAGACGGCCGACCAGCTTACGGCCATCGAGGAGATCAAGCGCGACATGGAACGGCCGCAGCCCATGGACCGCCTCCTGTGCGGCGACGTCGGCTACGGCAAGACGGAGGTGGCCATGCGCGCGGCGTTCAAAGCGCTCGGCGACGGCAAGCAGGTGGCGGTGCTGGCGCCGACCACCGTGCTGTGCTTGCAGCACTATGAGACCTTCCGGAACCGCTTCGCCCCGTTTCCGGTGCGCATCGAGATGCTCAGCCGCTTCCGCTCGCTGCGAGAGATCGACGCCGTGCTCAAGGATCTGGCCGCGGGCAAAGTCGATATCGTCATCGGCACGCACCGGCTGCTGTCGAAAGACGTCGAGTTCGCCGACCTCGGCCTGCTGATCATCGACGAGGAGCAACGCTTCGGCGTGCGGCACAAGGAGCGGCTCAAACAGCTCCGCAAAAACGTCGATGTGCTGACGATGACGGCGACGCCGATTCCGCGAACTTTGCACATGGCGCTGCTCGGGCTGCGCGACCTCAGCGTGATCGAGACGCCGCCGAAGGACCGGCTGGCGATTCAGACGGTGGTGACCCATTTTGACCCGGCGATCGTCAAAGCCGCCATTGAGTTGGAGCTCGCGCGCGGCGGCCAGATCTACTACATCCACAATCGCGTGGAGACGATCTGGGAACGGGCGGCACTCATCCAGCAACTGGTGCCGCAGTGCCGGATTGCGGTCGGGCACGGGCAGATGGCGGAGGCGGCACTCGAAAAGGTGCTGCTCGGCTTCATGCGGGGCGCCTACGACGTCTTCGTCAGCACGACGATCGTCGAAAACGGCTTGGACATCCCGCTCGCCAACACCATTCTCATCGAGAATGCGCATCTGTACGGCCTGGCCGAGTTGTATCAATTGCGCGGGCGCGTGGGGCGCTCCAACCGGCGCGCCTACGCCTACCTGCTGGTTCCGCCGGAGGCCGAGCTGAGCGAGGTGGCGCGCAAGCGCCTGGCGGCGCTCAAGGAGTTCAGCGACTTAGGCTCGGGCTTCAAGGTCGCCGCGCTGGATCTTGAGCTGCGCGGCGGGGGGAACCTGCTCGGGGCTGAACAGCACGGCCATATCAATCTGGTTGGATTCGACACCTATTTGCGCCTGCTCGAGCAGACAGTCCAGGAGCTCAAGGGCGAGGAGGCGCCGCCGGAGATTCACTCGCGCCTGAATCTCGGCCTCGACATCCGCATCCCGCCGGAATACATCGCCGACGAACACCAGCGGCTTCGTGCCTACAAACAGATCGCTGAGGCCCGGGACCGCGGTGAGACCCAGCGGGTGCTCGGCGAGCTGGAGGACCGCTACGGGAAGGCGCCGGAGGCCGTGCACAATCTGTTGCAATTCACCTTGCTCAAGAGCTTGGCCGAGCGGTTGGGCATCGAGGCGATCGAGCGGCGGGCCGGCGCCGTCCACATCAAATTCCATCCCGAATCTCGCGTCCAGCCCGAGCGGCTGATGCGGCTGGTCAGGGAGATCCGAGGCTCCCAGTTCACGCCGGCGGGCGTGCTGCGGCTGCCGCTCGACGGCGAGCCGAAGGCGCCGGAGCTTTTGACCAAGCTCGAGCAACATTTGAGCCGGCTCGCTTGAGGTGCGCCGCCGGCGCCGTTCTGATAAGATCACTGGTCGCGGCGTTGAAGCTGTCCGCCCGTCGCCGTTCCCAAGGAGAGGTTCGATGCTCATTGTTGCTGCGATTCTGGCCATTTTCGTCTATGGGATGATCGCCGCCATGCTCGGCACGATTCTGCCTAACCTGTCCGAGCGGTTCCGACTGACACCGCGGCAAAACGGCACCATCGCCATGGCGCAGGCGATCGGGCTGATCATCGCCTCGATCTCGGTCGGCCCCCTTGTCGACAATCAGGGGAAAAAGGTGGGGCTGGTGCTGGGCCTGGCTTTGGTCGCCATCGCTTTGTTCCTGCTGCCCAAATCCACCGGCTACCGCTCGATTCTGGTCTACCTGTTGGTGCTCGGCCTTGGCGGCGGCATCATCGTGACCGGCGCCAACGCCCTGGTCAGCGACATTGGCGCCGAGCGCCGCGCCAGCGTCCTGAACCTGCTCAATCTGTTCTTCGGCCTGGGCGGCCTGGCCACCCCGTTCATCTCGGCGAACTTGCTTAACAAAGACGCCTTCAAGCTTTGCTATCTGACCGCGGTTCTAACGGCGATCACGCTCGCCGTTCATCTCGGAGCGCCGATTCCGCCGCCGACCGGTGAGCGCAGCTTCCAGCTTTCCGAAGCGGGCCTGCTGCTCGGCGACCCGACGCTCTATCTGCTGGCCCTTCTGCTGTTCCTCTACGTGGCTTGCGAGGTGGGCGTGTGGAACTGGCTGCCGCGGCACCTCATCGCGCAGGGCATCGACGAAGGCCGCGCCTTGAACATCCTCTCGCTCGGCTTCGCCTTGGGCTTGTTGATCGGCCGGGTCTTCGGAGCGGGCATTCTGATGGGAATTCAGCCGCAGGCGGTGACGCTCGGCGCCTCCGTCCTGATGATCGTGACCACCTACCTGGCGCTTCAGACGCGCGATCCGAAGATCTCCTGGGTGGCGGTCTTTTGCGCGGGACTCGCCATGGCGCCGGTCTTTCCCACGACGCTGGCCATGGTGGGCAACCACTTCGATAAGGCGACGGCGACGGCCATGGGCATCGTGATCACCAGCGGCTGGATCGGCCTGGCGGTGAGCTCGAAAATCATCGGCGGCATCGCCGGCGGCGAGCCGAAGCGTTTAAAGAAAGCCCTGCTCGTGCTCCCGGCCTTCTCCGTGGCGATGGTGGTGGTGCATCTGGGCCTCTGACGTTGGAGCGGCGGCTGCCGGCGTGGTCGGCGCTCGCGCCGCTGCGGCGGATTCACGCCGCGGGCGTTCTCATCCAAGCGGGAGGTTATCGATCAGACGCGTCGCGCCGATCCAGGCGGCGACGGCGATGAGCGCCCCCTCGCCCACCGTCTCGATCGGCTGCATCTCGCCGTCCACGATTTCGAGATACTCGATGCGCACCTCGCTTCGGGTGGCGAAGATCTCTTCGGCGATTTGTTTGAGCCGATGCGCATCTCGAAGACCCCGGGCCGCCGCCCGGCGCGCCGCCTCGAGTCCCTGATAAAGCACTGCCGCCGCTCGCCGTTCCTGTTCGCTGAGTCGCACGTTCCGCGAGCTCAGGGCGAGTCCGTCCGCCTCGCGCACCGTGGGGACGGCGACGATCTCCACGGGAACGTTTAGATCGGCCACCATGCGGCGCACGACGGCAAGCTGCTGCGCGTCCTTTTGGCCGAAGTAGGCGCGATCGGGCTGCACGATCATGAACAACTTCATCACCACGGTGGCCACGCCGCGGAAGTGGCCGGGCCGGAATCGACCGCAGAGGTGGTCGGTGAGGCGTTCGACGTCGACGAAAGCAAGCTGGGGTGCGGGATACATCTCGCCTTCGCCCGGCGCAAACACCAGGTCGACGCCGAGTTGTGCACAGTAGTTCAGGTCGGCCTCGAGCGTGCGCGGGTAACGCTCAAAATCCTCGGCCTGGTTGAACTGAATCGGGTTGACGAAGATGCTGACAACGACCGTGCCGCACTCCCGGCGGGCGCGCTCGATGAGGCGGCCGTGCCCGGCATGCAGAGCCCCCATGGTGGGCACCAGGGCGATGGGGGAGGCGTCGGGGCGGCGGCGGGCGAGGAAGGCGCGCAACGGTGCGATCTCGCGGATGAGCTCGGGTTTCATCGCGGTTCGGGGAATTTGCCGTCCCGGACCTCTTGGGCGTAGCGCCGGGCGGCTTCGATGATCTCGGCGCCGAGGTTGGCGTATTGGCGGACGAAAGGCGGAACCCGCTCCGGCGTCAGCCCCAGGGCGTCATAGCAGACCAGCACCTGGCCGTCGCAGTAGGGCCCGGCTCCGATGCCGATCGTGGGCACCGCGACCGACTCGGTGACGCGCCGGGCCACCTCGTCCGGGATCGATTCGAGCACGATGGCAAACACCCCGGCCTGCTCGAGCAGCCGGGCATCCTCGACCAGGCGCGCCGCGTCCTCCTCGGCTCGGGCCTGGCGGCCGAAGCCGCCCAGCCGGTGTACCGATTGAGGCGTCAACCCGAGATGGCCCATCACCGGAATGCCGATTTCACCCAGGCGACGCACGGCGTCGGCGATCGGGCGCCCGCCCTCCATCTTGACCGCCGCCGCGCCGCCCTCCTGAATCAGCCGCCGTGCGCCGTGCACCGCTTCGGAGACGCTGCCCTGATAGGTGAGAAACGGCATGTCGGCCACCACCAGGGCACGCCGCACGGCCCGCGCCACCGCGCGCGTGTGATGCACCATGACGTCGAGCGTCACCGGGATGGTGGTCTCCTCGCCCATGATGACCATGCCGAGCGAGTCGCCGACGAGCAGGATCTCGATGCCCGCCTCTTCAAGCAGGCGCGCGAAGGAGGCGTCGTAGGCGGTGAGCATGGCGATCTTCTCGCCGCGGCGCTTCTTGTCCTGGATGTCGGTTACGCGCACGCGCCGGGGCCTGTCGATCATTCGTGGTCCAATCCGCTCAGGAGTCGTTCGATTTCGGATGCCCGGGTCTCTTCGAGACCGCTTCGGCGGGCCAGACCGATAGTGTAGCGCGCCGCGGCTCGGTAGAGTTCCCGTAGCGGTTCCGGCTCGCCGGCCAGCGCCGCCCAGTGGGCGCGGACACTTTCGACGTCTCCGCGGGCGAAAGGACCCGTCAGAGCGCGCTCGGGTCCGAGACGCAACGCATTGGCCACGCCGGCGGTAACGAGCGGCGTCAGGGCGGCCAGGGCTTCTTCGCGCCTCAAGCCGGCTTGGCCGAAGAGGGTTACTCCGGCATCGAGCAGCGCGGCGAAGAAGTTGCAAGCCATCACCGCGCCCGCGTGGTAGAGCGGGCGCCTCTCATCGGGGATTTCGAATGCGTGGCCGCCGATGAGATCCACGATGCGCCTGGCCCAGGCGCACGCGCGCGCCTCGCCGCTCAAGGCGAACCACGCTCCGGGCAAGGCGGCGACGCCTTGAGCCGGGGTGGGAACGGTCTGCAAGGGATGCAGCGAGCCGCAGCCGACGCCCTTGCGAGCCAGCGGCTCGAGCGCCGCTGGCCCTAGCGTCCCGCTGGTGTGCAGCGCCAGCCCCTTGAGGCCTGAGGCGGCCAACAGGGCTGCCACGCTCGGAATGGCATCGTCGGAAACGGCGATGAGAACGCGGCCTGCCACACGGGGCAGTTCGGCGTAAGGGAGTGCCGCCACGTCTTCTCCCATAAAAGCCGCCGCCGCCCGCGCGCGGTCGAGTTCGCGGCAAGCGACGGCGGCAATGGGCTCGCCCCGGTCACGCAGAAGGCGGCCCAGGGCCTGTCCGAGACGGCCGCCCCCGGCGATGCCGATTGGACCCGCCTCGAAGGCGCTCATCAGCTAGAGTGTGGCACAGCCGCGCAGGGCCGCGCCGCACTCTAGCGTTTCAGAGTCGTGAGGTCTTTACCAATACAGCTTGAGCCCGAGCTGCATGCGCCGCGGCTGATTCAGCGTGCTGGTCACCCGGCCGAAATCCGGCGACTGCACGTTGCGGCTGCCCGGATTGAACCGCGGCGTATTGAAGGCGTTGAACATCTCCCAGCGCAGATCGAACCGCACGGACTCGGTGATCGGGAAACTTTTCGCCAGCGAGAAGTTCGCTTCGTTCAGCCATGGCATCCGGGCTTTGGGATTGTGCCGCGTGGTGTTGCCCGGCCGTTCGGTCGACTGCGGTCCGAAGTAGGAAGCCGGCTGGAAGAAACGGTCCCCGCCCAGCCAGTTCGGGTTCTTGTGCTTGACCACCCAGCCCTCATAGGTCGGCGCGTGCGCGGCGTTTCGGCCGTTGAAGACCGGGAAGGTCACGTTGTTGAAGAGCTCGAGCGGGAAGCCGCTGGCGTAGAAATGGATGCCGGCGATGCGCCAGTTGCCGAGGATCCAATGCAGCGGCGTATTGCTCATCCAGCGCTTGCCCTTGCCGAACGGCAGCTCGTAGATGTAGGCCAACTTGATGTTGTGCGTCTGGTCGTACTGGCCGATCGATTTCTCCAACCGCCGGTTGTAGTGGTCGAGCGCGCTGTTGTCGGCGTCATAGGAGTCGGCGTCGGTGATCAGCTTCGAGATCACGTAGGAGCCCTGAAGCGTCAGCCCGGCCGAATAGGCCTTCTCGATCTTGAACACCGCTGCATGATAGGTCGAGTGACCGCTCTTGTCGCCGTGGCCCGAGGCCGTATCGATGTTGAGGTACTGCGGGAAAGGTCTCAGCGCCTGCGCGACGCTCACCGGGGCACAGGTGCGGCTGAAGTCGCAGTTGATGTTTTGATAGGGACGGCTCAAACCGGCTGCCCGCGCCGCCGCGGAATCGATGCTGCTGGTCAGCAGCGCGCGGCCGTATCGCTCGAAGAGACTGAAGGGGACCTGATTCATGCGCTTCAGGCCGGCCACCAGGTGCGCGCCGATGGTGGCGTTGTAAGCCGCCTCGACGACGAGCGAGCTTGAAAGCTGGCGCTGAAGCGAGAAGGTCCACTGATAGTTGGTGGGCAACTTCACCGCCTCGTTGTCCCAAAAGGCGGTGTTGTTGCCGTTGGAGAAGCTGGGATCGACGACGGGCGGCTTCACATACGGCGGCAGCCCCTGATCATTGAGAAACGCCGGCGTGATTCCCTGGTCGAGGCTCTCCGGCCGGAAGATCAACACGGCGCCCTCGAAGTGCGTGCTGCCGGTGACCGTTTTGACAACGCCGTAGCTGATACCGCCCGAGGCGCGCATCACGGTCCTGTTGTCGAGCTGATAGGCGAGGCCGAGACGCGGGCCGATGCCGCCCCACCAGCCCGGAACCAGCGTGCGCGAATTCTCCCGCCCCGGACCGAAGCCGGCAAAGCGCAGCGCGCCCGGAAGATTGTCGGCGCGGGGATTCGGCTTGGTGGGTGTGAAATCGCTCCATTTGTCTTTCTGCTCGAGGGGCGGCAGGGTGAACTCGTAACGCACGCCGATGTTCATGGTCAGCCTGGGTGTAACTTTCCAGTCGTCCTGGATGTACCAGGCATGGCTGCGCCACTGCTGGCCGACGAACCGGTCGTTCTCGGTGCCGCCCGAGTAACCGTAGCCGAGCAGGAAGGAGGCGAATCCGTTGCCGCCGCCCGTGGTCAAATCGTTATTGCCCGGCACCGAGGTGCTCCGGCGGTCGCCGCGCGTCATTCCGCCGATGGTCTGCTGCCCGAAACCGTTGTAATGGATACGCTCCCACAGGTAGCCCATCTTGATCGTGTGCTTGCCGCGGATCCAGGTCAGATCGTTTCCGTAGCTGAAGATGAAGTTTTCCGAGCCGTCATGGGCGTTAGCCACCCAGCGGTTGTAATCGGAGAATTCGACGATCAGCAGGTTCCGGTTGCAGTCCCAGGCGCCTTCCAGGCAGATGCCCTTCTGCGACCAGTTGCCGTCGAGGGTCAGAGCGTTGTGGCGCTCCTTCCAGAAGTTGACGCCGCCGTAGCCGTAGAAAACCAGTGTGGGACTGAGCACCTTCGTGATGGTGCCGCGGTAGACGTCGCTCTTTTGCCGGGTGATCCGGTTGTTGTTCAGCACGCCGGGCAGGCCGGGGAAGCCGTCGGGCCCCGGCACGCGCTCGTGCAGACCGTAGTTGTACAGGAAGCTCACCCGGGTGTTGTCCGTGAAGCTGTGGTCGCCCTTGACGGAGTATTTGGTCCAAGGATCCAACACCGTGCCGACGCTGTTGATGAAGTTGTTCCGGACGTAATCGCTGGTGCCGGGAGTGGCGCGAGTGTTCGGATAAGCAATGTCGCCGATCAGTTTCAGATAGTTGGTGGCGATGCGGCTGAAACGCGCCTGGGGGATCATATTGTTGGGGAACGGATCGCGGATGAAGCCGGCCCCGGCCGGGTTCGGCCGCGTCGTCGCCGGATCGTAGATCGGCACGAAGCGCCCGGCGCCGTCCACCCAGTTGCGGAAGTCTCCTTGATACATCTCCGGGGTCGGAACGCTGAAGCGCTCGCTGGCGGCCCCCACCCGGTTGCGGAACCACTCGCCGGTGGTGAAGAAGAAGCTGCGGTTGCGCCCGTCGTAGATCTTGGGCAGATAGACCGGGCCGCCCAGGCTGTAGCCGAAATCGTGCTGCTTGTAGACGCCCCTGCGCGCCTCGAAGAACCGCCGCGCGTCCAAGGCGTCGTTGCGGAGGAACTCGTAGACGGTGCCGTGCAGCTCGTTGGTGCCTGACTTGGATGCGAAGGTGATCAGACCGCCTTGTGCGCGTCCGTATTCCGCCTTGAAGCCGTTCGTCTCCACCGCAAACTCGGTAATGGCCTCCACCGAGGGTGTATTGACGTTGGCCCATTCGACCGAATTGAAGCGACCGGTAAGAATCGAGATGCCGTCGAGCGTCGCCCCGTAGGCGCCCGCCTGCCCGCCGCCGACATTGAAGGCCTTGTCGGAGTCGATCCCCGGCTTGTTGGCCTCCGGGGCGACGATGGCCAGGTCGAAAGCGCCGCGCATGGCGCCGCCCACCACCAGCGGCAGCTCATCCACCATCTTGGTGGAGACCTGGGTGGTCACCTTGGCCGTCTCGGTCTGAATCTGAGCCAAAGTGCTCGTTACCGAGATCGACTCGGTGACCGCGCCGACCTCCAACGTGGCCGTGATGGGAACGGTGCCGCCGGCGGCGACGATCACGCCTCTCTGTTCATAGGCCTTGAACCCCTGCGCCTCGATCCGAACCGTATAGGTTCCCGGAGGAAGCGAGGGAACCGCGAAGTTGCCCGTCGCAGTGGTTTCCGTGGTGAAGACCGCCCCGGTGGCCACATTGGTGACCGTGACCCTCGCCGCCGGCACCACCGCGCCGGAGACGTCGTTCACGATCCCGGTGATGATGCCGCGCTCGGTCTGTCCCACCAGAAACGCCGCGCAGAGCAATCCGAGAAGTATGCAGCGCAAACAGGTCATTCCTTTCTTTACCTCACAGTGCTCTAGTTTCCCACCCGTCGGGGGCGTCCGGCTCCCTTCTGCGCCGAATGCCGCCGCTTGAAACGGGTCCTGCTGGCGAGCATCCTAGCAGGGATGCGATCCGATTTCAAGCGCTAGAAGCTCAGCACCATGTTCCAGATGTAGAGGTAGGCGAGGCCTTCAAGCTGCTCCCAGACCCGCCGGGCCAACTCCTCGTCACCGGTGATAGCCGCCAGCTCCGCCCGCTTGACTTCCCAAGGCAGACAGACTCCCGGCTTGACCTTGACCGGCGGAAGCTCCAGGGGAGGCGGCGGCCCGGTGGGCGGCTCGACGGGTGGCGTGCGGCGCGTTATGTTCCCATAGACCCCGTATTCACGGGTGAAATCGGTCATCGCCCGAATGTTTTCCACCTTCGCATCGTTTTGGATGATGGCGGCGGCGTCCATGATGTAGCCGCCGTCGGCGCCGGCGATGTCGATCACCCGTTTACAAGCTTGCCGCACCTGCTCCGGCGTGCCGTAGGCGAGCAGGGCGTTGGGAATGCCGCCGCTCAGGCAGAACTTATGGCCCAGCGCCTGGTGAATCCGCTCGATGTCGCCGCGATCCACGTGAAAGACGATGCTTCCGGCGGGCAGTTCGGCGAAGCTGTCCAGATGCGCGTCCCAGATCCCTTCGGCGTAAAACAGCACCTGGTTGCCGCGCGCCCAGATCGCCTCGACGATCGGCTTGAGCGTCGGCCAGTAGATGGTGTCGAACTCTTCGTGTGAGATGAAGGGCACGCAGCCGCGGTGCATCCAGATGGGGATGGGGAGCTTGTGCTCGGGGTCGAGGCCGGAGAGCGCGACATGGGCCAGGTGCGGCGCCAGGGCCCGGCAGGCGGCCATCACCTTCTCCGGGCACTCTTTGAGGTCGATGGCCAGGCCGATATAGCCGCGGAACTTGTCGGCGAGCACATCGAGCGGGGCTTTGAGCATGCCCGCGATCGCCGAGACGGTGCCGGTCTGGCGTCTGCGCCGTTCAATCTGCGGGCCGAACGCCATGAAGTAGTCGAGCATGGCCATGGCGCTTTTCACCAAAGCGAGGTTGTGGCGGAAGGTGACCGGCTCGCCGCGAGAGGCCAGCTCGGTGGAGACCCGCGGCAGCCACACCTCGTAGAGGAATCGGACCGGGTCCTCGATCAGCTCGTCGTACTCCTCGCGCCGCATGAAGGCGTTTTCGGGCGGCGGCTCGCAATACTGAAAGCAGTTGTCCGGCTCGATGTCAAGGCCGGGCACGCCGTAGTAGCGGAGGCCGGCCGCTTGCGTCAACCCGGTCCAGACGTAGACCATGTTGGGAACGACGGCGTCCCAGTCAAAATCGGCGCAGCACTTCAGCACGGCCTCGAAGGCCTTGCGGTAGTCGTGGGTGACCTCTTGGCAGGTATAGCCGGCGTACTTGGCCGTGAACTCGGCGACGAAGGGGCGGATCGGAACGCGGTCGGGCGTGCCGTTGCGCATGGCGGTGACATATCGCTCCAGGCGCTGCGCGTAGAGTTCCTCCGGGTGCACGTCGATTCCTGAGCCTCCTGTTGTGAGTTATACCAAGGGCGGCCGGGGGCGCTTGACACCGCGACGAAGCAGATTTACCTTGGAGCCAGAGGGGGGGGAGTTCGGTGCTGGAAGTGAGTCAGCGCGGCCAGCGGGATCCGGACGAAAAGCGGGTGATTGCTTTGGAGTTTGTCGCCGCCGCCTCCATCTTTCTGATCATCGCCCTCGTGCTCTACATGGTTTTCACGTACCGGCCGACCTGAGGCTTCCATCCGGCGGGGCAAACAGCGAGCGCACCAGCAGGAGGGCCTCTTCGCGTGTCTTGATCCGGGATTCAAGCTGGGCGGTCTCCACCTCTTCGAGCATTCGGGCGAAGGCCGGTCCGGGGCGGTAGCCCTCGCGAATCAGGTCGTCTCCGTTAATCAGCCGCCGAGGTCGAAGCGCCTCCGGGGGCAGAGCCGCGAGCTTGTCCTTGACGAACTGGTAGTTGGTCAGGTCGCCGTGGCTTGCCAGGCAGTCCAGACGGTGCAGCTCCAGATGCTCCTCGAAGCGCTCCAGGCGGAGGAAGCGTTTCAAGGTGGCCTCCCGCATCCGGCGAACCTCGATGAAGCGCAGGTGGTTGGCCACGAGCGCCTGAACTTGACGGATCATCTCGTTCGAGCAGCGCAGCCGCTCGAGAATCTCCGCCGTCATGCGCGCGCCCACCTGTGCATGGTCGTTGAAGCGGATGCGGTCGCCGGCCGAGGCGGGCGAGAAGGTCGCGGGTTTACCGACGTCGTGCAGCAGCACGCCCAGGGCCAGCGTGGGCGTCGGCTCGTGCATCGCCTCGAGCATCAAGAGCGTGTGCGTCCACACGTCACCTTCGGGATGGAACTCCGGCGGCTGCGGGACGCCTTTCATGGCGGCGACCTCGGGAAGGATCTCTTCGAGCAGGCCGGTCGCCTCGAGTAACTCGAAGCCGCGGCGGGCGCCGCCCTCGGTGAGGATTCGCAGAATCTCGTCGCGAATGCGTTCGGCTGAGACCCGCTGGATGAGCGGCGCCAGGCGCCGGATCGCCTCAAAGGTGCCGCTTTCGATCTCGAATCCAAGGCGCGCGGCGAACCGCACGGCGCGCACCATGCGCAGGTGGTCCTCTCGGAAGCGCTGTTCGGCGTCGCCGACCGAACGGATCAGGCGGCGGCCGAGATCCTCCCGGCCGCCGACGAAGTCGAGCAGCCGGTTCGTCACCGGGTCGAGCAGCAGCGCGTTGATGGTGAAGTCGCGACGCAGGACATCCTGACGGGGATCGGTCTCGAAGTCGACCTGTTCCGGATGCCGCCCGTCACGGTAGAAGCGATCGCTGCGAAACGTCGCCACTTCGACTTCCGCCGTCCCCTCACGCACCCGGATGACGCCGAAATGCGCCCCGACTTGTTCGGCTCCGGGGAAGAGATCGAGGAGCCGCTCAGGGCGGGCGTCGGTGGCGATGTCGTAATCTTTCGGCTCGCGTTCGAGCAGCAGGTCGCGGACACACCCGCCGACCAGATAGGCCTGGTGGCCGCCCTGGTGCAGTCGCCGGGCGAGTTTCAACGCCAGATCTCGCGCCGCTCCGCTCGACTCACTCATCGTCGTGAGGCACCCCGCGCCGCCGGCCTAGTTCCGACGAACCTTCTTCGCCGGCGGCCGCGCCTCGCGCAGATAGGCGTGCTCGCTGTAGCAGGTGCGGCAGCGGACCTTGGCGGGTTCATGCTCGAGGAGGGAGACGATCGAGTGGTTGGTGATTCGCTTACACTTGGCGCAGTAGTCGTCAATGTCGTCGCCAAGGCGCAAGGGGCGCATGGCCGCAGCCTTTCGTGTCCGCAGTATAGCGAATTCCGAGCCTCGAGGGCGCAGCAGCCCGCCTCACTCCAGCAGGCGGTATTCGCGGAGTTTGCGGTACAGAGTGGTGCGTCCGATGCCGAGCAGGCTCGCCGCCATGCCGCGGTCGCCTTTGGTGAATTCGAGCGCGTGCAGAATCGCCCGTTTCTCGAGCTCGGTCAACGGGAGCACGCCCGGCTCCCGCTCGCCGGCCGCCGCGACCATGCTTTGAGACCCGCCCGCCGCGGCCGCCAGCGCCGCGCAAGCGGCCTGTTCGGCATGGAGGAAGTTCCGGATCGCCGAGGGCAGATCACTCAAATGCAGAAGCGGACCGCTGTTGACGGCCACCATGTGCTGGATGCAGTTCTCGAGCTCGCGCACGTTGCCCGGCCAGTGATAGCGGACCAGCACGTCGTACACCTCGGCGGTGAGGCGGTGCCCGGAGCCATATCGGGCCAGAAAATAGTCGGCAAGCAAGGGGATGTCCTCGACCCGCTCGCGGAGCGGCGCCAGGCGGATCGACAGCACGCTCAAGCGGTAGTAGAGGTCGCGCCGAAAATTGCCCCGTTCAACCTCGCGCGCCAGATCGCGGTTGGTGGCGGCGATGACGCGAAACTCCGAGCGCTTGGTGAACAGGGAGCCGACCGGGCGAAACTCCTTCTCCTGGAGCACCCGGAGAAGCTTCGCTTGCAGATCGAGCGGCAACTCACCGATCTCGTCCAGGAAGGCGGTGCCGCCGTCGGCCATCTCGATCAGGCCCGTCTTGGTCGACGTCGCGCCGGTGAACGCCCCGCGGACATGCCCGAACAACTCGCTTTCCATGAGCGGCCCGACCAGCGCCGAGCAGTCGATGGTGACGAAGGGGCCGCCGGGGCCTGCGCGATGGATGGCGCGGGCGACCAGTTCCTTGCCGGTTCCCGTCTCCCCTTGCAGCAACACCGGCCAGCGCCCGCGCGCGGCGCGCTCGATGAGCTGGAGCACTCGGCGGGCGGCAGGCGTGCGGCCGATGATCTGGGGCGGCGATGGGGCTTCCCTGGCGCTCTTCACGCGGAGTTCTCCTCGTCGCCGGACGCTCCCGGCCGGCATTAGGATAGTGCGCCGAGCGCGGAGAAATTCGCGGTCGGCTACCGGGCCGGGAAGTCCAGGCGGACGACGAAGGCTTGGCCGAAGTCGCGGCGCAGCGTCTCAGCCAGGGTGGCGGCGCGGTCCGGCTCGCCCTCGCGGCCGACGATCACGCGCCACCATGGCGGCTCAGCGTCGCGTCGGACAATGGCAACCTCGGAGAAGCGTCGCTCGAGCTGCCGGCGCAGGCGCTCGGCGTTGCCGCGATCGCGAAAGGCGCCGACCTGCACGCCGTACAGCGCCGGGCCGGCCGGCTGCTCGAGCACCTCCACGCGGACGCGGGCCGTGCCGGGTCCGATCAGATCGATGGCGCGCGCCGCGGCTCGTGACAGATCGATGATGCGCCCGTCGATGAACGGACCGCGGTCGTTGATGCGCACCTCGACCGCCTTCCCGTTGGTGAGATTCCTCACCCGAACCCGCGTGCCGAAGGCGAGCGTGCGATGCGCGGCGGTCAGCTGCTCCATGTCGTAGATCTCGCCGCTGGCGGCGCGGCGTCCGTGATACGGATGTCCGTACCAGCTTGCGATGCCCGTCTCGACCTGGCCCGTTTTGGGCGGCAGTGGAGCGGCACGGCGAGCTTTCCTGCGGCAGGCGGAGGCGGCTGCGGCGAAGGCGGCCAAGAGCGGCGCAAAGACGGCGCGCCGACTGGGCGGCCGCCGGCTTGCCTGGCCTGAACGGCTTTCGGGCGCCGGAATCACTAGAACAATTCTAGCAGGAAACGTTCCCGCCCTCGACCGCCGCGCCCCAATGTCACAAGATGCGCCTCCCTGCATTTTTCTCTTGACTTTCTTCGAAAACAACCTTATATATGAATCACACCGCGATCTTCGGATCGCAAATTTGATGTCTAGGGAGAATCAGTCGATGAAGTACGCAACCAAGAAAGCGGCGAAGAAGACGGCCAAGAAGGCGCCCGCGAAGAAGACGGCAAAGAAGAAATAGCGCGGACGCCAGCCAGTCTTCCCCGCTGGCAAAGTCAATGGGAGACGGCCCCGGCGACGGGGCCGTTTTTTTGTGTCTTCAATCGGCCTTGCGGGCGAGCAGCACCCGGAAGCTTTCGCCCAGGTCCACCAGCAGCGACTTGAGCTGCAATCGCCGCCGCATGGCTTCCCGCTCGGAGGAGGCCGCCAACACGCGCGCGAATTGATCGGGCTCTCCGATGCGCAACACCAAGCTCGCCAGCGACTCCAACCGGATCGGCTCCAGTCCGACGCGCTGCGCATGCCGTTCGAGCGCGGAGAAGGGAACATGGGCCGTGATATCGCGCTCGCCCGGCTCGGCCAGTACATCCTCGCTGGCGGTGTGCCGGCGATAGCTCATCAGCGTTCCCGCCGGAAAGCGAACCAGCTCGCGCTCCGTGTAGCCGTAGTCGATCACCAGCAGCCAGCCGCGAACCAGCGACCGGGCGATCCGCTCCACCCACCGCAGCGCATCGAGGGCGACCTCGACCCAGGCGCCGTCTTCGGCCGTGACCGCATAACGGCGCAGGTACTCTTCCTGCTCGCCCGCCACCGGCGCCCCCTCCACCCAGATGAACCTTCCGGCAGCGAGCCCTACCTGCATCTGGTGAAACTGTGCGCCGCGACGGCGCGCGACGTCCACCGGCAGCGCGTCGAAGAATTCGTTGGCAAAAACCAGGCCCGAGATTTCCTCCGGCATGGCGTCGCCGAGCTCGACCGGATGGTACCGCCAGCGCGACAGGAACGGCGCCATCTCCGCCCGCCCTGAGCCGAGTTCGACCACTTGGAAACGGTTCCCCAGCTTCGACTCCTCCGCCAGCGCTTCCACGAAGGAGGCGATCAGAATGCCGAAGGCCGGCTGGATCTGTTCGGCGGTGTAGTAATCGCCCTCCTTGCCGAAGATGTTGCGCCCCCGGCGGTAGTATCCGTACTCGGGATGATAGAGCGCCACCTCCATGAAGCGGCGGAAGGGGATGGGTCCGTGTTGTTCGATCTCAGCGGCGAGCAGCGCGCCGGCGGGGCTCATGGGGTGCGCATCTGGGGCGTGCGGATGAACAGCTCGACGAGGTAATCGTGCAGGCAGTCGTAAAGAAACCGCTGGAAGCTCCAGGCAAATTGTGGATGGGCGATGTCGCGCGGATGCACCGGCGTCCGCCAGGCGTGCGCCTCCAGCGGGCTCTGCTTGAGCCGGATCTCGAGTTCGATTCCGCTCGAGGTCTCCTCGGCGGAGAACTCTACGAGCGCGTGCTCATAGCGGCTCAGTTCGGCTCGGACCTTTTCGAGCGGAGTCACTCGCCTGCCATTCTATTATGGAGGTCCGCCACAGGATGAAGACGTTCCACATCGCACTGTTGCCCGGCGACGGGATCGGCCCCGAGGTGATGCGGGAGGGCGTCAAGGTGCTGCGCGCCGTCGAGCAGCGGATCGAGCGAGTGTGCTTCGAGCTCGAAGAGTTCTCCGTAGGTGCGGGCGAATATCTGCGAAGCGGCGACCCGTTGCCCGCCGCGACCCTCGAGCGATTGCGCAACTTCGATGCGATCCTGCTCGGGGCGATGGGCCTGCCCGAGGTACGCTGGCCCTCCGGCACCGAGATTACGCCCCAGCTCGACCTCCGCGAACAGCTCGAGCTGTACGCCGGCCATCGGCCCGTGCGGCTCTATCACGCCCAGGACACGCCGCTCAAGGGCTTCCAGGCGGGCGAGATCGACTTCGTCATCGTGCGCGAAAGCACCGAGGGCCTGTTCTGGTCGCGCAAGAAGAGCTTCGCCGCGGATGCCCTCGAGGTGACCGACATCATGCGCATCAGCCGAGCCGCCTCCGAGCGCCTGTTCCGCTACGCCTTCGGCTTGGCTCGGAGGCGCCGGCGGCGCTTGACGCTGGTGGACAAGGCCAACGTCCTGCCTTCGCTCGCCTTCTTCCGAAAGATCTTCGACGAGATGGCGGGGGAGTTTCCCGATGTGGAGACCGAACGGATCTATGTCGACGCGGCGAGCCTCTATTTGATCCGGCGGCCCCACACCTTCGACGTGATCGTCACCGAGAACATCTTCGGCGACATCCTCTCGGACCTGGCCGCGGCGCTGGTTGGGGGCATGGGCATGGCGCCCTCAGGCGATATCGGCGCCCGGCACGCCGTCTTTCAACCCGCACACGGTTCGGCGCCCGACATTGCCGGGCAAGGGAAGGCGAATCCGACGGCGATGGTGCTCTCGGTGGCGATGATGCTGGACTGGCTCGGCCACCCGGAGACGGTGCGCGGCGCCGAAATGATCCGGGCGGCGGTGGAGCGCTGCTTCCGCGATCCGGCCCACCGCACGCCGGATCTCGGCGGCCGGCTCGCCACGTGGGAGCTCGGCGACATCCTTGCGAACGAAGTCGCGCATGCGGCATGATCGCAACGCGAGGGTCAGGCGGATACGATGGCGCTGCCGGAGATCGTGCGCGTCAAACTGAGTCCGGAGGATGCTGGAGCGATCACGCTCGCGCCGGTGGTGGTGCAAGAACTCCGCCTGGCGGAGCTGGTCCGGATCATCGTCGAAGCCGCAGGAAAGAATGGCGAGCGTCTGGGATGCATCCTCCGCGCGGGAACGATTCTGAGCGGGGCGACGCGCTACCGCTGGACGGGGTGGGAAGTCTCGGCGGAGGAGATCGAGGCGCTGTTGGCCGGCTTTCCCGACCCCGATCCGTCCCGGCCGTTTGCGGCCGAACGCTGCTTCGCGGCCGAGATCGAGGAGGCGAGCGGCCGCCGGCTCGTCATTCCCTATGCGGTCGGCGCCAAGCGGCGCTTCCTCCGCCGGGCGGCCTTCTGGGACGCCTTGATGGCGTTGGCGTGCATCGGCCCGGTGCGCTACCACAATTACTCCTATAAGGAACAGGCCGACTGCTACCGCCTGGAACTGACCGCGGAGGCGGTGCGGCAAGTCCGCGCCGCGGCCGGCCGCATCGCCTATCGCAGTCTCGCCGAACGGCTGCGGCGAGCCGCGCTCGCCCGGATCGACTTCTATGTGAGGCGGGGCACCTAGCGACGCGACCCACCGGAAGCTCGCGTCAGACCAGGCAAAACCTGCTTACGAGTTCTTCTTCCATGCTGTTCAGAACGGCGCTGTGCTGCTCCACGCACTCACGGATCGCCTCCAGGGAGCCGATTTCGTCCGCGCGGCGAACGGTCTCCCCGGCAAACACGAACTGGTTGAGGTCCTGCGCCCACCGCGAAAGATTCGCAGCGACGCCGGCTTCAAGGATTTTGCGGATCGCGTGGGCCAGCTTGCCGAAGCTCTCCCGGGCGTTCTCTTCCACCTGATTCCCATCCATGAGGGCCAACCAAGCGCGTCCGCTCCCAAGGTGGCTCACCGGTGTGAGCCGCCTGTCCGGCAAGCGGAGATCGTCCCAGGCCCGGATCACCCGCAATGAGTCGGGATCATTCAGCCGCAGCCGCAGCCGCCGCGCTTGCTCGCGCTCGGCGCGCGCCAGCGCATAGCGCACGCGGACGCTTCCCGGAAAGCGCCGAGCCGCGACGCGCAGAAAGTCAATGGCCTGTTCCAACTCCGCGCGGTCTAGCTCTAGCAGGCCCAGCTCACTTGCCGCCTCGGCCGCCGAGCTGGCTGCTTCCTCCAGCCGCTTGGCTAGGCGCGCGCTCTCTTCGCGAATCCGGGGCATCGACTCCCAGCCACGGGCTCGCCCCCAAATCCGCAACAGGCACGCATCGTTCAGGAGAACCTGGAGATCCTGCGGCCGGAGTCGCGCACGCGGCTCAGCGGACGAAGCGCGGCGAGATTGGGCAAGCTCTGGCGGAGAAGTTCCCTGAGGCTCAAGCGGCTGCTGGGGCTGCTGAAGATCATGACCAGGGAAGGACTCCGGTGCCGCAGGCGTGGGGCGCAGCATCGGGCGCCCTGCTTCGTCTACCGGAGGACAAACCGGCTCTCGAGCTACCCGTCCGGCTTCCTCGGTACGCCCGGGTTCGCTTATCGATTCCGACAGCTCTCGTCGTGCGCCCCGGTCGGCTGGAAAACTCAGGATTGTTTCCTCGCACGGGGCGATGACTTCATCGAGCTTCCGTCGCTGCCGCAAAACCGCGCCCAGCCCGGTGCGCGCCACCACGTCGTCGGGGAAGCGACGCACGGATTCCAGTGCGCTCGACAGCGCTTCGGAAAGCCACCCCACCGACCGGAGCACCTTGGTCCGAATCGTCCAGGGGTAAGGATTCCACGGCGCCAACTCCCGCGCCTTCTCAAGCCAAGCCAGGGCCTGTGTCGCATCCCACGGGTAGACCGCGTTGGCAAAGTTGCAGAGGGTTTTGACGGCGTAGTCAGATTCACCGGACTGCTCAGCATAGAGCAGTTGTTCCTCGATCAGCCGAGTTGCCGCATCCAAGGCATCCGCCGCCCGGCGCGACAACCGATCCCGAAGTTGCCGGGCGCGTTCCGCCCAGTCGGGTGCCGGGCCGAACGCCGGAGCGCGTGACTCGGCGGGGCGTGTTTGCGTGACTCCGAAGGCTCGAATCCAGTCGCGGTAGAGCTCCTGGCGTGTCCTTGATGCCGATTCTTGCAACAGGGGCCGCCATCTGTCCGGAAAGTTGTAGGCTCGAAATAGCTCCCGGGCCGTGCGTTGGAACTCTCTCCGGGCTTCGTCCTCTGAGAGCCAACCTTCCTCGACCCGCACTGCCAAAGCTTCCCCGAGCCGGAACAAGCCTTCGGCGACTTCTCGGGGAAATCGGCCCCTGTCCTGCTGCGTCCTCGGCAACCCTCGCAAGCCGGCTATCCCCAGCGAACCGTGAAACCACGGCACGTCAGGGGGAAGGGTGACGAGCATCCATCAATAGGGCAACAGCGACCGATCCTGCTGATGGGACGCCAGCGCGAGCCACGCCCGTCCTTCCGGATCGCGGCTGGGTCCTTCGCCCAAAGCGCGCAGAAAGGACCGCTGCACGGGGAAGAATTCGCGCAGTGCTTGAATTGCCTGAGGAAACGCTCCGGTGGACCAGAGCAAGTCGCAGACAGCGCGCCACGCCGCCGACGTGACTTCCGTCGAATCTCCCGAGAATTCAGGAATGGGATCGCCCCAGTATCGGCGGATTCATTGCGCGAGCGTCTCGTCGAGCAGTTGGGGGAACTCCGTGTTGCGCAACAGCTCGAGCCAGTCCCACAGTAATGTGCTCGGTTCGGCCGCCTGCAAGTGGCCCAAGTCTGCGCCGCTTGCCAAAAGGCTCGTCAGGGCGCCCTCCGGATCCCGCTCGAACTGGCGCAACCATTCAGGCACTCGCCCCCCTTCAAAGACGGTTTCCAGCGAGATCGCAAGCCACACAACAGATCTCCTTCCGTCTCGGAGGCGTACTGCGGCCGTGCGGCTAACCCGCGTACGGCCAGCAGGTGGAGCCCTCTCGCTATCAGCAAAGCGGTCAGGTCGACGCTGCGGCGCACCTCGCCCAGCTTGACGAGGTGATCGGCGCGAAAAGGAACCGGGGGATGGATGACCTCCCGCCGGAGTTCGGATGCGGAACCGCTCAGGTCAATCACGTAACCGGTGGCGCAGCCCCGTGGCGCCGGGCAGAAAGCCGGCGAGAAGCGGCTATCGAGCACGGTAGGGACCGCCAGCGGCCGCCGCCGCGAACTCAATGTGCGCAATCGGGGCACCACCTTCACAGGATAACGAAACACAAGAATCTCGATCGGCCGGCCCCGCGCTGCCGGATCGAGGTGGGCCAAGCCCAGCGCGTCACGCAGTCTTTCAGCCCAGTTTTGCCGGTCTTCGAGCAGCGGAGCAACGTCTTCGAACAGCGCGGCAAACATCGGGCGGACCTCGGCGCGATCGGCCCAGCGGCCCAGTACATCCTCCCACGTCTTCTTGCTTTCTGCTGTCGGCTCGTTAAGCCAGTCAGCAGCCGCCTTTCGTACCTCCTTTTCGGGAAGCCCTGCCACCTGCGCAAAGCCCCTCAACTCTTCCACGCGGATCAAGTCGAGCTGCAAGTCGTACTCAAAGTAAAGGTCTTCGTCAGGGCGAAAAGTCTCGGGACAGCTAAGGGGATCGTTCGGGTCCAGTGTAGATGCCAGGCTCGGAGCAAGCCGCGGACGAAAGACGTTGTTGATCAGGTAGTCGCCATGCGCCTTAAGCCATGTTTGATAGTCGGCGTGGCGAGCCCCGGCCCTCGCCCTCTGGTAGCTTTTGGCTCTCGGATCGCTGATCCCCTCATCAAGCAGGAAATTCCTCGCCACGAAGGCCGGTACCGGCTTCTCTGCGGCGGACAGCCGCTTAAGGAAATCCGTGAAGTCGTCGCTGAGGCTGGCAAATCTCCCCGCCATGCAACCTGCCATAATATAGCGCGATATAGCGCGCGGCGCCCGTAGCGACGGGCACCTGCTATATGATTGCTTGGGGGTTGAGGCGATGATCCAGGTCCAGTCGACAAACCGGTTGGAAGAGATGGAGGCGGCCCTGTGCCGGGCGGCGCAGCGGCACGGCGCACACTTGGTTTCGGTGACTCCCTTGGCGGTGCTGCTCGGCGAGGAGGCCCGACACGCGCAGGAGGCGCTGAGCTTTTCCGTCTGCCATGCCGAGCTCTACGCCGCTTTGCTCGGGGCCGACATCCGCTTCGCCGCGTGGCTGCCCTGGCGCATCGCCGCAGTTCGCACCGGCGAGCACGTGGCGCTGGAGGCGCTGCCGCCCCGCCATGCCTGCGACTATCTCGGGCGGCCGGATCTCGTGCCGCTGGCCGTCCGGCTTGAGACGCTTTTAGAGGGGTTGATGCACGAGGCGGCGCAGGCTGCCTCGGCCGCACCGCCCCATGGCCGGTCCCCCGACGCCGGACTCGGGGCGCACGAAAGCCAAATGAGTGCGCGCCGCCCGATTCCGCCGCGCATCGACGATCACGGCACCAAGATCGAGGACATAGCCGGCACAGGCAAGATCGACGCGCCGGGCGGCTGACGCGGCCTGGGCGCCCGCAGGAACGAGGCTCGCACGAGGAGGTGATCCAATGCTTCCGGACTATATTCGCAAGGCGCGGCGCAACCCGGCGGAGAACCGCGCCCCTTGGTACAAGAGCACTGCCCCCAGCTACGCCGGAATCTTCCTCTGGGTGGCCTTCTACCAGGCGATCGCACAGGGTACGCTCGAGCGGGGCGGCCCCTGGGTCTGTCTGGCCGCGCTGGTTGTGGCGGCCTTGGCGAGCTTTGCGCTCTACTACTGGGTGCCCGCGACGCTCGGCATGAAGACCGGCTATCCGCTCTACGTCGTCGGCAGCTCCACCTTCGGCACGCAGGGCGGCTACGTGATGCCGGGACTGCTCATGGGCCTGCTTCAGGTGGGCTGGTTCAGCGTGAGCACCTTCATCGCCAGCCGCTTCATCCTAAGCGGCCTGGGCCGGGAGGCGGCGCCGATGACGGCCGGCTTCGCCGTAGCCGCGGTTCTCTGGGGTTACGTGATGGCCTATGTCGGGGTGAAGGGCATCGGCTATGTGGCGCGCATGGCGACCTGGCTGAGCATCGTGCCCTTCGTGATGATCCTCATCGTCTTCGCCAAGACCGCCGGCGGCATTGCCGCCTACACGCCGCCTCGCGCCGAGCCGGCGCTCGCCTTCGCCCTGATCCTGCAAATCGTCATCGGCTTCTTCGCCACCGCCGGGGCGGCGGGCGCCGATTTCGGCATGAACAACCGCGACGCGCGCGACGTGCGTCTGGGCGGCCTGGTGGGTATCGCGGCGGCGATCGTCTATGCCGGGGGCCTGCCGCTGCTGTCGGTGGCGGGCGCGCACGGTATGAACCCCGGCTTTGCCAGCTACACCTATGACGCCGTGCTTGCCAGCCTGGGCGGCTTTCTGGCCTCGTCGATGTTCCTTCTGTTCGCGCTGGCTTCGATCCCTTCGGCCTGCTTCTGCGCCTTCATTGCCGGCAACAGCTTCTCGACGATGATTCCCTCGGTGCCGCGGATGGCCTCGACGATGGTGGCCGTGACGGTCGCCATTGCGCTTGCCATCACCGGCGCGGCGGAGAACCTCATCGGCTTTTTCTCCATCGTGGGCGCCTCTTTCGGACCGATTTGCGGCGCAATGGCTGCCGATTATCTGCTGTCCGGCCGGAAGTGGGCTGGTCCGCGCCGGGGCATCAACTGGGCCGGCTACGGCGCCTGGGCGGCGGGCTTCCTCGTGGGCATCCTGCCGTTCCTGCCCTTGTCGGAGCAGCTCAGGAACGCGGTGCAGCCCGCGGCGCTCTATAGTTTCCTTGCCGGGTTCCTGGTTTACTGGGCTCTGGCCAAGGCGGGGCTCGAGCCCGAGGTCGTGCCGATCGAAGAGAGTCGGCCGGTGTAAGATAAGCGCATGCTGGACCGTAGAGAGTGGCTGAAGCTCGCCGGGGTAGCGACCCTGAGCCGACCGCTCGCGGCGCGGGTCAGTTTTCCAACCACGGTGGCCGATCGTGTCGAGCGGCTCTTTGCCAGCCCCGGCCCGCACCCAAACGGTTTGCAGGCCACCAAGGATGGTCTCTGGATTTTAGATCAGCAGACGAGCCGGGCGTCGCTGGTGGAGATCGAAACCGGCAAGCTGATCCGCGAGCTGGCTACGCCCGCCGACCGCCCGAGCGGCATCACGGTGGAAGGCGCCTGGCTATGGATCGCTTCCACTTACAACCGTAAGCTGATCAAACTGGATGCCGAAACCGGGGCTCTCATCGCCCAATATGAGAGCCCCGGCTCCGGCGTGGTCAAGTGGGGTGCGCCGAGCCCCAACGCCGTGCCCACGGGAGGGCACGGCTTGGAGTGGAAAGCCGGCGAGCTCTATCTGGCGGTCCCCCCTGCCGTGGCTATCTTTGTGCTCCGCTCGCGCGATGCCGCCGTCGTGCGGTCGTTGCCCTCCCCCGGCATCCGGCCGCACGGTCTCGGCTGGGATCCCGACGGCGCGCTGTGGTGCGCCGAGAGCAACTACCGCGCGTTCTTCAAGCTCGATCCGGCCACGGGCCGGATCATCAAGCAACACATGCTGCCCTTCGAGGGCCCGGAGGTGAACGGGAAGGTGGTAATCCCCCACGGGATGACCATCTGGCAGCGCCACATCTATTTTTCCTCTGCCGAGACGGCGGAAATCTACCGGACGCCTCTGGTCAGCCGCGCCGCCTAGGCCTTGGCGGGCCTCTCCGCAGCGGGGCGAGGGGTTCAAGATGACCTTGCTCATCCTAGTGGTCGTGGTGACGCTCGTGGTCTCGGCCGCCTGCTCGCTGTTTGAAGCGACGCTGTACTCGACGCGGATCAGCGCGCTTGAAGCGGCGGCCCGAGGCGAGGAGCATCGCCGGGAGGCCGAGCGGTTCCTCGAGATGAAGCGCCATGTCTCGGCGCCCACGGCGGCGATCCTGATCCTCAACACGGTGGCGAACACAGCCGGGGCAGCGCTGGCCGGCATGTTCGCCGTGCAAGTGTTGGGGACCAGATGGGTTCCCTTGTTCACCGTTTTTCTGACCTTCGCCATCCTGGTTTTCTCCGAGATCGTGCCGAAGACCTTCGGCGCCACGCACTGGCAGTCGCTGTGGCCCCATGTGGTCTGGCCGATTGCCTTCCTCGAGCGGGGACTCCGCCCGCTCGTCGGTCTCAGCCAGCAGGTGGAGGCGATCTTCGCCTCCGGGCGCCCCCCGAGTCGGGTGACTGAGGATGAGATCCTGGCGATGATCCACCTCGGGGCGAGGCACGGCGAGTTGTCGGAGGCCGAGCTGCGGATGCTTGATGCGGTCTTCCGCCTCGACAAGGTGCTGTGCCGTCAGGTGATGGTGCCGCGCAGCGAGGTGGTCTTTCTGGACGTGGGGTGGGCGGCCGCCCAGTGGCTGGGGCTGGCTCGCCAAACCCGGCATACTCGCTATCCGGTCTGCGAGGGTTCACTCGACCGCGTTGTGGGCATTTTGCACGTCAAGGATCTGCTCGGCCTGGCGCCGGAGGCCGCCTCGAATCTGCGTCCCTTCCTTCGGCCGGCGCGTTATGTGCCCGAGACGGCGCGGCTTAATGTCGTGCTGCGCGAGATGCAGCAGAGCCGCCAGCACATGGCGGTGGTTGTGGACGAGCACGGCACCACCTCGGGCATCGTGACGCTGGAGAACGTGCTCGAGCATCTGGTGGGCGCCCTGCGCGATGAGTTCGACATCGAGGCGCCGGGCTTGATCGAGCAGGAGCCGGGCGTGTTCCTCGCGCGAGGGTCGTTGCCGCTGGAGCGGCTCAACCGGGAGCTCAATTTGGATTTGCGCCTGCCGCACGTCAACACGCTCTCCGGCTTGCTGGTGGCCCGCATCGGCAGATTCCCGCAGGTCGGCGATCAAGTGGAGCTGGACGGCCTGCTCGCCGAGGTACTTTCCGTCCAGGGCAGCCGCGCCGACCGAATCCGGTTGCGAGTTCTCGGCCGCCGACCTTCCCAAGCAAGCTGAGCTTGGCCAGTGGTTTGCTCCTGGTAAGGCTTGGCAACCCTGGCAGAATTTTCAGCGTCCAATCTATTGAATCGCGGTGGGAGGTCGATAGCAAAGATGGCAGCGCTGTGCGTGTATCGACTCGGGCTGACAGCACTTATCGTCTTTGGCCGACCTCACCGCCGGCGGTTGTGCCGGCCACGGGCACTTTGGAACTTCGTTGGCTCTGAATGCGAGGACGGACGTCCATGCTGATCGATCTGGAACCGGCTCGCTCAGTCGCCGGCCTGAGCAAAGCCGGCAAGTGCACCCGGGGACCAGCGGAGAGATTTCTCAGCCGCGTGCCGGCGCCGCTGCGCCGGAAGCGCACGCGGAGGGCGATTGCGCTGCTCGTGCTGGCGGTGAGCCTGCTGATCCTCGCCGCCGCCGAGATGCGTACCTCGCGACTCCAATCGCTGGTCTTTGCCGCCATCGCGGCCAAGATCCGCTTCGCCGTCGCGCCGGGTTTCAATGTCGACTTCCGCCATCCGCGCTCCGGACCCCTCGACATCCGCCTGGGCTACTCCAAGATCGGAGACTTTGTGCAGAGGCTGGAGGCGAGCGGCTACGAAGTGGTGGCGCAGGCGCGTGCGAGTGAGGTCCATAACCGGCTGCTCGACTTCGGCTTCTATCCCATTTACGACCGTAAATCCCAGGCCGGCATCACCATCTTCGACCGCGACGGGCGCCAGCTGTTCGCCGCCCGCTGGCCGGAGCGGATCTATCCGTCTTTCGAGTCGATTCCCCCGGTCGTCGTCAACTCGCTGCTGTTCATTGAAAACCGCGAGATCTTCGACCGGCGTTATCCGTTCAAGAATCCCGCGGTGGAATGGGACCGACTCGCCTACGCCGGCCTTTCGCTCGGCCTGAACAAGCTCGGCGTGGCGTCGGAGGTTGCCGGCGGCAGCACGCTGGCGACCCAGCTTGAGAAGATTCACCATTCTCCCGAGGGAATCACCGGCTCGGTGGCCGAGAAGGGCCGGCAGATGCTTTCGGCCTCGCTGCGCGCCTACCGGGGCGGCCGCGAGACGGAGGAGGCTCGCCGGCGCATTGTGCGCGACTATCTCAACTCGATTCCCCTGTCGGCCGCGCCCGGCTACGGCGAGGTTCACGGACTCGGTGACGGCCTGGCGGTTTGGTTCGGAGCGGACTTCGAAGAGGTGAACCGCCTTTTGTGGGCGGCGGAAAGCGATCCCGGCGATGCCGAGGAGCGGGCTCGGGTTGCCCGCGCCTACCGGCAGGCGCTCAGCCTGCTGCTTGCGGTGAAGAAACCGTCGGAGTTCCTGTTGGCGAACCGGTCTGCGCTCGAGCGCCGGGTCGAGATGTACCTGGACGTTCTGGCGCGCCAGGGGGTGATTCCCGGCTGGCTCGCTGAGGAGGCGCGGCGGACGCGCGTCGAGTTCCGGGATCGGTTCGAGCTCGCCAATCCGGTGCCCTTCTCCCAGAGGAAAGGCACCAATCTGGTCCGCGTCGAGCTGATGGAGCAGTTGGGCCTCCGATCGCTCTACGATCTGGACCGGCTGGATCTCAAAGTAGTCACGAGCCTGGACGGAGATGCCCAGCGCGAGGTGGCGGCCTTTCTGGCCCGGCTGAAAGAGTCGGAATTTGCCACCGCCGCGGGTCTGCGGGGACCCCGGTTGCTTGGGAACGACGAGGACGCCAGCCGCCTCATCTACAGCGTGACCCTGTATGAGCGGACCCCGGAGGCCAACGTCCTGCGGGTTCATGCCGACAACTACGACCAGCCGCTCGACATCAACGCCCAGACCAAGCTCGAGCTCGGTTCCACCGCCAAGTTGCGGACGCTCGTGCACTACCTTCAGGTGATTGCCGAGCTCCACGAGCGCTTCGCGGGCATGGGCCCCGAGGAGCTGGCGGCGCTCGAGCTGGCGCGCGAGGACCGCCTCAGCCAATGGGCCCGGGACTACCTGCTCGCGGCGCCGGACAAGAGCCTGGAGGCGATGCTCGAGGCGGCTATGAACCGCCGTTACTCGGCAAGTCCGGCCGAGACGTTCTTTACCGGCGGCGGGGCGCACCGTTTCTCCAACTTCGACGCCGCCGACAACGGCCGCATCCTCACGGTGCGGGAAGCGTTCCACCGGTCGGTGAACCTGGTGTTCATCCGGCTAATGCGCGATCTGGTTTACTATCACCTGCTACGGCTCCCCGGGGTCAGCCCGGCGGTGCTGGACGACCCGGAGCACCCGGCGCGGCAGCAGATCTTGGCTCAATTCGCCGATTGGGAGGGCAGCGTCTTTCTCAAGGGCTTCTATCGCAAGTACGAGGGGCTCAAGAGCGACGAGGCCCTCCAGAAGCTGGTGAGCGGCCTGCGGAGCAAAACACCGCGGAGGCTGGCGGTGATCTACCGCTCGGTGCGGCCGGATGTCGGCCTGAACGGTTTTGCGGCTTTCCTGATCGGCAATCTCCTCGAGCCGAACCTCGAGGACTCCCTGCTGGAGGGCCTGTATAAGGCCTATTCGCCGGAGAAATTCTCCCTCGCCGACCGGGCTTATCTGGCCGGCATCCATCCGCTTGAGCTCTGGCTGCTTGAGTACAAGACGCGGAATCCGCAGGCAAGTTGGAGCGAGGTGCTGGCCGCCAGCCGGCAGGTGCGGCAGGAAAGCTACGCCTGGCTGTTTCGAGCCAAGAACCGGCGCGCCCAGGACCGCGCCATCCGGATCATGCTCGAGCGCGAGGCCTTCAAGGAGGTCCATCGGGTGTGGAAGCGAACCGGCTTTCCGTTCCCTCGCCTGGTGCCCTCCTATGCCACCGCGATCGGCAGCTCGGGCGACACGCCGGCGGCGCTGGCTGAGCTGATCGGCATCATCGTCAATGACGGGGTGCGCCGGCCGATGATTCGCATTCGGCAGCTTCAGTTTGCCGAACAGACCCCGTTTGAAACGATCCTCGCGCCACGGCTCGAAGCCCGCGAGCAGGTGCTTCCGGCGGCGGTGGCCCGGCAGGTCCGGCAAGAGCTGATCGGTGTGGTCGAGACCGGCACGGCGCGGCGGGCCTGGCGCTCGATCGTGCTGAGCGGGGGCGAGGTAGTGCCGGTGGGGGGCAAGACGGGCACCGGCGACAACCGCTACGAGGCCTATGCCCGCAGCGGCAGCGTGATCGCCTCGCGCGTCGTCAACCGCACGGCCACCTTCGTCTTCGTCATCGGCGACCGCTTCTTCGGAACCGTTACGGCGTTCGTTCCCGGAGAGGCGGCGGCCTCTTACCGATTCACCAGCTCCCTGCCGGTGCAGGTCTTCAAAGATCTCGGTCCGTTGCTCGTCTCCTTGGTCGAAAAACGGCAGACCGACGCCGCCTCCTTGTGGCCGACTCAGCCGGCCCTGCTTGCAGGGCTGCACGCGGCGGCGGTGTTAAGATGATCGCTTGCGCGCCTACGGGCTGACCCTTCTCGCCGTCTGGATTGCGGGCGCTTTCGGCACGTATCTGTACTCCTCGACGGGGCAAGTCCCCCCGGCGGTGGCGCTGCCCGTCGGTGCGGCGCTGCTCATCGAGCTGTCGCTATACTCCGCCTTGGCCTTCGGGCCGATTCGCCGGTGGGCGGCTGCGCGGCGCCGGCTGCCCTTCTGGCTCCCGCTGAGCGCCGTCGTTCCTTATCTTGTCTACAGCCTGCCCGCGGGCCTTCTGGCATGGCATTCTCTTTCGGCCCTGCTCGCCTTGGCCTTGGTTGTGACGCTTTGGTACCGCCGGCTTCCCGCTCACCCCGCGGTCGATCTCGGGTTTCTCGTTTTCATGGCGGCGCCCGTGTTAACGAAACTCTTCCCTCGACTTTATCCGGCGCCCGTCGCGGAGTTGGACGAGGTCGCCGTTTTGGGCCAGTTGATGTGGATCCGGCTGGGGGTTTTTGCCGCGCTCGAGCTGCGCCGCTTCGAGGGCACGGGCTTCGGCTTTGTGCCGGACGCGACCGCCTGGCGCATCGGAGCGCTGTACTATGCCGGCTTCATGCCGCTTGGGGCGGTGCTCGCCGCCGGGATCGGTTTCGCCCGCTTCAATCCGGCTGAGGACTGGTGGTGGCGGCTTCCGCTGACATTCTTCGGGGCGCTTTGGGTGGTGGCGCTCTCCGAGGAGTTCTTCTTTCGGGGCATGCTCCAGCAGATTCTGTCGGGGTTGTGGGGAACGAAGGCGGGGCTCGTGGCGGCCTCGCTGGCCTTCGGTGCCGCCCACCTCGGCTTTCGCGACTTCCCGAACTGGGAGTTCGCCGCCCTGGCCTCGGTGGCCGGCGTCTTCTATGGCCGGGCGTATCTGGCCGGGCGGGGCATCGGGGCCCCGATGGTGGCCCACGCTCTCGTGGTCGCCACGTGGAGGACCCTGTTCCGCTGAGCGCTCAGAAGGTTCGCACGCCGATGGCGGCGAGGTCGTCCACCCGGAGGGTCTCCTTGATCACGTACGGCTCGCCGTAGCGCACGCCGATGAGTTGCCCGTAGAAGCGCGCAATCGCCGCCAGTCGTTCGCGGATCTCTTCACGGCCCGGGAAAAGCTCGGAAGCCTCGCCGCCGTACTGCGATTCGTAACAGAACAAGGCCTCCATGCGGCGTTCGAACTGGGTGCTGATGTCGACGACGAAGCTCGGCCGCACGTTGGCGTAAAGCGAGGAATAGACTACTGTCCATGGCCGGTGCGGCTCGCTCGACTCATCCAACTTCGCAAGACCCGCCAAAAACGACGCCTCGAAACCGAGCTCACAGGTGCGGTAGTGGTCCGGATGGCGGGCTTCCCAGTACGGCAGTATCACGACGCGGGGACGCAGCCGGCGGATCTCGCCCGCCAGCGTCATGCGGGCTGAGATGGTGTTTTCGATCCGGGCGTCCGGGAGCCGCAGATTCGCGCGGTAACGCAGCCGGAGCCGTTCCCCGGCGGCTTCCGATTCGCGCAGCCGCGTCTCGGCGTTGCCGCGGCTGCCCATATCGCCCGCCGTAAGATCGATTACGCCGGTCCGGTAGCCCATCTCGGCCATCTTCAGCAGGGCGCCGCCGCAGGTCTGTTCGATGTCGTCCGGATGCGCGGCGATGGCCAGAACATCGACGGTCAGATCCGGAGGCGGGTCGGCGTATGGGTTATGCACTTTCAGGTTCACCAACGCAGATCGCGCCTCCGGCGGTAACGTTCCCGTGTTCGCATCAGCGAGATCAGCACCATGCCTGCCACGAAGCCGCCGACGTGCGCAAACCAAGCCACGCCTCCCTGCGCGGAGGCCATCTGCCCGGCGGCGGCCATGCCGCTGACGATTTGGATGAGGAACCAATAGGCGAGGATCAACACCGCGGGAATCTCGACCGTAGTGAGCAGGAAGAAGACCGGAATCAAGGTCACGATGCGCGAGTGCGGGAACTTGACCAGGTAGGCCCCCATCACACCGGCCACGGCGCCGCTGGCGCCGATCGTCGGCACCGGGGAGGCGGCGTTCGTGAGCACGTGCGTGAGGCCGGCGGCGACGCCACAGAGCAGGTAGAAGGCCAGGTAACGCACGCCGCCCAGGATGTCCTCGACGTTGTCGCCGTAGATCCAAAGAAACCACATGTTGCCGATCAAGTGCAGCCAACCCCCGTGCAGGAACATCGAGGTGAGGAGGCTTGGGAATTCAAAGCGCGCCGGCACGATCCCGTAGGCGCGGATGAAGTGATTGAGCGAGAAGTCGTCGAGGGAGACCTGATGCAGAAAGACGAGGACGTTGGCCACGATCAGGCCCGCCGTCACCACAGGCGTCGAGTAGCTCGGTTGTGAATCCCGGAGCGGTATCATGCCTCAGGCGCAGCAACGGTAGCGGGCCAGGTCCGGATGGACGCGGCGCTCTCCCCGGCGGGCGAATTCGAGGGCTTCCGGGCGGGTGGCGATGCCGCCGCGTGCGCCGAGCGCCCGGCAATTCAGCGCGGCCATGGCGTTGGAGAACTCCAGCGTCTCCTCCATGCTCATGCCTTCGAGCACAGCATAGCAGAAGGCCCCGTGGAAGACGTCGCCGGCGCCCGTCGTATCAATGCATTCGACGACGAAGCCCGGCGAGTAATAGAAGCGGCCGCCAGTGCGCGCCAGCGCCCCGTGCGCGCCGAGCGTCATGGCCGCGACGCGCATGCCGTACTCGTTCTGAATCAGCTCGAGGGCGCGCAGCGGGTCGCTTTCCGAGGTCCAGCTCGCCGGGAACTCCGAGCTCGACACCAGATAGTCGACATTCGGCAGAACGCGGTCGAAGCCATGGTAGATCGTGTCGACGTCCACCGTGACCGGAATGCCGGCGCGACGGGCGATCTCGGCGGCGCGTGCTACAGCGGGCGTATCGTGCCCGTCGATGTGGAGCAGGCGGGCGCAAGTGATCTGCTCCGGGGCGATCTCATCCGGGTCGATCCGCAGGCACTCCGGGCGCTTCCACAGCACCGTTCGCTCCCCGGTGGAGCGGTCGACCAGAATGTAGGCCGATTGGTTCGGGCAGTTGTTCCGGATCTGGACGTCGTCGAGGTTGATCCCGCTTGCGCGAAGGCTCTCCATCTGAATGCGTCCGCGCTCGTCGTCTCCGACCGTGCCGATGTACTTGACGCGCAGGCCGAGCCGGGCGCACGCTACCAGCGCGCTGGCCACCTGTCCGCCCGGACTGATCACCTCCTCTTGGAAGGCCACCTTGCCTCCGTAGGCGGGGAAACGGGGCAGCAGGATCAGGGTGTCGGTGGCGTTCAGGCCGACGCCGACAACGTCGAAGGGGGGCCCGGGGGCGAGCTCCGACATGCCGGGCGTTATTTGGAAACGGGCATCTTGTACACGTAGATGCTGTGCACGCGGCCGTGGGCCTGCGCCAGCACCACGCGGACCGGGTTCCAGCCGCGAACCTCAAAGTCGTGCGAGACGACCCGCGCACCCGGCTTGAGCGACTTCTCCAGGTTCGGGCGCAGCAGCTCGTTGGTGCTCGTCAGCAGATACAGGACGACGACGTCGGCCGCGCTGAGATCGACCTCGCGCAGGTCGCCCTTGATGATCGTGCAGCGGTCCTCGAGCCCCTCCTCCTTGATCCGCTGCATCGCGGTTTCCACCAGCTTGGGCGAGATCTCGACGCCGACGGCCCGGGCCTTGAACTTCTTGGCCGCGGCGATCAGCACGCGGCCGTCGCCGGCTCCCAAGTCATAGACGACTTCGTTGGCTTTCACTTCGCCGGCTTCCAGCAGCTTGTCGACGATCTCGAGCGGGGTGGGCACCCAGGGCGCCAGGCTCTTGGAGGTCTCCGGAGCCTGCTCCGGCGCCGCAACCGCCGGCATCATGGCCAGAAACAACCACAGGGCGACAAGCGGGCGCATGCTCACTTACTCCGTCGAGGCTGCCGCCAGCAGCCGATCCTGTTTGGCTTTGACGATTTGGCCCACCACGTCGGTGACGGCAAACCACAGATCGCGGGGCCGCGTAATGGTGTACTCCAACCCCTTAAGGAACCGTACAGCATGGCCGATGGCGTCTCGCCACGGGTTTTCGCGCGGGTAGAGATTGTAGTTCATGTAGAAGATCGGAAAAGCCACCTGTCGCAGCTCGGCCAGGCTTTCCTCGGGCACGTTCTTCTCCAGCAGAACCTTCGGGCCGGCAAAGATCACCGCGTCCGGCGCCGGCTCGCTCGCCAGCTCCTGCTGGATCAGCTCGGCGAGAAACTGTGTCTCGCCGTGTTTCTCCGCCAGCCGTCGCAGGTCCACGGTGCCGAGGTTCAAGGTCTCGAGCGAGGCCCCGAGTGCCGGGAAATCGATCCGGCTCACGCCGTCCTGCCGGTGGAGCACCTTCTGCTCTTGGAGATTGAAGGCCACCAGCGTGAACTTGCCGATCCGCGGTTCCCTGGCGATCGTGCGGAGTATCGCTATTAATGCCGACGTGTCGTAGGCCTGCATGGTTGCGGCGCGGCTGTTCTGCGGGGCAAAGTTCACCAAGATCTTCACGTGGAGGCTCTCGCCGCCGCTTAGGCGCACCACCGGCGGCTCCTCGCCGAATTGATCCTGTTCCGGCTCGCTGATCTGGCCGGGTTCGATGCGGAGCTGCATTTGCCGGTCCCGGTCGCTCAGCGCCGCCGTGAACTCCCAGAAAGCCGAGCAGACTCGCTCGGCCCGGTCCCGCATGAGCCAGTCCACGGCATAGGTGCCTTCGCCGACGTCGAAGCCGCCATGCAGGTAGACGTCGCCGCGCGCCTCCTGCTCGATCTCGGGCACGCGGATCCGCTGGATGAAATAGACCGGTTTTCGCGGCCGCGCCTGGGAGCGCACGCGAAACAGCACGGTGAGTAGATTCTCCTTGCCGGCCAGCTCGCGCAGGGGGATGGCCACCTCGTAGCTGGCGTGGAAGCGCAGATCGAAGCCGAGCATCGGCTTGTTGGGGCTCACGGCGCAGGGCAGGTCGCGCCGCGGCTCCCTGGCTTCGAAGACCGCAAGGTCGGTGTTATGGATGCGGACCACCCCGTCCGGACCGTATCCCCGCATGATCACCTGCCCGGGCAGCGCTCCGGCCAGGCAGAGGAAAACGGCGCCGGCGGCGCTCAGCCGGCAAGCCTGGAGGATCCCGAACCACCGCATAGCCGCGTGACGTGATGCCGCCATAACGTAGTCTACCAGCCGTGCGGCCATTCGGGGGCCGCCCTGCCGAAAGCCTCAACTCGTTAGTGGCCTCTGACGGCGAGATTCATCCACGAAGTTTGCGCTTGGAAACCGTCCCTGCCGGAGGGATATGGTAGAGTGCGGGGTAGTATGGCATCGCGCAGCGTCAACAAGGTCATTCTGATCGGGCATCTGGGCAGAGATGCCGAGACGCGTTTTTCGGCCGGCGGCGCCGCACGCACCACCTTCACCCTGGCCACCAGCCGGCGATGGAAGGACCAGCAAACGGGCGAGTGGAAGGAGGAGACCGACTGGCACAACGTCGTACTCTGGCGGCGAGAGAATGTGGCCAACTATCTCTTGAAAGGACAGCAGGTCTACGTCGAGGGACGGATTCAGACGCGAGCTTACGACGACAAGGACGGCAACAAACGCTACATCACCGAAATCGTCGCCGATGATGTGATTCTGCTCGGGGCCCGCGGCGAGGCGCCCGAGGAGCCGCCGGATGCCCCGGCGAGGGCGCGCCCGGCGGCAGCGCCTCAAGGATCGACGCCCCCGCCGTTTGATGCCGGCGTCAGCGACGACGACGTGCCGTTTTAAGCGAAGCTTCCCTCGGCCAGCCGGGCTAGTCCGCCTCGCGCAGCCGTCTCCGCGACGGCCAGGCGGCGCACATCTTTGACGACTTCAGCCCGACGCAGGATGGACACTTCTCGGGCGGCGGACAAGGCCGAAAGAGCAAGCGCGAAGCCTGCTAGGATTGAAGACGTGGCGGTGGGCAAAGGAGCCCGGCGCGTGACGCCCGCTCGCGCATGGCCGTTCCTGTCGTCGACCGCCGCCACCGGTACAGGCTCCGCCTGATGCTCATGCCCCCCGCCGTTCGCCCTGTTTCGGATCCGGAAAAGTTGTTCGAGCTGCGCGGCGTCTCGAAGATCTATGACATGGGCGAGGTTCAAGTGCATGCGCTGCGCGGCGTCGATCTCGAGCTCTACCCCGGCGAGCTGGTGGTCCTGCTCGGCCCCTCGGGAAGCGGCAAGTCCACCTTGCTCAATATTCTGGGCGGGCTGGACCGGCCCACGGGCGGAAAGGTGCTCTATCGGGGACAGGACCTTGCCCAGGCCAATGACCGCGAGCTCACCGCCTATCGCCGCCACCACGTCGGCTTTGTCTTTCAGTTCTACAATCTGATTCCCAGCCTGACGGCGCGCGAGAACGTGGCCGCCGTCACCGAGATCGCGCGCGATCCGATCAGGCCGGAGGAGGCCCTGGCCCTGGTCGGGCTCGCCGACCGCCTCGATCACTTCCCGTCCCAGCTCTCCGGCGGCCAGCAGCAGCGGATCGCCATCGCGCGCGCCATCGCCAAGAATCCGGCCGTGCTGCTGTGCGACGAGCCCACCGGCGCGCTCGATTCCGCCACGGGCATCGTCGTGCTGGAGGCGATCGAGCGCGTCAACCAGGAACTCGGCACCACCACTGTTCTGATCACGCACAACGTTGACATCGCCGCCATGGCCGACCGAGTGATTCACTTGAGCGACGGGCGGATCAGCTCCGTCGAACGCAACCTCCAGAGGAAGCGCGCGCGCCAGTTGCACTGGTGAGAGAATGCGGGCCCTCGACCGAAAGCTGGTTCGCGATCTGTGGGGGATCAAGGGGCAGGTGCTCGCCATCGGGCTGGTGATCGCCGGCGGGGTGGCGACCTTCATCATGTCGGTGAGCGTGCTCGATTCGCTGAAGACCACCCAGGCGGTCTTCTACCGGGACTACCGCTTTGCCGAGGTCTTTGCCTCGCTCAAGCGCGCCCCGGAAAGCTTGAAGGCGCGCATTCAGGCCATTCCTGGAGTCCAGCATGTGGAGACGCGCGTCTTTGCGCCGGTCCTGCTCGAGGTGCCCGGCTATCGTGAGCCGGTCTCCGGGCAGATCTGCTCGCTGCCCGACGAGGGTGAGCCGCTGCTCAATCGTGTTTATCTCCGCCAGGGCCGCAACTTCGAACCGTATCGGGATGATGAGGTGCTCATCAGCGAGGCCTTCGCCGAGGCTCACCGGCTGCGGCCCGGCGATCAGATTGGCGCGACGATTCGCGGCAAGAAGAGGCGCCTGAGGATTGTCGGCGTGGCCTTGTCTCCGGAATTTATCTACCAGCTTCAGCCGGGCGCGGTGATTCCGGATTTTGAGAGCTACGGCATCCTCTGGATGGGACGCACCCCGCTGGCCGCCGCCTTCGAGATGGAGGGCGCTTTCAACACCGTCGCCCTCTCGCTCGCCGCCGGCGCTCGCCAGGGGGAAGTGATCGATCGGCTGGACGAGATTCTCCGGCGTTACGGGGGCCTTGGCGCGCACGGCCGCAAGGATCAGATCTCGCACCGCTATCTCACCGAGGAGATGCGCCAGCTCCAGACGATGGCGACGATGTTCCCGATCATCTTCGTCGGCGTGGCTTCCTTCCTGCTCAACGTCGTCGTCGGCCGTCTCATGGCCGTCGAGCGCGAACAGGTGGCCATCCTGAAGGCCTTTGGCTACACCAACGGCGCCATCGTGACACATTACCTCAAATTCGTTCTGGTGATCGTGCTGATGGGCGTCGCCGGCGGCGTCGCCGCAGGCATCTGGCTCGGTCAGGGGCTCGGCCGGATCTATATGGAGTTCTATCGGTTCCCGTTCCTGATCTACCAACTGCGTCCGGCCGCAATCGTGACGGCGATGCTGGTGACGACGGCAGCGGCCTTCCTGGGCACGCTCTATTCGATCCTGCGCGCCGCCTCGCTTGCGCCGGCGCAGGCGATGCAGCCTGCCGCCCCCGCTCGCTACCGCATCAGCTTGCTGGAACGGCTCGGCCTCGTATCGGTGCTCGCTCCCCCTACGAAGATGATCCTGCGCTCCCTCACCCGCCGGCCGGTGAAAGCCCTCCTCACCATGATCGGCGTCGCCTTCGCTTGCGGCATCCTCATCGTCGGGCGCTTTTTCAGCGACGCCACCGACTACATCGTCAACGTCCAGTTCAAGCTGGCCAAGAAGGACGACCTCAACGTCACCTTCATCGAGCCGACCTCCGAGCGCGTGCTGTATTCGCTGCGGAGTCTTGAAGGGGTCCGGCACGCGGAGCCCTACCGCTGGGTTCCCGTCCGCCTTCGCTACCAGCACCGCAGCTACCGCACGGCGATCCGCGGCGTGCCGGAGGAGTCGACCCTGTACCGGCTGCTCGATCAGGATCTCCGCCCGGTGGAGGTTCCCGAGCACGGCCTCCTGCTCACCGACCACCTGGCCCAACTGCTGGGCATCCGGCCGGGCGACACGGTGACGATCGAGGTGCTTGAGGGCCGTCGCCAGACGCTGGAAGCGCCGGTGGTTGGCCTGGTGAGCGAATGGGTGGGCGTAGCTGGCTACGCGCGCCTCGATTCACTCAACCGGATGCTGGGTGGGGGCAGGGCCGTCTCCGGCGCGTATCTGGACACCGATCCCCCCTATCAGCAAGCCGTGTACGACCAACTGAACCGGATGCCGCGCGTTGCCGGCGTCAGCGTTCGCGAGAAAGGTCTGCGGAACTTCTATGAGACACTGGCCAAACAGATGCTGACCTTCGCCTTTTTCAACACCCTACTGGCGGCGAGCATCGCCTTCGGCGTGGTTTACAACAGCGCGCGCATCGCCTTCTCGGAGCGCAATCGCGACCTGGCCACCCTGCGCGTGCTCGGCTTCACTCGCGGCGAGATCGCTTACATCCTGCTCGGCGAGATGGCGCTGCTCGTCGCCGCTGCGATTCCGGTGGGATTCTTTATCGGCTGCCTGCTGTGCGCGCAGATGATCCGGGGCCTCCAAACCGACCTGTATCGTGTCCCTCTGGTGATCGAGCCGTCGAGCTATTCCTTTGCCGCCGTCGTCGTGCTCGTCTCCGGCGTCATTTCCGGGCTTGTCGTCAAACGCAAGCTCGACCGGCTGGATCTGGTGGCCGTGCTCAAGACCAAGGAGTGAGGCGCGTGGCCTGGAAGCGGTGGGTGGCGATCGGGCTTGCGGCCATCGCCGTCGGGCTGTTGATCGCTTGGGGGTATCGACCGCGCCCGGCGCTGGTCGAGGGCGCGCAAGCCCGGCGCGGCACGCTCCAAGTTACCGTCGTCGAAGAAGGAAAGACGCGCGTGGCGGACCGCTATGTCGTCTCGGCGCCGGTGGCCGGCTACGCGCGGCGCCTGCCGTGGAAGGCCGGCGATCCCGTCCGGCGGGGCCAGGTCTTGCTCGAGCTCGAGCCGCTCCGGCCGCAGACGCTCGACCCGCGCACGCGCGCGGAGGCCGAAGCGCGCGTCTCGGCGGCGGAGGCGGCGCTGCGCCAGGCCCGGGAGCGCTTGGCGGCCGCCGAGGTCGACGCCGCTTTCTGGGAGGCGGAGCTCGCTCGCGTCCGGCGCCTGGCCTCCTCCGGCGATGTCCCGAAGGACCGGCTGGAGCGCGCAGAGACCGAAGCGCGGCGATCGGCCGCCTCTCGCCGTGCGGCGGAACATGCCGTCGAGCTGGCGGCCGCCGAGCTCGAGGCGGCCCGGGCCGCCCTCGCCTACTCGGCCGGCGCCTCCTCCGCCGCGAATCCCGTCGAGCTGGTTCCAGTGCGGGCGCCTGCCGCCGGGCGCGTACTGAGAGTTCTCCGCGAAAGCGAGGGGGTGGTGGCCGCCGGCCAGCCGTTGCTTGAGATCGGCGATGCGCGGCTGCTCGAAGTGGAGACGGAAGTCCTCTCGGAGGACGCCGTCCGGATCTCGCCTGGCATGCGCGTGATCTACGAACGCTGGGGCGGCCCCGATCTGCTCGAAGGCCGGGTGCGCCGCATCGAACCGCACGCCTTTACCAAGATCTCGGCGCTTGGCGTGGAGGAGCAGCGGGTGCGCGTCATCAGCGACATCACCTCCGCGCCGGAGAGATGGGAGCGGCTGGGCGACGGCTACCGCGTGCAGGTTCGCTTCATTCTCTGGGAAGGCAACGACCGGCTGCTCGTTCCGGCGAGCGCGCTGTTTCGCCACGAAGGCGGCTGGGCGGTCTTTGTCGTCGAGCAGGGGCGGGCGCGCCGCCGCGCGGTACGCATCGGCCGGCAGAACGGCTTGCAAGCGGAGGTTCTAGAAGGCCTTTGGGAGGCGGAGACCGTCATCACTCATCCGGACAGCTCCATCGGCGACGGCGCCCCGGTCCAGGTGGCGCTCGAAGCGCCGATCGAGGCGCCCGCCTGAAGCTCGCCGGTTCAATGCCAGTGCGATGAGCTCAGGAGTCGAGGCAGAACCATAGCCGCAACCAGACCGAGAAGCGCCGCCGCGACGGGTCCGCGCAAGCCGCCGCGGCGGAACTCGGCGTGAACTGCGTGAGCGCCTAGAAAGAGGAAGCTGCCGGCAGCAAGCGCCAAAAGCAGCACCGTGCCCGGCGCGCCCAGCTCGAGTGCGAGTAGACCCTCGATAAGCCCGCCGGCAACCATCGGCGCCTGCGCCGCCACCGACCAGGCTAGGGCCGCCGGCCAGGAGCGCACAGAAGCCCGCAGTATCACGCCCATGGCCAGCCCTTCCGGCACTTTGTGCAGGGCCAAGCCCCAGAACACCGCCTGCCCGAGCGCGCCCAAGGCCGTCCCCTGGGCGGCGGCGACCCCGACCCCGTCCAGGAAGCTGTGGATGCCCATGGACAGGGCAAGCGGTGCCGCAAAACCGTGCAGCCGCATCTGGCAGGCCTCATGGTCGTGCGTCTGGGCGCAGGCCGGGCAGACCGGATACACGTACCGGTCGATGACAAACAGCAGGCCCGCGCCCGTGGCGAGCGTCGCAGCGGCCGCCGCCCAACCGATACCCTCCGCAATCTCCGGCAAGATCCAGAACAGCGACACGCCGACGAGCACGCCGCCGCTGAGCGGCACCAGACGCATAGAGGCGGCCGGCCGGCCCCCAAGCCAAATCCCGAGGGCCGCGCTCGCCAGCACAGCCAGGAGAAGCGCCGCTAGAATCAGGCTCAAAGAGAGGATCACGAGGTGCTCGCTTTCGTGCCTTCTCTCAGGGTAGATGGCGAGGAGCAGCGCGAGCAATGCGTCGAACGAACCAGGAGTGGTCACCTTCTGGCGGCTATGCCTTGGCGGGAAGCGCGCAAAGAACGGCGATTTCGGGATAGACACGGGGGGACGAGTGTAAACTAAAGGTGTTCCGAATCGGTCCCGCTTTTCCTGTGCGCCAGTCCGAGATTTGGAACCTAGCGACTCCGGCCTGGGAGGACTTAGAACGGCCACTCGGGAGTGTTAGTTAGCGGCAGCCGGTAATTCCGGGCTTGTCCCTCGGTGAGGGAGGTTCGAAAACATGACTCGACGACATTTTCTGGCGGCGTCTGGCGGAGCCCATCTCTTGCTCGGCTCTACGCCGAGTGGCACGCCGCGTGAGGTCGCTCTGGCGATCAATCTGGGCGGGCGGCATGTCTGTTCGTTCCAAAACGGCTACTTGTTGGTTTCCGAGGTCGACCGGCTGACCCTCACGGTAGTCGATGTGAAGGGGAACGTTGCAGGTTCGTTTCGCCCCAGCCTGGCCGAGGCCGCGGTAACGGCGTTGCTCCATGGAGCCGTTTCCCCCGACGGGACGGTGGTCGTGGCTGCGGAAGCGCAGTCCGCCGATGGCCGGTATGCCAATTTGCTCGTGTTCACGGATTGCAAAGGCTCGCTACGCCGCGTTGTCCGCACCAATCCCTTCGCCGCCATCCGGCCGCGGTTCCTCTCGGATCGCAGGCTCCCATGCGTGGGCCGTGAACTGGACGGGCAGCTTGACGAAGTCCCCGGATTTCACCTGTTTCGGTTTTACTCACCGAGGGCCGGCTGTTGAAGACGGCGGTCCCCATCGACGTGCTTCGGCCGAATCGGCGCGACAGCGAACCCACGGAGTGGGAAGTCGCAGTCGCCCCAGGCCGTATCGGCCTGCTGGATTACCGGGAGCTTCGCTACGCGGAATTCGATGAGAACGGCGAGATGATCCGGCCGCTCGAACGGCTCGGCTTCGACCCGCCGGCTCGAGCCAACGGCTTCGCCTTGCTCTCGAATGGCGCCTTGTTGATCGCCGTCATCCACCACGCCTCTCCGCGAGGTCCGCACCAGTTTGGACTCTATTTGTTGCGCGACACAGGAGGGCGGTTCAAGATCCGGCAAGTGACCGGAGTCGGGCCTGCGGAGGGATTTTTCGTCCTCGGCGTTCATCGGGGCGAAGTGGCGCTGGCTACCTCGCAGAGCATGTTTTTCGTTCCAGAGAGCGCCTTGTGAACCGGTTCGCACGTTGGGCGACAGGGTATCTCCTCCTGTTTGCCGCCGCAGCTTGGCCGCAGCGAGGGCCGGTCGAGGTCTTCGGACATGTCGGGCTGTTTCGGGCGGGCAGCGATGAGGGATCCCTCGGGCGAGCGCCGAGCTTGGGCGGCACCGTCACCATCCCGCTGACGCAGCGGCTGGCTGTGGAGGTCGACGTACAAACGGCCCGCGTCACCAGACGGCACGCGGAGGACGACTTCTGGACTTCGCGCCGCACGCTCGTTGCTCCCGGCTTGCAGTACCGCTGGGGCTCGGCAACGAGTTACGTCTTCGTCGGAGGCGGCCTCGGCGGAGAGCGAGACTCAAGTCTTTCCCGCACGGACCGTTTCGCCGACTGGTATACTCCAGGTCCGCCGTGGCGCGAAATTCGGCCGCGCGTCTTTGAGGTCGAGCACACCGAGTTCAGCAATCTGTATCATGTGCGAGTCGGTTTCGTCGCCTCGCCCGCCGTGCGCCTGCGGATCCGCGTTGAGACTTACGTCGCCAACTGGCACTGGGGCCTTCGAATCGCCGCGGGATATGGTTTTCGCTAGCCGCCTCCAGCCGGTCCGGTATGGTTTTAGCGCTGCTTCGTGGACCTCCGGCCCGAGGCCGGGGAGCCCGCTCGACAGGCGCGAGCGCCGGCGACTTGCCGACCAGTTCTGAGCGTGCTCGAGGAGCCGGCCGCCTCAGCGAGCCCCCGGCTGGCGATTGCAGCCGAGGGCCGGAACGGCGCAAACGGATTGGCTCCCAGCTCCGCCAGCACCAGCCACGCCGTGGCGCCGACGTGCAGCCGGCGGAAGTAATACCAAGGCTCGCCGCTCGGCAGAAAAAAACCGGTCGTCAGCCGGTCGCGCTCGGCGGCGACGAGTCCGCCGGAAGCGGCGCGGGCCGAGCCAAGCAGCCTCAGGGCGGCCCGCGACTTGCGCTCTTGTCCGGTGTGGCGAAAGGCCAGCGCGAGCTGCGCGGTGCCTTCGTACCAGATGCCGTCGCAATCCTCGTTAAAATCGAAGCCCTCGCCGGCGCGGTGGTGTTTTTCGGCGTAAGCCAAAGCGCGGGCGAAGCGCACCCCTTCCTCGCCCAAGGCAAGCACCGCCCACGCCTGCACGTCGAGAGGCACGACAGAGCGATTGATGGTGACGCCGTCGTCCAGGGTCCCGGTCCAGAACTTGCCGTCCCGCGGGTCCCACATGGCGAGAAGAAAGCGTTTCGCCCAGTCGGCGCGCTCCTGCCACTTCGGGTCCCGGCTCACCCGGTGAAGCCGCCGGAAGGCGGCGTACAGGTCGATGTTGTGCTCCGTGGCTTTATAGGCGAGTTTCCGCGGCGCCGGCTCCCAGCCCTGATACCCTGCGGTGTAGCCGCCGGCGCCGCGCCCGTCGCGGCAATGGCGCTCCACCCACTCCCCCATGCGCTCGACCGCCTCGAGCATCCGGGTCTCGCCGCCGACTTCGAAGTAGCTCAGCAAGGCCAGCATCGCCCAGGCGGGCGCGGCCGCGCTGGCCGGAAGCCAGGAAGGCCTGGAGCGCCACGGCGTTGTCGTAGGCGAACGCCGTGTTGCGCAGCACGGCGTCAAAGGCTTCCCCCGAGGGCCGCGTCTCGTAGCTGGTCAGGAATCGAGGCTCCTCAAGCCGCGCCTTGTCATAACGAATCTCGTCCAGGTAGAAGGTGATGCTCCGGAAGGCGTTGGCAGGGGCGCTCGTCACCCAGCCGAAGCCCCCGACGACGTAGCTCAGATCCTTGCCCTCAAGCGGAATCGAGTAGGTTTGCCAGGTGTTCGACAGGGTTACCCATCCCGTCGAGGCTTTCCGGTCCGAGTCCGGATGCGGTGCGATGGCCCGGCCCGTGGCCGGATCTCGTCCGACGCCGAGACAGAAGAACTCCACCCGCTCGCCGCCGCGCTCACCGCGCGCTTGAAACGTGAGCCGAGTGACGCCACGGAGATCGAGGCCCGCCTTCGGCTCCTGGCCGAAGTCGGCCCGCGGGGCGATCTCGCCGCCGTGCAGAACTCCGTTCAGGAAGTACCAGCCGCCCCAGTTGTTTCCGCGCGCCTCGAAGCGGGCCCGAATTGCCGTCAGCCCCGCGGCCGGCTGGTGCGTCTAATCCTCCTCCATCGGAGGGACGGCCTGTTCGCCGCCCGGATTCGACATGCGCCCGCGCGCCAGGAAGTGATTGCCGGCGGCCCCGGCGTCCGAGTAGACGTCGAAGGTCAGATGAAAACGATCCATCACCCTGGCCAGGTAACTCAAGGGGGCCCACACCTGCCGCTGCGGAACCTCTGCCGGGGCCGCGCTAAACGCCAGTAAAGCGGCGGCAGCGAGTTTGAGCGCCCGCAACCAAGCTGGCGAGCCGTTGGTCAGATGTTGTATCCTTTCAATGCCTCGGTAGTGTCGGGTCGAACCTCGAACTCGACCAAGGGTCGGATCCCCTCGAGGCGAATTCGGGTCTCCAGCCCAGTGAGGCCTTTAATGGGCGCCGCGCGGAACAGGCGGGCAAGTTCGGGCCGCCAGCCCGCGATGTATAACTCGAGGGACCATTTCGATCCCCACATTTGTAGCCGACCGCCCAGGATTCGCATCTCGACTTCTTCCATGGCCGCAGCATGCCCGGGCGCCGCCGCCGTGTCATTGTGCCTCGGCTTCGGAATTCGTTCGATTTGCCGAAAGCGGCCCGATGGAGGGTAGAATGGCCTCTAACTTGCCCCCAGTGAACAATTTCCACTACTTCGGCCCTTTTCGATTCAATCCGGCCAGCGGCGAACTATTCAAGAAAAACCAACTGTTTGCGAAACTTCAACCGAAGGTTTCCCAAACGCTGCGAGTATTTCTGGAACATCGGGGCGAGGTTCTAAACAAGGATCGGTTGATGAAGTTCATCTGGCCGGACACTGTTGTCGAGGAGGGAAATCTAAATCGGAACATCCACGAATTACGGGAGATCATCGGGCCGGACTGGATCGAAACGATACCTCGGCGCGGGTTTCGGTTCCTGGCAGAAGATCCCCCGGAAAGCACCTTGCCTCCAGAAGATCCCCCGGCGAAGACCTTCCACGGTGGCTTCGAGCGAGCCTGGCGGCGCTCGGCGCGGTCACCCTCTCCGTAATCGCGGCCGCCTGGCGCAGCCAGTCCGCCGTGGACCAAGTCCCTGCGCAAGCCCACCGGACATTCTATGTCTATCGCGATGCGGCCTCGGCGGAGAACCACTTCTACCCGACCGGGTATATGGGTGACTGCGGCGATATCGAAATCGTCGAGGCGGACGAAGATAAGCCTTACGCTGGGCGAACTTCGATCCGTGTCCGTTACACCGCGCAAGGAAAGGGGCCGAACGCCTGCCAGTACACACCGCCATGCCGCTGGGCAGGCGTCCATTGGCAACATCCGCAAAACAACTTCGGCACCGACGCCCGGCTGAAGAACGCCGGCTACAATCTCTCCGGTTACCGGCGCGTCAAATTCGCGGCTCGGGCCGACCGGCCGGCCACGATCGAGTTCAAGGTCGGCGGCATCGCCGAGCCCTATGGGGACAGCCTCAAGCAGGGCCGGGGTCTGGTCGCCAGACTCGGGCCGGAGTGGCGGGAGTTCGAAGTGGATCTTGCCGGCGCGGATCTGACGCACATCATCGGCGGCTTCGTCTGGTCCACCAATTGGGCCAACGCGCCGGGCGGCGTCACGTTCTGGATCGACGAGATTCGTTTCGAGCGAGACTAGCCGCCGACCTCGGCCAGCTCGAGCCCGGCAAGCCGCGCCACTTTGCGCAACTCCCCCAGATGGTGACCGACGCCCAGGGCGCAATGGTGCGTCGGCCCCTCGGCGCACCAGCGGTTGACGAATTCGGCCGGCGGCAGCGCAAAGCGCAGGCGCGAATTAGTGTTGCCGATGCGCAGAATCGGGCCGGGAAGCGATTCGCCCTCGGCGGCAATCATCTTTAGCCTGCCGTCGCGCGTCTGGGTCAAGCCGAGAATCGTCACCGGACCCGTGCGGACGTTGAACTCGACCGAAACACCGTAGCCGCGCTTGCCGTGATAAAGACCCAGGCCGCGGAGGATGGGCCGCCGGTCACTGATGGCGATGTGGCCGGGTCCGTCATGGCCCATGAGCAGGAAGCCCTCCCGGAAGTCCATCGCGTAGAACTCGGTATAGGAGCCGCCGGCCTCCAGCCGGTCCATCACCATCATGGCGAGGCAGTTCTTGAGGTCGCCTTCGCCGCTGGCCGGGATGCCGCGCGCCGTGATCAGCGAGTTGCCGAGGATCATACCCGCGCCGAGCCGCTCGTATTCGTTGCCGTCCAGCCCGCGATAGTAGTAGGCGAGCCCGGCGAGGGCGAAGTCGGCCACCAGCCGGTCCAGACCGCAGGCCACGCGCGCCGCCCAGGTCAACTCCTCCTCTTTGACGCTCGCGTCGATTTCAAAGACCTCCCGTGTCTGCTCGAGCTTGCGCGACAGCTCCTCATCGCCGACCTGAGCCACCCGTTTGGCCAGGTCGCACATCTCCAGCACTTCGACATGTGCGCCGAGCTGGGCATGCACCATCGTGAAATCCGAGTACATGTCGAGCATGCCGGGATAGGTGTGTCCGAGGAAGCCGAGGCGCGCCCGGCGGAGGGCGCGCACCACGGCGGCCGCGCGACACCACTCCTGAATCTCATCCCAGGCGGCTTCGTCCCCGCTGAGCATGCCTGAGACGACCTGAAAGTCGATTCCCGCGCGCAGAAAGGCGTTGGAGATCTCAGGAACGCAGCAGACCGAGCAGTTGGCCAGCCATTCGGCCGTGTCGGTCCGCTCATAGTCCAGCGCCGCCGCGGGCTGAAGGTTCAGGATCACCACCGGCGCGCCGGCTTGTTGCACGGCGGGCAACACCTGCGAGGAGGTCGCATACGTGCCGACATAACAGAACAGAAGATCCGTCTCCTCGCGCCGGAACAAGCTGCCCGCTCTGCGCGCCGCCTCCGCGCTGTCGACGAGCCCGGCCGAGACGACCTCGGCCGTCCCGGCCAGCCGCGCCTCGAGCTCGCGCTGGTAGCCGCACAGCCGCTCGCGCAGTCCGGGAAACTGCGGCCAATAGGCGGCCAGCCCGATGCCGAACACCCCGACCTTCGCTTTCGCCTGCATGTTCCTCCTCACTTCGTACCGCGACGAATTCACAGCACCCGCTCGGCGGGATCGATCCGCAGCCAGAGCAGGGCGCCGATGAAATAGGTTACCGCGGCTGCGGCGAGCATGGCATGGAAGGTGCCGAAGGTGGCGGCGAGCCACGGAGCGGCCGTCGCCGAGAGCATGGCTGAACAGCTCGAGGCCATGTTCATGAAGCCCGCCGTAGCCCCGCCGAGGCGCCCGCCGACCTCCACCACCGTGGCCCAGGCGACCGGCAAGGCCAGATCGTGGGCGCCCTGCGCGAAAGCCAGGCACAGCACCGCGGCGAGCGGATCCCGTGCGACCGAGGCCAGCGCGAAGCCCGCCGCCGCTAGCGCAAACGCCGCGATGCCGATCGAGCGGCGAGCCCAGCGCACATTGCCGGTCCGCTTCACCAGCCAGTCCGACAGAACGCCTCCGGCCAGACAACCGGCGGCCCCGAAGCCAAGCGGCAGCGTCGAATACACTCCGGTGCGCAGCAGCGTCAGGCCGTGCTCCTCCGTCAGGAAGGTCGGCAGCCAGCTCACGAAGAAATAGAAGCCGAAGGCCGAGCAGAAGTACATCCAGAACAGGGCCCAGAGGTTGGCGCTCGAAAAATTGCGGCGCCAGGGATGGGCGGCCCGCGGGGCAGGGCTCGGCGGATCCTGCCGGATCTCGGCCAGCTCGCCGGCGCTCATCTTCGGATGCTCGGCCGGATCGTCGCGAAACCAGGGCCAGAACGCCAGGCACCAGATGATCCCGGTGAGCCCGAAGATGACGAAACTCAGCCGCCAGCCGACCAGCGTGATGAGCCAAGCGGCGAGCATCGGCGCCAGCGAGCCGCCCAGGCGTGCCCCCATCCACATGATCCCGTTGGCCCGGGCGCGCTCCGTGCGCGGGAACCAGCGGTTGAGCGCGCGCGAGAGGTTGGGAAACGCCCCGGCTTCAGCGGCGCCGAAGATGAAGCGCGCCGCAACGAGCGCCCAATAGCTGCGCACCAGTCCCGTCAGGATAGTGAACAGCGACCAGCAGGCGACGATGCGCGTCAGAACCCGCCGCTGCCCGATGCGGTCGCCCCACCAGCCGGCCGGCATCTCGAAGATCCCGTAGTCGGAAGCGAAGACCGCGAACACATAGCCCATCTGAGTCCGGCTCAGATCGAGGTCGCGTGCGATGGCGGGGGCGGCTGCCGAGATGCAAACCCGGTCCAGATGGGTGATTACCGCGATGAAGAAGCCAAAGACGAGCAGCCGCCGCCGGAGCACGCTTCCTCACGCCAGCACGTGTTTGAGGGCCGGGCCGAGGTCCGGAAAGCTGAACTTGAAGCCGGCAGCCTCGGCGGCTTTGGGCAGCACGCGCTGGCTGGCCAGCATCACCTCGCTCATCTCGCCGAACAGCACGCGCAAACCGAACAAAGGCACGGGAAAGATGGCCGGTCTGCGAAGCACGCGAGCCAACGTCTCCGTGAATTCGGCGTTGCGTACCGGGTTGGGGGCGGTCGCGTTGACCGGCCCCTGGAGTGCCGGCCTGTCGAGGGCGAACACGATGAGGTTGACGAGGTCGTCCAAGTGGATCCAGCTCATCCACTGGCGGCCGTCGCCGATGCGGCCGCCGAGTCCGGCGCGGAACGGCGGCAGCATCACCGCCAGCGCTCCGCCCCGTCCGAGCACGATGCCGATGCGCGGCATGACGACGCGGGTGCCGAGCTCGGTCGCCTGCAGCGCCTCCCGCTCCCAGGCCACGCCCAGCTCGGCCAGAAAGCCGCTGCCCGGCGCCGACTCCTCGGTGAGAGTCTCGTCTCCGCGCGAGCCGTAGTAGCCGATCGCGGAGGCTGAAATTAGAACGGGCAACGGCGCCGTGCGGCGCGCCAGCGCTTGAACGAGATGCCGTGTGCCGTCCACCCGGCTCGACCAGATCCGGCGCTTGACTTCCGGCGTCCAGCGCTGCGAGACCGGCTCGCCCGCCAAGTGGACAATGGCGTCGGCCTCCCGGATGCACTCCTCGGGCGGCTCCCCGGCGACGGCGTTCCACAAGGAGAACTGAACGTTGGAAGGCAATGGCGTGCGCGCCGTCCGCCCCAGGATGTGCACCGCATGCCCCTGCTCGAGCAGCCGCTCCACAAGTCGTTTGCCGATGAAGCCGGTCGCACCCGTCACCGTGATCTTCATTGCCTGCACTCTCCCCGCCCGGACCGGTCCGTCGCTTATTGTATGCGAAGCGGGTCCGCCCCCGTGCGTTCGATGCGCTCGATCTCGCGCACATAGGCGGTGACGTTCGTCTTGCGCCGCATCCCCTCGGCCGACATGTACCGCACGGTGCCGAACACCGGTCGCTCGGCCCAGGGCCGGTCGTGCAGCCCGAAACACCAAAGAATGTTGGTGTAGGTGTTCGGATCGCGCCCGTCGAGCGCGTAGCGGTCATGAAGGTAGATCATCGTCGCCAGAGCTTCCTCGTGCGTCGGCGACCACTCGATGATCTTCTTGCCCCAGTACATGCGGTAGTAGCCGTGAATGACGCCGCGCAACAGCAGCTCTTTCTGCGCGGCGTTCCACAGCTCGTCGTGCGTGGCGGCGCGCTCAAACTGCTCGCGGGAATAGACCGGTCGGCGCGCGTCGGAGGCGTGCCGGGCCAGTGATTGCCGCGCCCAGTCCGGCAAGGCCGCCAGCGTCTGGTAATCCTCCGTGTGCCGCGTGAAATTGAAGGCCAGCTCGCGCCGCACGATCAGCTCCTCGAGAAACTCCTCTGCCGACAGCCGGTGGGCGCGGGCGTAGCCGGAGGCGGCAAGCGCCACCTCGAGCGAAGAGATCCGCCCGAAATGCAGGTAGGGGCTCAGCCGGGAGGTGGCGTTCGCCGCCGGCTCGTTGCGAAGCCGGCCGTAATGGCGAAGGTTGGTTTCCAGGAAGCGCTCCAGCCGCCTCAGGGCTTCCGCGCGCCCGCCGCGGAAGGCCGTCGACGGCCTCACGCTGTGGTCGATCTCGCAGGAAGCCGCCAGATCCGGAATCGAGCGCAGATCGACTTCGGTGTGGAAGGCGGGCAACGGCAGGTTCCACCTGCGCTGCAATCGCACCTCGTTGACCGGCGCGAGGCACTCGGCGAGCGCTTTGCGGATCTTCGGCCGTATGGTGTAGGCGGCGTACTCGCGCCGGGCAAAGCGGTTCATCGGCACCACGCAGCTGGAGTCGACCGCATAATAGGCGACTCCGATCTTCGCCGGCACCGAGGCGTTATGCCGCCGTGTAATGAATGTCGGATGGTCATCGGTGACCACGGCCGCCGCCTCCGCCGCCAGCCGGTAGAGCGCATCATTCGGGTCCGAATGCCGCCGCCGAAGGTAGAACACATAACCGGCGCCGAGCTCGCTCAGCCGCCGCGCCGTCTCCGGCACGCCCTCGAGGATGAAGGTGTGCAGACGGTCGTTCGCATACGGGTAGGAGCAGGTGAGCCCCTCGTAAACCAACAGCGGCAGGTCCGACCGGTTAGCCAGCTCCGCCGCGAACGCCAAGGCGTGGTTGGCCTCCGCCCGGCGGTTCATCTGCATCCAGTAGAGCACCCAGCGGCCGCCCGGACGTTCCGGCGCGTCGTTGAGCTTTCTGACCCGCTCCTGCATCGAAAGGAAAAGATGCTCGTGCGGCGGGCGCGGCTACAATAGTAGCAACGTTCATGGGCGCCTGGAACCGGGCCAAACTCCTCTGGGCATATCTGGCGCGGCGGGATCGGATCGACGGCCTGCCGGTGGAATACATCGTGGAGACGACCGCCAAATGCAATCTCTACTGTCCGATGTGCCCGCGCGAGACCTACATCCAGCCCAAGGAGGACATGACCGATGAGATCTTCACCCGCCTGGTGCAGGAGTCGGCGCCGAGCGCCGAGCATATGATGCTGATCGGGCTGGGCGAGCCGTTTCTCGATCCGAAGATCTTCGACCGCATCGAATATTGCGCGCGGCACAACATCTCAACGCTGCTCTCCACCAACGGCACGCTGCTCGATGAACAGCTCGCCGCGCGCCTGCTCGCCTCCCCGCTCGAGCACATCACGCTCAGCTTCGACGGCGCCACGAAAGAGTCCTTCGAGTACTACCGCAAGGGCGCCCGCTTTGAGAAGGTGCGCGACAACTTCGTGCGGTTCGCCCGGATGAAGAAAGAGCGGGGCGCGCGGATCGAGGTCGTGGTGCAGATGGTGCTGCTCGAGCGCAACGCCGGCGAGGTGGAGGACTTCATCCGCTTCTGGAGCGCGGTGCCGGGGGTGGACCAGGTGCGGATCAAACAGGACGAGACGTCGCTGTTGCAGCCCGGCGCCGGCCATCCGCCCGAGCACTGGAAGCATCCCTGCCATTACCTTTGGCGCGGCCCGGTCTACGTGAAGTGGAACGGGGACGTCTACCCCTGCTGCCAGAGCTATGCGCTTGACGGCAAGCCGGTCGGGCGCATCGGCGCGCAGACGATCGGCGAGATCTGGAACTCCGAACCCGTCCGCCGGATGCGCCGGCTGCATGCCGCCGGGCGCGCGGCCGAGATCGACGTCTGCGCCCGCTGCGTCACCACCATCCCTCACCCGGTGCTGGTGCTCGGCAGCCTCATCTTTCATGGCCGCTTCGTACGGCGGCTGGTGCCGCTGATCGAGAGGCTCACCTATCGGGCGAAGCTGCCCCGGCGACTGCTGACCCCCCCGGCGCGCCCAGAATCACACGAGCCGCTGGTGCAGATCGGCTCTTCGCAGGCAGGGAGGCGCGACTGAGCCGCGTCTACTCGAACAGTTCCGACAGGGAGATCGAGATCTCCGGCCTGCTCGTCTTGAGGACGCCCTCGGTAACAAACTGACTGCCGCTAGCCGTGTACACCTCGGCAACGCGCGCTTGGGGGTCGACCACCCAAACGTAGCTCACGCCAAAGGCCAAGAAATCGCGGATCTTCTCGAGCATCCGGCTCATCCGATCCTCGGGCGAGAGGATCTCGATGCAAAGGAATGGCGGTTTAATGAAGACCTGTTCTTCGGGCTCCGGACCCAGATAGATGCAAAGGTCAGGGATCCGGAACCGGGTGGGGGAAATCCGGATCCGCTGTTCCTGGATGACAAAGATATTCCAATCCCTCTCTCGGGCCCCAAAGTAGACAAGCAGTTTCTTCTGGATCTTGTTGTGGTCCTTTTCGCCCACATGCCGCTCCAGGAGGACTCCGTCCACGTACTCGCAGTCAGGCTCTGCGGACATGGACAGATACTCGAGAACGGAAACGAATGTGGCCGCCTCCCCGCTCTCCATGCCTTCGATTATTGCATTCGCACGGGCGTGGTCGCGGGGAAGGAGTCTGCCGCCGGCAAAGAGGCCGCGAGCGGATTGGGCAGGTTCCGCTGCGCGTAGTAGCCCGGCTGGACGCGCTCGACCACCTGCGCGACGGGCCGTTCGATGAGGTCGAAGAACGGCTTGGGGTAGAGCCCGATCCAAAACACGCAGGCCAGAAGCGGCGCAAAGTAGGCGATCTCGCGCCGGTTCAAATCGCAGAGCGACCGGTTGGCTTCGCCGAGCTCGCCGAGCATCGTGCGCTGGAAGAGCCAGATCAGATAGGCGGCTCCCAGCGCAATGCCCGCGACGCAGGCCACGGCCCAGGCGATCGAGACTTCGTAGACGCCGCGCAGGATCGTGATCTCGCCGATGAAACCGTTGAGCGGCGGCATGCCCATCGAGCTCAGCGCGGTGATCAGAAAGACGATGGTGAAGACCGGCATCGCCCGCCACAGGCCGCTGTAGTCGGCGATCATCCGCGTGTGGCGCCGCTCGTAGACCACGCCCACGATCAAAAACAGCATCCCGGTCGAAATGCCGTGGTTGATCTGCTGGAGGATCGAGCCCGCCAGGCCCGCCGGGTTCAAAGCGATGATGCCGAGAGTACAGAAGCCCATGTGGCTCACCGAGGAGTAGGCCACCAGCTTCTTCCAGTCCTTCTGCATCAGGCAGAGGAGCGCGCCGTAGACGATGGCGACGATCGACAGCGCCGCCACCGCCTGCACCACCGCCGGATCCTTGGCCGCCTCGGGCAATAGCGGCAGCGAGAAGCGGATGAAACCGTAAGTGCCCATCTTCAGCAAAATGCTCGCCAACATCACCGAGCCGGCCGTGGGCGCCTCCGTGTGCGCGTCGGGAAGCCAGGTGTGCAGCGGAAACATCGGCACTTTCACGGCGAATCCGAAAAACAGCGCCCAGAAGATCCACCACTGGGCCGCCGGCGAGAGCTGGGTCTTCATCAGCTCCTGAATGTCGAAGGTGAGCACCTGGAACTGCTGATAGTGCAGCCAGTAGAGCGCCAGGATGCCGAGCAGCATCAGTACGGAGCCGAACAGGGTGAAGATGACGAACTTGATTGCCGAATAGACCCGGCGCGCACCGCCCCAGATGGCGATGATGAAGTACATCGGCACCAGGACAAGCTCCCAGAAGACGAAGAACAGGAAGAAGTCGAGCGTCATGAACACGCCCAGGCAGGCCGTCTGGAGCAGCAAGAAGTAGGCGTAATACTCCTTTAGCCGCTCCGTGATGGCGCTCCAGCTCGACAGGATCGACAAGAACCCAAGCAGCGCCGTCAACACCACCAGCAGCAGGCCGAAGCCGTCGATGCCCAGATGATAGGAAGCGCCGATCGAAGGGATCCACTCTGCCTTTTCGACGAACTGAAAGTCCTGGTGGCGATCGAACCAGGCGATGAGGGGCAACGTGACCAGGAACCCGGCAAACGAAGCGACGTTGGCCCAGATCTTGATGGCGCGCTCGT
>Ga0308391_1000013_pt1 | contig 63769 bp, 56 predicted proteins | sample Hotspr20Samplet1_FD_202363 | JGI IMG/M metagenome (GOLD analysis project Ga0308391, IMG submission 202363) | Hot spring phototrophic mat microbial communities from Octopus Spring, Yellowstone National Park, Wyoming, United States - 20050623_t1 ... | reverse complement strand
CTTGGCGATGAACCGCTCGATGCCAACCTCTCCCTGACCGAGCGGCTTTTCCGTGCCCAGGGCGCCGGGCTTGTCCTTGGGCGGCCAGATGCCGTCCTTGCAGTGGACGCTCACCACCCAAGGAGCCAGAACGTCGAGAGCCTCGATCGGGTCGCCGACGCCATAAAGGATGATATTGGCCGGATCGAAGTTGATCTTCAAGTTCGGCCGGTCCACCGTCTGGATGAATTCACGGAGCACCAGCGGCGGCTCCTGCCCGGTCTCGAGAGCAAAGTTCATTCCGAAACGGGCGGCGTAATCCGAGATTCGTCGGCAGAGCTCGACTAAGGCCTGATAGTCCTCCTCGGAGGGGTCTTCCGGGATGTAGCCGGCGTGGCAGCAATAGTTGGGCGCGCCAAGCTCGGCGCCCAGCTCGATCAACCGATAGGTGCGCTCCTCCCGCTCCTGGCGGGTGCTCCGAGGCAGATAGCCGACCGTCTGGCGCACCGTAGGAATGTCGGCATAATTCTCGCCGTTGAAGGAACCCACCAGGTTCGTGACAACGAACTCCTCCTGCTCGAGAGCCGCCTTCCAGCGCTCGGCCGCCCCCTCGAGCGCGACGCCGCCGGCGATGCCCAAGTGTCCGCAGCGGATGCCGAGCGCTTTCACCTCGCGAAGGCTTTGAACCGGGTCGCCCTCACCCCAAAACATCAATCCGATTTCCATCTCTCTCAAAGGCTGCATGGGACCTTCTCTCCTTTTCTCACGCGCGAATCCATGACGAGGCGCGCCACTTTCACCGCGCGCGCCGATTCCTCCGGCAGGCAGCGCGCCGGGGGCGTTCCTCGCAGACAACTCTCGACGAAATGTTCGATCTCGGCCTGGTAGCCGTCGTGGTCTTTGAGCGGCACGAGCTCCTTGGGCTTTTGCGACTCATAGACCGCCGGGGGACGGTTGTCGGAATGAAAGTCGACCGTGCCGCGCTCGCCGATCACCGTGTACTCCATCGAGAACGGGTAGTCGCCGATGTGATGCCAGCCGCCAGTGATCGTTACGTTGCCGATGTGCGGATAGTGCAGCTCGCCCACCACCATGTCGATGCCTTTGGCCATCGCTTCCGTGCCCACCGAGGAGACTGCCTCGGGCATCCCGAACAGCTTCAGGCAGAAATCGACATCATGCACCAGCAGGTCGAAGACACCGCCGCCGTTTTTCTCCGGGTCGAATTCCCAGGCCGCCCACGTCGGCGTCGCCGTCCGCCGCCGGAAAAACGCCGAGTGCACCGGACCGAGGCGGCCGGAGCTCAGCACCTCCTCCAAGGCTTCGTACTGCGGCATGAAGCGGAGAACTTGAGCCACCATGAGCACCCGACCCGCCTTTTCGGCCTCCGCCAGCATCTGGTCCGCCTGGGCGCCGTTGAGCGCCATGGGCTTTTCCACCAGCACATGCTTGCCCGCCCGCAGCGCCTGGATCGTGACGGGCGCATGCAAGTAGGTCGGAAGACAGATGTCGACCGCTTCGATCTCGGGATCCTCAAGCGCCTCCTCCACGCGGGTGTACTTCTTGTAAGCGGAGAAGTCCATCCGCTCGCCCGGGCGGCCGAGATTGCCCTGGATCCCGCTCAAATCCCCGGTCAGCCGCGCGGGGTCTTCGTCGACGACGGCGACCACCCGGGCCTTGGGAATGTTGGCCAGCGCCTTCAGGTGCACGGCGCCCATGAAGCCGAGCCCGATGACTGCGATGTTCATACAAGCGTCTCCTCGTTTGGGGGGATCGCCCCAAGACTATATCACAGCCGAACGGCGCCGGCGGCGTCGCGCTCGGGCGTGAGTGCAGCTTGGAAAATCTAATTTGTCGATCTGGAACATGGGAGAACCGGATTCTCCACCGCCACAGATGGCGCACCGCACCCCCGGTCGGGCTCTCCCTCAGCCCGAACGACGATTTACAAGCGTTTCAGACTGCCGTTTTGTTTCGATACCAGTTGAGATGTGGTGAGCCCTGGGCCATGATGAGGAACTGGCAGGCAACAATGGTGGACGGCTTGTTCGGCCATCGAACCGCCAGGGTCGCGCACTTTTTTGTGAGACAATGGCAGAAAGGGCCGGCGGCGACGCGTCCGGCTGACTCTACCTGTTCCGTTTTCGCGTCGTTGTTGCGGGGAGGCCGCTCGATGAAACGCTTCCGGGCTTTCCGGCGGCCGAGCCGATCGCCCGGCAATCAACACAATGGAAGATGCGCGCAGGCTGAGGGGGCGGGTCTTGTGCTGCTTGCCCAGCCGCGATCTCATAGAGAGGTCATCGTATGAAAACAAAGACCAGGATCCCGCAAGAGGAACGATACATGGTGCCCGTCGTGCGCAGCACCTTTCGCATTCTTGAAGAACTCTCCGAATCCGGAACCCTGCGGCTGAGCGAGATTTCGCACCGGACGGGTTTGGCGAAGTCGACGGTCTTCCGCGTACTGCGGAGTCTCGATTCGCTCGGCTACGTGGTTCGCGATCCCGAGCAGCGCGAGTATGCTCTGAGCCCCAATCTTGCCGAACTGGCGCGTCCGGTGGCGTGGAGCGAACCGCTCCGCCGCATCTCCCTCCCGTATATGCTCGAGTTGCGCCAGAAGTTCGGCGAGACGGTGAATCTCGGCGAAATCAAACTCGACCGCGTGGTCTATCTGGAGGTGCTGCCGAGCGAGCACGCCCTGAACCTCAACGAGCGCCGGGGGGATTGGGTCTACGCCCACACGAGCGCTCTCGGCAAAGCGATTCTGGCATTTTCGGCGCCCGAGCTGGTTACCGCCATCATCAGCCATCGCAGCCTGCCGGCGCTGACGCCGAACACCATCACCGACCCCAAGCGCTTTCAGGAGGAGCTGGAGCGGGTGCGGCGGCAGGGCTACGCCACCGACATGCAGGAGACGAACATGCTGGCTTGCTGCGTTGCCGCCCCGATCCTGGACAAGCACGGCATGGCCATCGCCGCCATCAGCATCTCCGGCGCCGCCGTGCGTTTCGATCCGAACTCCCGGTCCGTCCAGCGCGCCCTGATCCGCGCCGTCCAGCGCATCTCCCGGCAATTCGGCTGGGAGCCGGCGCCCGTGCGCCGCGGAAAATCGCGCGCCGGGGCGTCGACGACGGCCGCCTGAGCGGGTCTGGGCCTGGCGTGGGCCTTCGCAGACCTCCCACGAAAGTGACCAGAGCTTTAATACTACTGGGCCATAAAAGCAGCCTTTTGCGGTAAATTTGTCTCGTGCGAACCGTCCCTCCGGGGTGCCAAGCCCTCGAGGAACAGCGCTTCGCGGCCTATGTGGAGGGCCTGGCTCAAGCGGTGGGGCATCGGGAGCGAGTGGAACCGCTCGAGGACTACTGCCGTGGCTTGCTGTTGCCCGGCCCACGCAAGTCCGTGGAACCCAGCGCGGCCCGTCTCCACCCGGATCGGGTGCTGGCCGCCCGGCAGTCCTTACACCACCTGGTGGCCAAGGCTTCCTAGAGCGACGAGGCCGTGCTGGCGGCCGTCCCCGCCCAAGTTTTGCCCGCCAGGACGCGCCGGCAACCGATGGTGGCTTGGATCGTGGATGACACGGGCATCCCCAAAAAGGCCGGCATTCGGTCGGAGTGGCGCGGCAGTCCTGCGGGCAGTTGGGAAAGCCGATGAGGTGACGTTCCAGACCAAGCCCGAGATGGGGCGGGAGCAGATCCGCCCGGCGCTGGCGTCCGACTTGCCGCGCGGGGTGGTGTTGGCCGACGCCGGCTATGGGATGGACACGCGCTTTCGCGAAGGCTTGAGCGAGCTGGGCTAACCCTCCGTGGTGGTCGTGCTGAGCACGACTGGCGTGGGGCGGATTTCATCATCACGCGACGCTGTCCATTGCCGCTATGGGTTCCTCGTGGCCGAGAGAAGTCCGTTTCCCCTCGGCGCGTGCCGGAGGGCTCGCCTTGGCGGGAGCCGGGATCCCCGCCGACTATCGCGTGCGGGGCAGCCCGGAGGCCGGGGCGGCGCTTTGAGGCGGCCTCCATCGCCAGCATCCGGAGCGTAATCACCGCCTGGTTGATCCGCCAGCTACCAGGCTCCCCGCTTTGTGGTGTGGGCCGTTGGTGACCCAGTAGAACTCGACAGCCGCCCCGAATGGCGCAAGGTGCCGAAGATCGCCTTCCTCAACGGCCTGGATGAATCCTACTATGAGGCGGCCTACGGAAAGATGCTTTATTACGGCCGGCTCCTGCACAAGGCCATGGGCCGCGGGTGGTTCAAATACCGCATCGACGGCGGATACTCGCGCGAAGCGATGGAAAAGCTCGCCTCCGAAGTCGACCTCTGGGTGTGCCACACGGTCGCCTTCGACCTCGACACCGTCGAAGAGTTCCGCCGCCGCGGCGTCGAAGCCTGGTTCTACGGACCGATGATTTACGAGCAGCGGAAGAACTCCGGCTGCGGCTCGAACACCTTCCTGGACCTCGATCTGTTGGTCAACCGCGCCATCGGCTGGGTAGGCTGGAAGTACCGCGCCGGTTGGGTGGAATGGGAGTTCGACTGGAACGCTTCCGCCGCAAGGCCGCCTCGGACGGCATCGTCAACGCCATCATTTATAGAGATCCGATCGGCAAGGCCGCCATGTTCGACACCGAGATCTGGCGCAACGATCCGGATGAGTGGGAACGGGCCCGCATGGCCGCGGGCGAGCGGATCGCGGCTACCGCATCATCTCGATGAAGGCGCGCGCGGCCGGATCGGCCGCCGTGCGCCGCACGATGCGGACCTCGGGCGCCGCCCGCCACGCCGCCTCGACCGCGGGTTTCGCGAGCGGCCGGCCCATCGGATCCGCAGCGTCGATCAGCCAGACCGGGCGGGGCGCCAGCCGGGTGGCCAGCTCGGGCAGGTCATACTGCCGCAACACACCCCGGACGACGTTTTCGAAGACCTGCTGGTGCACTCGGGCCTCGACCACGGCCCGATAGGAGACCAGCATGCCGTCGAGCGCCACCCGGCTCAACGGGGCGTGCACGGCCGCCGCGTGCAGCATCGGAACGGCGGCCGAGCCGCGGCCGCTGGCGAAGATCCGGGCCGGATCGATCTCGGGCCGCTTTTCCAGCCAGCTTGCCGCGTGCACGATGTCCCGCACGCGCATGCCGAGGAGCGGCCGGCCGATCAGCAGCGCCGTCATCGCGCCGTCGTAGTCGCCAAGGAACCGGTTCCACTCGCCGCCTTTGGTCGCCTCCGTCGAGCGCGTTTCGCCCATTCCCCGCAAATCGAGCGACAGCACCGCCGCGCCCGACCGCACCAGCTCCGCCGCCTCGCCGTCCGAGGCGGATTTGCCGCGTCCGTCCGCCAGAACGATTCCGGGCATGCGGCCGCCCTGGGCCGGCAAGTAGAGGAGCGCCGGAACCGTGATGCCCGGCTCAGTCTCAAAAACCCACTTCTCGATCCGATAGCCTTCGCGTTCGATGACGCCGTAAGGCTGGGCCGCAGGCGCAATGCGCGAATCCTCGAAGCCGATCAGGCGCCGCATCTCGGCAACGGAGAACGCCGGACGCGAGCGCGCGGCTTGCTCGGCGCGCCGCCGGTTCAAGCTGTAGACCGTCTCGCCCCCGAGAGAGGTGACCACCTGGCCGGTCGAGGTGCAGTTGAGTTCCTCGCGGGCGGCGATCTCAACCTCCGGCTCCGGTTCCTCCTCCTCGGCGCCCTTGAGCCACCGGGCGAACCACCGATACGCCGCCAGCCGCCGCGGCTTCGAATAGCCGTGCCCGTCGTCGGCCTCCGCCATCGCGAGCTTTTCCTCGGCGCCCAGCCGGCTGTAGGCGTGTCGGGCTTCCGCGTAGCTCTGGCGCGCTCCCGTGATCGAGAAAAAGTCCCGGATCGCGGCCAGCATCAGGTAGGGCTTCGGCGCAAAGGCGATCACGAAGTCGGCGTGATCGAGCCCGTCTGCGATCCATGGCGGAAGGCACTGCTCGGCGTCCTGCGGCCCGATCGTCTCGAGCAGCTTCTCCCAGGAGGTCAGATAACAGGAGGGCGCCGCCACCTGAATCCGATCGTCCAGCGCGGCCAGATAGGCCGTATGAGTGCCGCCGCCGGAGTTGCCGGAGACGGCGATGCGGCGGGCGTCCACCTCCGGGCGTGACACCAGATAGTCGAGCGCCCGGATGCCGTCCCAGATGGTGTAGCGCGCCAGGTTGTCGCCGACCAGCAGACATTGCACGCCCAGAATCGTGTGCTCCATCGTCGAACCGGACAGGCGCTGCTCGCCGAAAGCGGTGTCCCACAACTGCACGCGCTCACCCTGTCCCAACGGATCCCAGGTCAGACCCACGTACCCCTTCTTGGCCAGTGCGCCGAGCATCTGCTGCCAGATGGGATAGGCCTTGCCGCCGGGTTCGTGACCGAGCGGATACAAAACGGCCGGATAGGGCGGTTTGCCCTGCTTGGGCAGGTACAGGTTCGCCGTGACGAAAAAGCCCGGCTGGCTCTGGAAGACGATCTTTTCGATTCGGTAGTCCGGCCGCTCGATGGCGCCGACCAGGCGGGCGTTCAGCGGCGTGCGCTCCGGCAGATCGCCCAGCGTCGCCAGAAAGCGTTCCCGGACGTAAGCCTTGCGCGCCTCGACGGCGGCGGTGCCGCCAAGTTCTCCGATGGCGCGCCGCCGGTCTTCGAGCAGCCGCAACGCCTGGGCGTTCACATGCCGGCGCAACATGGTACGAACCTGCTGGTATTCGGTCAGGCCGGTCAGGAAATCGAGTGGGGAGGGCTGCTGCGCCGCAGCCTCCGCAGCGGCGCACACCAAGATTAGAAGCTTAGCAATGGCGCGTTTCATCGGGGACAGGATACCGCCCGGAGGCGGTGCGCCGTCAGCTCTTGTTCGAGGCCTGCGCCAGCGCCGGCGTCAGGTACCAGCGCAGCACGCCTCGAGGTTGAGGTCCCGCCGAATCGACGTCGATGCGCAGCAAAGAGCCTTTCTTCAGGTCGATCAGCACCTCCTGAGCGCCGAGCAGCAAGGCGCCCAGGTTGCCGAGTTGCGGCTCGTGCCCGCTCACCAGCACCTGCCCCTCACTCTCATATCGCCGGATCTCCTCCCACGCCTCCAGCGCCGAACGGTCCGGCAACAGCGCTTCGGTCCGCACGATTTCGCCGCGAAAGCCCAACACCTCCGCCGCCAACTCGGCCGTCTCGACGGCGCGCCGCAGCGGGCTGGTCAGGATCACATCGGGCGCCACGCCCACCCGAGCGGCGATCCGCAGCACGGCGCGCAGCTTTCGCTTGCCCTCGGCTACGAGGGCGCGCTCGGCATCTTCGATCGCGCCGCGCGCTTCGGCGATCCCGTGCCGGAGAATGTAAACCTCCATGACTGACCCAGGACTTCAGTCCGAAAGCTCATTCTGTCATACTGAAGTACCTTGACGGCACAAAGCTTTTTCCGGCATGCCGCCTGGTGGATGACCTTCGCCGCGGCGGTCTCGGTGCTCGTTTCGGTCGCCGCCTGCCAGAGTCTGATGACGCTGGCGCTCGTGGCGCTGCTGCTCTCGGGGGAAAAGCTGCGCTTTCCGCCGATCAAGCTTCCGCTCGCACTCTTCCTCGGGCTGACCGTGGTCTCGCTCGCACTGTCGGACGAGCCCTCGGCCGGGCGGCCCCAGCTCAGAAAGTTTTTCGTCTTTCTGATGCTGCTGCTCCTCTTCAGCCTTTTGCGCGAGGCCGGGCATCTCGGCCGCCTCGTAGTCGCCTGGGGCGTCGTGGCCGCCCTGTCAGCGGCCCTCGGCATCGCCCAGTTCCTCGCCAAGCATCGGCAGGCTGCGGAGCTCGGCGTAGACTTCTATGAATACTACGTCGGCGAACGGATCACCGGGTTGATGAGCCACTGGATGACTTTCGGCGGACAGATGATGTTGGTTCTGCTCGTTCTGGCCGCCTATGTCCTTCTCGGCTCGCCGTCACGGCGGGCCCTGGCGCTGTCGCTCGCCTGCGCCGCCGTCATTTCCGCCGCGATCGTGCTCGGCTTCACGCGGGGCATCTGGCTCGCCACAGCCGTCGGTGGACTGTACCTGGTATGGCACTGGCGGCGCTGGGCGGTGCTGGTCGCGCCGGTGCTGGCCGCCGGCCTGTTGCTCGTCGGTCCGGCCGCCCTTCGCGAACGCGTCGCCTCCGCGCTGCGGCCTCGGGGTGAGATCGACTCCAACCAGCACCGCATCGTCTCCTGGCGCACCGGCTGGCGGATGATCCGCGCACACCCTTGGTTCGGTCTGGGCCCCGAGCACGTCAAGCTTCAGTTCGACCGCTACGTCCCTGAGGATGTGCCGCGGCCCCTGCCAACAGGCTGGTACGGCCACCTGCACAACATTTATCTGCATTACGCCGCCGAGCGCGGCGTGCCCGCTCTGCTCGCGCTGCTCTGGTTGCTGGGCAAGATGCTTGTCGATTTCACGCGCGCCGCCCGGCGCGCGCCGCCGGATCGGCGATTCCTGCTGCGCGCCGCCGCCGCCGCGGTCCTGGCCATTCTCATCGAGGGCCTCTTCGAGCTCAACCTGGGAGACACGGAAGTGCTCACGCTGTTTCTGGCGATCGTCGCCGCAGGCTATGTCGCGGCGGAGGCGGCCGAAGCGGCGCCGGCCGACCTCACACGCTCACCACAGGACAAGGCGACTGCCGGATGATGGAGTAGGCGTTCGTCCGCAGACGGCCGAAAACGCCCGCGGCCGAACCCCGACCGATCACCAGCACGTCGGCGCCCACCTGCTGCGCCAGGGAACAGACGGTTCGCGGCGGGTCGCCGCTCTCGATAATGATCTCCGGCTGCGCCGGAACCTTCTCGAGCAGCTTCTTGATCTCCGCCATGGCCTCCGCGGCCAGGTGGTCGCGCCAGTCCGGATCGAAGTACTCGCCCGCTCGCCCCTCGATCGACAGCGTGACATGGCAGAGAACCAGCCTCGCCCCCACGGCCGAGGCGAAGGCCGCCGCCCAGGCGAGCGCCCTCTCGCTCTGCGGTCCGAGATCCACCGCCGCCAGCACTGTCCGGAAGCCGATCCGCTCCACCTCAGGAGCCTCCTCCAGGTGCACGCCGGTCCAAACCGGACAGTCGGCATCGTGCAGGATCTTGGCGGTCACCGAACCGAGAATGAAGCGGCGGAAGGGACCGTAGCCGTGAGTGGGCATCACGATCAGGTCCACCTTCTCGTTGTGCGCGTACTCGACGATCCGCCGCGCCGGATCCCCTTCGAGCAACACTCGCTGCGCTTCAAGCCGCGGCAGCTCGCGACGGGCGAAGTCCTCAAGCTCCGCCTTCACTTGAGCCGTACGAGCCTCGAACAGCTCGGTCAGCACGCTGCCGCCCACCTCCATCGAGCTGAACTCGTAGTGCGGCGGCGGCAACACGTGCAACAGAATGACATCGGCGCCGAAGCGCTCCGCCAGGGCTTCGGCATAACGAGCCGCCCCGATCGAGCGCTGGGAAAAGTCCACTGGAGCGAGAATCCGCGTGATGGCGAACATGCGAGCTGCCTCCCTACCCTCATTGCAGCACAACCGGCGGGTATACTGATCTGGCTTGAAAACGACACAGAGGAGAAAGCCTGCGATGCAACGACGTGACTTCCTGACCGCCGGCGTAACAGCCGGAGCTCTACCCGAGGCCGTGCCGCCCGGGCAAACCTCTGCCTCCCGAACGGACCCGGCGCTTCCCCGCGGCGTCACGGCGACCGCTTACGCCAACCGCCGCTCGAACTACAGCCCGTTCACCACGCCCGATTACTACACCTGGGCGGACGATCTGGTCATTGAGCGGAACCGACCCGGCAAGCCCCATAGGGGAAAGGTTCTCGCCGCCATACAGGCGCACTCCGACGATATCCCGCTTTACGCCGCCGGCACCGTCGCCAAGCTGATCGACGAAGGCTACACCGGCTATCTCATTCGGATCTCCAACGACGAGGCCGCCGGCAAGACCGTCGGCTACGGCGTGGTGCAGAACGAAATCGACAACAACGAGGTGGCCAAGGCGCTCGGCTGCAAGAAGGCCTTCTCGTTTTATTACCGCAACCACCGCATGGACGACTGCGCCGAGGTGGAGATTCGCGCGCGCCTGATTTTCCTGTTCCGGCTGCTCCGTGTCGACACGATCGTGGCGATGGATCCCTATAACCACTACGAGGAGAATCCCGACCATCTGGTCGCCTCGCGCGCCGCCGAGGGCGCCTGCTGGATGGCCGCCGGCCGCCACGACTATCCCGAGCACTTCCGCGCCGGTCTCAAGCCCGTCGCCGTGCGCGAGAAGTACTATCACGCCCGCTCGCCCCAAGGCCACAACCTGGTCAACCGCATCGTTGATATCAGCTCCTACATTGACGTCAAGTTCCGCTCCAACGTCGCCAACCGGGGTAAAGGGCCGGCCGGTGCCAACGGCTCGCGCCTGCGCCAGGAGCTGGCTCGCCAGGGTAAGAGGCTGCCGCTGCTCGGCTCAACCGACGAGGAAGCCGACTTCAACTACGTCAAGCACTTCCTCATGGAAGATTTCCGACTGCTGGGAGAACGCTTCGGACTCGCCTACGCCGAGGCGTTCCGCTACATCGGCCCGGACGCCGACTACGCCCAAAACATCCGCCGCTATGCGGAAAAGCACGCCGTGGCGCTGTAGGGCAAGGAGGATCGAAATGCGCAGCAAGGTGCTTGACAAACTCGGCCTCGCTCCCCTCCAAAGAGCCGATGTGGGCGAGATTCAGGTGGTGCGCGACGCGCCGGGCCGCCCGCATGAAGGCAAGGTCTTCGCCGCCGTCCACGCCCATCTGGACGATGTGCCCTACTATGCCGCGGGCCTGTGCGCCAAGCTCATGAGCGAAGGCTACACGGGCTACATTATCCGCACCAGCAACGACGAGAAGCGCGGCGGAGGCACGCCCGCGCAAAACATCCTGCGAAACGAGCAGGAGCGCTATCGCATGGCCGCCGCACTCGGCTTCAAAGAGGTGTTCGACTTCTACTACCAGAACCACGAAATGGACGCCATCTCCTCGCTGGACATCCGCGGCCGGCTGATCCTGCTGTTTCGCCTCTTGAAGGTCGACACGGTCATCTCCTTCAACCCTTGGGGCCACGGCGAGGAGAACCCCGACCACTGGGTGACCGGCCGCGCCGTGGAGGAGGCTTGCTGGATGTGCGGCGTCGAAACGGATTTCCACGAACATCTTGAGGCCGGCATCCAGCCTCATGCCGTGCAGGAGAAGTATTACTTCTACGGCCGGCCCGGCCAGCCCTACAATCGGGTGGTCGACATCAGCTCCCACATTGAAAAAAAGATCGACGCCATCGTCGAGTGCCGCGCCCAGGGCGGCGGCAACCTCGGCTCCCAACTCCGGGCTCGTCTGGCCCGCGAGGGCAAACGGCTTCCCCTGCTCGGCGACGACGACCGCACCGCCGACCGGGAGTTCGTCCGCCAGTTCCTGCTCGATGATGACCGCGAGTTCGGGCGCCCCTACGGGCTGGCCTTCGCCGAGCGGTTCTACTACATCGACCTGCGGCCGCCGGCGCGCCCCAAAGTCGACGAATACGTCGCCAGACACGCCGTGCCGCTATAGAGGATCCGCGTAGGAGGAGGCGCCTTTCGGCAAGACAGGCACTGAGAGCGCTTACAGCAGTCGAGAGACGCCCGGGATGAACGGCACCGGGTAGCTGCCGTCCGGCCCCGGTTTGACCGGCGGCTCGATCCCCGGCCGGACCTCCTCAGGCTTCGGCGGGTAGTAAAAGTCCGAGGCCGAGACCTGATCCCAGGTGACCTCTTTGCCGCTGTAACAGGCGATCTGTCCCATCACCGCCGTCAGCGTGCTCGCCACCATGTAGTCGCCGTTGTTCACCGGCTTGCCCGCGCGAATGGCCTCAAAGAGCGCCACATGCTCCAAATCGTAGGCCGGGTTCTTCGACGTCGCGCCCGGATGCTGCCAGTTGGTCTCCCCTTCAATTCGCAGTCGCAGCAAGTCGCAGCGGCCTTTCGTGCCCAGAAGCAGGCTCGAGTTTTCGTTGTAGCAGTTGTCGATGGTGCGGCAGTAGGCATAGATGCGCACGCCGTTTGCGAATTCGTAGACCACCGCGTGGTGATCGAAGACGTTGCCGTAGATCTCGCCCCGCAGCGTCGAGCGTCCGCCCATGCCCCAGGCGCGCACCGGCGAGGCCTCGCGCATCGCCCAGCGCGAGCGGTCGAGGTTATGGATCAACGTCTGCGGCACATCGTCGCCGCTAAGCCAGTGGAAGTGGTACTGATTGGCCGCCTGATGCTCGAGCTCGCTCATGCCCGGCACGCGTTCCCGCAGCACATAAGGGGCTCGCAGCCAGGTCTCATGAATCGCCACGATGTCGCCGATGGCGCCCGCGTGGACCCGCTCGAGCGTTTCGCGGTAGCCGGGGTGATAGCGGCTTTGCAGGCCCGAAACCACCGACAGGCCTTTCTGCCGGGCCAGCTCGCAGGCGGCGCGGACCACCTTGACGCCCGCCGGATCGATGGCGTGCGGCTTTTCGACGAAGACGTGCCGGCCCGCCTCGATGGCAGCCTTCATGTGCATGGGGTGGAACTTGGCGGCATTCGCAATGATGACCACCTGGGAGGCTTCAATGACATGCCGGTAACCGTCAAAGCCGGCAAACAGATGGTCATCGGGCACCTCGACCTGGCCGGGGTACTTCAGCCGCAGCTCGGCGCGGCTCTCCTCCATGCGGTCCCGCCGGATGTCCGCCATGGCTACAATCCGTACGCCGCGGTCGGCGTTCATGGCGTTCATCGCCGCCGCTGTCCCGCGTCCGCCGCAGCCGATTACCCCGACGCGAATCGTGTCGCTCGGAGAGGCAAACAGCCCCAAGGGCACCCACGCCGCCGCGGACTTCAAGAACTCGCGACGCGAATTCCCTTCTCGCTCCATGAGAAATCGTCCTCCTGACGCCGCCGTCGATTGTATCCTAACGAGGCAGGAGGAAAGAGTCGATGAACCGCGCCGTCGCCGCCCTGCTTTCGATCTTCTTGGGCATCGCCGCCGCCGAGGGCCCGGTGCTGAAACTCTGGCCGGGCCGGCCGCCCGCGGAGACGGGCGAATTCGGCCCGGAGCGCGAGGAACCGCCCAAGGAGGGACAACGAAAGGTGCTGCGGCTCACCGGCGTCACCGAGCCGACCATCACGCTGCTGCGGCCGGCCCGGCCGAACGGCACCGGCGTGCTGATCGCCCCCGGCGGCGGCTACAACATCCTGGCCTGGGATCTGGAGGGAACCGAGGTGGCGGAATGGCTCAACGGGCTCGGCATCACCGCGGTGCTGCTCAAATACCGCGTGCCGCGCCGCGACAAAGACGCGCCCCACGCGGCGCCCTTTATGGATGCCCAGCGGGCGCTGCGCCTGGTTCGTCAAAACGCCGAGCCATGGGGCATCCACCCCCACCGGCTCGGCATGCTGGGCTTCTCCGCCGGAGCACACCTCGCCATCCTTGCCGGCACCCATTTCGATACCCAAACCTACGAACCGGTCGACGAGGCGGACCGGCTCAGCGCCCGGCCCGATTTCCTGATTCCCATCTATGCCGCCTACCTGGGCGACCCGCAGGATCCTATGAAGCTGAACCCCCTGGTCCGGGTCAGCGAGCGGACGCCGCCCATGTTCCTGGCCGTCACCTACGACGACGAGAACCGGGGCGCGCAGGCCGCACTGCTCTTGGTGGAACTGAAGAAAAAGGGCGTCCCCGCCGAACTCCACGTCTTCCAGCGCGGCGGGCACGGCTACGGTCTGCGCCCCTCGGCCGATCCGGTCTCGGGCTGGCCGCGTCTGTGCGAGCAGTGGCTTCGTGTCAACGGCTGGCTGGCGGCCGACTGAGACCCTAAGAGTTCAGGTGGCGGTTGATCCGCTCGATGGCCTCGTCGATCTCCGCCGTCGACTTGTAGCCGATCGTCACCGAATCGACCGCGCCCAGCTTCATGACGAATCTAAGCGAGGCGTCGCGCTGCTCGGGATCACGGAACCGCCCCTCCCCCATCAGCTTCATGCCGATGACGCCTGCGCCCTGGGCGTGAATCTTGCGGATGTGCGACACTACTTCCTCGACGTCACCCTTCTCCTCCCCTTCGCTTCCGCGCAAATCGTCCATACGCGTGCCGTCGTGGTTAATTCGCAGGAGAGCCACGTCCACCCACTCGTTGCCGGGGAAGGCTCTGAGCGGCAGCAAGCCGTGGCAGGAGGCGCCGTGCGCCAGCACAATCTTTTTGTGCTTGGCCTCCGAGAAGACGTCACGCAGCCGAGCGTACTGCTCCGGCCAGTTCGGCGTTCGCACACAGTGCAGCAGCAGGATGTCGAAATACTCCGAGTTGAGCTCGCGGCGGAACCGATCGATCGTTTCCATCGGATCGGCCGTCTCCCGCAAGCGGAACTTGGTCATCAGCCGGTAGGAGTCGCGCGGCAGCCCCTTTGAGCGCCTCGGCGAGCATCTGGTGCATGCCCCGGTAAGAGTCGGCCGATTCAAAGAACCGGATGCCGCGATCATAGGCATGGCGAACCAGCCGGGTGAACTCCGCCTGGCCGAGCTCGCGCTGCACCTTGCCGCCAAACGTCCCGGTGCCGAACGCCAGCCGGGTGACCTGGACCCCCGACTTGCCCAGCGGGACCCAGTCCGTGGCGGACCGTTTTGCGGCCTGAACGGGTGCGGCCGCGCCGCCCGCCACGAGCGCGCCGGCCACGGCCATCGTGTTCTTCAAGAAGTCGCGTCGGGTGTAATGAGACATCGTCAGCCCCTCCACCCAATCATACAGAGGCGGCTGCGCCCGGCCAGGCAGGCCGGGCTGGGTCGCTCCGGCTCGATGGTTTCATTCAGACTGCAAAAAACCCTTGCTCCGGCGCTCGTTCGCGTGTAGACTCTGGGTAGGGAGTCTGTGGGAATGGATCCGGCCGGATGGCGCCGCGTCCGCGCGAGTTTCCAAATGGCATGAGCGGCACGGCAGGGGGTCGATCGAGTCGAAAGCAGACCTCCCGGCGAACCCACGACGAACGATGGAGGTTTCGATGTCCAGGTTTCTCATTCGCGTCAATGGATTCCTGGCGGTTTTCCTCGCGGTCGCCCTCGCACTGCCGCTGTAGCCCCAAGCGAGCACGGCACGGGTGAGCGGTACCGTCCGCGACCAGACGGCCGCAGTGATCCCCCAGGCGACGGTCATCTTGACCAACACCGCCACGAACGTAGCGCAGCGGTCGGTCAGCAACGAGGCCGGGTTCTTCCTCTTTCCCGGCGTCATTCCCGGCACGTACCGCCTCACTGTGGAGTCCCCGGGGATGCAGAAATGGGAGGGCGAGCTCAACGTCCAGGTCGGCCAGAGCGTCGTGGTCGATCCCGTGCTCGAAGTCGGCCAGACGGTCACCGAAATCTCGGTGCGCGACGTGACGCCCTTGGTGACCACGGACAATCCCACGCTCGGCCGCGTCCTGGAACGCCGGCGGATCGAACAGTTGCCCATCAACGGCCGCAATGTGCTCACCCTGCTGCAAACCGTGCCCGGCATGGAGGGAACCCGCGCCTATGGGCTGCGCGAAGGCTCGCATGAGGTGGTGCTGGACGGCGCAGCCATGAGCGACCGCCTTTGGGGCGGCACCATGCGCCGCATGCCCGGCCTGGACACCATCCAGGAGTTCAAAGTCGAAAACAACAACTCGTCGGCCAAGTTCAACCGCCCCACCACCGTGCTCATGTCGACCCGCAGCGGCACCAACCAGATTCACGGGGCGCTGTTTGAAACCCACCGCAACAACTCCCTCGGCGTGGCCCGCCGCCGGCAGGACTACTTCAGCAAGGCGCCTCAGTTGATTCGCAACGAGTTCGGCGCCTCGGCCGGTGGACCCGTGTTCATCCCGAAGCTGTACAACGGCAAGAACCGCACTTTCTGGTTCTTCGCCTACGAAGGCTACCGTCAGGTGAGCCGGACCAACTGGAGCGGTACGGTGCCCACCGAAGCCATGCGCAACGGCGATTTCCGCGGTCTGGTCGACGCCAACGGACGCCAGTTCGTCCTCTACGACCCCTGGTCGACCAACCCCCAGACCTGGGCGCGCCAGCCGTTTGCCCACCGTGGCGAGCTCAACGTCATCGACCCGGCTCGCATCAGCCCGCTCGCCAAACACCTCTACTCGGTGACCCCGCTGCCCACCCATCCGCAGGTCAACCCCCTGGTCGAAGACAACTGGTGGGGCACGGCGCCTTTCCGGCGCAACGAGTGGACCATTACCGCCCGCTTCGATCACAGCTTCTCTGACAACGACCGCGTCTACGTCCGCCACGGCCAGGGCGACCAGCGCGTCTTCTCGCAGGATTGGAACCTGCCCATGCTCGACCTGGTGGCGGGCAGCGTCCGGCGCCGGGCGCCCAACAAGACGATGGCGATCTCCTATGTCCGAACCTTCTCGCCCACCTTTTTCAACGAGCTGCTTGTCAGCGGCGCCCGCGAATTCTGGTGGAAGGGAACCGGCGAGCCCGGCGTCAAATACACTGACCGGCTCGGATTGCCCAACCCCTTCGACGTCGTCGGCTGGCCCGCCATCTACGACACCGGCTTCACCAACTACGTCTCCGACAACACGCAGGCCTCAGCCAACACCTACCTGATCATCGACAACAACGCCACCAAGATCGCCGGTCGTCACGAGTTCCAGTTCGGCTACCACTACCGCTACGACCAGTTGAACCTGCTGCCAGACCAACAGCAGAATCAGGGCCTCATACAGGGCAACACCCTGGCCACGGCCCTCTATGATCCGAGGACGGCGCGCACCAACCCGTCGGCCACGCCATTCACCGGCCACAATGCGGCGAACACGTTCCTCGGCATCATGAACTACTCCAACCAGTTCGTGCGCGGTTACCTCTATGCCCGCGGCCGCGAGTACGCGCTCTACTTCCAGGACAACTGGAAGGTCTCGCCTCGGCTGACGCTGAACCTCGGCATGCGCTGGGAGTACTGGCCGGCCTTCCGCGAGAAGCGCAACGTCATGACCAGCTTTGATCCCAACCGGCGGGCCGCCGTACTCGGCACCTCGCTCGAGGAGATCTACAAGCTGGGAGCGACGCTCCCGGCCATCGTGAACCGGCTCGAGTCGCTGGGCGCGAAATTCATCACCTGGGACCAGGCGGGCCTGCCGCAGAACCTGATGCGCAGCCCGAAGCGGAACTTCGGCCCGCGCCTCGGCTTCGCCTATCGACTGGGTGACGGCGCGCGCTCCTTCGTGCTGCGCGGCGGCTACCGGATCTCCTACTTCCACATCCCCGCACGCCCCTGGACGGCGCGCATGCGCCTGAACGCCCCGCTGACGGCGCGCTTCAACAACAGCCTGACCGACCCGGCGCTGGCGCCCGACGGCCTGCCCAACTACGGCATGCGCTCCGTGCCGACGATCATCGCCGGCCAGAACAGCCGCGACGCGGTGAGTCTCGCCATGGCCAGCGGTCTCACCCCGGGGTTCGCCGACGGCCAGCTATTTCGCCCCGAACCAGCCCGACGCCCGCGTCCAGGACTGGAACTTCACGATCGAGCGGGAGATCATGGAGAATACGCTCGTGCGCGCCTCCTATGTCGGCAACCGCTCCAGCCATCTCGAGCAGTTCTACCAATACAACTTGCCCACGCCGGACTACATCTGGTTTGTGACGACCGGCGAGCGCCTGCCCACGGGTGAGTTTGCCGGTGTGGCGCGGCGCCCGTACGACAAAGTCGTCTGGGGCAACGTGGAAGAGTACCGCATGACCGGCTGGGGCAACTTCAACGGCGTCCAGCTTGAAATCGAGCGCCGCTACAGCAAAGGTATCGGCTTTCAGTTCTTCTATGTCATGGGCAACAATCTGGCGGCGGGCGGCCGGGAGTGGAGCGGCTCTTCGGTCATCCCCGAGCTGAATCAGTTCCTGCCGGGACTGGTGCCCACCGACATCAAAGCGCGGAATCGGTTCCTCAACTACCAGCGGGACACCAGCGTCCCCAAGCACCGCCTGCGCTGGAACTGGATCGCCGATCTTCCGTTCGGGCGGGGCAAGCCGATCGGAGGAAACGCCGGCGGCTTCCTCAACCGGGTGATCGGCGGCTGGCAGGTGGCCGGGATCGGCTCGTGGCGCACCCGGTACTTCGCTCTGCCGACGGGTATCTATCCCAACGGGAACACGATCGACATCTACGGAACCAAGTACAAGATCGAGGACTGCACGAGCGGGGTTTGCTACCCCGGCTATCTCTGGTGGAACGGCTATATACCCGCCCACCGCATCAATAGTGTCAACCCGGCCACCGGAAGGCCCAACGGCATCATGGGCGTGCCGGCCGACTACAAGCCCGCCGGCGAGCCGCTCATTCCCTGGCCCAAGGAGCCGAACCCCGCCGATCCGATGTTCCCCTTTTACGGAACGAACACGGTCTGGGTGACGCTCAAAGACGGAACCGTCCAGCGCACGACGTACAACGACGGCCTCCACCCCTGGCGCCAGCAGTACTTCCCGGCGCCCGGCCAGTGGGTGCTCGACGCCGCTCTGTTCAAGACGATCCCCATCACCGAGCGGGTGCAGCTGCGCCTGAACGCCGATTTCTTCAACGTCTTCAACCGGCCGGGAACGCCCGGGTCGGTAGGAGCCAACGGCGTTGTCAGCACCCGTGTTTCCGACCTCGCCCCGCGTGAGTTGCAGTTGACGCTGCGGCTCATGTGGTAAACGCAGGCCCCGCCTCGGGCGGCGGCCGCGAAAGCCGCCGCCCGGCTTGACCCGCGCCTCCGAGCAGTGTATATTGCCCGCGGAGGTGCGGCGATGCCCAGGCGCTGGTTTGGAGTTGCTCTGGTTGGCATCGGCGCCGCGGCCGTGACGGCAGTCGCGCTGCTGGCGCCTACGAATCCCGTTCTCGATCCATCTTCCCCTCCACTTTCTCCCGCGGACGATTCGGTGGTCTCGTTCCGCTTGCGCCTGGGCCTCACCGATACGGAGCCCCGGCGTTGGGACGGCGAGCTTGAGGTTTCGGGCGGAGAAGTGGTCAACCTTCGCCTGTGGCGGCCCCGTCCGGGGGACCGAATCGAAGGAACGCATCGCTGGCAGGCCGTCAGCCGCCAAGGCGTGAACTTCCAAAAACGCCCCTGGGAAGCCGAGGAGCCTGTCGGCCCGCAGCCCTACATTCTTGCCACCGGCATCATCGCGGACATGAGAGGCTCGGCCGGAACCCGCGTCCGGGTCCGGACCGCGCAGGGCAACTTCGAGCTCCGGCCCTTCGAGCTGGCGCCGGGCTCCCCCCAAAGCTATCTGGGCGGCGCCGTCGTCGCCGACCGCGTTCCCACGGCCCAGATGGTCTCGACACGAGAACGCCAAAACGACTTCGCCACGCTGGTCGCCGGTCCGGACGGTGAAGTGTGGGTCGCCTGGGTCGCTTATGCCGACTGGAAGAATCAGGTGATGGCTCGGCGCTGGACCGGTTCGACCTGGGAGGACCCGCTCAAAGTCTCCGACACGCATGATGACATCTTCCTGGTGAAGGCGGCGCGCGACGCCAAGGGCCGCATCTGGTTCGTGTGGTCGGCGCAGGTGGACGGAAATTGGGACCTCTACGCCCGGCGGCGGGAGGGCTCCTCCTGGTCGGCGGTCGAACGCCTCACGACCAGCCCGCAGCCGGATATCTTCCCCGCCCTGGCGCTCGATGCGCGCGGCAACCTGTGGCTGGCCTGGCAGGGCTTCCGCGACGGCGCTTCCGACATCTTCGCCCGCTACCATGACGGCGCCGCCTGGTCCGCCGAAGAAAAGCTCTCCGAATCGCCGGCTAACGATTGGGAGCCGGCGGTCGCCTCCGACAACTTGGGCCGACTCTGGGTCGCCTGGGACACCTACGATCAAGGCAACTATGACGTCGTGCTTCGGCGGCGCGAGGCCGGCCGTTGGTCCGAGCTGATGCCGGTGGCTGCCACCCCGAAGTTCGAGGCTCACGTCAGCCTGGCCTGCGACGGCCAGAACCGGCTTTGGGCCGCCTGGAACGAGGGCGGCACGCAGTGGGGTAAAGACACGGGCTTTCTGCTCAACCGGCAGGGGACGCGGCTCTATCAGGGACGTTGGATCGCCGTAGCCGTCTTCGACGGCGGCTGGAAGGAACCTGTCGCCGGGCTGGAAGCTTCGCTTCCGCCCGAGCTGCGCGGCTACAATGACATGCCGATCGTCGCCGGCGACGGCAAGGGGCGCGTCTGGCTGCTGTTCCGCCACCGGCTCCCGCGGATTCTCGACACCCCGAGCGATACCCCCATGCATCGCGCCGCCTGGGAGATCTTCGCCACGACGCTCGACGGCGACCGGTGGCTGGAGCCGATCACCGTGCCCTTCAGCCAAGGGCGCCTTGACATGCGAACCGGCTTCGCCTCTGACGGCGCCGGCCGCCTCTACGCCGCCTGGCCCATGGACAACCGCGACTACGCCGAGTTTCTCTTTGTGCAGGCCGATGTTTACGTCGGGCGCATCCCGCCGCCCCGCGATCCGCCTCGCGAGCCCCGGCTCCGGCCCAGAAAGCCCGAGGAGATCCCGACCTTCCCCCTACACCCGAAGGAGTCCGAGGATCTGGCCCGCATCCGGAGCTACGAAATCCGCTCCGGCGGCAAGACCTATCGGATCTACCGCGGCGACACGCACCGCCACACGGAATTCTCCATGGACGGCCACAACGATGGCAGCCTGATCGACACCTACCGCTACGCGCTCGACGCCGCCAGCCTGGACTTTCTCATGGTCAGCGATCACAATCACCTCGCCGGGCCGGATGTCGAATACATTAACTGGCTGCTTCAGCAGATGGCCGACGTGCTTTTGATTCGGGGCAGGTTCGTGCCGCTGTTCGGCTATGAACGCAGCGTTCCCTACCCCAACGGCCACCGCAACGTGGTCTTCGCCCGCCGCGGCATTCCCACGCTGCCCATTCCGCCGGAAGAGATGAAGGCGGCCACCGGCGCCCAGGCTCTCTACGATTACCTGCGCAAATACGACGGAATCGCAATCTCGCACACCTCGGCCAGCGACATGGGCACGGACTGGCGAGACAACGATCCTGAGCGCGAGCCGCTTGTCGAGATCTACCAAGGCTACCGCGTCTCGGCCGAACACGAGGGCGCGCCGAGGGCCGCCTGGGGCGGCAAGCTGACCGGGGCGCCTGGAGGATACCGTCCGGCCGGGTACGTCTGGAGTGCCCGGGCCAGAGGCTACAAGCTAGGCGTGCAGGCAAGCTCGGATCATCTGTCGACTCACATCTCCTACGCCTGCACCATCGCCGAAGAGTTCACCCGGCAGGGACTGCTCGCGGCGATGAAAAAGCGGCATTCCTACGGGGCGACCGACAACATCGTCCTCGACTACCGGCTCCGCACCCGCGACGGCGCCGAATACTTACAGGGCGACATTCTCCGCACCGGTGCCGGCTTTACCCTTTGGATCAAAGCGGTCGGAACCGCGCCGATCCGCCAGATTGACATCATCAAGAACAACACCTTCGTCCACACCAGCCATCCGCTGCGCCAGGAGGTCGAGCTGACGTTTGCCGACGCCCGGGCCGACGAGCAGATCGACAATTACTACTACGTCCGCCTGATCCAGGTCGACGATCAGATGGCTTGGAGTTCCCCGATCTGGGTGACCGTGAAGTGAGGCCCGGGCAGTTGCCGCCGCCGCCTTAAACGTGTTAGCTTCGCCAGGTGACGCAGGGCTCCGGAGCTCTCGGGACTGTGCTGGTCGGCGTGCCGTTGGGAGTGCTCATCGGCGTGGGCCTTTACACGTTCGGTTACGCTCGCGGGTACTCGTATCTGTTCGACGAACCCGAAGTTTGCATCAACTGCCACGTCATGCAGGAACACTACGACAGTTGGCTGCGATCCAGCCACCGCCAGGCCGCGGCGTGCAACGATTGCCACACTCCCCACGCCCCGGCGCCGAAGTACCTCACCAAAGCGGTCAACGGATTCAACCATTCCGCCGCCTTCACCACCGGTCGTTTTCCCGATCAAATTCGGATCAAAGACCGGAATCGTCGTCTCGCCGAGCAGGCCTGTCTTCGGTGCCATGAAGAGATCACCGCCGCCATCCGCGCCACGCATCAGGCCGACGACGAGAGCTTCTCCTGCGTCGCTTGCCATGCCATCGTCGGACATGCGCAGTAGAACCTTTTCCGGAGCGAAGGCGCCATGAAACTTGATCGCCGCATTGTGTGGACGGCAGCCGTCGCGGCCATCCTGACTCTGGCGTTGACGGCGTTGCTGGTCAGCATCATCGAGCGCAAGCAGGAGGCGCGTCACACCTTCTTTCGGGTGGCGGAGATCGACGAGGACACCGAAGACCCTGCCGTTTGGGGCCGGAATTTTCCCCTGCAATACGACTCCTGGAAGCGAACCGTCGATATGGTGCGGACGCGCTACGGCGGCTCGGAGGCCATGCCGCGCAATCCCACGGCGGCCGATCCGCGCGAACGCGTCTCGCAAGAGAAGATCGAAGAGGATCCCCGCCTGAAGCGGATGTGGCTCGGCTTTCCCTTCGCGGTCGATCACCGAGAAGATCGAGGCCACGCCTACATGCTGATCGACGCGCGCTACACGAAGCGGGTTCTCGAATTCAACCAGCCCGGCACCTGTCTGAACTGTCATGCCTCCACCGCCGTGCTGTATCGGCGGCTCGGCGGGGGAGACATCTTCAAGGGCTTCGAGGCGCTGAACTCCATGCCCTTTGTCGAGGCCGTCAAGTACGCCACGCACCCAGTCGCCTGCGTCGATTGCCACGATCCCCAAACCATGCGTTTGCGCATCACCCGACCGGCCTTCATCGAAGGCATCCGAATGCTCAAAGCCGCCCAGGGCGTGCCGAACTACGACCCGAACACTATGGCCTCGGCCCAGGAGATGCGGACCTTCGTCTGCGCGCAGTGCCACGTCGAGTATTACTTTCAGGGTCCGCAAAAGCGGCTGGTCTACCCCTGGTCAAAAGGGCTGCGCGCCGAGCAGATGTTCGCTCACTACGAGGAGGCTGCTCATAGAGACTGGGTTCACACCGAGACCGGAGCGCCCTTGCTCAAGGCGCAGCACCCAGAGTTCGAGATGTTCAGCCTGGGCATCCATGCCCGCGCTGGAGTCGCCTGCGCCGACTGTCACATGCCGTACAAGCGCGAGGGCGGCATGAAGGTGAGCGATCATCACGTCCGCAGTCCCCTGCTCAACATCAACCGAGCCTGCCAGGGCTGTCACCGCTTCTCCGAACAGGAGATCAAGGATCGCGTCGAGGAGATCCAGATCCGGTTCATGGAAGCGCGCAATATCGCCCTGGACGCCCTCATCGACCTGATCGAGGAGATCTCCCGGGCGCGCGCTCTCGGACTGGCGGACGCTCAACTTGCTCCCGCTCGGCAGGCGCAGCGCAAGGCCCAATTCTTCATCGACTTGGTCGAGGCGGAAAACTCCATTGGCTTTCATGCTCCCGGCGAGATGCTTCGCGTGCTCACGCAGGCGCTCGACATCATCCGCAAGGGGCAGGTTGCGCTTCGCGAGGCGCGGCCGCTTCGCGCCACCGCGGCATCCCCGTGAGGCGACCTCAGCGCTCCCGGCGGGCCTTCGGAAAGCGCTCGGCCCCTGACTGAGGTGGGAGACGTGTCGTCGGCATCCTCAACCGCCTCGGGTTCGGAGCGGACGAAGCCGCGCTTGAGGCCCGTCGCCCTTCCGGTTGAGCACGGCGGCTGGGGCTTTACGCTCGAGCCTGTCTTGCTCGGCATGCTGGTGGCGCCAAGCGGCGCCGGAGTCGCGCTCAGCCTCTTTGCCCTGGCCGCCTTCCTCACGCGCCATCCGCTGAAACTGTGGATCGCGGACGTCGCGGCTCGCCGCCGCTATCCGAGGACGATATACGCGAGCCGCTTTGCGTTGCTGTATGGAGGAGCAGCCCTGGCGGCCCTCGCGCTTGCAGTCCGCACCGCGCAGGGCGCCTTTTGGGCGCCGCTGCTCCTTGCTCTGCCGCTCGCTATATTCCAGTTCACCTACGAGATCCGAGAACAGGCGAGAGCCCTGCCGGCCGAGCTCGCCGGGGCCGTGGCCATGGGCGGGCTGGCGCCGGCCATTGCGCTGGCGGCCGCCGTGGCGCCCCAGTCCGCTTACGGTCTTTGGCTGGTTCTAGCCGCCCGCGCGGTGGCCGCCATCTTCTACGCCCGCGTCCAAGTGCGGCGCGCACGCAGCAAAGCTCAGCCGCCAAGGCTGGGGCCGGCATGGTTGGCGATGACTCTCTCGGTCGCCACTCTGCTCGTAGCCGCCTGGTTGGAGTGGGTTCCCTGGCTCGGGGCCGCCTCCGTAGCCTTGCTGCTGCCGCTCGCCCTGTTCACCTTCCGCCGGCCTCCGGCGCCGGCCAAGGTGGTCGGTTGGACACAGCTCGTTTTGGGGCTGCTCGTGGCGGTCGCCACTGCGGCCGGCGTGCGCACCGGGTGGTGAGAGGTCTCGCCTCTTTACAGCAACGCCAGGATGGCCTTTTCCACCGCTGTCAGATCGGCTTCGCCGACGAAGCTCCGCACCAACTTCCCTCTGCGGTCGTAGAGAAACAGCGCCGGGAGGGCCCCGCTCCAGTTCTTGTCGACGAACGTGATGAAACGGTCGTCGTCGGCCACCTTCTTGAGATAGGCCGGAGGACTCACTCGATGCTTGCGAAGGAACTTGAGCGCCGCCTCCCGGTCCTCCTCATCGTCGGCCGAAACGGTTACTAACCTCAGCCCTCTCGTAGCGTATTTCCGCTCGAGCGCGACGAGCTGCGGCAACTCCTCTAGACACGGTGCGCACCACGTAGCCCAGAAATCGATGAGGAGAACCTTGCCTCTGCTCTCAGCGATCAGCTTCTGGTGGGTCTTTTCGTCGTAAGGGAGAAGCCGGTCGGGCGCCGTCCATCCGACGCCCGCCAGGATGAAGAGAGCGGTCAGCCGCCTCACGAAGCCTTCACGCGCTTGATGGTGCAGCCGAACGCCTTGGTCTCGGCCACCGCCGGGGCCTTGCCGGCCAGCAGCGCGTCCAGCGCATTCCTCAGGCTGTGGTCCTTGATTTCGCCCTTGCGCGCATCGTCGATCCGTCCGTGGTAAGCGACCTTACCGCCCTTGACCACGTAAACCTCAGGCGTGAACTGCGCGCCGAACATATCCGCGACGACGTTTCCCGGATCCTTGTAGACCTGGAACTGGAATCCGTTGCTCGCCGCATGTTGCTTGACTTCGGCCGCCGGCTCGGTGTGGTTCGAGTTGATGAATACGAACTTCACGCCCTTGGGGTGGTAATCGGCGTAGAGCGCCTTCATCCGCTCGTTGTAATCGTTCGAGATCGGGCACTGTGTGGCGATGAAGGTCACCACCGTGATGTTGCCGGCGAGTTCGGCGTACTGCACATCCTTGCCGTCCACCGTCTTCAGGGTGAAATTCTCTACCGTGGAGCCTACCTTAAGCCCGGCCGCCGCCAAGCCGCCAGCCACGAGCAGCGCCGAACATACCAACCTGATCATTATCTTTTTCATTTCCTCTCCTTTCCCGAACCGGATAAAAAACCGGTTACCCCTTCGGTTCTAACCTAAGGTCAATCGTCGCCTTCTTGCGCGAATCGTAAACGCTCAAGCGGCGGGTCTTGCTTTCCCGCCCCTCGTGCGTGGCCTTGAGCTCGTAGTCCGTGTCCGGACTCAGCCCATGGAACTGATAAGAGCCGTCTTCTAGCGTGATAAAAGAGCGCACGCGCAAGGTCTTGACGTCCTTGAGTTGAACCACCGCGCCCGCCACCGCCTCGTCGGAGGCATCGAAGACTTTGCCCTGCACCGACCGGCTGCCCTCGGGCTCTTTCTCCCTCTTCTCATAGACCCGATAGCCGCCCGGCTTGCCCGGTTCGCGCGGCGCCATCGGATCCTGAGCGAAGAGGGCCGGGGCGAACAGAAACAGGGTTGGAAGGAAACGATTCAGCCTCATTTCTGCTTCTCCGCTTCCTGGACGGCTTTCAGCCGGAAAAAGACTTCAACCCGCTGGTCCCATTCCACTTGGACTTCTTTCTCTGCGGGCTCGAAGCCCCTCGCTTCGACTTTGACATTATATCGCATGGAACCGGCGGGTACTCGAATAGCGAATTCCCCTTGTGCATTCGACGTCTCGGTCGCCGCTTTGGTTACCCTGCGCCCGCCCTCCGACTCCAGAGGAGTCACCGTGATGCGCGCCCCGGGCAGGCTCAGGCCGGTCTCTTGGAACACCGTCCCGGCGATGACCGCGTAGGATTGGGGCTGCTTGCGCCTCTGCGCCTCCGCCGGCGCCCCGGCGAAAAGCAGCACAAGCACCGTCGCCAGACACGCCGACGCGCGGCCTCCGGCAGCCTGAGATCGAGACCTCAGTAGCGGCGGGAGCTCCTCCATGGATCGTCCTCGTCTTCCTCGAAATCCTCTTCCTCCTCGTCGTAATCCTCTTCGACTTCCTCCAACTCGAGGGGATCGACGCTCGCCACCCGAATGTTGGCGCCGCACTCTTCGCACACCAGCGTGTCGCCTTCATCCAATTCGTCTTCTTCCACCCCGAGCGGGGAATCGCACAACGGGCATTCGACCATAAAAAGACCTCCTTCTGGGTACGCACTTTCTGTTATACAGAACCGCGCGACAAATGCAAGTGTTCCTCCCAGGCGGGCCCGCCGGCCCCGCTATCCCTTCAAAGCCAGCTTGCGCCGCGTGGTCGGCGGCACGACGCCTTGGAGGCGCAAGTAGAGAAAAAGCTGCGCCCGATGCGCCAGCTCATGCTCCCGGATGAAGTCGAGCATCTCCAGACGCGTGAGTCTGGCACCGTCGAACTTGGTGATGATCTCGGAGAAGAACTCCGGGGGCTGCTCGGCAAGCCGGCGGCAATCCTCCTCGACGGCCCGGCGCAGCTCCGAAGCCAGTGCGGCGGCTCCGGAATCCGGCCCGAGCTTCACTCGATAACGGGCCAGCCTCTCCCGGAAATCCGGCCGGCTCAAGTCCGTCTCCCCATCGAGCAACATCCCGGTCAATCCCCGCCCGACTTGCAAGATGTGTTCGGCGATTTCGCGGAAGCTCATCAAATCCGGCCGGGGACGAAAATCGAGCTGGCTGCCCGGCATGTCCTCGACCGCCTGGGCGGCGTCGGCGCGGATGGCTTTCCAAGTCTCGAAGAACCAGTCGAGCCGGACCATACGCCCCATTCTATCCCGCGCGGGGCCGCGTCGACGGCGGATGCGCAAGCGCCTTTGTTAGCATGAACATTTCAAAGATGCTTCGTTTCGAGACGGCGGGCGAGTCGCACGGCGAGGGCTTGGTGGCCACGCTGGTGGGCTTGCCGGCCGGTGTGCCCGTCTCGATCGCCGAAATCAACCGCGAGCTGCGCCGCCGCCAGCTCGGATACGGCCGCGGCGGGCGCATGAAGATCGAAACCGACACCGTCCGCATCCTGGCCGGAGTGCGCCATTCACAGACCATCGGCGCGCCCATCGCTTTGATCATCGACAACCGGGATTGGGCCAACTGGACGGAGGCTCTGCCCGTGGAGGCGGCTCCGCACAGCGAAGAGAAGAGACGGCCCGTCACCCGCCCCCGGCCCGGACACGCCGACCTGGCCGGCGCACTGAAATACAACTTGCATGACGCCCGCTACATCCTCGAACGCGCCAGCGCCCGGGAGACGGCCGCCCGCGTCGCCGTGGGGGCCCTGGCCAAAGCGTTCTTGCGCCAGGTCGGCATCGAGGTGCTCAGCCATGTCGTCGCGATCGGGCCGGAGAGGCTCGAGCGCCGCGCCTCCTGGGAAGAGATTGTGGCCCTGAGTCAGCGGGAGGAGATCCTGCTCGGCTGCGTGGATGAGCAAGCGGAGGCCCGCATGAAAGCGGTGGTCGACCAGGCGTTTCGCACAGGCGACACTGTCGGCGGCGTCTTCGAGGTGGTCGCCCACGGCGTGCCCCCCGGCCTGGGCTCGCACATTGCCTGGGACCGGCGCCTCGACGCCCGGCTGGCGCAGGCCATCGTCTCCATCCAGGCGGTCAAGGGCGTTCTCATCGGAGATGCCGACCAGGCGGCCGCCTCTTTCGGCTCCCAGGTGCAGGATACGATTCACTATGACGCCGCCGCCAGGCGCTTTACGCGCGGCTCGAACCGGGCCGGGGGGCTTGAGGGCGGCATCACCAACGGAGAAGACGTCATCGTGCGCGGGCTTCTCAAGCCCATTTCGACGCTTCGCCGGCCGCTCGAGTCGGTCGATCTCCTCACACGCGAGCCTTCGGCCGCCGCCTACGAGCGCAGCGACGTCTGCGTCGTCCCCGCGGCAGGCGTCATCGGCGAAGCGATGGTCGCCCTGGTGTTGGCTCAGGCGTTTCTCGAAAAGTTCGGCGGCGACTCGCTCCAGGAGACTCGGCGGAACTTTGAGTCCTACATGAAGCAGCTACGCGAATTCTGATGATCTACGACATCGTCAAGTACGGCCACCCTGTTCTCGAAGAACGCGCCCAGGAAATCACCGACTTCGGCAGCGAGGAGCTGGAGCGGCTCATCTCCGATATGTTTGAATCCATGTATGCGGCCAAAGGGGTCGGCCTGGCGGCCCCGCAGATCGGCATCGGCAAGCGCATCGCCGTCATCGATATCTCCGCCGGCCAGGACCCGAACTCCAAGCTGGTGCTCATCAATCCAGAGATCATCCATACCGAGGGCCGCCAGCGCGACGAGGAGGGCTGTCTGAGTCTGCCGGGCTTCCGCGAGCCGGTCACGCGCCCCCGGCGCGTCACCGTCCGGGCCCAGGACCCCTCGGGCAGGACGTTCGAGATCACCGGCGAGGACCTGCTGGCGCGCGCGCTCTGCCACGAGACCGATCATCTGAACGGCAAGCTCTATCTCAGCCACATCAGCGCGCTGAAGCGCGATCTGATCCGCCGCAAGGTGCGGAAACTGATCAAGGCGGGCGAGTGGGCCTGAAGCTGGTATTTTTCGGCACGCCGGAAGCGGCCGTTCCGACGCTCGAGCGGCTCGCTGAAGCCGGCTTCGAGATCGCACTGGTCGTTACCCAGCCGGACCGCCCGAAAGGTCGCGGACAGGAGTCTGCGCCTTCTCCAGTCAAAGAGGCGGCCCGGGCGCGCGGCCTCGCCGTCGCCGAGCCCGCCAGAATCAAGCAGCCGGAATTCGTCGAAACCCTGTGCTCGTTGCGGCCCGAGGCGATGGTTGTCGTGGCTTACGGCAAGATCATCCCGCAGGCGATCATCGACATCCCACCGCTCGGCATCATCAACGTCCATTTCTCGTTGCTTCCGTCCTATCGCGGCGCGGCGCCCGTGCAGTGGGCCGTCGCCAACGGCGAGACCCGCACCGGCGTGACGACCATGCGCATCGACGCAGGATTGGACACCGGCGACATCCTGCTCGCCCGCGAGACCGAGATCGGCCCCGAGGAGACGGCCGAGGAGCTCACCCGGCGCCTGGCGTCGATGGGCGCGGAGCTGGCGGTCGAAACTCTCGAGCGGCTGCGGGCGGGCGCTTTGACGCCCCGCCCGCAGGACCACTCCCGCGCCACCTACGCGCCGATGCTCAAGAAGGAGGACGGCCGAATCGATTGGAGCTGGCCGGCAGTCATGATCCACAATCGCGTGCGGGGCTTCCAGCCCTGGCCCGGGGCTTACTGCCTGTTCCGCGGCCGCCTGCTCCATCTCTGGAGAACACGGCCCGTCCCCGAGTCGGTGCCCGGACCGCCCGGGGCGCTTCACCCGCATCGGCGCCGGTTGCTCGTCGCCTGCGGTGAGGACACGACGCTCGAGCTCGTCGAGTTGCAGCTCGAGGGCCGCAAGCGGCTGCCCGCAGAGGCCTTTCTCGCCGGGCAGCGCATCGCCGAGGGAGAGTGCCTGGAGCCCGCTCCTTGGCCGCCCGCAACCTGAGGGGCGCTGACCTACGCCGAGCGGATCTCGGTCCAGATGCGATCCCGCAAGCGCTGCGCCGTCGCGGGCAACGACGCGAACCATTCCCCGCGGCGGAGAACCTCCGGCGGCGGGTAAAGCGTCGCATTCGACCGAAACGACTCCGGCAACAGCGCCCTGGCCTTCGCGTTGGTCGTCGCGCTCTTCGTTGCTTTCGCCACGGCGGCCGCCACCTCCGGGCGCAACAGATAGTCGACAAATCGGTGCGCCAGCTCGCCTCGCTCGCTCTCGCGCAGGACCACGACGTTGTCGGCATAAAGCGGAAAGCCCTCCTCCGGCCAGACGAAGGCGAGCGCCGCGCTCTCCTCGATCGCCTGAAGCGAGGTCGTCGCCCAAAGCTGCGCCGCGAGCACATCGCCTGCCACCAGTTGGTCGCGCACCTCGGCGTTGACGTACGCCCGGAGCAGCGCCTTCTGCGCGCGCGCCTCCTGGCCGGCGCGCTCGAGCTCAACCGGGTCGATGGAGTTCACCGACCAGCCGAGCTTCTTCAAACAGGCGCCGAGCACCTCCGCCGGATCGTCGAGCATCGTCAGGCGACCGCGCAGGCGCTCCTCCCACAGGCTCGCCCAACCCGTCGGCGGCGGCGTCACCTCGCGCCGGTAGGCGATCCCCGTACCGCCCCACATGTACGGCACGCACCAGTCGAGATTCGGATCCCAGCTCGGCCGGCGGAAGCCCTCCTCGAGATTGTCGAGATTGGCGAGCCAGTCGTGGCGCAGCGGCGCCAGCAGCCCCAGCTCGCGCATCGGTTCCACGAGCGAATTCGATGGAAAGACCACGTCCCAGCCGGAATTGCCCGACAGGACCTTGGCCAGCATCTCCTCGCCGCTTTCGTACGTCCCATAGCGCACGCGCACGCCGAACTCGGCCTCAAAGGCCGGAATCGTCTCCGGAGCGACGTAGTCCGACCAGTTGAACACATTGAGCCGCGGCGGGCCCGTTCGGCATGCGGCCAGCGCGGCCAGCGCCACGGTGAACTCCCTCCGCCTCACGCCCGTTGCAGCCTCCCCGCCGCCAGCACAAGAATCCCCAGCCCGAAAACGATAATCGTCGAGACCGCGTTCACCACCGGACTGACACCCCGTCGCGCCATGGCATAGATGACCATGGGAAGCGTCTCCGAATCGACGCCCGCCACCAGGCTGGTGATGACGTAATCGTCAAACGAAAGGGTAAAGCAGAGCATCGCCGCTGCGGCGATTCCGGGTCCGAGCAACGGCAGCGTTACCCGCCGAAAAGCCTGCCACTCGGTGGCGCCAAGGTCCATCGCCGCCTCCTCGAGCGCCGGCTCCAGCGTGCGCAGCCGCGCCAAGACCACCAGGACCACATAGGCCAGGCAGAAGGTCACATGCGCCGCCACGACCGTATGCAGGCCCGGGCGCACGTCAAGGTAGCGGAACAGCCACTGGTAGAAAGCCAGCAGCGAGATCCCCATGACCACCTCCGGCGTCACGAGCGAAATGTACAAACCCGCCGCCATGGGCGCCGATCGCCGCTTCCACAGCCCGTAAGCGCACAGAGTGCCCAGGCAGGTCGCCACCAGGGTCGCCGCCGCGGCTATCACCAGGCTGTTCCAGCACGTCTCGAGCAGTTGGGGGTTTTCGAGCGCCGCTCGGTACCACCGCAACGAGAAGCCTTCCCAGATGGTGAAACGCGAGGCATTGAAACTGAAGATGGCCAGAATGAGCAGAGGCAGATGGAGGAAGGCATAGATTGCCGCGGCGTAGAGTGCGAGCAGGCGGCTCACAGGAATCGCTCCCCTCCCCGCCGCAGGAACACGGTCAAGCCCAGCATCACCAGCGCCATCAGCGCCAACGAAACGGCCGCCCCGAACGGCCAGTCGCGCGCCGCGGTGAACTGGCTCTGGATCAGATTGCCGACCATCACCGTCTTGCCGCCGCCCAGCAGGTCGGGCGTCAGATAGGCTCCCAGGCAGGGAATGAACACCAGCAACGCGCCGGCCACGATGCCGGGGCGCGCCAGCGGCAACACCACACGGACCAGCGTCTCAAGCGGCCGGGCGCCCAGGTCCGCCGCCGCCTCCACCAGACTTCGGTCCAGCCGTTCGAGCACGGCGAATATCGGCAACACCATAAACGGCAGGTGCCCGTAAACCAATCCCAAAATCACCGCACCCTCGTTGTACAACAGCGGCAGCGGCCGCTCGAGAAGTCCGGCCTCCACAAGCAGCGTGTTCACCAGGCCCGTGTCGCGAAGCAGAAACATCCAGGCGTAGGTGCGCACCAGATAGCTGGTCCAGAACGGGAGAATCACCAGCGCCAGCAACAGGTGTTTCCTCCCGCCCGAGCGCGCCAGAAACAGCGCCAGGGGAAACCCAAGAAGCAGGCACAGCGCGGTGGTCACGGCGGCGATCCGGAAGGAGCGCGCCACGATCCGCAAATACAGCGGATCGGCCAGCCGCACATAGTTCTCGAGCGTCCACGGCTCCGACAGGCCGCCATAGGGCCCGCGTGTGAGGAAGCTGTAGGCGGCCACTACCCCGAGCGGCGCCGCGACGAAAACGGCCATCCAGACCGCCGCCGGCGCCAACATCCATCTCCGAAGGGGGCTCATTCGGTGAATCGGAGCTCGTCGGCGCGATCCCACCAGAGATACACCCGGTCGCCCCGCGCAAATCGGCCGTCCTGCCAGCCGACCTCGGCCACCACGACCTCGCCGTCTTCGAGCTCCGCCTCCACGTGAATGCAATTGCCGAGAAAGATCGTCTCGCGCACCGTCGCCGGGATCGAGCCGACATCGGCCGTCGGCGGTGCGGAGCTGATGCGGGTGGCCTCCGGGCGGACGCCCACACCGTCCACCCAGTTCACTGCTCCGAGAAAAGACGCCACGAACCGCGTGCGCGGCCGCCGGTACACCTCCCGCGGCTCGCCGACCTGTTCGAGCCGCCCCTGATTCATCACGCCGATTAGGTCGGAAATGGAAAGCGCCTCCTCCTGATCGTGAGTCACCAGCACGAAGGTTACCCCCAAGCGCCGCTGCAAGCTGCGCAGCTCCGCCCGCACTTGTTTGCGCAGCTTCGGGTCGAGAGCCGAGAGCGGCTCGTCCAGCAGCAACACCTCCGGCGCCACCGCCAGCGACCGCGCCAGAGCCACCCGCTGCCGCTCGCCTCCGGAAATCTCCGAAATGCGCCGGTCCTCTTTGCCCTCGAGATGCATCAGCTCGATGAGCTCCCGGACGCGGCGCTCCGCTTCCGCTGTTCGGCGCCTCAGACCGAACTCGATGTTGCCGCGCACCGTCAGATGAGGAAAGAGCGCGTAGTTCTGAAAAACGGTCGAGACATTGCGTTCGTAGGGCTTGAGCGAATTGATGCGTACCCCGTTCAGATAGATGTCGCCGGTCGTAGGCTGCTCGAAGCCGGCCACCAGCCTCAGCGTCGTGGTCTTGCCGCAGCCCGAGGGGCCGAGCAGCGAGAACAGCGCCCCGCGCGGCACCTGAAGCGACAGCTCGCGGACGGCTTCATGCCCCGGATAGCGCTTGGAGACCTGCCGCAACTCCAATACAGGTTCCATTGGAAAAAAATGGTAACGCAAGGCGCGGGCTATAGGGCGGCGGAGCCGAGCTCGCGGCGCAGCGCCGCGGCGATCCGTTCCGCATGCTCGGCCACAAGGGCGGCGTCCGGCCCCTCCACCATCACCCTGGCCAGCGGCTCGGTACCCGAGAAGCGCACCAGCACGCGGCCGCGAGGGCCGAATCTCCGCCGCGCCTCCTCGATCTCCTGCTGGACGGCGGCCAGCTCCTCGATCGGCCGCTTGACAGCCACCGGGACATTCTCCAACCGCTGGGGATAACGCGGAAAGGTCGCCGTTGACTCGTCGAGATCCTGGCCGGTTTCGCGCATCACCTCCAGGACGCGCAGCGCCGTCAGCAGGCCGTCGCCGGTGGTGGCGTACCGGCGGAAAATGATATGCCCGCTCTGCTCGCCCCCGAGCAGCGCGTCGCGCCGCAACATCTCCTCGAGCACATACTTGTCGCCCACCGGCGTGCGCACCAGCTCCGCGCCCCAGCTTCGCACCGCCTCCTCCAGGCCCAGGTTCGACATCACCGTCGCGACCACCACCGGGCGGCGGTGGTCGCCGCCGAGCTGCCCTTTGGCGGCCAGCGAGCGCCCGCAGAGAAACAGCACCAGATCGCCGTCAATGACCTTGCCGGAGCGCGAAACGAAAATCGCACGGTCGGCATCCCCGTCGAAGGCCACGCCCAGATCGGCCCCGCGGGTCACCACCTCCCGCGAGAGCGCCTCCGGATAGAGCGCCCCGCAGCCGAGGTTGATGTTCCGGCCGTCCGGAGCGCAGCCAATCGTGTGGACATTTGCTCCGAGCCCGCCAAACAGCCTCGGCCCCAGCTCGTAAGCCGCGCCGTGGGCGCAGTCCACCACCAAGGTCAACCCTTCCAGCCGGCCGCTTGTCTGCGCCAGCGCCTCCAGATACTCGCGCGCCAGACGCGGCTCCGGCGTTAATACTGCCTCGCACGCCTCGCCCTTCGACTCGCGCAACCGCAGGATCTGGTCTTCGAGCTGCTGCTCGAGCTCATCGGCAAGCTTGAAACCGGAATGGTCAAAAATCTTGATGCCGTTGTCCTGGTAGGGATTGTGCGAGGCCGAGATCATGACCCCGGCGACGTACGGTCCGGTCCGCGCCAGATAGGCGATGCCCGGCGTGGTGATCACGCCGGCAAAACGGCTGCCTACCCCCGACTGCGCGAGGCCGCCCGCCAGCAGGGCGGCCAGTCGGGGACTGGATTCGCGGGTATCCATGCCGATGACCACCTCCGGCCTTTCCTGTCGGCGCCGGGCCCACTCGCCGAGCGCGCCTCCGACGGCGAACGTGGTCGCCGGATCGAGCGGATACTGGCCCGCCACGCCGCGAATCCCGTCCGTGCCGAACAACCGTCTCGCCATAGAACTCCCTCGAAGTTAGTCGCCGGGCTCAGCGGGCTTTCTCGACCCAGACCTTCACCTGGACCACCGGCGAGGATTCAAACCGGACCCAGGGATCCCCGACAAAAGCCTGCACGCGAAACTCCGCCGCCGCCACCACCGAACTCAAGTCGATCGCGTCGGTCTCGACGACGCTCACCTGTCTGACGTTGGTCTCCGGGCCGACAATGCGCAGCCTCTCCGGCACCGCCTCCTGCCGGACCACTTGATAGCCCGGCGGCGGTTCCTTGGAAATTCGGATCCGTACCGGGACGTCGCGCGCCAGCCGGTGCTCAAAGTTCAGACGCACTTGTGAGGGAATGGCGCGAGCCAGTTGCACGCCGTTGGGCAGCGAAACGTTCTCCGGGGTGATGGTGTAGGTTCGCTCGCCGGGCTCATGCACACTGCCCAGATCCAAAATTACCGCCGCGGTCGCCAGGCTCTCCGGAGCCAACTGCTTCGACGGTCCCCGGACTTCGAGCTGAACCCGATCCGGCAGATCCGAGCTGATCTCCAACTCGTGCGGCATTCCCCGAAACAGCACCGGCACCGTGACCGAGGTCGCCAGATCCGGATCGCGGACGATGATGTACCACAGCATCACCGCAATCAGCAGCGAAAGGATCTTCCAGGCCAGATTTTTCCTGAGGAGGTTCCAGATCAACGACCGGCTTCCTCCAGCACCGTCTGGGCCCGCTCCGTCAGCTCGGCCGCCTCCCGGCGCCGGAAGTGCCGGACGATCCGCTGCTCGACATCCTCCGGGGTCAGGCGCGAAATAATCTCGCCGGCCACCGCCACCGAGATCGCCCCCGTCTCCTCGGAGACCACGACCGCCAGGCAGTCCGACTCCTCGGTGATGCCGACGGCCGCACGGTGCCGCGTACCGAGCGGCGCCGGCAGCCGCGGGTTGACGCTCAGGGGCAGGAAGCAGGCGGCCGCCGCAATGCGATTCCCCTGGATGATGACGGCCCCGTCGTGCAAGGCGCCGTTAGGCTGGAAGATGGAAAGCAGGAGATTGCGCGACAGCAGGCCGTCGATGCGCACCCCGCTTTCAATGAACGTTCTCAGACCGATGTCGCGTTCCAGGACCAGGATGGCGCCGATCTTGCCCGCGGCCAGATCCCGAACGGTGAGCGCGATCTCCTCGGCCACCTCGTGCCGGCTGGAGCCCTCTCCCGCAAAGACCCAGCGGCGCCGGCCGATCCGCGCCAGAAACCGCCGAATCTCGGACTGGAAAATCACGATCAGCGCGAAGACCGAGTAGGGCGCCAGCGTCTCGAGCAGCGTCCGCAGAAGCTGCAACCGGGCGACGACGGACACCAGGTAGACGAGCATCAGGATCCCGAGTCCGCTGATGATGTGAAATGCCCGGCGGCCGTGAATGATGAGGAAAAACTGGTAGAGCAGGAAGGCGACGGCCAGTATGTCGAGGATCGAAAACAGGCTTGCGGCGGAAAACAGATCCCGGTAAGTTCCCGCCGGCCAGATCATACCCTTTGGTTGCGCCGAATGCCCGATGCTTCACCCTGATTGTACCCCAAGATGGCGAAAAACACCACCAGCTCGGCTTGTTTCGGGCCACCTGGCCGCAGCCCGGCTCAGCCCCGGAAGGGAAACCGCGCCTCGGCCACCGGCACGCCGATCACCTCGATCCTGGCCAGATCCGCCGTGCCGATCCCTCGGGCCTCCGCCAGCAACAAGGTGTTGTCGCAGTCGCTGAACGGGACTTCGCCCCGCCGGGCTCGGGGATTGAACCCCATGATCGCCGTCGCCACCGCATCCGTCGTCACCGGATTCGTTCCCACCACCACCACACCCGGACGGATGTGCCGTACCCCGGCAATCCACGGACCTTCCCCGCCGGCAATCGTCTCGATGCCGTCGATGATCGCCAGGTGGATCGGCCGTACCGCCACCAGCTCCACCGTAATGCGCGGCACGCGGTAGCCCGGTTCCCGGCTGGAGTGAGGGTCGAGCTCCTGCGGGGCGCTGGCCGAGGGCCCCCGTTTGCCCAGGTGGCACACGTCAACCCGGCCTTTTGTCGGCTGCTCATTCGGCTCCTCGGCGCCCGCATCGTCGCCGTAGATGGAGGCCGGCGTGATGCCGAAGCTGTTCTTGAGCGCCAAGGTCACCCCACAGGTGGCGTGCTCCTTCAGCTTCGCCATCGTGATGAAGAAGTCGGTGTCGGCGTAGGAGTGATTCAGATCGTAGGCCGGGAAGATCTGCCCGCCGCCGGGGACTTCCAGCCGCACGTAACGCCGTCCCAGCCCAAGGGCGTTCGTATTTTCGAACTCCACGCGAGGCGCCGCCGTGGCCAGCGCCCGGACGTTCCAACCCGAATCGAGCAGGTATTCCTCGAGCGGCGCCGCCGTGCCGTAGCCGCTTTCGACCAATCGGACGCGGCGCGCGCCCGCCGCCCCCAACAGGTGCACCACCGAACCCACCATCTTCGGATGAGAGTAGTGCGTGACGCCGAGCGGCAGACCCCTCACCCGTAACCCGGGCGAGCCGGTCAGGTTCAATTTCACGGTGACCGTCTTATTCTTCACCAGGCGCCCGAGTCCGCCGATCTGATCCAACATTCGGCCCAGCAACAACGTCAGATCTTCTTCATAGGAGCGGCAGCGCGCGACGGCGACCGGAGCGGTCGGCGCCTCCGGCTTGCCCCCAACCGACGCTGCACCCAGCAAGCCCAGCAGCTCACGTCGTGTCATTGGCCTTAGTCTAATACAGTTCCAGCCCGCTCTTCGCCGCGCCGGCCGGCCTCAGTCCCTCCTGCACCCGATACAATCAACAGAGATGCGCCCGCCACTTGCGCTCGCCAAATACTCGATCGGCGTCGGCGACCGCTTCGGCCGCCAGGCCCGGGCTCAGCTTGAAGCCTGCCGCCTGGCCCTGGCCGCCGGAGTCGAAGTTATTCCCGTCTGGAACAAGTCCTACCGCGAGCATTCCATCATCGGCTCGGAACCGATCGCGACCCGGCGCGCCGCCGACGAGGCCGTGTCGGCGCTCGGTTGGAAGTTGCCCTACCACGTCGACGCCGATCACATTCAACTCGGCACGGTGGAAAGGTTTCTCGACGCTTGCGACTTCTTCACCATCGACGTGGCGGAAACCATCGGCCGGCCGGCCCCCGCCGAGCGCGTCTCCGCTTTCGTCGCCCGCCACCCGGAGCTCACCGGCGCCATCGCCATCCCCGGCATCGACCAGCCCTTTGAAACCACCGCGGAGACCGTCGCCGCCATCGCCCGGAAATACCTGCTCGCCGTCGAAGAGGCGGGACGCATCTATCGCCGGATCCTCCAGGCGAAGGGCGCCGGCAACTTCATCGCCGAAGTCTCGATGGACGAAACCGACTGTCCGCAGACGCCCGTCGAGTTGCTGGTCATTCTGGCCGCCTTGGCCGACGAGGGGATTCCCATCCAGACTATCGCCCCGAAATTCAGCGGCCGCTTCAACAAAGGGGTGGACTACGTCGGCGATGTCGCCGCCTTCGAGTGTGAGTTCGCCGCCGATGTGGCCGTCGTCCGGCACGCCGTGCGCGCCTACCGCTTGCCGGAGGACCTCAAGCTGAGCGTCCACTCCGGCAGCGACAAGTTTTCCCTGTACGCGCCCATCGGGCGCGCCCTCCGGCGCTTCGACGCCGGCGTGCACCTGAAAACCGCCGGCACCACTTGGCTTGAGGAGCTGATCGGGCTGGCCGAGGCCGGCTCCGATGGCCTGGCTTTGGCCAAGCAGATCTACGCCGAGGCCTACGCCGAGCGCGAGGCTCTCTCTCGTCCCTACGCCGCCGTCATCGACATCGACCCGGCGTTGCTGCCGGATCCGGCAGACGTCCGGTGCTGGAGCGCCGCGGAGTTCGCCGCCACCCTCCGCCACGATCCCACTTCCCCGCACTTCAATCCGCACTTCCGGCAACTGCTGCACATCGGCTACAAGGTCGCCGCCAGAATGGGAGCCCGCTACTTGGACATGCTGGCCGCAGGCGAGGCCGTAATCGCGCGGAACGTCACGACCAATCTATTCGAGCGGCACATCCGCCCGCTGTTTTTGGGCGAACAACACTGAGGACGCCATGCCCTTCATCCACGACGATTTCCTGCTGACCACGGCCGCGGCGCGCCGGCTTTACCACGAGTATGCCGCCCCGGAGCCGATCCTCGACTTCCACAGCCACCTCTCGCCTCAAGCCATTGCCGACAATCGGCGCTTCCATAATCTCTTCGAGATCTGGCTTGAAGGCGACCACTACAAATGGCGCGCCATGCGGGCCAACGGCGTCGAAGAGCGCTTCTGCACCGGCGAAGCCGAGCCCTATGAAAAGTTCCTGGCCTGGGCTCGGACCGTGCCCATGACGCTGCGCAACCCCCTCTATCATTGGACCCACCTCGAGCTCAAGCGCTATTTCGGCATCGAGGACCTGCTGGACGAGACGACCGCGCCGGCGATCTGGAACCGGACGCTCGAAGCGCTGGCGTCCGACGAGCTGCGACCGCAGGGGATTCTCGCGAAGTTTCGCGTCAAGGCCCTGTGCACCACCGATGATCCCGTCGACGATCTGTCGGCCCATCGCCGGATCGCCGCCGCCGGACTTTCGACTCGCGTCTTTCCCGCCTTCCGCCCCGACAAGGCCTTGGAGGTCAACCATCCCGACCTCTTCAACGCCTGGACCGACCGACTGGCGCAGGCGGCCAATGTCGACATCGGTTCGCTCGCCGACTTTCTCGACGCACTCAGGAAGCGCCACGACTACTTCCACGCACACGGCTGCCGGCTCTCGGACCACGGCCTCGAGGTCTGCTACGCCGATCCCTGCCCCGAAGCCACCGCCGCCGGAATCTTTGATAAGGTCCGCGCCGGCCGTCCCGCCGATCCGGCCGAAAAACAGCTCTTCGCCTCCTACCTGATGCTCTTCTTCGGCCGGCTTGATGCCGAAAAAGGCTGGACCAAGCAGCTTCACCTCGGCGCCAAGCGCAACATCAACTCGCTGATGTACCAGATGCTCGGTCCGGACACCGGCTTTGACGCCATGGGCGACTGGCCGCAAGTCGATGCGCTGGCGAGCTACCTGGATCGGCTGAACCAGGAGGGGGCGCTGCCCAAGATGATCCTCTACAACTCCAATCCGGTCTTCAACTACGCCTTTGCGACCCTGGCCGGCTGCTTCCAGGACGGCTTGGTGCCCGGCAAGATCCAGTTCGGCAGCGGCTGGTGGCACCTGGACCAGAAGGAGGGCATGGAATGGCAGCTCAACGCCCTGTCGAACACAGGCTTGCTGGCGCGTTTCGTCGGCATGCTCACCGACTCCCGCTCCTTCCTTTCCTTTCCCCGCCACGAGTACTTCCGCCGTGTGCTGTCGAACCTCGTCGGGCGAGATGTGGAGACCGGCGAGATCCCGAACCTCGAACTTGCCGGCCAAATGGTTCGCCGGATCTGCTACGCCAGCGCGCAAGAGTTCCTGGCCTTGCCGGATTGAGGGGTTCGGCCCCTCAAGCGCAGCTTGCGTCCTCCGAAATGGTTTCCCCCATCTGGCGCAGCCGGAGCTTGGACCAGAGCGGGAACACCTCCGGATTCTCCAGCCACACCCGCATCCACTCGATCGCCTCCTGGCGCCAGGTGCGAGCGTCGGAAGGCTCTTTCGCGCGCCGCAAGGCCCAGCGGGCATGGTCCTTGGCCTCGATCACCAGCCGGCGACAAAGCTGCTGGCGCGCCCGGTCGCCGGACTGCTTCGCCAATCGGTACTCGCGCGCCAGCGCGAGCAAGCTGCGGTGCAGTTGCTGAAGGCTCTCCTGCCGCACGCCTTCGACCACGGGCTCGAGCTCGACCCCGGACTGCCGCAGCAGCCGGCGCAGATAGGTCTGGGAAACCGGCGCCAGACGCTCGGCAAGACTCGCGAACTCCTCCGCGCTGATCGGCCCGGCGGGGCGGCCGGCGAGGTATTCAGCGATCCTGGTTTTGGCGGAGGGCCTGCCTCGTGCCATTGCGAAGACGCCATACGGCGCGATTATGGGCCTCAAGCGATGCCGAGAAGGTGTGGCCGCCCGACCCGTCGGCCTTCGCCACGAAATAGGTGAAGTCGGTATCGGCCGGCCGCAGAGCGGCCTCGAGCGACTCCCGGCCCGGATTGGCGATCGGGCCGGGCGGAAGGCCCGTGACGCGGTAGGTGTTATAGGGATGAGCCCGGTCGAGGTCGGAACGATAGATGGCGCCGCGCCACCGGCCGTCCAGCATCGCGGCGTAGATCGTGGTCGGATCGCACTGGAGCGGCATGCCCCGTTTAAGCCGGTTCCAGAACACCGAGGCGATGAGCGGGCGCTCCTCGGCCACCGCCGTCTCCTTCTCAATCAGCGAGGCTAACGTCACCGTCGAATGCACCCGGGATCCGCCGCCCAACTCCGCCCAGACCTCGCGAAACTTGGCCGTCATCATCCGGCAGAGCTCCTCGGCCGTCGTCCGGCGCGTGAGCGGGTAGGTCGCCGGAAACAGATATCCTTCGAGCGTCGCCGCCTCCGGCGCCAGATCGCGAATCAGCTCCGTGCTCCGCGCCGCAGCCAGAAACTCCTGCTCGCCAAACAGCCCCAGCCGAGCGGCCATCTGGGCGATCTCGAACATGTTGGCGCCCTCGGGCACGCGCAACAGGTAGAAATGCACGTCCCCGCGCACCAGCCGGTCATAGACCTCCCACGGCGATGCGGGCCGGTCGAATTTGTACTCGCCGGCCTGCAACGTCTCGTTTCGACGCAACACCCGCGCCGCCAGGAAATGCCACTCGCGCCGGATCACGCCGTTGTGCTCGAGCAGCCGGGCGATCTGGCGACTGGTGGCGCCTCGCGGAATCTCCAGCAACAATTCACCTTGGAAGCCCGCGTAGCGCCGCTGGAAGTCCGCGCCGAGCGCCGCTGCCAGATAGAGTGCGGCTACTGCGGCCAGGGCCCATCGGCGACCGTCCATGCGCCATGGCTCCTTCATGGTTGGCCCGCTTGCCCGGCGCACCAGTCGAGGTAGCTTTGCAGGAGGATGACCGCCGAGATGCGGTCCACCACCTGGCGCCGCTTGCTGCGGTCGGCGCCGGCCGTGCGCAGCAATCGGTTGGCTTCAACCGTCGTCAGGCGCTCGTCCCAAAAACAGACGGGGAGCCCGGTGCGTTGCTCCAGCCGCCGGCCGAATCGGCGAACCTCTTCGGCGTGCGACCCCGCCTGGCCGCTGAGCCTGATCGGATCCCCCATCAGGATCAGGCTCACTGCCTTCTCGTGAGCGAGCGCGGCCAGCCGGGCCAGATCCTCGCGCATGTTCTTTCGCTCGAGCGTCTCCAGGCCTTGCGCCGTCAGACCCAACTCGTCACTGACGGCCAGTCCGATGCGAGACCGGCCGTAGTCCAGCGCGAGAATTCGACCTGACGGATTTCGCTGCATCGCTCGACGCCGTAACGGCTTGCGGTCGATCTTATTATAGGCTTGTCCGTGTTAGAGTAGCCAGTAGCAAGGCGCCTAGCATCTTCGACCGCGTGAGCTTCGTTTCGCACTCCAGTCCGGCTCAAAAACCGAAAAACCTCAGCCTGTTCCTCATCGCGTTGGGCGTTACGGTGGCCCTGCTCTACTACGGGCGCGTCTTCTTCATGACCCTGGTGATCGCCATTTCCATCGCCTTCCTGCTCGACCCCTTCGTCGAGATGCTGATGCGGGCGCGTCTGCCGCGCAGCGTGGCCAGCTTCATCGTCTGCGCCATCGCGCTGCTGGCGGTCTACCTGCTCGGCCTCGGCGCTTACACCCAGATCGTCGGCATCGTCGAGGATCTGCCGACCTACAGCGAACGGATCGCAGAGCTGGTGGATCGTGCGGCGGCGCAGTTGGAGCAGACCGAGCGCCGCGTCCAGGAGTTGCTGCTGCCCAAACGCCTGCGGCGCGATCTGACGCCGGAGCCCGAGCCGCCTCCGCCCCCTGAACCAGGCGTTCGCCGCCGGCGCTCCGCCGAGCCCCCAAAACCGGTCACGCCCGTCATCCCCGAAGTCCGCATCCGCGAGGAACGCACGCCGCTGCTCGCCAAGGCCTACCACTACCTCAAAGGCTTTTCCCTCACCATCCTGATGGCCTCCTTTGTGCCCTTCCTGGTGTATTTCATGCTGAGTTGGAAAGATCACATCCGGCGCAGCTACCTGCACCTGTTTGAGGGTCAGGACCGCCAGGCCGCCGGCCGAAGTTGGGAGGGCATCGCCGACATGGCCCGCGCCTACATCTTCGGCAACTTTGTGCTGGGCATCATCCTCTCGGCGGCGAGCGCCCTCTTTTTCTGGGCCGTCAAGCTGCCGTACTTTTTGCTTATCGGACCCCTGAGCGGCTTCCTCAGTCTCATCCCCTACATCGGCTTTCCCCTGGCCATGATCCCGCCGTTCTTCGTGGCGCTGCCCATCTACGACCGCCTGACGCCCTATCTGATCATTGGCACCGTGGTCGGCTTCTTCCACCTGTTGGCGCTCAATCTGCTTTATCCGAAACTGGTCGGCTCGCGCGTGCACCTCAATCCCCTCGCCGTCACCGTCGCGCTCATGCTCTTCGGGGCTCTTTGGGGCGGCCTCGGTCTGGTTCTCGCCATCCCGATTGCCGCGGGCGTCAAGGCCGTTTGCGACAACGTGCCGGGCTTGAGAGCCTACGGAAAGCTCCTCGGCGACTGAGCCGGCCCGCGGGACGCTCCCCCGCGGGGATAATAAGAAAAGGAAACTCGACCGTGGTCAGGCCATGAATCGCGAGTTCTTGCGTTACGCCGCTCTCGGACTGCTCGTCGCCGCCGCACTCGTCGCCGCCGTGCTCTATTTAAATCGCGGCGCCCACGTCGTCGTCAAAGGCTCGGTTCAAAAGGTTCGGACCCAGGCGATGGACGAGCGCAGTGTCGTCGTCGTCGCTGACTTTCGCTTCGTCAATCCCTCCGATTACCCGCTCATCGTCCGGGACGCCAAACTAATGCTCGAAGACGCGCAAGGCAGGCGGGTTGAAGGCATGATGGTGGGCGAGGTGGACGCCGAGCGCCTGTTCCGCTACTACCCGCTGCTCGGGCCCAAGTACAACCGCTCCCTCATTGCCCGCGACCGCGTTGAGCCGCGCGAGCAGATGGATCGGATGATCGCCGCACGTTTCGAACTGCCCGAGGGCGCCGTCAGGAGCTGCCGGCGCCTGATCATCCGCGTCGAGGACGTCGACGGCGCCGTCTCGGAGATCACGGCCGAGCTGGGCCCGGACCTCCTCTCCTGAGCCGCCGAACCGCGCCGGCCGGCGTGCCGGAATCGCCCTTAGCCAAAATAGACGGCTCGATCGAGCTCCGTTGGGCACTTAGCCGGCGCCCGCCGCCGCCGGCTGCTCCTCGGCTTGCTCTTCGGTGGCGGGCTGGAGACGGACCGAAACCAGACGCGAAACCCCCGGCTCAGGCATCGTGACGCCGTAGAGAGACTCGGCCGCCGCCATCGTCGTCTTGGCGTGCGTGATGAGGATGAACTGCGTCTGGCGCGACATCTGTTTGAGCAGGCGGAGCAGGCGCTCGATGTTCGGCTCGTCGAGCGGCGCATCCACCTCATCGAGGACGCAGAACGGACTGGGCTGATATTGGAAAATCGCCATCAGCAGCGCCAGCGCCGCCAGCGCCTTCTCGCCGCCCGACAGCAGCAAAACGTTCTGCAAGCGCTTGCCGGGCGGCGAAGCCACGATGTCGATGCCCGAGTCGGCGGCGTTGGCCTCGTCCGTCAACCGCATCTCGCCTGTGCCGCCGCCAAACAGGGTGCGGAACATCTCGCGGAAGTTCTGATTGATCGCCTCGAACGCCTGCTGGAAACGACGGCGTGTCTCCAGGTCGATCTCACGGATCGCCTTCTCGGTGTCGCGGATCGAATCGAGCAGGTCCTGCCGCTGCGCGTTCAGAAACTCGTAGCGTTGCTGGGCCTCCTCATACTCCTCGAGCGCCTGCGGATTGACCGGCCCGAGCTGTTCGATGCGGGCCCGTAGCTGCTCGCATCTCTCCTCGGCCTCGGCCAGGGCGGCTTCCTCCAGCTCGCCGCCCTCGGAGCGGTCCAGCTCTTCGAGCGCAACGCCCAGCTCGCGGTGGGCGGTCTCCTGAAGGAATTTCAGCTCGGCGCGACGTTCGGCCAGCGCCACCTCGATCTGGTTGCGCTGCTGCTCGACGCCTTGCAGCTCCTGCCTCAGCCGCTTCAAAGCCTCCTCGAGCTCGCCAAGCCGCAGCCGAAGCTTGCCTGCGGCGGCTTCGAGCTCCCCGACCATTTGATCGGCTTTCTCGATCTCGGCCACGAGTTGCGCCGCTTGCGCCTCGAGCGCGACGTTGTCGGCAAGCAGCCGGCTCCGCTCGACGGCGAGCCGTTCGACCTCGGCGGCGATCTCCGCCCGCCGCGCCGCGACTTCGTTGCGCTGGGCTTCGACCCGAGCTTGGGCCGTCTGCTCGGCCCGCCTCCGCTCCTCCTGCTTGGCGACCCTCACCCGCAGCGCCGCATGCTCCTCGCCAAGGCGCGCCGCTTCCGCTTGCAGCTGGGCGAGCTGGAGTCGAAGCCCTTCAAGCTGCTCCTCCTCGAGTCGTCGCGCCTCCTCTTTTTCGGCAACCGCCGCCTGATGCCGCGCTTGCTCGGTCTGGGCCTGGCGCCGGGCGCGCTCGAGCCGCTCCAGCTCCCCTCGGGCCACCGACAACCGCACGGACGCCCGTTCGGACTCCTCGAGAACCTTGCGCAGATCATGGTCGAGGGCGAGAACGGCTTTTTCCTGCGCCTGCTGTCGGAGACGCAACGCTTCAAGCGCGTCGCTCAGGGTCGCCACCTCGCTCTCAAGCGACTCGGCGCGGGCCGAAGCTTGCTCCCGCTCGCGACCGCGCGCCTCGACCAGTGCTCGCAACTCGCGCAGCTCGCGCTTCAGAGCGAGCGGGCCGCTGCCCGTCTTGCGGCCCCCGCTGGCGGCATGGCCCTGGTAGCAGACGCCGTCGGGAAGCAGGAAATAGCAGTCCGGGTACTGCTCGGCCAGGCGCCGGGCGTCTTCCCGGCTGGCGGCGATCCAGCAGCGGGCCAGCCGCGGCAGCAGCGCCGGCGAAACGTTCGTCAAGCCATTCGACAAACGCAGCCAACGGCTGAGAGGACCGACAACTCCGGTCCCCGGCCCCTCGGGCACTTCGGGCGCCGAGAGGGCGCCTGCCGCCTCCGAAGGCGGATGAACCAGGAACGTAACCCGTCCGTCCAGGTCGCTGCGCACCAGCTCGATACCCCGCTCGGCCTCGCCCCAGTCTCGGACGACGATATACTCGAGCTCCTCGTGCAGGAACTCCTCGGCCGCGCGCTCATAAGCCGGTTCGACCTCGACAAAGTCCGCCAGCACGCCGAGCGGCGTCACCTCGCGCTCCGGGCTGCGCTCGATCGCCGTGAAGAAGCGCTTCACCGATTCGGTGGTGTAGGCGCGATGCGAAAGGATCTCTTCGAGCGACTGCTTTCTGGCCTGAAGCCGCGCGCTTTCCGCCCGCAGGCGCTCTAGCTCTTCCCGCAACGTGCCGAGCTCGGCCTTTCGCGCCCCCAGGCGGCTCTCGAGCTCGCGCCGCTCGCGGCTCAGCGCTTCCAGCTCGTGCTGTTCGGCGCCGATGCGGGCATCGAGCTGCTGGCGCGCCTGGCCCAAGCGTTCCAACTCCTCGGCGGCCGCGCGGGCCTCGCGCTCGGAGCGAGCGGCATCCCGCTCTACCGCGGCGAGATACTCCTCGATCTGCGCCAGCTCGTTGCGAAGCCCGGCGGCTTCCCCGAGCAGCCGTAGAATCGACCTCCGGTGCGTTTCGATCTTGCCCTCGGCGGCCCGCAAAGCGCTCTGTACGGCTTCCCGCTCCCCGGCTTTCGCCTCGAGCGCAGCACGCGCCTCGGCCGCCTCTCGTTCGAGCTCCGCCAAAGCTCGGGCATGCGCCTCACACTGCGCCGACAGCTCCACGCTGCGCTCCTCGAGAAGCCGGGCTTCCCCGGCGGCCTGGGCCATGCGCTCCTCGATGCCGGCGATCTGGCGGGCCTGGGATTCCAGCCGCCCGCGCGTCCGCTCCCAGGCAAGGCGAAGCTCCGTCAGCCGGGCTCGTGCTTGCGTCAGTTCGGCTTCCGTGCGCCAGCCCTCTTCCTGGGTGCGAGCGTGCTCGCCTTCGCGCTCCCCGATCTCGGCGGCAAGCCGCCGGATTACGGAATCGGACCGGTTGAGGTCCAATACGGTGCGAGCGGTCTCGCGCTCGAGGCGGCGGAACCTACCCGTCAGCACCCGGGCGAGCGCCGAGGTCAACTCCGCCCGAAGCTCCTGATAGCGTCTCGCCTTTGCCGCCTGGCGCTTGAGCGAGTTCACCTGACGGCCGACCTCCTCGAGAATGTCGAAGACGCGCGACAGGTTCTGCCGGGCACCCTCCAGCCGCGCTTCGGCCAGCCGGCGCTTAGCCTTGAACTTGCTAATGCCGGCCGCCTCTTCGATGACGGCGCGCCGATCCTGCGGTTTGGAGCTCAGAATCTGCCCGATGCGGCCCTGCTCGATGATGGCGTAGGAGTCCGGCCCCAGCCCCGTTCCAAAGAACAGGTCCTGAATATCGCGGAGGCGAGCCGGGCGCCCGTCGATCAGATACTCGCTTTCGCCGGAGCGGAACAGGCGCCGGGTGATGGTGACTTCGCGCGGCTTGTTGCGTCCGTCTCCGTTGCTGGCTGGGCGGCGACTCCGCTCGATGGCCGGCCCCGGGGTTGCCGCACCGGCGGCTTCGGCGCCCGGCCCGCCCTCCGGATCGGCTAGCGTGATCGTCACCGAGGCCATGCTCAACGGCTTGCGCGTATTGGTGCCGGCGAAGATCACGTCCATCATGCGGCCGCCGCGAAGGGCCTTAGCCGATTGCTCGCCGAGCACCCAGCTAATGGCGTCGGCGAGGTTGGACTTTCCGCAGCCGTTCGGCCCGACGATGGCGACCAGACCGGCGCCGTTGAAGCGCATCTCCGTGCGGTCGCAGAAGGATTTGAAACCTTGAAGTTCGACTCGTTTCAGTCTCAGCAAAACAACCCCACTCCTTTGTCGGCCCGGATGGCGCCAGGCCTGAGCGCCGGGAGAGCGTGAAAGACGGGTCGCCGAATTCGACGGCGCCCTCCCGCTGAACTTCGTGTCTGCCCGCCAGTTCGCCGGGTTGCGCCGGCCGTTGGAAGGACCCGTTCTTTCACACGCTCCTCAACTCGGGGGAGTTGAGACCATGATAGCCGGAATCGGGTGGAAAGTAAAGACACAAGTGTCACGATGTTGGGCCTCGGAGCCGAGCACCCCTACATGTAGTACTCCTATTGCACCCACTCCAAACGCACACGGTAGACCGCCCCTCCCCGCGCCGGATCGTCGATCCGAACCCGCGCCGTCCACCCGTTCGCCGCGGAAGGCTCCTCCTCGAGCCTCACCTGGCCCCGCCCCTCGAGCTTCACCAGGCGAAGCCGGCTCAGGCTCGAGGCCGGCAACGGCTCGCTCAACCAGATGGCGGGGTCCTGAAACGGCGCCCCGCTTAGAACCTCATACCGAATTCGGTCACCCCACACATAAGCCTCCACGGAGCCGTCGACCCAGACGCGAAACTCAAACCAGCCTTGCCTGGCGCCGGAGACAGGCGCCGCCGGCTCCGTCGCCGGCGCGCCCTTCTGGCCTGCCTCCCCCGCCGGCAACGCCAAGTAGGGATTGTAGATGTAGTCCAATGAGAAGGGCTCCTCCGAAGGGAACCGCAAGTGGCGCGAAACGGCGTAAGCCGGGTCCAGGCCCCATTGCCCCACGGCCAGAATGTTCCGCCTCCGTGTCCGGTTGTCATGCCAGCCCCAGAACGGTTTGGCCATGTTCACGCCGAACTTGCGCCCAAAAAACGCACCGGCGATTTCCGGAAAGACCGTTCCGGGCCGTCCCCCAAGCGGCCGGTAGGCGAAATACGCATCGAAGGTGCGGCCGGCGAAGCCTGCCTCTCGGCTCGCCTTCATCCACCATTCGGAATAGATCGGCAGCAGGTCATAGCCCACCAGCCGGTCGTTGGGATGTCGGGGTCTTTCGGCCACTCCCTTGTAAATAAACGTCACCCCGGTACCCGCGGTGAACCGGTCGTTCGCCACATCATAGCGCGCGTGCGTCGAACGCGTGCCGTAGATGCCGTGCCCCCCTGACTCGATGAAGACCACAGGATGAGATTCTCCGTAGAACTCGATCGGGCCGTCGATGGAGTGCGCGCCCGCACGGATGCGACTATCGGCGGTGAAGGAGTAGACGTTGTTGTGCGCCAGCGTCTCCATTGCTTGCAGCCGCCCGTAACGGCTGCCGTCTTTGGCTACGGTCAGAATCAGACCCTCGTTGTCGTTTTCGTGGCAAGAGCCGGCCACACACTTGTCGGAATAGTCGCGCGGGTGAAAGACGTTGTAAATCAGAAACCAGTGCGTGGCCGTCTCCATGACGGCGTAATACACGTATGCCTGTGAGCTCCCCTCTTCGAGCGAATCCCAGTTGTTATCCCCTTGCCAGTCGCCATCGTAATCAAAACGGGCCGGATAGTCAGCTTTCGGTTCGAACCAGGTCTCCTGGGCAAGCATCGGAGCGTAATGTTCGACCAGGTCGCGATACGGGTCGAGCGAGACCGAACCGCCGCCGAAGTTGTATTTCTCCGGTTTCCGGCGCGACGGCGCCGACCGATCGACCTCGATGACGATATCGGCCGTCCTGCCGTCCAGTTCGGCCTCGACTTTGTAGCGGCCCGGCCTCTCCGGCGCCGTGTACAGAAAGGCGTCCTGAAGCACATACTGGCCGGCAAGCTCCCCGAAGATGCGCCCCGCCCGGCTCTGGAATTCCTCGAGAAACGGTTCGTCCTCCTGCCCTTGAAAGCGAAAGGGCTTCGAGATCCAGCCGCCGCCGGCTTCGACCTTGAGGCTCGCCCCATCCCGGCGGATACGGCCCGTCTTCTCGCCCACCCGTCCATAGACCCGCACCTGAATCACCACATGTTCCAAAGGGCGAACCCGGGGTTCGGCCGGATCGGTGTGCAATTTGAGCTCGGTGACGGCCGTCTGAGAGCGGGCCGCACCCCCGACAAGCAGTGCGGCGACAACGAGGAACGGCAAACGCATGGTCCGGTTCTTAGGTCCCATCCTAGCGCGAGCCGGCCTGGCGCCCCGCCTCAGAGCCCGAGGCTCAGCCGACGCACGCGCTCGATGAGGCGGCTCACGCGCTCGAGCTCCTCGCGCCTCAGCCGCAAGCCCTCCAGAACGAGCAACTGAGCGACGGCCTTCTCAACCGAACCCTCAAAGAAGGTCTCGACCACGTGCCTCAGCGCGACCTGCTGCGCCTTCTCCCGGGAGATGACGGGAGAGTAAACGTAACGGGGACCCACCGCCTCATGCCGGACGTGCCCCTTCCGCTCCAGAACGCGGAGCTGCGTCCGCACGGTGGAGTAACTCGGCCGGCCGGGCAGCTCCGCCAGGACCTGGGCCCCCGAGGCCCGGCCCAGCCGGTAAAGGATGTCCATGATTTGCCGTTCACGGCGGCTGAAATCAAGGAGCGTCGTCCGCAGCATGGAAAGCCGGTCTTCGGGGCTGTTACAAAAATAACGCCACCACCGGCGGCTGTCAACGGCCGCCACACATTGAACGAGCGGACAGTCTTCTCCTATCCGAACCGGCAACACCGCGGCCCTCCCCTCGGGCAGTCGACCGCCACCATCGACCCCTAACTGCCGACATTTGTATCGGTTGCCTGCGGGGACACGGTTTGGGAGCCGGATTGCCCATTAGCCCGGGTGCGAAAGGAGCCATCCGGGCATGGAGCGCCGAAAATTCTCACGCTACCCGATCGAATGCCCGGTCTCGATCCGCCTCCTCGAAGCCGACGTTGGGGGCGAGATCGCCCGGGGCACCACCCTGAACATGGCAAGCCGCGGCCTGCTCGTCGCCACCGACCAGCGCCTGCCGCAGGGCGCGTCCGTGGAGGTCGCCATCGAGTGGCCGGCGCGTCTTGACGAACGGATCGGCCTTAGACTGGTCGTTCGCGGCTCGGTTCTCCGCTGCGAACCGGGACGGCTGGCGGTTCTGATTCGCAAGCACGAGTTCCGCCTGGCGGGACGGAACGGCGCGGCGCGACTCTAGCCGACAACTTCGCCCGCGCCGACTCCTCGGCCTGAGGGGTGGCCACTGTTGTATCGTTAACGGTATACCCATGCGGTTCGGGACCCCAGACCGGAACTCGCCCGTCGGCGCTTTCAAACCGCGTGGACGAGCTTTCGGCGCCGGTGCCGATTCGAGCAGGGGAGACGACAAAGAGGAGAACGAACGCCATGCCGCGTCTCTGTGTATGCCTGTTAGCATTGCTCGTCGGCGGCGCCGGCGCCGCCTTCGCGCAGACGACGTTTGCCTCGATCACCGGCGGCATCACGGACGCCACCGGCGCGGCCATCCCGGGCGCCGAGGTCGAGGCCGTCCACCGCGACACCGGTTACCGCTTCAGCACCAGGGCGAATGAGGTGGGCATCTACACCTTGCCGCAACTTCGCGAGGGCGTCTACACCGTCCGCATCAGCGCTCCCGGCTTCCGCGAGTTTGTCGCCTCCGACGTCCGTCTCGCCGCCCTCGAAGTCCGCCGGCTCGACGTTCAGCTCGAGGTCGGCGCGGTCGACACGCGCATCGAGGTGAGCGCCGGCGCGACCTTGATTGAAACCGAAACCGCCCGCATCTCGGACTCGAAATCGGCGCGGCAGCTCACGGCGCTGCCCCTGAACACGCGGTCGCTTTGGGATTTCATCGGCCTGTCTCCCGGCGTCGTCCAGGCCGGCGGCGGCTCGGCCAACCGCCGCTTCGCCGGCTCGCGCCTGAATCAGTCCGATTCGGCCATCGACGGCATCACCCACTCGAACCAGTTCGACGGCACGCAGATTTCGCCCCTGGTCTCGAGCATCGAGCCCTTCGAGGAGGTGCGCGTCGACATGGCCAACAACACGGCCGAGTACGGCAGCATCGGCATGGTCACCATCATCACCAAGAGCGGCTCCAATGAGCTGCACGGCGCCGCCTTCGACTATTACTCGACGCCCTGGTTCCGCGCGCGCAATACTTTCGCCGCCCAGCGCTCCACGGGCGTTCGCCACAATCCCGGCGCCTCCGTGGGCGGCCCCGTCTATTTGCCCGGCCTCTACGACGGCCGTAACCGCAGCTTCTTCTTTTATTCGTTCGAGACGACGCGAGGCTCCCAGATCCTGGATACGCTGAACTCGACCGTCCCTCTACCGGCCTGGCGTGCCGGCGACTTCAGCCGCGAGTCGGCCGCCATCCGCGACCCGCTGGCTTCAAACGCCCCCTTCCCCAATCGCATCATTCCCGAATCGCGCATCAACCCGGTGTCGCGCAAGATCCAGGATCGCTTTTACCCCCTGCCTAACCAGCCCGACCCGGACGTATTCCGCGCCAGCAATCTCCGCCTCCAGCTTCCCCGGCCGTTCGACCCCAACACCTACTGGACGACGCGGATCGATCACCGCTTCTCCGACAGGCATTTTCTTTTTGGGCGCTACACCTGGAATCGCTCCCACTCGCGTGCCTATGACAGCGCCTTGCCCACGATCGGCCGCCGCTGGCAGACGCGCGACACGCGGGCGACCCAGTTCTCCTACACCGCCACCCTCCGGTCGAATCTGGTGAACGAATTCCGTTGGGGCTACGCCTGGAACGACAATCCCCGTCACGGCCCGCTGAGGGGCTTGGAGGTGGTGCGGGAGCTCGGGCTCACCGGACTGGTTCCGAACCTGCCGGACGTTAACGGCGTCTTCCAGGTCTCCTTCTCGGGCCTGGGCATCACCGGCATCTCTCAAACCCAATGGCGCCACCCCGGTTTCAAGAACTTCGCCCAGCAGTTTCAGGAGCACCTGAGCTGGTTCCGCGGGCGTCACACCGTCAAGGCGGGCGTCCTCGTCGGCCGAACCAAGTTCGAAGACTGGCAGATGCCGGCGAACCTGTTCGGCGCCGCCACGTTCTCCAATCGCTTCACCGGCCACCCCTACGCCGATTTCCTTCTCGGCATCCCCACGTCGTCCTCGCGGGCCGCTCCGAGTCTCTATATCGATCGGTTGCGCTGGAACTGGGACTTCTTCATCACCGACGAGTGGAAGGTTCTCCCCAGCCTGACGCTCAACCTCGGCCTGCGCTATGAGCTGCACCCGTCCTGGACGGAGGGCTCGGGCGCGCAGGCGCTCTTTGATATCGGCTCCGGCAAGATTGTCGTCCCAGACGGCGCCTTGAAGCTCGTCAGCCCCTTGCTTCCCTCGGCCTACGTCGAGGTGGCCGAAGCCTCCGCACTCGGCTTCCACGCCTCGCGACTCATTACCAACGAGTACAACAACTGGGCGCCGCGCATCGGGCTGGCCTGGCGCCCCTTCGGCCCGGACACGGTCGTACGCACCGGCTATGGCATCTTCTATGACGTCGTGCCGCGGGCTTCCTCCGCCGGAGGGGCGCCGTTCGTCATCAACGAACCCACCTTCACCAATCCCAGTCCGAACCCGACCGTCATCCTGCCCGTGGTCTTCCCGAGTTCGGTGGCCGGCCCGACCAGCATCTCACTGCCAAGCGCAATTCGAAAGGATCTGCGCACCCCGTACTCCATGCAGTACAACCTCACCATCGAGCACCAGCGCTGGGACACGGGCTTCCGGATCTCTTACATCGGCACCAACACCCGGCAAGGCGAATGGGGCTATAACATCAACCAGCCCGTGCCCGACAACCGCCCGTTCGTCGACAAGCCCCGGATGTTCCCTCGCTATCCCGCAATCACGTATCTTTCCAACGGCGCCGGCCACCAGTACCATTCCCTCACCGTCGAGGTCGAGCGGCGCTTCGCGCGCGGCCTGGCCTATCAGGCCTCTTGGGTCTGGGCGCGCGATATCGGCGATCTCGAGCGGGGCGAGTCGCCGGAGAATGCGTATGACCGCCGGCGCGAACGCGCTGTCTGGCTGGACATCCCGACCCATCGGGTTACGGGCAACCTGATGTATGAGCTGCCCTTCGGTCAGGGATCGACCGGAATCAAGCGCGCCCTTCTCCACGGCTGGGAGTGGACCAGCGTCTTCAGCCTCTACTCCGGACAGTTCCTTACCCCGCTTTGGACCGGACCCGATCCGACGGGGACGGCGTTCACGACCTCGCGGACGCCGGCTCAGGTCACCATCCGCCCGGACCATTTGCGCAACGCGAATCTCCCGGCAGGCCAACGCACCACCGAGCGCTGGTTCGACGTCTCGGCCTTCGGGCCTCCGCAGCCGGGCAGCTTCGGCACCTCAGCCAAAGGCGTCATCAAAGGCCCGGGCTCGACCACGCTCAACGTCGGACTGGCGAAATACTTCCGCTTCTCCGAGCAGCTTCGCCTGCGCTGGGAGATCACGGCGACCAACTTCTTCAACACCCCGAACTATAACAACCCCGGCCGGAACATCACCTCGCTCGCCGCCGCGGGCGTGATCACCTCGGCCGGCGGCGAGCAGCCGCTCGACGCCACCGGCCCCCGCGCATTTCGGACCGGGCTGCGCCTGGAGTGGTGATGCGATACTCGATCCTGGTGGCCGCCGCGCTTCTGGCGGCGCCTGCGGTCGAGGCTGTCGCCGAGCCCTCCCGCCAGGAGGTCCTCGAGGCGATGCGCAAGGCCGCGCGCTTCTACCGCCACCACGTCTCCACCGAAGGCGGCTATCACTACTACTACACTGCCGACTTGAGCTACGGGCGGTCGGAGGCGGCCGAAGGCCCCACCCAGATCGAAGTCCAGCGCGAAGCGACTCCCGTCGTTGCCCTCGCTTATCTGGAGGCCTACGAAGCCACGAGAGAACGGGAGTTTCTGGAGTTCGCTCGCGACGCCGCCCATGCGCTGGTTCGCGGCCAGCTCTGTAGCGGCGGCTGGGATTACCTCATCGAATTCGACCCGGAAAAGCGCAAAAACTACCAGTACCGCGCCGACAACAACTGCGGCGAGGACAAACGCGGCGTCACCAACCTGGACGACAACGTCACCCAGGGCGCTTTGCGCGTACTGATGCGCGTCGATCGCGCCCTGGGCTTCTCCGACCCTACGATTCACGAAGCGGCTCGCTTCGCTCTCGACAAACTCCTGGCGGCCCAGTACCCGATCGGCGCCTGGCCGCAGCGGTTCCGTAAACCCCCAGACTTTTCCAAGTTCCCAGTCAAGCAGGCCTCCTACCCGGACTCCTGGCCGCGCACCTGGCCCGGACCGGACTATCAGAGCCATTACACCTTCAATGACAACACGATCCTCGACGTCATCGACGCCCTGCTCGAGGCGGCCATCATCTACAAAGAGCCCCGCTACCGGGCCGCCGCCGAAAAAGGGGGGCAATTCATCCTCTTGGCGCAGATGCCCGAGCCTCAACCGGCCTGGGCCCAACAGTATGACGCCGAGATGCACCCGGCCTGGGCGCGCGTCTTCGAACCGCCCTCGGTCACCGGCGGCGAATCGCAGGCCGTCATGCGCCTCCTGCTGACGCTTTACCGTGAAACCGGCGACCGCAAGTACCTGGAACCGATTCCTCGCGCTCTGGCTTATCTCGAACGCTCCGAGGTGCCGCGAGGCGAGGCCGAGGTGTTCCGCCGCCTCCCGCCCGGTCCGGTGCTGGCGCGCTTCTATGAGCTCAAGACCAACCGCCCGCTCTATATCACAAAAGGAACCCGAATTCAGGCGGCCGGGCTCGGCAGTCGTCTGGTCGACGGCTACGAGCTGAGCTACTCGCCTGAGTCCGTCATTACACACTACGGTGTGCTCGTCAGCGGGCGGGATCTGGCGGCCATTGCGGAGGATTACCGGCACCTGGCCCGGGCGGACCCGAAGACGATCCGCCGCCCGGAAAAACTCCGGGGCCTCTCCCCTTGGGCCGAGCGCCTCTCGCCGCAGGAGCAGCCTCCGGCCGCCGGCGAAGTCCGGCGGATCCTCGACTCGCTCGACGAGCGCGGCGCGTGGATGCGGCCCGGCGTCATCGGCAAAGCCGACCGTCTGATCTTTGTCTTTGCCGCTCGCAATATGGTATTGCGCGTCGGCCGCGGGCGCGCCGACGGCTCGGCCGGCGCGGAGGGCGACAGCCGCGCCGAGATCATTCCGCTCGGCGAAAACGACACCGTCGAGATCTTTGTCGGTCCGCAGCCGCCGCTTGAGAGGATCATCAGTTCGGCGGAGTTCGCACGGAACCTCGAGCGGCTGGCCGCTTATGTCCGCACTCGCTGAGCGGCGCTCGGCGGGTTGAATTCTCTCCGCTCGCCGGCCCCTGCCACCGACAACGGTCGCCTATACGATGTGAGAAGGCACAGGACGCTATCGCCCGGAGGAGGAACGATGGAGTGGAAACTTTGGCTGTTCCCGCTGGCGCTCTTTTTGTCGTTCGGCGCGGAGGCAGTCGCCGGGAGCGGCAGCGCCTTTCCGAACTCCGCGCCGGCGTCGCGCGCTTCGGAGGCGACGCCGTTTGACGATCCGACCTTCATCGACGCCGCCGTGCGGCGGCGCGCCAATTACAAGATCGCGGATTTCAACGGCGACACGCGGCTTCTCTGGCTGCTGGCGGATGCGATCACCTCGCCCCATGCGACCGACCTGGATCGGATGTTGGCGCTCCAGAAATGGGTTTGCGGCGCCGTGCCTCACGTGGGCGGGATGGATCTGCGCGGTCGCAATGATTTTTATAAGATCCATGCCCTGGAGATCATCCGGCGCGGCTTCGCCAATTGCGAGGGTACGGCCGAAACCTTTGCGGCGATGGCCTGGCTGGCGGGCTACCCCTCGCGCGTGCTCTCCATTCAGGTGGAGGCGTCGCGCGAGGCCGATGTCTACGGCCATCACGTCAACGAGGTGTTTCTCGGCGGCAAGTGGGTCTTCTTCGACGCCGATTACTACCGCTTTTTCAAACTCCCGGACGGCTCTCCCGCCAGTGCCCTGGAACTACATGAACGCCCGGAGATCGTCATTGAGGCCGAATCCCGCCGCCCGGTCTTCGACGGCCTGCTCAGCTTCCTCAATGCGCCCTCGATCCGGGAGATCTACACGAAGAAAAACCTATTCCATACCATCTACGTGCAGGAGGGCATTTATAGCATCGACGGGGAGTACGGCCGCTGGATCAAGCTAACGCCGGAAACGCGAGACTATCTTTATTCGGGACCGCGCCACCCCGACGTCATCCGCTTGCTTCAAGGCAGATTACCCTACAGTTACCTTCGAGACAGCAGCAAGATCGACGACCATTTCCACTACAACTGGGAGGCGCCCTGGGGGCGGCTGGCGCAGGGCGAGGCGGGCCCTAAAGCAGATCGGCCGCGCTGAAGAAGAACGAGACCTCCACGGCTGCGGTCTCCGGGGCGTCGGAGCCGTGAACCGCGTTGCGCTCGATGTCGGTCCCGAACAGCTTCCGAATGGTCCCCTCCGGCGCCTTCGCCGGGTCGGTCGGCCCCATCAGCTCGCGCCAGCGCGCGATGGCGTTCTCCCCCTCGAGCACCGCCACTACGCACGGCCCCTCGGTGATGAAGTTCACCAGACTTGCGAAAAAGGGACGCTCGCGATGCACGGCGTAGAACGCTTCCGCCTCCAGGCGCGACATGCGGATCCGGCGTAGCGCCCGAATGCGGAACCCCGCCTGCTCGGCCATGGCCAGGATCTCCCCGGTATGTCCGGCCGCCACGGCGTCGGGTTTGATGATCGCGAAGGTCCGCTCCTGGGCGCTCATAGTCTGCTCCTCACCCGCTCGCCGATCTCGGCCGGCGTCTCGCAGACCGTGATTCCCGCCGCGCGCATGGCGGCGATCTTGTCCGAGGCTCGACCGGAACCGCCCGAGATGATCGCACCGGCATGGCCCATCCGCCGGCCCGGCGGCGCCGTCTGCCCGGCTACGAAGCCGATGACGGGCTTCTTGACGTGCTGCTTGACGTAGGCTGCGGCCATCTCCTCGGCGTTGCCGCCGATCTCGCCGATGAGCACAATGGCGTGCGTGTCGGGATCGACGTTGAACAGCTCGATGGCGTCGACGAAGCTCGTGCCAATGATCGGGTCGCCTCCGATGCCGAGGCAGGTGGACTGGCCGATGCCAAGCTGCGTCAGTTGCCAGACCGCTTCGTAGGTCAGAGTTCCGGAGCGGGAAACCACCCCGACGTGCCCCGGCTTGTGAATGTGGCCGGGCATGATCCCGATCTTGCATTTGCCCGGCGAGATGATCCCCGGGCAGTTCGGCCCGATCAACCGCGTGCGGCGACCTTTCAGGAAGTGCCAGACCCGAATCATGTCGGAGGTGGGAATCCCCTCGGTGATGGCGACCACCAGCTCGAGACCCGCATCGGCGGCCTCCATGATCGCATCGGCGGCGAAGGCCGGCGGAACGAAGATCACGGAGGCGTTGGCGCCCGTGGCGCGCACCGCCTGCTCGACCGTGTCGAAGACCGGCCGATCCAGGTGCCTCTGCCCGCCTTTGCCGGGCACGACGCCGCCTACGATCTCGGTGCCGTAGGCGATCGACTGCTCGGCATGAAAGGTTGCCTCCCGGCCCGTGAACCCCTGCACCAGCACGCGCGTGGTTTCGTCGATCAAGATGCTCATTGGGCCAGCCTCACCACCTTCTCCGCAGCGTCGCGCATCGTCTCGGCGACAGTAAAGTTCAGACCCGACTCGCGGAGGATCTCGCGCCCCCGCTCGACATTGGTTCCCTCCATGCGGACCACGATGGGGATCGTGATCTCGAGCTCGCGCGCCGCAGCCACCACGCCGCTCGCCAGCGTATCGCAGCGCAGGATGCCTCCGAAGATGTTGATTAAGACCGCTTTGACATTCGCATCGGAAATCAGGATCCGAAAAGCGTTCCGAATCTGCTCGGCGCTGGCGCCGCCGCCGACGTCGAGGAAATTCGCCGGGTTGCCGCCGGCATGCTTGATGATGTCCATGGTGGCCATCGCCAGGCCGGCGCCGTTGACCATGCAGCCGACGTTGCCGTCCAGCTTGATGTAGTTCAGGTTGTATTTGGAAGCCTCGACCTCGAGCGGATCCTCTTCGTCGAGGTCCCGCAGCTCGAGGAGGTCTTTATGCCGCCACAGCGCGTTGTCGTCGAGATTGATCTTGGCGTCGAGCGCGTAGAACTTGCCCTCCGTGGTGAGCACGAACGGGTTGATCTCGGCCAGGGAGGCGTCCACCGCCTCGTAAGCCCGCGCGAGCGCCATCATCGCTCCGGAGGCGGCCCGCGCCGCCTCCTGGGAAAGGCCCATGCCGTAGGCGAGCTTCCGCGCTTGAAACGCCGTCAGACCCAGCCCGGGTTCGATCGGTTCCTTGAGCAGGAGCTCGGGGGAGCTGCGGGCCACCTCCTCGATGTCGACGCCCCCGGCCGAGGAGGCCATGAAGACGTTCTTGGCAAGAGCGCGGTCCAGCGTGATGCCGAGGTAATACTCCCGCTCGATAGGCAGCGTCTCCTCGACGAGCAGCCGCCGGACGATTCTGCCCTCCGGACCCGTCTGGTGGGTCACCAGTCGCATGCCGAGCATGCGCCGGGCGATCTGGCCCGCCTCCTCCGGCGTGCGGGCAACCTGGACGCCGCCGCCTTTGCCGCGGCCGCCCGCGTGGATCTGCGCCTTGACCACCACGCTTGTACCAATGCGCCGCGCAGCGGCCTCGGCTTCCTCCGCCGTAAAAGCCACCTCGCCACGCGGCACCGGAACCTCGAAGCGCGCCAGAATCCCCTTGGCTTGGTATTCGTGAATTTTCACTAGGATTGCCTCTGTGCTAGGATGCTGGAAAAACGCTCAAAACCTCTTAATATAGCATGTCGCTTCTCGGGTTCCTGCACCGGCTTATCGAGCGTGAGGATCTCTCTGCCGCCGACGCCGAGCAGGCCATGGGCGCGATTCTGGAGGGCACGGTGGGCGCGGCGCAGCTTGCCGCCTTCCTGGTAGCCCTGCGGATGAAGGGTGAGACAGCCGAGGAGTTGCTCGGATTCGCTCGGGCCATGCGCTCCCGCGCCGTCCCCGTGGCCGTTTCCGGAGACGGGCCCCTGCTGGACACTTGCGGGACCGGGGGCGACGGCCTGGCCACCTTCAACATCTCGACGGTGGCCGCCTTCGTCGTCGCGGGCGCCGGCGTCCGTGTCGCCAAGCACGGCAACCGCTCCATCTCAAGCCGCTGCGGTAGCGCGGATGTGCTCGAAGGCCTCGGCGTCCGCCTGGCTGCGAGCGCCGAGGAGATGGCGGAGAGCATTCGCCGCGTCGGCGTCGGCTTTCTGTTTGCCCCCGTGCTCCATCCGGCGATGTGCTTCGCCCAGCCGGTCCGCCAGGAGCTGAAGCTGCGCACCGTCTTCAATCTTCTCGGGCCGCTTACCAATCCGGCCGGCGCCACCCACCAGCTGGTCGGCGCGCACTCGGCTCGCGCCGCCGAACTGCTCGCCCGCACGCTCGCTGCCCTAGGCTGCGAACACGGCTTCGTGGTGCACGGCGCCGACGGCCTCGATGAGATCTCGACCACGGCCGAGACACTGGCGTGGGAGATCCGCCCGGGCGAAGTTCGTCCGCACACGCTCACGCCGGAACTGTTCGGCGTGCCCCGTGCCTCGCTCGAGCAGCTTCGCGGCGGAGATCGTGAGCAAAACGCCGAAATCGCCCGCTCGATTCTCGAGGGAAAGAAAGGCCCGTGCCGGGACATCGTTCTCGTGAACGCAGCGGCGGCCCTGGTAGCCGCGGGTTGCGCCGAGAACTTTGCCTCGGCGATGGCGCTGGCGGCCCACTCGATCGACTCCGGTGCGGCGCTCGAGCGTCTGGAGATGTTAAAGGCCTTCTCGCGCTCGGCCTCGACCTGAACGAAGGCCGCAGGCCGCTCGGCGGGACCTCACAGCATGTCGGCGTGTCGCTTGAGAATCTGGGGCAGATTTTGCGAAAAGGCGGACCGCGTCATGACGATGTCGCAGCCGGCGTCATGAGCCTGTCTCTTCAGCTCGCCTTGCACGTGCGAAAGGTAGCCGATCAGGCTGATGTTCTTGAACTGCGCGCTCCCCTTGAGCTTGCTGATCAGCCTGAGCGGATGGACGGCCTCATAGTTCAAATCCAGGATGATGGCCACCGGGTTCTCGCCGGCCTTCTCCAGAAGATCCTTTTCGGACTTGACGAAATCCACCGCCAGCCCCGCCTTGCGCGCGGCGTCGTTGATCTTCACCGTGAAGAGCAGGTCGCTCACTGCCGCCACGATTTTCTTCTTGCTATTCTTTTGCATACCGCTTCCAGGGTGGTATCCAGCCGTTTCGGGTACGAGCTGTTCGTCTTTCGGCACCAGTCTCGGAGATCCGTGCAGGCGCCCGGTAGGTACTTTTGATCTTAACGGGTTTTTGCCTCCGGGCGCAACCGCACGGCGTGGTATCTCTGGGGAGTGCGCCTCGGCATGTTGGACGAAAGGCTTCGCTTGACGCGGCGGGTCCCGCCGTGCACGCTGGTCATCTTCGGCGCCAACGGCGATCTTGCGCGCCGCAAGCTCTTGCCTGCCCTCTATCGCCTCGCCGCCGAGCGGCGCCTGCCGGCCGGCTTCGCCGTTCTGGGCAATTCGCGCACGCCGACGAACGACGAGCAGTTCCGCGATCGGATGCAAGAGGCCGTCGCCGGACACCTTGAAGACGCCGACTTCGATGCCCGCCTCTGGGAGGAATTCTCTCGTGCGCTGTTCTACCTGCCCGGCGACCTGCGAGACGCTTCGCTTTACCAGCGCCTCGCCGCCAGGCTGGAGGAGATCGACCGGACGTGCCGGACGGCCGGCAACATCCTCTTTTATCTCTCGACGGCGCCCAGCCTCTATCCGGAAGTGGTCAGCCGGCTGGCCTCGAGCGGTCTCCACACCGGGCCGGGCTGGCGTCGCATCGTCGTCGAAAAGCCGTTCGGGCGGGATCTGGCCGAGGCGCGCAAACTCAGCCGGCTGCTCTATCGGGCCTTCCCCGAAGAGGCGATCTTTCGCATCGATCATTATCTGGGCAAGGAGGCGGTTCAGAACATTCTGGCTTTTCGCTTCGCCAACGGCATCTTCGAGCCGCTGTGGAACCGGCGCTACATCGATCATGTCCAAATCACCGCCGCGGAGTCGATCGGGATGGAGGGCCGCGGCGCCTTCTACCAAGAGGTCGGCGCGCTGCGCGACATGATTCAAAACCACCTTCTCCAGGTCATGGCAACCGTCGCGATGGAGCCGCCGGCGGCCTTCGAGCCGGAGGCGGTCCGCGACGAGCGCGCCAAGCTGTTGCGCTCGATTCGCATCCCCGAAGAACCGGAGATTGCCTCCATCGCCGTCGCGGGCCAGTACGGACCGGCGCGCATCGGCGGCGAAGACGTGCCCGGTTTTCGCCAGGAGCCCGGCGTCGACCCGAACTCACCGACGGAGACCTACGCCGCTCTCGCCCTTTTCGTCGAAAACTGGCGCTGGGCCGGCGTACCCTTCTACCTGCGCACCGGCAAGCGGCTACCGCGGCGCTTCACCGATATCGCCATCCAGTTCCACGCCGCGCCGCACGCCCTGTTCGGCGAAGCCGGGATAGCCGAGCCGATGCGGCCGAACCTGCTGGTGCTTCGCATCCAGCCCGAGGAGGGCATCTCGCTCCGCTTCCTGGCGAAGCTGCCGGGAAGCGGAATGAAGCTCCGGCCGGTCTTGATGGATTTCAACTACGGCGCAAGCTTCGGACTGCGCGCGCCGACGGCGTATCAGACGTTGCTATTGGATGCGATGGCCGGCGATCCGACCCTGTACACGCGCCAGGACATGGTCGAGGCCTGTTGGGCCGTGGTGCAACCAATCTTGGAAGCTTGGGCCCGGCGCCGTTTCGATTTCCCAAATTACGCCGCCGGGACCTGGGGACCGCCGGAAGCTGAGACGCTGCTTGCCCGGCGCGGCCACCGATGGAGGAGCCCCTGATGGGTGAGCCCATTCACGCCGACGCCATTCTCGCTCAGCTCGGCGAGCACTGGCGCATGCTGGCTGAAACGGGCCAGACCGAGGTGCTGCGCGCTTGCGCCATGACGCTCCTTGTGCACACCGAGGGTCCCCCCTCCGACCCGGACCTTGCCGGCTTCCTGGCTGCATTCGAGCTCGCCCATCCCGCTCGCGCGATCGTCGTCGGCCGCCTCGAGGGCGCCGGCCGCCGCGTGACGGCGGAGGTAAGAGCGCGTTGTCGGCTCGCCCCCGGCCGCCGCACCCAGATCTGTTCCGAGCAGATCGAACTGGGGGCCACCGAGGAGGCCCTGGCGGACCTCCCCCCGGTGGTCGCCGGCCTGACGGCCGCCGACCTGCCCGTGGTCGTCTGGCTGCGCGATCCGGCGGCGCTCGATCCGGGTCCGCTCGCCGGGCTCGTCAGCCTCGGCGACAAACTCATTCTCGACTCGGACGCCCTGCGCGACTGGCGAGCGAGGCTGCGGCGCGCCCGAGCGCTGCTTGCGCGCGGCGCCGGTTTGGGGGATCTGGCTTGGGCCCGACTCACACCCTGGCGCTCGATCCTCGCTGAGGCTTTTCACGATCCGGCCCGGAAGGCTCTGCTTGGCGCCGTCGAACGCATCGAGGTGCACCACGGCGGGCCGCTCCCTGCCAGGCGCCGCCTATCTCGCCGCCTGGCTCCGGCTGCTCCTGCCGGCCTGCCCCGCCGCGACGTTCGTCGAGGTGGCCGATGGCGAGGGCCTGTGCGCCGCCCGCTTGCACGCCCAGGGCCTCGAGCTCGCTCTCCACCGCTCGCAGCCTCGGGAGCTTGAGCTGGCAAGCGCGAACGAGCTGCTTTGTCGTCAGCCGGATGCTCCCCTCCTCGAGGAGCTGCTCGCCGAAGAGCTCGCGCTGATCGGCCCCGGACCCGGTCTTCGAGGCCGTTGTCGAGGCTGTGTTGAACTGAGGCCAGGCGGAACTCGGCGGAAGAGTAGAGTCGGAATTGGGGATTGAGTATACTGTCCCCGATTTTTAAAAGTAGGGGTCG